>Ga0316190_10003066_pt1 | contig 12133 bp, 5 predicted proteins | sample Eddworburrow2_MG_FD_204929 | JGI IMG/M metagenome (GOLD analysis project Ga0316190, IMG submission 204929) | Coastal sediment microbial communities from Maine, United States - Eddy worm burrow 2 | ecosystem: Environmental > Aquatic > Marine > Coastal > Sediment | place: USA: Maine | collected... | reverse complement strand
CTTCTTTACCCAAATCAAATAACAGTTTTTCTGCCTCTTTTTGATATGCATTGCTTTTTTCAGGGTCATTTTTTACGGTTTGCTGACGCTTAATGATGTCATCCAAGGCGCGACTGCCTATCGCAAAAAGCTTCGCCATGCGCCCATATTGCTTAGCGTGTTCATCAAAAGCCATCTTTTCGGCGTAGTGATGTAGTAAGACACCCGCTGTAGGAACAAGGGCAATCAATAAAATCAAAACATTATGTAGTAGGGGTTGAGATTGCAACCCCCCCATAACTTGCAGGACTAACATAGCGAAAATAAAAACAATACCCGACGTGAACAGGTATTTGATCCATTTATCATACTTTTTCGCTTTGTCTTGGTTTTGTTGGGCACTATTGCTCAACCAATCGCGTTGATTGTTGAACCAGTGTCGATAGACGACATCCAGACTTTCCGTATTTTTCACCCAATCATAAATATTGAGTGCCCGAATCGCTCCCCGAATCCAACTCAATTCACCACGTTGCTTACGAAGATAATGATCCGCAACGGAATGCGTTAATCCGCCCAAATGCCAAAATATTTGGACACGCAAGCCCTCCGCAAGTGCGCGATAATCTAATTGATGACTCTCATAACGTTGCCTTTTGACAAATAGAAGAACGCCCCAAGCACCTAAAAACAAAATCAGATAGCCTAGCAACGCAGACAGATTATTTTCTCCCACACTGCTGTACCACCCATAAAGGCTCACCATGCTCGCGACGATCCAAAGCAGCAGCACTGTAAACAGTTTCAGGCGTGAATGAAAATATTGCGCTAAAGTATTTGCGGTGCTATACGCACCCAGCATGGGCGGAAAAGCTGGGGATAATCTCTGCCACAGCCTATCAGGCAATAGATAGGCTTGTCCCTTTTCAATGCTTTTCTGTAATTTAGCATCAGTGACGTATTTTTCAACATTCTGATTAAAGCAATTTAAGGCGGCTAAATCATCTGACAACAGATTTTTTAGATCATTTTGGGGTTCAGCATTAGGCAATAGCACCTGAATTTCACCCACGCAATCCGCCGGCAGACCCTTTTTACGCCCCGTTTTCACATAGCAAACGGGTCCTGTATCTGGGATATCTAAGTGCCCCTGTTGTGGTTTATATTCATCAGGCAAATCTTTCATATCCCCAGTTAGTTTGAATTGTACGACTTGGGAAGTGCCAGCACTTTTTTCCAAATCAAGTCCATCCCATAAAGCAATAAGGATATGACTATGACGAGCAATATATGCCCCTGCGAAAGCATATTGTTTCGTTCGGTTTTTTCCGTGACTTTTAATTTTTTCTGGCGTATTTCCCTCCAGTAGAGATAACTCAAATTTATCTTGGGCTTTTTCCCAAAAATCATCAAATTCTGCTTTTGAATCAGGGGTTTGGAAATCGATCTGATATAAATCTCGTGGCATGGGCAAAGGAACAGCTAATTGCACTTTTTCCTCCAAAGCCACCTGTGCAACCAAACGATCTGCCCCATCCGCCAAGGGCGAAAGCAATTTAAGGGGCGTATGGGGATAATGGAGACAGAGAAATTGAAAAATGTGACGAATCGCATTGCACAATTTTTCTTTATCCTCTTCGCGCAGATCACGATGCCCCGTGATACCGAGCGTAAGCGGGATTTTATAAAGGGTATTATTCATAAAGGATACAAAATAAGATTGACGGATTTGTGAAGTACTTCTTCATGGATGTATTTGAAACTATAAACTTTCAGAAAATTAAAGCTATCAGACTTGTCAGATTTTGAAAACCTGACACTCGATCTTCAAGTTTTTGATACTATTTAGCTTTGCAACGATCTATTTTCGCACGTTATTTAGTTATTGTTAGATGTAGGAATACTCAATTGCTCCAACAGTGTCTCTAAAAACTGACAACGCGCCGAAAACTCAGATAATTCTGGGAGTAAATGCAATTTTTTATCACCCGCCAATTTGTAATCAGTGGGCTTACTTTGAATCAGATTGATGATTTGTTGGGGATCAATATGAGGATTTTCATCAAATGAGAGCGTACCGCCTTGTTCCCCAAAATCAATTTTGTGTATGCCCAATTGGGCGGCTTTTATTTTGAGTTGTGTTATGGCAATCAATGCCATCGCAGGGTCTGGCAAAAGCCCAAAACGATCTATCATTTCTTCCTGTATTTCATCCAAAGTTTGGATATCAGGGGCGTTGGCAAGTCGCTTATACATGATTAACCGGGTATGGACATCAGGTAAATAGGTGCTGGGTAAGAGGGTGGAGGCGTGTAAATTAATCTCGGTGTCTGGCGAGAGAGACTGTTCTAGTTCTGGTTGTTTTCCCGATTTAATGGCATTGACGGCGCGTTCTAGTAATTCAGAATACAAATGATAGCCGATTTCTTGTATATGTCCACTCTGCTCACTCCCTAATAATTCACCCCCACCGCGAATTTCAAGATCATGCGTTGCCAATGTGAAACCCATCCCCAGTTCATCCAAGGATTCAATAGCGTCTATGCGTTTTTGGGCATCTTCCGTCATAACTTTACGTGGTGGAATAATCAGATAGGCATAAGCACGGTGATGGGAACGCCCAACACGTCCACGTAATTGATATAATTGTGCTAAACCTAATTTATCGGCACGGTTAATCACAATCGTATTGGCGGTGGGTATATCAATGCCCGTTTCGATAATAGTCGTACAGACTAAAACGTTAAAGCGGCGATGATAAAAGTCTTGCATCACCCGTTCAAGTTCACGCTCTCGCATTCTGCCATGTGCAATTTGTACCCGTGCTTGGGGAGCTAACTCTGCCACCTGCCGCGCCATACTATTAATGGTATCAATATTATTATGCAGGAAATACACCTGCCCCCCCCGTTTTAATTCACGCAATAGTGCTTCGGTAATTGTGGCATTTTGCCATTCTCTCACAAAAGTTTTCACCGCCAAACGACCCGCGGGTGGTGTCGCAATAAGCGATAAATCGCGTAAATGAGAGAGCGCCATATTTAAGGAACGGGGAATAGGTGTCGCAGTGAGGGTGAGAATATCGACTTCTGCCCGTAGCGATTTAAATTTATCTTTTTGCTTGACACCAAAGCGGTGTTCTTCGTCAATGATAACGAGACCTAAATCATTGAATTTAAAGCTGTTATTTAATAATTTATGTGTTCCTATGACGATATCAACCTTTCCCTCTGCCATCGCTTTAGAGATTTCTTTTTGTTGTTTTTGGGTGCTAAAACGCGATAACTGTTCAACTCGTACAGGGCAATCTGCAAAACGATCTTGGAAAGTTTGATGATGTTGTTGTGTTAATAAGGTGGTAGGAACTAATACGGCAACTTGTTTTCCATCTAGCACTGCGATAAAAGCAGCTCGCATAGCAACCTCGGTTTTACCAAATCCCACATCACCACAAACGAGCCTATCCATCGGGCGGTTTGAAGTCATATCCTTTAAGACGGCTGTAATGGCATCCACTTGATCGGGGGTTTCTTCAAAGGGGAACCCTTGTGCAAACGCTTGGTATTCATTCGGATCGAGTTTGAAAACATGCCCTTCTCGTGCCGCCCGCGTGGCGTAAATATCTAATAATTCCGCAGCGACATCAGTCGCTTTTTTGGCGGCTTTATGTTTTGCCTTTTCCCATTGTGCTGTACCTAAACGGTGTAATGGGGCACGTTCGGGATCCATCCCTGTAAAACGGCTAATTAAATACAGAGCAGAGACAGGTACATAGAGTTTATCTTGTTTGGCGTATTCCAGTTGTAAAAACTCCGCTTCTATCCCACCGACTTCTAATGTGGTTAAGCCTTGATAACGCCCCACCCCATGATCTTCATGGACAACGGGTGCACCAATAGTCAATTCCGTGAGATCGCGAACAATGGCATCAGTATCGCGCTGATTATTTTTTTTACGCAAGCGACGCTGCGCGACACGTTCACCAAATAATTGTATTTCGCTGATAACGGCAAGTGAAGAATTTTTCTCTTGTGTCGGCGTGCTTCGTGCTACTTTGTCTTGCGAAACAGAGCTAACGCTTTGAATTTCTGAACCCTCATCTGAACTCTCAACCGCTTCTTTTTCAAACAGGGATAATTGACTATCCTCCTTTCCCCCTTCTTCCAACACTAAACCCTGCTCAAGCGGCGCAACCGTCAAACATAAGGATATATCATTGTGTAAAAACGCTTGCCAATTTTCGACAACTATTGGTTTCGAGGCATATTTCTTAAGTAGTTCCAACAAACTTTCACGCCGCCCCGTTGTTTCTGCCACGAGGAGTATTCTTCCTTGAAATACCTTTACAAATTGCTGAAATGCCGCCAATGGTTGTGAAGCACGCGCATCAACGGGCAAACTCGGCGGGGGGCGAGTGGAGAAATTAACACCGTCTGATTTATCTGTTTTATCTTGATTAAGCGTGATATGCGGATAGTGATGAAATGATGCAAAGACTTGATTTGCTTGCAAAAATAGCTGAGTCGGCGGTAAAATCGGACGTTCTATATCATGGCGTAATTGCTCATAACGTTCCCCGACTTCTACCCAAAATTGTTCTGCCGTTTCTAGCACACCGGCTAAAGTAATAATGACACTATTTGTCGGTAAATAATCAAATAAAGTGTGGGTTTGCTTAAAAAATAAGGGCAAATAATATTCAATCCCTGCTGGAGATAAACCCGAACTGACATCCTGATAAATGGGGCATTCAATGGGATTTCCCCCAAATTCGGTGCGCCATTGGTTGCGGAATTGGGGAATAGAGTCTTCATTTAAAGGAAATTCATGTGCGGGAAGTAAACGAATTTCTTTGATGGTTTTTTGGGAGCGTTGTGTTTCCGGATCAAAACGACGAATGTTATCCACGTCATCATCAAATAAATCAATACGATAGGGAGAATCTTCCCCCATAGGGAAAAAATCAAAAAGGCTGCCTCGTACCGCAAATTCACCATGTTCCACCACCTGTTCAACGCGGCGATAGCCACTCTCTTCCAATTGTTGGCGGAATTTATCGGGATTTAAACGTTGCCCGGTGGTGACTAATAAATTATTGGTTCTGATATAATCCGTCGGCGCGAGCCGGTGCATCAAGACAGACACTGGCAATACTAAAACGCCATATTCCATATCGGGTAAGTGATAGAGCGTTGTCAGTCTATCAGAAATAATATCTTGATGTGGAGAAAATGCATCATAAGGCAAGGTTTCCCAATCGGGAAAACTTAACAAAGGCAAATTCGCCTCCGCATAAAATTGAATATCTTCAGCCAGCCGTTGCGCTGAAAGTGAATCGGGCGTGATGACAATGAGTGGTGTTTTTTGGGCGGCGCGGCTTATAACCAAGCCGGGGCTACTACCATATAGATGCCCCCAATCTTGACGTTGCTTAGGTTTGCAGGTGAGGGTGGGAGATAGAGGATTGATATAAGGGGTTGTATGAGTCATTTTAATCGGTTTGACGAGGGTTTTTTTTTTATATAAACATTTATACCATATTTAGAGAAAATATATCAAAAATCAAGGTTAATGCATTATATTGTAGATGATAAAATGCCATTGTTTTTTAAAGAATTGCCGACACGATTGCAGGGGTATAGCCGAGGTTCTCAACGTCATTTAATTGTTAATGTTATTCTTAATATAAATTCTTAATATAAATTTTGAAGCAATTTGAAATCAGCAGCCAAACTAAAGTTTGGACTCCATCACTCACATTTTTTTAAAATTAGAACCACTTAAAATTATAACTAATTGAAATTTAATAATTTTTTATTTTTGGCGAAAAACATATGTATAGTATAATCGTTATTATTTTAGGCAGGGTTCAAAGCTGGGGTGTTAAATTTGCGTTTAACTCAACCTATTTGAGTCACCCGATTTATGTTCCACCAATTTCATCGGTAGAACAATCGGTAGAACATAATCGGCAGCGACACCTTGTGATCAAGCCACCCAAAATGTTATCAAAGTTTATCACTTGAGGCAGACTTTATCTCTGGCGCAAAAAAAATCTTTGCTGCAACAAGCCCTTGCGGTGTATTGAAAAATTGAGAATGGAATATTGGGAATGAGGAAAATCCTATTTTTTATTGGAATTCAAGCTTTAGCTTGGCATAAGTACAAACTAACTAAAGTTTATACTCCTTTTTTTTTAAAGCAAATTTCTTGAACCTCATTTCCAATTTGGGTAGTGGTGCATAAAGTCGTGATGAAATATTTAAGTGATTGATTTAATTAATGATTAAACATTAATATCACGACTTTGTGCATCACTACCTCCAATTTGTATTGTTCCCCACTTGCTACTATAATGACATAGGCACGCATAAATGCACAGAGTGAGGAATCATGGCAAAAGATGAAATACAGTTGGTGAAAGAAGATGGTAGTGGATGGTATGGCGTATTTCGATTTGTTTTCAGTGTGATATTTGGATTTATTGGTGCTTTTTTAGTTTTTAAATACATACCAAATACTGAAATCATTGGGGCATCAATAGGATTTATTGTCGGATTGTTAGTCGCACAAGTCGTACTTTGGCTACTTAAAATGGCTTTTTTCATTGGGATAATAGCTATTATTGGATATATCATATTCTACTTGGTTACTCAAGCGAAAATTATGTAGTTGAATGAGTCAATGCCATATCGTAATGTCTTAGAAGAAATTCTAAGGCTTAAAGCTAAAGTCGCTTAAAGGGCAGTATTTTAGTTATAGCATTTACCTTTTGCGTAGGGGCAATCCTTTATGGTTGCCCTGTATTTCTACTTGATGGTGCTTTTAATATTCTGAGACTTTCTGCATAACCGCCAACATCGGTGAAAAAAACTGTCTCGCTAATGGCTTAAATTGCTCATCATCTAATGGTAAATTATCGTATCCAAAACATAATTTATAATAGTCATCTTCCGCCTCGCCTCGTGCGAAATCATTACCTTGCCAAGTATTTTTGGCGCGATAAAAGGCTTCATCTTCCGTTTTACCCTTGTTCAGATTTTCCGCAAAAGCGAGGGAAGCTTCAGGAAAAAAAGATAACGCTTGAACCAGCCCTTCCCAATAATAATCATTTAGCAAAGTGTGTAAAATATCCAGACTATGCTCTACAGGCTGAAATTCCCACCCCCCATCTTCGCCTATTAAAACACTATGACAAGGCAAGTTTTCTTGAGGTAGGCTATTGAGTATTAAGTGGTGAACCCATAACTGAACGTGATCTTTTGCTTTGAGTTTAGCACAACGATAATGCACTAAGCTGTCGCGCCATAATTTGCCTAAACGCCCCGTGATACGCATATCTCCTACCATCAAGTTGACAGGAACAGATTCTATTTGATGCTGGGGCAAAATCTGCTTTTTGACACGTTCAACAAAAGGTTGTATCTGTGTCGTCAATGAACTGTAGGCATAATCGCCAATTTGCCCATGAGGTAATTGCCCACCCGCTTTAGCAATCGCTTGATATGCCCGTAAATCTACGCCATCTAATGCTTTTTCCACCAGCGTTTGATTCAGATTATATCGTTCTAACCCCTGCACTTCAAAAGGTTCACTTTCATTAACTAAACTTTCTCCCGCTTTTAATTCTATGCCTAACCGCTCTCTCAATAAAAATTCGGTGGGATTTTTAAAAAAACGGGTAAGAGAATTAATCTCTATGGTTTTCCATTCTGGCTGGGGAGTTGGTAGTGGTACTTCAAAAAAGTTTTTCGCGGCTTGACGCTTATTTAATAAAACAGCACTCGCAGTACAATATTCGCTAGAAAAACTGAAGAGCGGTTCCGTATTATTAAAATAACGAGGGCTAAAAGCTTGTAGCGGATGGCGCGTGATCACATAATCCAAAATGTTCTGTTGGGAAGAAGTAAACGCTTTGCTTACATAATCTAGCAATTCGCTGATTAGCACCGATGGAGGTATTATTGTATTATCGTGGATACTCTGCCCAACATAACTGATATAAAAATAGGCACGCGCCGATAGCAGCGATTCTAAAAAGAGATACCGATCATTTTGACGGCGTGAGCGATCACCGCGTTTAGGCTTTCTGGTAATGAGATCAAAACCCAGTGGTTTATTAGGGCGCGGATAATCTTGATCATTCATGCCTAATAAGCAAACCACTTTAAAGGGAATACTTCGCATTGGGAGCATGGCGCAAAATGACACATTACCTGTCATAAAATGGCTGGGCTGTTCCTTGAGTGCAAGCGGGTAGCGTAAATATTCCAGCATCACTTGAAGACTGATGGGCGCATTAAATCCAGCTTGTTGACTATTTTCAACTAACTTATTAAGTACCGCACGAATTTCTTGTGCCTTATTATTTTCATCCTCTTCAAGGAAATCTGCCAAAATCTTGATTAAAAAATCTCGCCATGCAGGTAAAGTACGAGGCTGTTCAAGGGCTTGCACACAATCAAATAGCTTTTCCACAAAAGTGATTAATTTACCCAGTATTATAGTATCGCTCCCTTCAATTTCATCATAAGGCAAAACCTCATTAAACATCAACTCGCCATCGCCGGGCAACGCATAACCAAGTAGTATACGCTTTAATCCTGCCCACCAAGTGTTTTCTTCATAGGCGGGCAAATTCATGCGCTCCCTATCCGCTTTATCCATGCCCCAACGTATGCCTGTTTTATTGATCCAATGTCGTATCAAGTCTAAATCTTGTTCGTTAAAAGCAAAACGCTTTTGCACTGCCTCCGTTTCTAACACGCCCAACACTTGGCTGACTGAAAAACGGTGCTGACTCAATTCTAAAATCGCGAAAAAAGTGTTCACCAAAGCACTTTCACCACGCAAATTACGATCTGCAATACTAAAAGGAATTTTTTGGGCGCGTGATGGGGTAGTAGCAAATACGGCTTCGATGAACGGTGCATAAGTTTCAATATCGGGCATCATCACCACCACGTCTTTTGGCAATAGGGTAGGATTTGTCTCGAATAAAGCCAATAATTGATCATGCAAAATTTCAACTTCGCGCATGGGGCTATGGCAAGCGTGAATTTGGAGAGATTTATCATTTATTTGAATTTGAATGGGTGTAATTTTTTCTATACCCCGTTCCTGTAAATGTAAAATATCTGATTGAATACAAGTTAATACTGTCTTTTCACCCGGTTCCTCAAAATAATCATAACCCTCTATCGGATATTCATTAAGCATATCAATAAAATCGCGCCCCATTCTGCCCCAAGATGCTAATAATGAATTGCCCTTTACAAAATAATAGGCTGCAGGCGCATTGGGTTTTTTATCCTTTAACTGTATTGCTTTATAAGCCATTTCACCATCAGAAACAATATCTCCCCAATATTCCAAACAAGGGTTCAACAAAAAAGCATGTACATTAATAACTTTCCCTAATTCTGCTAATACTTCCAAATGAAAAGGCGGCAAAGCGGAAATACCAAATATTGACACACGTTGAAATTGGGGGTTCTTTGAAATTTTTTGCACTTTCCTAAAAAAATCCATCCGCAGTTTTGCACGATGCTCCGTACCAAAACGTTCTATCAAAGCACGCCACAAAATCGCTTGCCAACGTGCTTGGGGATCGTTTTCTAAGTCATTAGGTTGCTTTTCCTTCTCCCACTCGGCGATCCAAGTGGGGCGATAAATGATATATTGATCAAAAATATCTGCTAAACGCCACGCTAATTGAAACCGTTTAATATCTTGTTCATCGCCCTGCAAATAATTGCTTAATTCCGTAAACGCTTCATCTTCCAAAAAGTCTGGCAAAATATCCATGAGACTCCACACGATAACATCCCGCTCATAAGGAGAAGTATCGGGTAAATCTAAAGTCTTTTTAAATAGCTGCCGTAATATGGCATCGGGAAAGGGAAAATAACCATGCGCAAACACACCCAATTGTTTTGCCAGCGTCATTGACACCCATCGCTCCATACCTTTATTTTGCACGACAATGGTTTCTTTTATCAAAGGTGGCAAGGGGTTCGCCTTGATAATATTCGCGAATGCTTGGGCTAAGTTTTCTAGGTAATTACTGGTGTGAATGTATAACATGATGTGATATAACTATTTGAGAAATATATGGAAATGACGTTAAGTGTAAGTACAACGAATGACGTGGATAAACGAATAAGGCATAACGATCCTTGATGATTTATTAGATGTGGATGGAATTCGTTCTCAAAATAAGAGCCAAATTTTTTGATGGAATTATCAATCAATGAGAAACATGCCGAATTTGACTAGAGTTTAATTCGTTTATCCACGTCATTCGTTGTACTCAATAGAGGACGGGCAAACACGTTGCCCACCCTACCACTACTCCTATTTACCAGCCGCCAATTGAGCAGTAATATCATCACGAATGATTTGACGGTAATCAGAAAAATGTTCCATGAGGCTATAAAGTTTTAAAGCGTCTTCTGCTTGGCTAGGATGCAGCCATATGTTTTTTAACATAAAGGACCAAAAAATCCAGCGTGTTTGCTTAACCACACCAAATTGCCAAATGAGCATTATCGACATTTTAAACATCTTCCAATTAAACGAAGCACTCTTTTGTTTCTTTCGTATTGTTTTCTGTATATTAGAAATTTTCATATTCGTCAATTGACGGGTGACGCGATTGAGATACCGTTTTGGTTCGTAGATTTGCCAAAACGCCTCGACATAGTCATAGGCGACTTCTTCGATGGGTCGAGTGGGAACAAAGTTCATTAAGCTGGTTTGGCTGAAGGCTCTTTGATCCAATAATCGTCCCTCTTTCTCTAACCGGTGCCAGAGGGCTGTGTTGGGAAGGGCTTGTAGTATACCCAAAAGAGCAGTTGGGATGGCAGCTTCTTCAACAAATTTGACAATGCGCTTACCAATCCCCGATTTTTCCCCATCAAAGCCAATTATAAAACCGGCTATTATCAATAAACCGGCTTGATTTATTGCCTTAACGGATTCGATCAGCGAATTGCCAAGATTTTGGGATTTATTAGTCGATGCTAAAACGCTCTCATCCGGGCTTTCAATGCCCAAAAATACCGCGATGAAACCGCACTCCACCATGAGTTCCATTAATTCTTGCTCTTTTGCCAAATTCACAGAGGTTTGGGTGTAGAAGAAGAATGGGTAATTCTTTTTCTCCATCCATCCCTTTAATTCCCTCAGTAACTCCTTGACGTTGCGCTTATTACCAATGAAATTATCATCTACCATAAACACCTGTTCCCGCCAACCGAGATCGTAAAGGCATTCCAGTTCGCGTATAATTTGTGCGGGTGTTTTGGTACGAGGCTTACGCCCATAAAGCACAGTGATGTCGCAGAACTCGCAAAGAAAGGGACACCCTCTGGAAAATTGGACAGACATATCTATGTAAGCATCCAATTCCAACAAATCGTAGCGAGGAATCGGCGTTTGGGTAATATCTGGTTTTTCAGCGGAACGGAAAATGCCGTTTGACTCACCGCGTTCAAGTGCCGCTAAAAATGGAGGAATAGTCATTTCCCCTTCATCCAAAACTAAATAATCTGCCTCGCTGTTTTGTACTTCATGAATGAAAGAAGTTGCATAAGGTCCGCCCACCGCCACAGGCTTTCCCCGCCGTTTACTTTCTTGAACTTGGTCATGAAAGTCTTTTTTCTGCACAATCATAGCAGAGATCATCACTAACTCAGCCCAGTCCCATTCTTCTTCTGTGACATCGCGAATATTGCGATCAACCAGCTTAAATTCCCATTTCTGAGGTAAAATAGCCGCAACAGTTATTAAACCCAAAGGTGATGAAAACGCTTTTTTACCCATGTACTTTATCGGTTTGTCATATGAAAAAAACGTTTTAGGAAAGACGGGATATAAAAGTAAAACGCGCATTGACTGTTTACCTCTTGTAGATTATAGTCCTTTGCAGATGAATTGAGAGCGAAAATTCGACCTAAGTATATGAAAAATTAGGTTTTATTAATTCGTAAAAATTCTATCAATTCATTTGAAAAGCACTATAGGTTATCGAACAATTTTTATCTATCAATACCTCTCAATACTTCGGATAGTTTTTGATAAATTATAGCGTTTCCCGATTCAGTAAAGTACAAAAATAATATTCAACTCATTGATAAAATTGATAAATTAA
>Ga0316190_10003065_pt1 | contig 12140 bp, 12 predicted proteins | sample Eddworburrow2_MG_FD_204929 | JGI IMG/M metagenome (GOLD analysis project Ga0316190, IMG submission 204929) | Coastal sediment microbial communities from Maine, United States - Eddy worm burrow 2 | ecosystem: Environmental > Aquatic > Marine > Coastal > Sediment | place: USA: Maine | collected... | reverse complement strand
TTCTATGATCCGGCCAATGAGAATATGGGCAAGGATTTTAAGGGAAACATGTCCATGACTTACACCTTCGGCAGCCACGGCGTGCGGGTCAAGGTGGATGAAGATACCGGGAAGGTCAAAATACTGAAATATGTGGCTGCCCATGATGTCGGCAAGGCCATTAACCCCATGCTCTTGGAAGGACAGGTGTATGGCGGTGTGATGATGGGCATCGGTTATGCCCTGACCGAGCAGGTTGTTCTGGAAAAGGGCGAGACCATGAATCCCAACTTCAGGGATTATAAAATCCTGACTGCCAAGGATGTCGTTCCCATCGAGGCGCCCGTGCACGAGACCACCGATGATGACGGACCCTATGGCGCCAAGGGAATCGGGGAACCCGGCTGTGTGCCGACGGCTCCGGCCGTGGCCAATGCGGTTTACGATGCCGTTGGGGTCCGTATCAAAGATTTGCCGGTGACCCCGGAAAAGGTACTGGCGGCCATCAGGGAGAAAAAGGGGCTGGACCCCTGCGGGCAAGCGCTTGGAAATGAAGATGCTGGCGTCTGCATTATCGAAGAATAAGCGGCTGTTGGAAAATGCAAAATCCGAAATAAATCTAAAATCCGAATGTTCAAATGCTTAAAACGGGGAAAACAAAGGCACAAAGCCCGATGCGATTAACCCGGCATCAAAACTCGTCATTCCGGCCGCAGCGGAGCGGAATGACATTGCGTTTAAGTTAGCGCATATTCCCTTTCAGGGGGGCTTCCTGAGGCTCTCACTCTGCGTGAGGTGTGCTCAATGTCATCATAATCCAAACCGAAAAAGGAGGGCTCGAAAATGAAAAAGCAGATACCGGTTGTTGTTCTTTCTATCATTGCATTGGTAATGGTATTCAGCTTCTTTACGCCTGTTGCCATCGCCGCCCCGATAAAACTCAGCTATGCCAATTTCCCGCCGGCACCCACCTTTCCATGTGTTCAGATGGAGCGCTGGAAAAAAGAGGTGGAGAAGCGAACCAACGGAAAAGTGGTTGTGAACACGTTTCCGGGAGGAACCCTGCTCGGAGCTAAAAACATGATGGATGGCGTCATCGCCGGCCAGGCCGATATCGGCAACCTGTGTATGGCGTATCAGCCGGGCCGTTTTATCGTCACCAATGCCACCAGTCTGCCCCTTGGAATAACCAATGCGCACCAAGGTAGTCTGGTGTTGTGGGAGGTGTGGAAAAAGTATCAGCCGGAAGCCTTTGCCAAGGTAAAAGTCCTGGCCATGTTTACCACGGCACCTACGAACATTATGTCCAAGGTTCCCGTCAGGACCCTGGAAGATCTTAAAGGATTGGACTTGAGAGCATCCGGGGGAGCCGCCCAAATTCTCGCTGCCTGGGGGGCGAATCCGGTCGGTATGCCTATGCCGGCGACGGTTGAGGCCTTGCAAAAAGGCGTGGTCAAAGGGCTTTTTTCCTCGCTTGAGGCGATGAAGGATTTCAAGTTCGCCGAAACCTGTAAATATGTGACAATAACCGACACGGTTATCTATCCCTTTGCGGTGGTCATGAATATGGACAGCTGGAATAAATTGCCTGAAGATGTGCAACAGGTGATGGATGATTTGAGGGTCGAGCAATCGGAATGGACCGGCACCTATATGGACAACCATGTCAAAGCCGCCATGGAATGGGCCAAAACCGAGCAGAATGTCGAAGTCATTACCCTTTCGGCTGAAGAAAAAGCAAAATGGGATGCCAAGCTGTTGCCGCTCACCGAAAAATGGACTGTTGATGCCAAAAGCAAAGGGTTTCCGGCGAATGACATCGTCAAAGACATTAAATCCTTAATTGAAAAATAATGGAAAACCGGAAGCGGTGGTATTTCAGCTTATTCGGTTACAGATGAACTGTGGACGTTTTAATATCCGCAGTTCATCTTTTTGGGGATGGATTAATTGAGGAAGTACTGTAAAAACGAAGCAAGGTCTCACCCATGGTATTATTGGAAAAAATCAGCCGCATATTGAACCGTACCGTTATGCTGATTGCCGGATTGTTCATGGCGGCCATGATCCTGATAACCTGCGCCAATATCTTCTTGCGTATAGTTTGGGTACCGATCAAGGGTACATTTGAACTCATGGGTTTTTTTGGGGCGGTGGCGACGGCGTTTGTTCTTGGCTATACCCAGATGAAAAAGGCCCATATATCCGTTGATATTCTTGTGAATAGCTTCTCCCAAAGGATCCGGACGGTATTTAATGGGATTAATTATGTCGTTTGCATGATCTTTTTTGCTGTCCTCGGCCGGCAAATTTTCCGCCTGGCAACCACTCTGCGGCAAACCGGCGAGGTCACCGAAACCTTAAGAATTGTTTACTATCCCTTCACCTACGGTGTGGGGCTCGGCTGCTTTTTACTCGCTTTGGTTCTGCTGATTGATTTTTTGAAACTGTTTTTTAACCATAATGAGGCACCGTAATTGGACCTGGCAATCGTTGGAATCGTCGGAATCATTGTTTTGCTCGCGGTGATGTTTGTCTTGGGAATGCCGGTGAGCTTTGCCATGGCAGTGGTCGGGTTTTTCGGGTTTGCCTATGTCGTTTCACTTCCCGCCGCGCTGAATATGATTGCTGCGGACCTGTGGTCCACATTCTCAAAATATGGCCTTACCGTTATACCGCTGTTTATCTTTATGGGATATCTGGCGTTTAACGCCGGGATCGCCGAACGGCTGTATGACGCCGCATACAAGTGGATGGGACATTGGCGCGGAGGATTGGCGATTGCCACCATCGGTGCCGATGAGCTGTTTGCAGCGATTTGCGGATCGAACACAGCTACGGCGGCCACCATGGGCGCGGTCGCTTTGCCGCAGATGGAAAAGTACAATTATGATGCCCGGCTGAGCAGCGGTGCCGTGGTGACCGGCGGCACGTTGGGTACGGTGATGCCGCCCAGTGTGGTCCTTATTATTATCGGATTGCAGACCGAGCAATCCATTGTGAAGCTTTTTCTGGCCGGTATCATTCCAGCCATTGTCCTGGGGCTTTTATTTGTGGCGACCATTTTTGTTCTCTGCCGGCTTTATCCGGAGTTTGGACCGGCCGGGCCGAAGACCAGTCTGAGGGAAAAGGGAAAGGCCCTTTTTGGCGTTATCGAAGCCATTACTATTTTTGTATTGGTCATCGGCGGTCTGTATATAGGCTTATTTACCCCGACCGAGGCCGGAGCGGTCGGCGTGTTTTTCACCCTGCTTGTCAGTGTCGCTACCCGCAGGTTAGCCTGGAAAGGGTTGATGAATTCGATTGCTGAAACACTTAAAATCTCCTGTATGGTATTTATGCTGGTCGCCGGGGCTATTATTTTCGGACGCTTTCTGGCGGTAACCAGACTGCCGTTTTTAGTGGCTGATTTTGCCGCTGCACTCCCGGTGCCCCGTTACGTTATTTTGGCCCTTGTGCTGATTATCTATTTGATCGGGGGCTGTTTTATGGATTCATTGGGTTTTCTGGTGCTCACCATTCCGATCTTTTTTCCATTGGGCATGGCACTGGGTTTCGAGCCGATCTGGTATTCTATACTGCTGACCATGGTAACAACCATGGGCGCCATCACACCGCCGGTGGGAGTTAACATTTATGTAGTTAAAGCCCTATCGCCCGATATCAAGCTTGGAACTATTTTCCAGAGTGTCTCCTACTTTTTATTGGCATGTATCATCAGTATCATCATACTGATCCTCTTTCCCCAGCTGGCCTTAATTATACCCAACGCCATGTACTAATAAAGCATCATCCGGATTATCCCTTTCTGGCTGAATATACAACCGCACCACTGATGAAGTAACGGGACAATTTGAAAAACAGGATTAAAATAGGGATACTGGCAATTGCAGCCACAGCCATCATGACGCCTTCGTCGGTGTGCTTTTCGGCCGTGAATCGGACAATGTAGAGGGGGATCGTTTTCATCTCTTCACTTTGGGCCACGAGAAAAAAATAATGGGTCAGGGCTTGATCTATGATTTAATGGTTCCTGCCCGCCTTTGGAAATTTTGCTCTAAATTAAACCGGCGTGTATAGGCGGTACCCAACCATTGCATGCTTCTGGATAAATTTGCTTTTGGTGTGCGAAGCAGTAATTGATAGTGGTTGTCCATGGGTGTATCCGCAATTTCTCAAAATCATTTTACTACTTTTAGCTTGTTATTGAATTTTTTAGTGTAAATTCTCTTCCTATCATTTTGTTTGTACTTCTCTATAAGTCTATCATATGTGCCATTAGACTGAGCACACCTTAGCTTCTATTTCATCTTTGTCAGGACAAACATCCACTATATCAAAGTAGTTTGCAATTTCATTGGTCGTCTCATGGATATGATCGGCGCTTAATCTGTGAGCGGTAAACTTCTCATAAGTTTTACAGGCTTTATTAAATGTCATTTCACTACCTAACCAAGCCTCCAGATCCTGAACATCATATTGCTTGGTGCCAGAGGCCAAACCCAATGCTTCGTCTCTAATGCATAGAATCCTATTTTACATCGATAACAATAAAAGTAAGGTCGGTATAAATCAAATTTCCCATTGGCTGTTTCCACTGTTTTCTTAACGGCCTTATCCTTGATTCTTTTTAAATTAGGATGGGCAGCTGGGTGAGGTCATTTTCACTGATCGCGGTTGACCGCCATCCCATCACCACCGGAACCTGATACAGCCGGCCCGGTGCAAATCTTGCCTGAAAGTGGCGCATCCCGGGCACGATAATCCGGACAACCGGCACCTTGAACGAGGGTGGCGTAAGATCCAATACGAAAAATTGCTGATTCTTTTGCCGACATAATGTCGAACATGATTGCAGTGCTTCTTCCGAATCCCTGGGCCGCGTCAGTGATCGCAGCTCTTCAGACGTACGATTAATGCCACCCGGCCGCATGTGGGGGTGGGTTTTTACGAAATCACCTTGAGCCCACGAAATGAAGGCGCGTGCAGATTGATCCAGTGATTCAACTCCGCTGGCTGCGATTTGTCTCTCTATAATCCTTTTTAGTGCGTGTAATTGCAGCATCTCCCGAACGGCTGATTTTATGGCGGAAAGGCAGTCAAAGTTCGCTCCAAATCCCATGGCGATATCTGTTTCTCCGCTGTTGACGGATATAGCGGCAATCACCGGAATGTCGTAGTCATGGGTCAGATCCAGGACGTAAAACAGACGATTATGTCGATTCATCCAATGCACGCATTGATCTAAGTCGGGGTCGTTAAAATATACCGAATCGATGGCGGGGCGCGGTATCCGGTTGTACCACCAGATCGCCACGGCATCTCGCTCGACGAGTTCCAGAAACCCCGAAACAATCGCTTCGGTTCGAGTAGGGGCGGCGGCACAGCCGTTGCTGTCGGCAACTATATAGTTTCGATCACGGGGATAATTTAGGTAACAATAACCGGCCGGAACCAGATATGGTCTTTTATCGGGATAAGAAGTAACCGTCACCCAATCCAGGGCGACATTGGTTTGAACGGGAAACGGAATTTGATGACGCTCTCCGTAACGTTTGCGCCAGCGCTCCCGGTTATCATATTGACGTTCGCTGAACATTAACAGCTGACGGGGATGAATGCCTTTTCGACCCACTTCTTTTACTGTCGCGCGGGTGATTTTCACTCCATCGGTTCGGGTGACGCCCATCGTCTCCGCCAATTCACCCAGGGCGGCCAAAATTCCTTCTTGCCGGGTGAACCCCGATCCGGCGGTATACATCTCCTGACTGCCCAACCCTTTTTCTTCTTTTCCGGATTCATTGACCGGTCGGTTGGGAATGGCCGCGTAACTGAATACCGGAAAATCATCATCGGGATTGATCGATACCAAGGATCGAAGGGATGGTTCGCAACTTTCAAAAAGGGACCGCAATCGTTTCGCCGCCTCAGGTCGCTGCCAGCAAACCACCGTTTGCGGATTAAAGTCATCGGAGACAATTAAATCCCAATCGCTTAGAATGAATAGGACATGGAAAACGTCCTGGGATTGAGCATATTCGCGAAGTTCGTGAACGATGTCCAGAACCGTGCGATGTCCATCGATCAGTGTGGCAACCTTAGCAAGCACAAGCATTGGATTTAAAAGTTATTGACGACCGATTGAAAATTAAGCTAAAAGGGAATAACCCGTCTGGATAACCAAATCACACAAAGCAAAGGAGAACAACCATGCCGAGATTAAACCTTTCCAAAGCAGACAGTCTGAAAATGGGCAAGTTGATTGCCAAGGCCTGGGTGTATCCCACAATCCGAAAAAAACTCCTCGAAAACCCCGAAAAGACGATGATTGAAGCCAAAATCAAGATACCGAATGCAGACCAGATCCGGATCGTCGCCCACGAAGATACCAAATCAACAATCCATCTGGTATTGCCGTTGCGGCCGGATGATGTCACCGGTGCCGATCTAAAAACAAATGATTTTCTCCTGGAATTGGGAACCAAAATTTTCGGCTCGTGCCGCCTGCCGTGGAAACCATGATAGGTTAAATATCAGTCAGGCGAGGTAATCCGGCTTGTGCCAGGCCATCAAAGAAACGCTTGATATCTTCTTTGGGCTTGATCGGCACAATCTGAAAGAGCCAACGGATATAATCGTTCTCATCGGCGTCGGAGGGTCCGATCCATATCATCCGGATCTCATGGATGAATGCCTTTGCAGCCTTGCAGGCATCTTCCTTCCTTCCGGACAAGGCATAAGCGGCGATGAGAAACGCTCGGGTCTCAGGTGGAATCCTCTCCAATTGCCCGATGGTGGTGATACATTTTTCGTATTCCCCGGTAAGAAATTGGATCATGGCGAGATATCCGAGATAATATTCCGGATGGGTTGGGTTGAGCCTGATTGCTTCTCGCGCCTGGTTCAACCCCAATTCAGGATGGCCAAGAAAGGCCATGCCCTGAGCTCGAGATATCAATACATTTGAATCAATCGGGTTCAGATCTGCGGCGACATCGAAATGCTTCCGTCCATTTTCGAAATCCCTGGCCAGCATATAGATCCAAGCGATATTTAAGTGGTTTCGCGTATCAGCCGGATCCAGTTCTAGTGCCTTACGGGCGTACCGAAAGGCCGTCTGGCGGTCCTTGACATCATGCACGTTGCCGGGTCCTAGGATGGTTCTCGAACTGTATACCGATGCCAATCCAGCATAGGGACGTGCAAATTCCGGATAGAGTTCGATGGCCTTTTCAAAGAGTTTGATCGCTTTTTCGTCGGCATTCCGGTCCCAGGCATCAAGCAGCTTGTTACCCCGCAGCCAAAAGTCATAGGCCTTGTAGACCTTTGTGGGGGCATGATGCGTCGCAACCAGCCGATCCTGAACCAGGTGGGTCTCCAGCGTGCTTACAATGCGGCTGACTACGACGCTCCCCACCGAATAGCCTTCATCGGTTGTTATAGTATAACGGTCCGCCCAGATTTGACTTTCGCCTTCGCACTCCACCAATTGGACCGTAATACAAATCTGGTCGCCCATCGACCGGACACTGCCCATCAAGAGATACTGTGCGCCGAGTTCATTAAAATATCTTTTAGGGCTTGCCGACATCTCCTTGTAGGAAAAAGAAGTCGTCTTAGCGATGACGTGAATAGTGCGAAACCTGGAAATGTCCGTGATGATATCTTCAGTCAGCCCATCGTTTAGATATCGATGTTCCTCATTGTCGCCGATATAATCAAATGGTTGAACCGCTAAGGTGGGCTTTAGCGGTAATGACAGGGCCGGAGAAACTTTAACCTCGGTCTTGGACAGTGAATCCGACGCGTTCAACAGGATGCGGAAGATGCGGATCGGGTGGATTTTATTCTTGACTTTTTGTTCCCGCTCGAACCTAAAGCCGACCGATACTTTTTCTTCCACTAAATCGCGAACGACGCTTGATACGCAAATGCCGCCCGGAGAAGCGAGTTCCTGAATCCTGGCGGCGACATTTACAGCGTCACCGAATATGTTCACCCCATTGTCGATGATATCACCCAGATTAATTCCCACCCTGAAATTCATCCGCTGCTTGGAGTCCAGCTCGGCATTCTTCACGCCAAGCTTTAGCTGGAATGCGACGGCACACTCAACACAATATTGAACGCACGAAAACTCGGCCAGGATAGAATCACCGGTCATATCCACCACCCGCCCGCCAAACTCTTCTGCAAGCCCCGTAAATATCTGGCGGTAATCCAGAAGACGCTGTTGGGTGGCATCCTCATCAGTCTCCATCATCAGGGAAAATCCCACCACATCAGCGTAGAATATAGCGATCAATCTGCGGTTAATAGGTTTCACTTCAACCCTTATGAATTATGGAATTCTTGGCATGGGACCAGGCTTTAATTTCACCCCATAGCGGCACAATCTACTTTTACGTATCAATTCCGATGAAATAGTGGAATAGTTAATTTTCTCTGATCTGGGCCACAGAGCCAAAGTTTATTCGACAAGATGTTTCTATGGTAAAAGTAGTGCTTTTTCAACGGCTTTTTGCGCATTTACCCGGCCGTATCCGAACCAGGACGAATGGCCGTCAATAAATCTCTCCCCGGTACGATCCGTATCCGAATCGGTATGAATAGTGGTTATCGGATCGGCCGTTTCTTCAATGATTGCTTTCACCTGCAACGCTGTCAGATCGGGTCGAACGGACCGCACCAGGTCGGCCACACCCGCTAAAATCGGGCAAGCCCCGGAAGTACCGCCAAAACCGGTAAATCTTTGTCCCGGTACATAACCGGGTCCGTGGTCCTCGTTGTCGGTGGTGAACAATTCCTCGCCGAGCAACCGCTGACCGGAGGGCGGATCAAAATTATCGCTCGGCGCGCAGACGGAAATTTCCTTGCCCCAGTTGCAGTAGCGAGCCTTTTGGTTGGCGCTGGTAACAGAGGCTACCGCCATGACATTCGGATGCGCGGCATATCCGTTTAAAATTTTGGATTGCGCCACACGTGTTTCGGAGTCACTCGGGTGCGGTTTGTATTTAAAATCGTGATTATCATCATCTCGAATCGGTGCATTGTGTTTACCCGCCGCAAAACAGATCACCGTTCTCTTGCCCCGGGTCCCGCCTTCGACCACTATTTTATCGAAAACCTCGGCAATAGGCTGGGGAACCGGGTCATAACAAGGCACAGAGCTCCAACTGCAGGATAAGATATCGGCGTGCTGGCCGGCAACCTCGAATATATCACGAACACTTAAGGTTTCCAATTCGATCCGTTCAAGGGCCGTCATCCTGACCGGCATGAAGGCACATCGCGGCGCTACGCCAACGACGCCGTTTTCGCTCTCCTCGGCTACCGCCGGTCCGGCAAAGGCTGTGCCATGCCTGCCGCTTTCGACCGCAGGATGATCCGCCCACGGTTTGGCATCGCCATCCACAAAATCGGTGGGGTGTACGACTTTATCAGGCCCACCGAAAGCGGGATGCGACAGATCGCAGCCATCATCCACCACGGCGATAACGACATCCCGCTCGCCTTTGGTATTTTCCCATGCCTGTCTAACGGATATCTGATCCAGATGCCATAGCTTGCCCCAATCGATCCGGTCGGACGGAGCGGAAGGATAATACCGCTCCATGAGATTCGGCTCCGCATAAACGACTTCCGGCCGTTGAATCAGATCTTGGGAAACCTTTAGACAGTTTTTCCCCGCTTTGTCAGTGACCCGAATAGAGAAAGTGTTATGGATTCCCTCGCATTTTTTGTGCAATGCAAGACCATGGAAACGAAACAGCGCTTCGGGATCACCCGCCAGGGGTAAAGCACGAACGATTAAAAGATCGGTCAAATAGTAGTATGTGCCTTTTTTTTCCCAGGTAACCGATAGGCGTGATGGCAGACAATCTTGCCGTCTTCCGATCTTAATTTGGCCATAGCCGCATCGCGGTCCGCCCGGTTTACTTCAATTCGAAGAAGCCGTCGGCCGATCTTCCGGATCGATCTGGGCGATATCAGCGTATTAATTTTACTCTCAACAGCGTCATTTTCCAGCAAAGTCGTGAAAAACGCCGATTCCGTTTCCACTTCAAATTGTTCGCTTCCGCGCATCATCGCACGGCCGTATTTAGTTGATGGGTTCATACAAATAAATCCTTTGAATGATAAACGAGTAGTTCCCTCTAATAAGGAATATCTCATTGTAATATATTAGCAAGTTTAGCGTTTCTCCGATTTTCTGTAACGTTGCATGTTTGGAACAACTTTCTCACCCATACTCTCATATAAATGAACACCTTTTTGGGTTAATTAACTTGCTAAATTACTACCTCTGATAGTGGTCCGTGGAATAGGTTCTACCGGAAGCTTAGTGATTTAAAAGTGGATTTATGGATATAATGTACCTCCCTGGAAGCTATGTCATGCCGGAATACGCCATTAGGGATGAACATTATGAGTAGGTCCGAAAATCTATCACATTCAATATATGAATGCAAGTATCAAGTCATATTTCTCCCAAATACCGGTACCGAATATTTGGTGGGCCCGTAGGTGATTATGCCAGCCAGCAGGTGTATCAATTGGCCCGGCAAAAGGATTTGGTTGAGGTGGAAGAGCTGAATGTAGAAGTGGATCATGTGCATGCAATTTTGTCAGTTCCCCCTAAGTACGCCATATCCGATTTAATGGGGTTTTTAAAAGGGAAAATCTTTGATTTCGCTCTCTGAAAAAGTGCATTTCCGGATTTTTGTCACACACAGATAAGAACGACCATCTGCAAGGCAATCCTAAACAGCAGAAGGAAGGCTTCGATGCGCTCGGGAGTGTGCAAATATACTGGCTCGATGCTTGGGGGATCCTTGGCGCGACGAAAGGCGTGTTTACTTTTGCAAGGTTTTTTGTTTACGGGCACAAAAGCCGTGGTCAAACAAAATGATCATCCGAAAACGGTAGTCTTTGTCTTCATACTTGAAGTCCATGGGCACTTCAAAACCGCGGTTAGACTGATCTTTGTAGGCAATGAGCCATTGACGATCGTGGCTGTCTAAAGCATCTTCGAACACTTTTTTGTAGGATTCATGCATGGGTGCCGGGGCCACGAAAAAACCGTCGTTATCGTGGATGTGGGCCATGCTCTGATGGGTGATCAACTTTAAGCCAGCCACGCACGAAAAATCCCAGCGGCCGAGAAAACAACCATGGAATCATGTCTTGATTTGTGATTATAGCAACCCGATTAATCACAAATCAAGATTTGATATTTTATTTTTACCTAATTTGTGGCCAGCTGGGCTGCATTCGTTTGCCGCTAAAATAGATACGCCCCACGATCAATATGAGAAATGCAATTAAGTTACATCGGTCATCCAGTGTTTCTTGGGTTCCGATGGCGCTCGATATCGGATCGTAACCTGGTGGAATTTTTAAACCAAATCGAGTGTATCCCCAGCTTCTCTGCAGAAATCACGTTTTCCTCGGTATCATCTATAAAAACCGTGTCTTCGGGTTTGACTCCTTCGGACATGAGGATGTATCGGTAGAAATCCCGATGCGGTTTGGACACGCCCATCTTATTCGATGCATAGACGGCATCAAAGAGGTCATAGTAACCACCAAGCACAAGATAATCGTAATGAGAATCGAAGGTATTTGTTCCGCAAACAACCCGCGCATTGTCTTTTAGCTGTTTTAGGATGGCCGTAACATCGAGATCAAGGCGCGGATTGAAAAATTTTGCGAACAAATCCTCGCTCACCTTTTTACCTATTCTTGACGAAAAACGCATCCAGAAATCATCGGCGCTGATCTCGCCGTTCAATAGCCTTTCCAGACTGGATCCGGCAAACCCGTAAAACTGTTCGGCCGTAATTTTCAGATGGTTGAACACCGATGGAAATACATCGGTATTGTAAGCAACAACCCCTCCCATATCGAATATATAAAGCGCCATTCGGATTATCCCTTTCTTGCTGAATATACAACTGCACCACTGATGAAGTAACGAGACAATCTGAAAAAGAGGATTAAAATAGGGATACTGGCGATTGCGGCCACTGCCATCATGGCGCCTTCGTTGGTATGCTTTTCGGCCGTGAATCGGACAATGTACAGGGGGATCGTTTTCATCTCTTCACTTTGGGCCACGAGCAGCGGCCATAGAAGATTGTCCCACTGGCTTTTAAAGG
>Ga0316190_10003064_pt1 | contig 12145 bp, 11 predicted proteins | sample Eddworburrow2_MG_FD_204929 | JGI IMG/M metagenome (GOLD analysis project Ga0316190, IMG submission 204929) | Coastal sediment microbial communities from Maine, United States - Eddy worm burrow 2 | ecosystem: Environmental > Aquatic > Marine > Coastal > Sediment | place: USA: Maine | collected... | reverse complement strand
GAGGGTAATATCGGCCTGATGAAAGCGGTTAAGCGCTACGATCCTGAACGCGGTGTGAGGTTAGTCTCTTTTGCGCTGCACTGGATACGCGCCGAGATCCATGAATTTGTTGTGCGAAACTGGCGGCTAGTGAAAATCGCCACCACAAAAGCTCAACGCAAGCTATTTTTCAATTTGCGTAGCCTGAAAAGGGGCCTTCAGCCACTATTGCCTCAACAAATCAGCGAGATAGCCCAACAACTCAACGTTAGCGAACATGATGTGACAGAGATGGAAACACGCTTCTCAGGACATGAGGTCGCATTGGAAACTGACAACAATGATGATGAAAGTTATGCGCCTATCAATTATCTTGCCGAAGATGCAGAGCTAGAACCATCAAGAATATTGGAAGCCAATGAAAACGAGCAACTTAAAGCATCTGGGCTGAAACATGCTTTATCTGCACTTGATGAACGCAGTAGACGTATAGTTGAAGCTCGCTGGCTCCATGAAGACGGCGCTTCTACCTTACACGAATTGGCTGCCGAGTTTAGTGTGTCCGCCGAGCGCATCCGGCAAATAGAACAAAAAGCGTTAGGGAAGATGCAGGCAACACTGTCTTAAATTTCACGTTTATCAGCAAAATTAAAGAAGCCGCTTTTCAGCGGCTTCTTTATTTAACGACTCGCAAGCGAGGTTTCTGCGGTGACGGTTTTGATGCTTCCTCGCCTCCAGATACAGGAGGAGGCTGATGCGGCTCGCCCCCTTGAAACATCAATCCCTGCCCATTTTCCTTGGCAAATATACCAATAACCGACTCGACTGGGACTAATAAATCGAAAGATGCGCCGCCAAAACGACCTGCACAAGTTACCACCTCATTCCCCAAATCCAAGTTCGCCACAGAATCAGGACTAATATTCAGCACTATCTGACCATCTTTAACATGGGCAGGAGGCACAACTGTGTGCTCATCAACGCGAACTGCCATATAGGGAGTAAATCCGCTGTCCACACACCACTCGTAGATCGCTCGGATCAGGTATGGACGCGTAGATAAATCATTCATTGCAATCTCAATTCGACATGGAGGCAGAGCGTAAGAGAACAAACTCTTATTCTTGAATGATAAAAACTGGTACAAAACATATCCTCATCACTGAAGACGCAACCAGTATCACTTTCGCATTACTCTTTCTGATGCGGTTAGCGCATCAATAAATCCCTGACGGGAAAATATACGCTCAGCATATTTCATTAATGGTACAGCATCCTTTCCCATTTGAATGCCGTAATGATCAAGTCGCCATAACAACGGTGAAATTGCCACATCCAACATAGAGAATTCATCCCCCAGCAAGAATTTCTGCTTGGTTAAAATCTGTGAGAATACAATCAGGTTATCACGAATGATAGCGCGGGCTTTATCCGCAGCTTTGCTTGCTCCATGCTCAACCACATCAACTTGACTATAAAGTTCTTGCTCGAATCGATGCAGGAAAAGTCGCGCTCGACCACGCATGACAGGATCAGGCGGCATCAATTGAGGATGTGGAAAACGCTCATCAATATACTCGTTAATAATGTTGGCTTCATACAGTACTAAATCGCGCTCCACCAATACAGGTACTTTATTGTAGGGATTAATCGCCGCAACATCTTCTGATTTATTCATCAGATCTACATCGATTACCTCAAAATCCATGCCTTTTTCAAACAAGACCACTCTGCAGCGGTGACTATAGGGACATGTTGTCCCAGAATACAACCTCATCATTACTGCTTATCCCTTTAACAACTGTGCGCGATGCATACTCATGCGCACCAAAATAAAACCGACAAATGCAACGGCTCCACCAACCACTATCGCCGCAACCAACGGATACGGGCCTGTTCCATTTATACCACCAATCCATACATATCGCTCGAACAGCGTACCGACTATGATGCAAGCAGCAACTGCCGTGATGGCGTTAACATTGTGCCTTGGTCCAGGGAATGAAAATGCTACAAACGGAATGATAAATTTCAGGACAATCATAGCCCACCAGATGAAGGTGTAATCACCATCCTGCATACCAGCCACACGATCCATCTCTTCTGGTAGGTTACCATACCAAATAGTCAGGTATTGTGCAAAAAAAGTATATATCCACAGCAGGGTGAATGCCAATAGCATTTGCGCAATATAATTATAGATATAAGTTTTTATTGGTTGAATTAATGCATTACTACTATTCAACGCATATATCCATATAACCAAAAATGCCAGGAACATGCCGAAAGTGCTGACAAATTGCTGTAATGCGTATATCGCACTGTGCCAGGCAGGAACCAATGTCATTTCAAAATCCCAAGCAACCATTGTGCTGTACAACACGAAGAAAAAGGGAATCCATGTAGCTATACTATGAAAGCGTGCAGCATCTTCACTACTTCGGTCACTCACTTTTTGGCGTTCAATAAATACCCAGTACAAGGCCATCATGAAAACCATGCCTAGGATTTCGCGGGTCATCAACCAATGCGGGAGATACCAGCCAGGCATATGGGCTCCATGTGTATCGTGAGCACCCCACCACGGAAATGTATGTGATCCGTTGACCAGCAATATGACCAGCAGCACGAACGCCAAAGGAAACAGGGCATACAAGGAAGTTGCCAGATGGCGCACTTCGTAGCGCCATTTGGCACCTACCAAATGCAGTACCGAGCACAAGGCAACTCCACTCAATGCCAGCGATAGCACCACCACAAAACTTGCGGTCAATACAGACCAATTACTGTAAGCAAACATGTCCACCGTCTCCTATTTAGCCTGCGCCGTAGCCTGACCGTTCTGCAATATCTCGCGCAAGTAATTAACCACGTGCCAGCGCTCTGTCACAGAAAGATCATTGGCATATCCTGGCATCACTGCACCACCAAAAGTGATATACCCCCAAATATATCCATCAGGATACTCATCCGGACTCCAGCTATGCATATCGTTGCTCAAAGTCAAATTCCAGGGTTTCATGAGCAATTTCGCCCCAACCAAGCCGTCACCAGTTCCGGAGGCCCCATGACAGGGGGTGCAGTAGATAGAGAACAAACGGGCACCGGTTGCAACAGATTTACTATTTGGTGCAACAGGGTTAACCATTTCTCTGGCAGCTGACTGATCCGCTACCATTACCGTTGTACCCGCCACTGGAACAGACCGTTTTGGGAATGGCTTCATACCTGGATTGGCAGGGTCTATGCTTTCTTGTGGCTTGATACTGATCTGGTTGGCCATATCATCCGACCAAGGCCATGCGTACGCTGCCGATGGCACCAACAGCAAAGCTGCTATAAGGATAAATTTGTGCCCAAGCACTTGCAAGAGTGATTTTTTCATTTCCCCGCCTCTTCCTGAATTTCCAATGCCTGATGCTTGGAAAAAATCTCCTTTAGTTTATCGGTGGCGATTTCATCTGACTTCACCAGAATTCCAATCTGATCTTCAGATACGTTGGCGCTATACAATGGTGAACGCCTAGCAGGGAGGCCCGCGCAAATTAAAAAACCCAGCACGGTGATAAACACTCCGCCAAGAATGAACATTTCATAAGTCAGCACAAAGTTTGGAGGCAGTGGAACAATGGGTTTTCCACCCTTTAGCTGCGCATAAAAATTCGCTTGCGCACCAGATATCAAAAAGAAGCCTAGTAGGCCGCCCATCGTTGCACCGAACAACGTAAACCATTGCACATAGACAGGCTTCTCCCCGAGAAATTCTTCAACCTCGGGATGCTCAATGGCTGATTTCACAACCATGTCATCATTAACATTGAACCCGTCTATTTTGGTGGTCCGCAACTCTTGGACTACTAGTTCAGCCTCATCAAAGTTGCTGAATAACGCAAGTAAGTGACGTTTACTCATAATCAGTGTGCTCCCTGCTCGTCAGCTTTGCCCTTCTTCAGGTGCAGGCTGCGGTGATAAACCATTTCCTTGACCTCATACATGGATACGGATGGAAATACCTTACAGAACACCATGAACAGCAAAGTAAACCAGCCAAAGCTACCAAACACCATGCCCCACTGTACGAAAGAAGGCCATTGGTCATGATCCCAAGCCCATGGATAAATGCCATGCGAAAAAGTAGGCGCGACAATCATCCATCGTTCCAGCCACATACCCAGGTTCAATAGAAGCGATACCGCAAATAGCACCGGAATATTTGTTTGGAAGCGCTTAAAGGCAAGTACCAGCGGCACGACAGAACCACAAAATATCATCGCCCACCAGAACGGCGCATAAGTTCCGCTAGCTTTCTGGATTAGCACATCCTTGGACGCCTCATCGTGGCTGTACCAGACAGAAGCAAACTCCACCGCATTCAGATAAGTCCATACCATCGCAATTGCAAAGGTCAAACGCACGATCTTCTTAAGAATAGGCAGCGTCATATATTCTTCAAATCTGAAAACATACCGCAGAATGATGAACAACGTAATGATTGCAGCGCAACCTGAGTACAATGCACCCGCAACGAAATAAGGAGGGAAGGAGGTAACATGCCATCCAGGTGCCTGAGACATACCAAAATCGGACGCCACAATGGAGTGAACCGACACAGCCAGTGGAATCAGGAAGCAAGCAATAGTCAGATAAGTAACACGGAAATTACGCCATTGGCGGTCAGTGCCCTCCCAGCCTAAAGCCAACAAGGTATATAGCTTTTTACGCCATCCTGCGTGAATTCGGTCACGACAGATCGCCAAATCAGGAATCATGCCAACATACAAAAACAGGATAGACGAACTTAAATAAGTAAAGATTGCCATCGCATCCCACAACAACGGAGATTGGAAGTTTGGCCACAATCCGCGATCATTCGGGTAGGGAAGCGCATAATATATCTGCCATACGCGACCAATATGTACTGCCACAAAGAGACCGGCCGTCAATAACGAAAATGTAGTCATTGCTTCAGCAAAACGATAAATCGGCTTACGCCAATCGGCATGCATCAAGTGCAAAATCGCTGACAGTAACGTTCCAGAGTGACTCATGCCAATCCAGAAGATAAACGTAGCAATATACAAACCCCACATATGTGGATTGTCCATATTTGCCACGCCCATGCCGACGTTGTACTGATACACCTCGCAGCCCACAGCAATTCCGAGCATGGCAATCGCACCGAACAAAATCCACCAATACAGCTTCCTGGGATTTTCTAAACTCTTAAGTACATCTTGGTTGATCTTCGCCCAAGCGATGTCTTCGCGGATATCTTTCATTGTTATTTCCTAAAGAAATTACATCAATACTGGCTATTTAAATTGCGCTCTCACGCACACGTTCCAGGTACATCACCGAAGGATAAGGGCGCATGCTCTCCAATATTCGGTAGCCACGCAGCTCTGTACCGCCTTCTTTTTCATCCTTGAGCTGTTTATCTTTGTCGAGCTCAACCTGCTGTGCTTTCCACTGCTTATGAACCCTTGCCTCTGGGTCAAGTAAATTTCCAAAAGAAATCGCATTAGTTGGACAAGCTTGCTGGCAGGCAACCTGCACTTCGCCTTCCCTTACGATACGACCTTCATTTTTGGCTGTTACCTTGGCAGCATGCAGTCGCTGTATACAGAAAGTGCATTTTTCCATTACACCTTTTCCACGCACTGTTACATCTGGGTTTAGCTGCTGAGTCATCTCTGCTGGCCAGACATCGTCAGTGGATGGATAGTCATACCAGTTAAAGTAACGCACTTTGTATGGACAGTTCGCAGAGCAATAACGCGAACCGATGCAACGGTTGTAAATTTGCGAATTCAATCCGTCAGCCGTGTGGTTAGTCGCTCCTACCGGACATACTGTTTCGCATGGAGCTGCCTCACACTGCTGGCACATCATCGGCAGAAATTGCGCGCCTTGATCTGGAAATTCACTACCACCCTCTTCACCAAGGTTCTCATCCCAGTAATGCTCGATACGCATCCAGTGCATCACTTGTCCATGTGCGTATTTCTCTTTACCCACTACCGGCAAATTGTTCTCTGCATAGCAAGCCACACTACACGCATTGCAACCAGAACATGTGTCCAGATCAATACTCATTGCCCATTTGTATGGGTCATGCGGCTTATCATCTACCGGATGAGCATGGCGGAATTGAGACCAATTCTCTAACAGATTACTAACCGACATACCTTAGACCTCCTTTGAAAGATCGACTTCATCAGTGGAAACTCGCCCGGCAATTTTCTCTCGAATCTGCTTGGCACCTGCAGCGCTTTCATCCTTCACAACAATAACTTTCTGCCCAGTTTTGCTGATCTTTACGCGAGTTTCATGCATAGCCAGCTCACCGGTTTCTTCATCAAAAATCGCGTCCATAATTTCGAAAGGATTTGCACCATAACCTTTGGCATAACGACCCAATGCTTCGTGACCCTGCCCAATTGGAATAGAAATCGCTTCAGGGTGTATACCGGGGAACAGATAGGCTTGAGTTTTAATTGAACCTGTTTTTGAGGTGATTTCGACGATATCACCTTCTGAAATGTGGAGCTCCGCTGCCTTCTTAGGATGTATCTCAACCCAAGAATCCCACACGATTGTGGTCAATGGATCAGGTGACTCTTGCAACCAGGGTTGATTGCTGTGACGGCCATCACGCAGACTAATGTTGACACTAGGGATCAAATGCAGCGGATATTCTTCATCATTTTCCATCAGAGTGGGCAACTTCAAGCCTGCCACATTAGGCTTCCCTGACAAGGCGGTAGCTTCACCTTCCAGCTTTACGATGCCATTCATCAGCGTTTCATTCCAGAAAGTGTCATCGTCAGCATCAACTCCACCAAGCGCGGCCTTATTCTGCAACATGGCTGCGCGTAAATAGGCGTAATAATCTTCGTAATTTTTGTATTCATCAGCTTGACGTTGTTTGAGCAATGCCAGCAGGATATCCCCCATACCACGAGTGTTGGCATGTATCTTTTCCATCAAGGGTTGTTGGATATTGATCTGCGCACCTTCAACCATATACTCGGGAACATGGGTGCCCCAGTCCTCCAGAGCCGAGTCAAGCGGCAACACCAGATCTGCCTGCAATGCTGTCTCATCAAAATAATGTGCGAACACTACTTTGAAATCAGCCTTGGCCATATTACCCTTGAACTTCATCGCCCCAGGAGCTGTAAATACCGGATTGGCAGCATAGTTGAACAGCACTTTGTATTTCCCAGCCGCCAAGCCATCATTCAATGTCTTCAGCGCAGCAGTATTACCTTTAGCCGGTGCCATTTGCGGGAATGGAATTGCGGCAGCTGCCTCAATCGTCTTACCTATATTACCCAGAACATAGTTAAGCAGATTGATTGCTTCAGCATTCTGCGAACCATGCGCATAACCTTCTGCAGCACTTCCCGCCAACACCAAACTAGGAGAACGCAACTTCAGCAAAGCGGCAATCTTGTCAATTTGCCCAGGCGGAACACCCGTTTCTTTACTTACAAATGCCCTATCGTAGCCCGCTACTGCGGCAGCGATGTCGCCTTTGGCCGTGCCGAGCGCGTTGATGATCCCTAGCGCCAGAATACCTTCTGTTCCTGGACGCAAATGTACCCAGCGATCCGCATTGGCTCCAGTCAATGTCATCTTCGATTCCACCTGAATCAACGTACCTCGCTGACCATTTGTTCCTTTACGGAACTGAGCATATTGCTGCGAAAAATGCACAGGTGATATCCAACTACCGAGAAAATCTGCGCCAAAAGATAACACCACCTTGGCTTTATCGATGTTGTAGCGTGGCATTTCCACACCATAGGATTTTTTATTTGCAGCCCGCACCACACCTGGCGCAAGTGCCTCATACACAAAATGATTCTTGCAACCAAAACTGGACAGGTAATTTCCCAGCAATACTTTTAGATGACCACTCACACCACCACTGACGAAAGCAATCTCTTCTCCATCAACCGAGCTCAACTTTTCAGCTATCAGCTCATAAGCCTTATCCCAAGTAATGGTCTCGCCTTTATCACCATTACGTAGCAACGGCTCACGCACTCGATCCGGATTATAGTGATGTTGCACACCAGCCTGACCCAGCCCACACATTCTGCCGTTATTAATGGCAGAAGCGGGGTTACCTTCCAGCTTTAACACTCTGCCTTCGCGCACTCGGCCATTAATACTGCAACCCGCATCGCACTGTGCGCACGATGAGTTGTAATACACGCCGATACCCGGAATAACGTAATCAGCAGCCTCAACATACGGAGCCACCGTTTCCTTACCGTCCTCGATAGAAGTGTTACCGCAGCCACTTAACGCTACCGCAGCGCCACTCCAACCCATCACTTTTAGAAAATCACGCCGATCAAAACCACTATCCATCATCACAACCTCTCTGAAAATTCTAGCAATGGCATTGCTGCTTACTTGTGGCAGTGCCAGCAATCGTTTGGGCCTTTCGCCTTAAGCACCTCACCTGAAGATTCTGGCTTCTGAAACCCATACCAATAGGCCTGCCCATCAATAGGCGTGCCGCCCTCTGCAGTAACCGGATGATCCTTTTCATGGCAACTTGCACACCACCCCATGGACAGCGCTTTGCTACGACGCGCAACCGTCATCTCTTTCACATTGCCATGACAATAACCGCACACCTCCTGAATGGGGCGATTTAATTGCTCGTTGAAACGCTTGATGTGACGCTGATGTGTAAACCGCACGAAATCCGGAAGATCGTGAACTTTTTTCCACGGAATAGCCTTCTTAGCATCCCAGTATTCGAATAACTTTTTAATTCGAGGAGTTTCGCGCACCGACTCAATACTTTGATGACATCCGATGCATTTTTGTAGCGGCGGGATCCCTGCCACTGCACTACGCCTGGCGTAGGTATGACAATACATACAATTAATCTCCATCCCGCCCTTGTCAGCATCACCGGCATGACGATCATGAGGAAATTCAATAGGTTGTTCAACGAGAGGACCCAAACTATCTTCAGTCATAGGCACGAGCTGTGATGATTCTGCTGCAAAAATATTTACAGCGGCAAGCAAACCCGTCAGTAATATGGAAATACGCAAGAAACGGTGCATCGGAAGAACCCCCCCAGCAAAACAAACTATCCCACGCTGACTTTTTTGCCAGCATGACTGAACAAATAACACGGATTATTTTTTATGCGTTGTGTCGTGATTATTATTATTCGGAGCGTTCACTCCGCTCTATCCAAAAGGAAAAGTAACGACTACAAGGACGAATAATGTCTAGTCTGAAAAATAAAGTCAATACTGAATATGTTCGCCTAACATTCATCCACAAAAAAAGTCATATCTCACATTGAATTACAGCAATTGCTTATATTAATATTTATTACTCACACAGAATCCAACAACCCTCAAAGGTTCTTAATTTGCGCGAAATATTGCATCTTAAAATTGCAATTTTTTCGTTAACAGAAGTGCTTTTCGCAAAACTTTAAACCAGAGATCCTGAATCTTTTAAACTGGGTTCGCCTGATCAAAAAAACGATGTTCCAAGTCAAAACGGTTTGCCAAATGCTCACCCAACGCCTGAATACCAAAACGTTCGGTGGCGTGATGTCCTGCAGCAATGAATCCCACCCCGGATTCATTGGCCAAATGAAAGCTCTGCTCGGAAATTTCCCCCGTGAGATAGACGTCCACACCTTGCTCAATAGCCTCTTCAAAATGGCTTTGGGCACCACCGCTACACCATGCCACTTTACTGACGACCTTATTGCCATCACCAATAATCTGAGGAAGTCGCTCCAATTCACTTCCAACCTTTGAAGCGAATTTTGAAAGGGTTTGTGCTGGAGTTAATTCACCCATAAAAACGATGTTCTGTGCGCCAAATTGTCGCTGCACCACCAACCCTAACCGCTGCCCTAACTGTGCGTTATTGCCCAACTCATCATGCACATCCAGCGGCAAATGGTATGCAAGCAAGCTCACATCATTAAGCAGTAGTTGAGTGATTCGTTTTCTCTTGACGCCAACTATGGACGCAACCTCATTACGCCAAAAATATCCGTGGTGCACTAGAATCGCATCAGCTCCCCACTTGATCGCCTCGTCCAACACATGCTGAGAAGCTGTCACTCCGGTAGCAATACGATGCACCTGAGCTCTCCCTTCCACCTGCAACCCATTTGGACAATAGTCTTTAAACAAGCTGGTTTGTAACAAGCTTGCGTTATAATCACGCAAATCATTTAACAGCATTTGATCACCCATCACCATGACACGAATTAATTCATCATATCATGCGTAAACACTGGCTTTTATTCTCCCAAGCTGTAACGATCGCGCTCGCACTGCTGTTTATCATCCACACCCTAAAACCAGAATTACTGCCGACTGCAGCACGCAGTGGTGTAGTGACACTTTATGAAAGTGCCACACCCAATGTCATTAACAAGTTTTCCAGCACCAGCTTCAGCTCTGCAGCTAAAAAGGCTATGCCTGCTGTAGTTAACATATTTACCAGCACCAAGATCAAAACCCCGACAAATCCATTCAGAGATGACCCTCGATTTCGCTTTTTCTTCGGCGATCCCGAGACTGAAGAACTAGGTGATAGCTCCAGTTTGGGTTCCGGCGTTATCGTTAGTCCCGATGGCTACATTCTTACCAACCATCACGTCGTGGAGACTGCCGATCAGATTGAAGTCGCATTGGCCGATGGTCGTAAAGCAAAAGCACATGTCATTGGCTCAGACCCGGAAACTGATATAGCTGTAATTAAGATTGAGCTTCCTGACACCCTTCCTGCCATCACATTTGGCCATCCTGAACAGTCACAAGTAGGCGACTTGGTTCTGGCCATCGGCAATCCTTTCGGTGTTGGACAGACTGTCACCATGGGTATCATCAGTGCACTCAAGCGCGATCATCTTGGGTTGAACACCTTTGAAAGTTTTATACAGACCGATGCTGCCATCAACCCCGGCAATTCTGGCGGCGCTTTAGTTGACGCTAATGGTAGCTTGATCGGCATAAACAGCGCTATCTATTCTCCAAGCGGTGGCTCACTCGGCATCGGTTTTGCCATACCTGCGAACACTGCAAAAAATACCATGGAACAGATCATCAACCACGGCTCAGTAACGCGTGGCTGGATAGGTACAGCAGTACAAGAACTCACACCAGAGCTTGCCGATTCTTTCAAAATCGGTAGCATAAAAGGCGTACTGATTACAGAAATAATACGCAACAGTCCAGCGGAAAAAGCCGACCTCAGAAGAGGGGACATTCTGGTCTCAATAGACGATACGGCCATAGAGAATTGGAGCACCATGCTGGAAACGGTTTCCAATTTATCACCGGGTAAAATAGTCATGGTTAAACTGATGCGGGAAGGAAATCCAGTTAGCGTAAAACTAACAATAGGCACACGTCCAAAGCCCAGAACCCGATAGTCGTATTTTGATAACTACCTGAACGCCACCCAAAATTAAAGGAGCTGCTAAGTGCAGCTCCTTTAATTCTGGGCATCTTAATCCTCTACTTTCTCTACTTCACGATCACCCAACCACCCCGCCACTACGATCCCAGTTTCATACAGCAACCATAACGGCACCGCCAACATGAACTGTGATACAACATCTGGTGGTGTAAGGATTGCTCCAGCCACAAATGCACCCACCACCACATAAGGGCGTGCAATACGAAGTTTTTCTATCGTAACAATACCCATATACACAAGCGCCACCACAGCCACAGGAACCTGAAAGGTGATACCGAAAGCCATGAACATTGCTAGCACGAAACCGAGATATTTATCGATATCAGTCATCACCGCCACACCTACCGGTGCAGAAGCTGTGATAAAACCGAAAACTATCGGGAAGACCATAAAATAGGCGAACGCCATTCCACAGAAGAACAACGCCGTACTTACAAAAATAAACGGCACCGCTAAGCGTTTTTCGTGGGCATACAACCCCGGAGCAATGAACTGCCATACCTGATATAGAATGTAAGGTAGTGCAATCAGAAAAGCAGACATTAATGCAACCTTCAGGGGCACAAAAAATGGTGTGGTAACGTCCGTAGCAATCATCTGCCCACCTTCTGGCAGCTTTGCTAATAGAGGTTGCGCAAGTAACGCGTACAGCTCAGATGCCCAAGGAAACAGG
>Ga0316190_10003062_pt1 | contig 12146 bp, 9 predicted proteins | sample Eddworburrow2_MG_FD_204929 | JGI IMG/M metagenome (GOLD analysis project Ga0316190, IMG submission 204929) | Coastal sediment microbial communities from Maine, United States - Eddy worm burrow 2 | ecosystem: Environmental > Aquatic > Marine > Coastal > Sediment | place: USA: Maine | collected... | reverse complement strand
CGCACCACGTGGCTGAGCCGCTGGCCGGTCTTGAAATAGAGGCAGCGCCGCGCCAAAGCCAGGCGCTCCGGCTCATCCCGCTCCTGGAGATAGCGCTCCAGGCGGCGATAGAGCATCACATAGGGATCCAGTTCCGCAAGGTCGACCTCCCCGGCATAGATGGCCGCCTTTGTCTCCTGACACAACCAGCGCACCTTCGGGTATTCGCTGGAGTAGGCCTCCATGAGCAGGATCTTGAGTACCGACTTATAGGGGGATTCGATGCCCTTATAGAGGTGCCAGCGCGCGGCACCAAAGAACTCATCGACCGGAAACTCCTCCAGCCCGCCAAAATCCAGGCAATCCCGGGGATCAACAAAGCGCTTCTCAATCAGCGCACGGCTATAGGCGGTGTAGTTATGCTCCTCCTCCGGTGGCACCAGCCACCAGAGGGGATAGCGTCCTGCCAGCAGAATACCGGTACGATAAAACTCCTCCAGCAGCAGCTGCTGCTGGGTGGTTCCACTGCTCTCCTGGGACAATGCGGCCCGGTCACCCCGCCGGAAGGCATCCGCATCCATAACGAAGATGTGCACCTCAAGCTCCATCCCATCCGCCCAGGCCTCCAGCTTGGCCACCTTCTCACAGACCGCCTGCAGTTCCGCTGGGGTTAAATCCGGGTCATGGCAGAGCCAGATATCGAAATCACTCTGCTCCGAGTGGGCAATACTGCCCATGCTGCCCATGAGATAGATACCCTGAATATGGTAACGACGCTGGGCACGCTTCTTATAGGCGAAACTGCGGCTCAGCTTGCGCGCCATGCGCAAGACCGCCTGGGAGGGCGTGTAGTCAGGGATGCCGGCCGGCGTGTCACTGCCCACGAACCCCGGCAACATGGGGTGATTGATATGGAAAAGCAGGGGCAGCAGCTCAATAAAATCCCGCTGACTGGGTCTCAGCTCTTTTTCAATACGCCGCAGGCGCTCTTTATGAAGATTGGTGAAACGACGGCGGATTAACTGCAGGTCCTTGCGCCCGATACCATCCCGCATGTGTACTGTTGCAGGCACTAGTACGTCGACTTAACCGCCACAGGAGACTACGATGGCCTCTTCACCCGCCGACGTCTGCTTCAGCTGCTCAATCATCTTGCGGGTATCCAGGCCCTTGTGCCATTCAACCAGGCTGAAGCGCAGCTGAAAACCGCTGTCATGGCCCTTGCAGTCGCCAATGGATGGCACATCCCCGCTTATCTTCTCAATCAATGCCTGGGCGGCCTCCCCCGGTGTTTCCGGCAGCATCAGTATGAACTGGCTCTCATCCCAACGGCCGATGACATCCGCCCAGCGCAAGCGATCACGCAAATAGCGGCTGATGGCCAGGATCAGGTTATCCGAGGGAGATGAGGTTGCCGCCTCTTCACCCAGGAGACCTATCTCCACCATCGCCAGGCTCAATGGATTCTGATAGCGGCGACTACGGGTCACCTGGGCGGTCAGCATCTGACTCAGGGCACGTTGATTGGCCAAGCCGGTCAGCTCATCGGTAATCGCCAACTCTTCCACCCGTTGGCGCAGCAGCTGATTCTCCTCCTGCAGCCGATGGAGCTCCGTCACATCCTCAAAGTAATGCAACGCCAGCCGCTTGCCATCATCATCCATCAACTCCTGAACCTTTCGCTGCAACCAGTGATCCCGAGGAACTAAGGAGAGATGGACCTTTTCGCCATCTCCAAACAGCACCTGGGCCCCATCCGGCACGCCACTCTTATCCTGACCGCACAACTGCGCACCGGGAAGCCCCAGCATGGCCTCCAGTACCGGATTGATCGCACTGATATATGACTTGGCATCCAAAAGCATCAGGCCCATGGGGCTGGTTTGAAACCACTCCTCTTGGGCAATATTTTTATATTTTGTACTCATAGAGAAATCCCTGAGGACTATGAAACCGTTTATACCTGTTATTTATATGGCATCGGTTTTTAGCGGCCACACCAGCACAAACTTGAATCTCGTTCCTAAAACGATTGGGTTGATATCAGTACCAGAGACCACTGCGGTGCCAGCGGGGGCGCAAGCGAGACGGCGCGATAATGCGCACATGATGATCACCATAGGCGGTGTGCAGGGGAAAACTCAGGATCTCCTCCCAAGAGGGCCTGCCGCGCAACGACAACAGCCGGCGCACCCGCTCCCCTGTCGGGGGATGGCTACGCAATAGGGAGGGATCCGGCAGGCGCTGGCCTGGCAACAGGAGCTGAGCCAATTGCCGCCCCTGGTAGTGCTCCATCCTTTCCAGGGCCGAGGCAAGCCCCTCCGGATTCCCCGTCAGCTGGGCCGCACCTAGATCCGCCTCATATTCACGGCTGCGGGAGAGCGCCAGCTGGATCAATGCGCTGAGGGTGGGGGCAAAAATCAGCACCAGTATGGGCAACCACTCAATACGGTAGTCACTGAAGAGCAACAGGGGCAGGTTGATGATCAACAGAAGCTGGCCAATAAATGACAGCAGGCGGGTCAGCTGCCCCACCAGGTCCGCAAAACCCATCACCCGAATATCGTTATTGCGCACATGGGCAATCTCATGGGCCAGCACAGCTACCGTCTCCTGCAGGCTCAGTCGCCGCAACAAGCCATCGGAGACCGCCACCGCCGCATTATCACGGGTGCCGGTGGAAAAGGAGTTCATGATATCGCTGGGAATGTAGTACAACCTTGGCACCCGCTCCAACCCCGCCCGCTCTGCCAGCGCCTCGAAGATCATATAGAGGCGGGGGGCATCCTCAGCGTGGAGCTCACGCCCCCGGAAAAGGCGCAGAATAAGGCGCGGGGAGAGCATGGGGTTAAGGGTATAGGCAAATATCACCACCGCGAAGGCGGCGATGGCAAAGGGCGCACCACCGATAAACCAGGCAAGATAGCCCAGCAGCAACCCCAACCCCGTGATCAACAACAGGGTCTGGAGCAGATTCCCGATCTTATGGCGAAGCAGGATTCCGTAATCCACCACGGCATTCCCCATAGGCACAGCACCAGTGCAGGATTGGCATTTCCATAGCTATATAGATGCGTCACACCCACCCTTTTTACAAGGCTTGGGTGGGCACAAACTGGGGATTTGGCAGCCGGCTGTTAGTTGGCCTGTAAGCGTGCCTGGGCACGTACAATGGCCTGGCGCACCTGCTCAGGGGCAGTGCCGCCGATGTGATTACGCGCGGCGACCGAGCCCTCCAGGGTGAGGACCTCGAACACATCCTGCTCAATATCCTTGGAGAACTGCTGCAGCTCCTCCAATGCCAGCTCCGACAGATCGCAACCCTTCTCCACACAACGGGCCACCGCCTTACCCACCACCTCATGGGCATCGCGGAAAGGCATGCCTTTGCGCACCAGATAGTCGGCCAGGTCCGTGGCGGTGGCAAAGCCCTTCATCACCGCGGCCCGCATATTCTCCTTGTTGCAGCTGATAGCCGGGATCATGTCCGCAAACACCTTGAGCGAACCCTTGAGGTTATCCACCGTATCGAACAGGGGCTCCTTGTCCTCCTGGTTGTCCTTGTTATAGGCCAGGGGCTGACCCTTCATCAGGGTAAGCAGGGAGATGAGATGACCGAAGATGCGGCCGGTCTTGCCCCGCACCAGCTCGGGCACATCGGGATTTTTCTTCTGGGGCATGATGGAAGAGCCGGTGCAGAAGCTGTCGGACAGCTCCACAAAACCAAACTGGGCCGAGGACCAGATGATCAGCTCCTCGGAAAAACGGGACAGGTGCATCATCGCCAGGGAGGCGGCTGCACTAAACTCAATAACAAAATCACGGTCACTGACCGCATCCAGGGAGTTTTCCGCCGGACGCTCGAAACCGAGCAGTTCCGCCGTATAGTGGCGGTCGATGGGATAGGTGGTACCGGCCAGGGCGGCAGCACCCAGGGGCAGAATATTGACCCGCTTGTTGCAGTCGGCCAGACGCTCGCGATCACGCTCCAGCATCTCGAACCAGGCCATCATGTGATGGCCAAAGGTAACGGGCTGGGCGGTCTGCAGATGGGTGAAGCCGGGCAGGATGGTCTCAACCTCCCGTTCGGCCAGGCCCAGCAGGGCCTGCTGCAGGCGCAGGATTTCAGCGCGAATGATTTCGATCTCATCGCGCAGATAGAGGCGCACATCGGTGGCCACCTGATCGTTGCGCGAACGTCCGGTGTGCAACTTCTTGCCCGCATCGCCGATACGCTGGGTAAGGGCGGACTCGATGTTCATATGCACATCTTCCAGGGAGACAGACCATTGGAATTCGCCGCGCTCGATCTGATCACGCACAGCCTCCAATCCGGAGATGATGGCATCACGCTCCTCGACGCTGAGGATGCCCGCCTTGGCCAGCATGGTGGCATGGGCGATGGAGCCTTGGATGTCATAGCGATAGAGGCGCTGATCAAAGGCCACCGAAGCGGTAAAGGCCTCCACAAAGGCATCGGTGGGCTCGTTGAAGCGGCCGGACCAGGGTTTTTCGGGCGTGTTCTTATCGCTCATTGCGTCATTCCTAGCGGATCTGGATGGGGCGGGATTATAGCAGGCCAACACCGTTTACTGTGGTAGGCTTTTGAACATAATGGACAAAGGGCAGCTTAACAATCCGGCAATCGTGGAGGAGGAGCAGAACTTCCTGCCCAACTTCTGCACCATCCGCAATCTGTTTCTGGTGATACTGACCGCCGAACTGCTGGCCATGGTATTCACCCTGAGCGCCAAGGCCAGCGCAGCAGGGTTGGCACAGGAGCTGAGCCTGCGCTCCCTCCATGTCCAGTGGATCGCCCTCACCGGTGTGGCCCTGCTTTGCGCCCTGCGTCCCTGGCTGGGGCGGCTGAATAACGGTCCAGCCGGACTGGCGGCCTGGGTGCTTATGCTCAGTGCTACCTGGCTCATCAGCGAGGCGGCCTATTATCTGCTCAGTGGCGCGGAGCGCTCCCTGCAGCTCTACTCCGGGGAGCACCTGGGTTTTATCCTGCGCAGCCTAGGCATCAGCGCCATCGTCTGGGCATTGGGACTGCGCTACCTCTATGTGCAACACCTCTGGCGCCGGCAGGAGGTGGCTGAGACCCAGGCACGGCTACAGGCCCTGCAATCCCGCATACGTCCCCATTTTCTGTTCAACAGCATGAACACCATCGCCAGCCTGATCCGTTCCCGACCTGCCGTAGCGGAAGAGGCAGTGCATGATCTGGCCGATCTATTCCGTGCCTCCCTCGCCCAGGGCAGCAGCCTGACCACCCTGGGTGATGAGCTGGAACTGGCACGGGGCTATCTGCGTATTGAGTCCCAGCGCCTGGGAGAGCGCCTGCAGCTGGAGTGGAGACTGGACGATCTGCCCGAGCAGGCGGCCATCCCCCCCCTGGTGCTCCAACCGCTGCTGGAGAACGCCGTCTATCATGGTATTGAAGCCGCACCAGAGGGAGGCAGAATCCTCATTACCGGCTGTTACAAAAGAGAGTTGGTCAACCTCAGCATTCGTAACACCCTGCCTCCCGCCAGTGCCAAGGCACACCGGGAGGGCAATCGCATGGCTGTTGAGAATATCCGGCAGCGACTGGAGGGGCTATTTGGTAGCAAGGCGGGATTGGCCGTGGGCGAGGTGGAGGGTGAATACCAGGTACGGCTGTTCTTTCCCCACCCTCATACTCCTTCAACATGATAATGCCGGGTTCAGCGCTCCTGTGGTGTTTCGCTACAAGGCGCAGTGTGTAGGCAATGGCCTTAGTCCTTGTCAAGCACTGCAACGCCGTAGCGGGACACCACAGGAGCGCCCGAAGGGTTGGTCTGTCAGCGTCCATGGCCGTGTTGCGCCTCTTACTAAGGGCTACGGCCATTAGTTGCGAGGCGCGCCTTGCCCTGAATGCTGACAGACTAACTGAGCCCGGCATTATCATGTTGAAGGAGTACTAGGAGCGGACATGAAGATATTGGTGGTTGATGATGAGGCCCTCGCCCGGGAGCGCCTTTGCCATCTGCTGACAGAGATAGGCCCGCCCTATGAGGTGGTGGGGGAGGCCGGTAATGGCGAGGAGGCCCTGGAGAAGAACGCCAGCCTGAAGGCGGACCTGGTTCTCATGGACATCCGCATGCCAGGGATGGATGGGCTGCAGGCCGCCACCCATCTGGCCGAGGATGAAACCCCACCGGCGGTCATCTTTACTACCGCCTATGAGGAACACGCCCTCCAGGCCTTCGAAGGCAGCGCCGTGGACTATCTGCTCAAACCGGTACGGATCGAAAGGCTGCGCAAGGCACTGGAGCGCGCCCACTCTCTCAACCGGGCCCAACTGCAGACCCTGGAACAGACCCAGGATGCCATGCCTGAGTATATCTGCGCCCACTTCCGCGGCGGCATCAAGCGTATTCCCCTGGACGAGATTATCTATTTCCAGGCGGATCATAAGTACGTATGCGCACACTATGAGGGCGGCGAGGCCCTGTTGGAGGAACCCCTCAAAGCCTTCGAAGAGCAGTATGGAGACCGTTTCCTGCGCATCCACCGCAACGCCCTGGTTGCCCGTAACCGTCTCATCGCCCTGGAGAAGGGAACGGATGGGGAGAGCCTTGCCCGCCTGACAGGTACGGATGAGCGCCTGCAGATCAGCCGGCGGCACCTGCCCAAGGTGCGGCAGTGGCTTAAGGGCGGAGCAGGGTAAAGGCGACGGGACACCACACACAAGGGGGCAAAAGGGATGAAAGAGCCCAGACACGCCGTTTTGGTTTGCCACGCCGCGTCCCAGGCTTTAGCATTACGCCTTTTGCAGCCGAGTTGAGCACATGTCTGACCAGATCCTCCGCATCGCCACCCGAAAATCCCCCCTCGCCATGTGGCAGGCCGAGCATGTCGCCGCCGAACTGAAGAAGGCCCATCCTGGGCTGGAGGTGGAACTGGTGGGCATGAGCACCCAGGGCGATCGCATCCTGGACGCCCCTCTGGCCAAGATCGGCGGCAAGGGGCTGTTCGTGAAAGAGCTGGAGCAGGGCATGCTGGATGGCCGCGCCGACTTGGCCGTGCACTCCATGAAGGATGTCCCGGCGGAGCTGCCGGAGGGGCTGCACCTGTCGGTAATCATGGACCGCCACGACCCCACCGACGCCTTCGTCTCCAACAAATACGCCAGCCTGGACGAGCTACCGAAAGGGGCCTGCCTCGGCACCTCCAGTCTGCGACGTCAGAGCCAGGTGGCCGAGCTGCGTCCGGATCTGGAGATCAAACCCCTGCGCGGCAACATCAACACCCGCCTGGCCAAGCTGGATGCCGGCGACTTCGATGCCATCATCCTTGCCTCCTCCGGCCTCAAGCGCATGGGCTTCAACGACCGCATCACCGACCTGATCACCCCCGAGCAGAGTCTGCCCGCCATCGGCCAGGGCGCACTCGGTATGGAGTGCCGTTTCGACGACGAGCGGGTCAACGCCCTGCTGGCACCCCTGAACCATGAGCAGAGCGCCATCTGCGTCAGCGCCGAACGGGCCATGAACCACCGCCTCAAAGGCGGCTGTCAGGTACCCATCGCCGGCTACGCCATCCTGGAGAATGGTGAACTCTGGCTGCGCGGCCTGGTAGGCGAGCCCGACGGCAGCCTGATTCTGCGGGGCGAGGTACGTGGCGCCCCCGAGGATGCCGAACCGCTGGGCATCCAGCTGGCGGATGAACTGCTTTCCCGGGGTGCGGACCGCATCCTGGCGGCCCTCTACGGGGATTAGTCTCAAGAACCCGCCAATGGCAGCCCGGCCTGCATCCGATTGTGACCTTACCGGCATTGGCATACTGGTCACCCGGGCTATACATCAGGCCGGCCCCCTGTGTGACCTGATCCAGGCCCAGGGCGGCAGGCCCCAGCTTCTCCCCGCCCTCGAGATCTGCGACCCCCTGGACCCCGCACCGGTAAAGTCCCGGCTGGCCCAGCTCGACCGCTTTGATATCGCCATCTTCATCAGCCCCAATGCAGTCACCCACGGCCTGGCACTATTGCCGGGACATGCCCTGCCGCCAGATCTTAAGATCGGCGCCGTCGGTGCCGGCACCGCCCGCGCCCTGCAATATGCTGGGATAGACACCCACATCGTCCCCAAGGAGCGCTTCGACAGCGAGGCACTGCTGGCGGCCCCGGCACTGCAGCAGGTCGCCGGCCGGCGCATCATCATCTTCCGAGGTGAGGGTGGGCGCCCACTGCTAGGGGACAGCCTGCAGCAGCGGGGCGCCGAGGTGGTCTATGCCGAGGTCTACCGCCGGGTCCGGCCCGACACAGACGCCAGCGAACTGCTGTCACGCTGGTCATCGGATGTACAGATCGCCACCACCACCAGTAACGACATCCTCAACAACCTGTCGCAGATGCTTGGGGAAGAGGGTGCAAGCCGGCTGCAGACCACTCCCCTGGTGGTCATCAGTGAACGCATGCGCATCCGGGCCCAGGAGTTGGGCTGCCAGCAGGTAATCCTGGCCCATGGTGCGGATGACCAGGCCATACTTGAAGCCCTCTGCCGCTGGGCGGCCTCCCGCAAAGACCTGGATTAATACCCGCTCACAAGCGGCCCTGGATACACGGCATTGCTGCCTTGCGGCCAGATGCAATAGAATGGCCTTTTCCGCATGGAAGGGCATGGGGAACATCGCCCCAGCTGCCCAGATCCCCCCAAGCCCATTTGGCCGGGATAAAACATGCCTACATTCAACTTCCGGATCGGCGAATGAGCGACACTAACGAAAAAGAAGCGGCCCTGGAAACAGCGGCAGAGAACAGCATGGACGAGTCCGTTGAAACCGCCTCCCCGGATGCGCCGGAGCAGCAGCAGGAAAAACCGGCCGCCCCGTCATCCCCCATACCCCTGGTCCTGTCCCTGATCGCCATCCTTGGCCTGGCCGGTGGCGGCTTCTGGGCCTGGAAGACCCATCAGGGACTGCAGCAGCAGCTGGACCGGGCCATCGCCCAGGCCAGTGAGCAACAGGGTCGCATCACGGCCCAGGAGCAGTCACTCCAGGCCGAAAGTGATGCCCTGGGCAAACTCAAGGGTGGCTTTGACGGACAGCAAGCCGCCTTCGACGAGCAGAAGCGCCGTTTTGAAGAGGAGCGCAACCGCCTGAAGCAGCGCGAGGCCCAGATCAAGACCGAGCTGGAAGGCGTTCATCGCCGCATTGGCCGCAGCAGCAGCCAATGGATGGCCGCCGAGGCGGAGTACCTGATCCGTGTGGCCAATCACCGGCTGCGCCTGGAGCGGGATATCACCACCGCCCTTACCGCCCTGCAGGGTGCGGACGGCCGCCTGGCGGCCACCAACGATCCCATCTGGACCGATGCCCGGGAGGCCCTGGCCTCAGAGATGGCCGCCCTGCGCACCCTGGCCAAGGTGGACATCATCGGCCTGACCGCCAATATCGCCAGCCTGGCCAAGCGGGTGGACAAACTGCGACTGGTCGGCGCCCAGCCATTGACCCCCGGCGGCAAGGCACTGGCCGAAGGGGTCAAGATAGAAGGCATCTCCCTGGAGGATATCCTGCAACAGGGCTGGGAGGGCTTCCGCTCACTGGTGGTGATTCGCAAGCATGATGAGCCGGTCACCGCCATGCTGCCCCCTGAGCAACGCTATTTCGTCTACCAGAACCTGCGCCTGCAGCTGGAGGCCGCCCGCCTGGCCGTACTGCGCGCCGACCCTGACCTCTACACCTCCAGCCTCAAGACCACCGACGAGTGGATCAAGGAGTTCATCATCCTGGAGGATGCCGAGGCCCAGGCCATGCTCGATGAGATCGCCAACCTGTCCAAGACCAACATCCGTCCCGAGCTGCCCGACATCTCCAACTCCCTGCGCCTGTTGCGTGACAGCATGGAGACCGCCGCTACCGGGGGTGCCGCACAATGAGGCTCCTATTTCTCTCACTCCTGGCCATGGCCGCCGCCGTCGGTCTGGCGCTACTGGTTAAGGAAGAGCCGGGCTACGTCCTCATTGGCTATGGCGTCTGGACCGTAGAGACCACCCTCGCCTGGCTGATCCTGCTGGATGTGATGCTCATCGCCCTGATCTATCTGGGGGTGCGCCTGTGGATCAATACCCTGGCCCTGCCGCGCCGCTTTGGTGCCTGGCGCAGCCGTCGCAGCACCCGCCGCGCCCGCCGCTCCCTCAATCAAGGGCTGGTGGCACTCTCCGAGGGGCAGTGGAAAGGGGCGGAAAAGAGCCTGCTACGCTATGCCGACCACTCCGAGAGTCCGCTGCTTAACTACCTGGCCGCCGCCCGCTCCGCACAACAGCAGGGCGCCCATGAACGCCGCGATGAATATCTGCAACTTGCCCATGAGAGCATGCCCTCGGCGGATGTGGCCGTGGGGCTCACCCAGGCAGAACTGCAACTTGCCCATGAACAGCTGGAGCAGGCCCTGGCCACACTGATGCACCTGCGCAGCATTGCACCCAAGCATGCCTATGTGCTCAATCTGCTTACAACTCTCTACAAAAGACTGGAGGACTGGCAACAGCTGCGTGACCTCATCCCCGAGCTGCGTAAACAGAAGGTGCTGGACGAGGCAGAGCTGCTGCACCTGCAGGTAACCATCTACAGCGGGCTCCTGAATCAGGCCGCCCAGGCAGAGGCGGTGGAACAACTCACCCAGGAGTGGAACAAGATACCCAAGAACCTGCGCAGCAACGAGACATTGGTGGATTGCTATGCCCGGCATCTGCTGGCCCGCAACCAAAACGATCCGGCGGAGACCCTCTTGCGTGAGGCCATGAAACGGCACTGGAGCGAGCCCCTGGCCCAGCTCTATGGCCAGGTCGAGGCGGATTCAAGCAAGCAGCTTTCCACCGCCGAAGAGTGGCTGAGCAAACACCCCCGCAATGCCGTACTGCTGCTGACCCTGGGACAGCTCTGCCTGCGCTGTAAGCTCTGGGGCAAGGCGCGCAGCTACCTGGAGGCCAGCATCGGTGCCGGCGCTACGCCTGCGGCCTACCGCGTACTGGGCGCCCTGTTGGAGCAGATGGAGGAGCCGGAAAAGGCCTTGGAGTGCTATCGGGCCGGCATGGAGCTCAATGCCGAGTACGCAACACCTGTATTGCCCCCTAAAGAGGGACAACTGATCAAGGCCGGAGAAGAAAACAAGGAAGCGGAAACCGATCCCGCCGAGACAAAAGAGACGCCCCCGGAGGCAGCCTCCGCCTAGGGCCTGTTAACGCTCAACCAATCGGCTCTGTTGCGTCTGAAAATGCGCCAATCTAGGCGCGAGGAGTGTGGTTTGGTTATTCCAAATAAACGACGAGCAACAACGAGTGGTGCATTTTCAGACGCAACCCGAAGGGCTGGGGCTATTTTTCCGCCCAGCGGCGTTATCATTCGCTCATGTAGAGTGACGACACTTCGCTCATTCTGCCTTGCTGGACAAAAAATAGTCCCAGCAGTGCTGATTGGTTGAGCGTTAACAGGCCCTAATCAGCCTATTTGGCCTTCTTTCTTGCTGCCTGGGGCAGGCTGTCCTTGCTCTCCAGCCAATCGACGATCGGATCCCACTGGATCAGATCCTGATAGACCGCCGACGGCGCCATCTCAAAGATACCCAGGCCCCGTTCGGCGGCACGGATATAGTTCTGGCTCTCCCTCAGGGATCCGATGAAGGGGATTTCCAGGCTGTTGAGAAACTTCTCCAGCTGATGATAGATGATGGTGTTTTCCCGCACCCGATTGGCCACCACCGCCAGGCGGGTATGATGACGTGACACCTGACCCGCCGTAAGCAACTCCTGAATAAAACGGGTGCAGGCTCGGATATCAATAGGGGAGGGCAGTACGGGGATGACCAGGGTCTGCACCCGGTTCAACATGGTGCTGATCTCCTTGCCATGGGTAGCAGCGGGGACATCCATAATCAGATATTCAGTGCCCCGGGCCGGATGAACCGAACCCTTGGCTGCCTTGATACCCTCGATCTCCGGAATCCCCTCATAGTTTTTTCGCGCCGCCAACCAATCCAGGGAAGAGCCCTGGGGATCAAAATCCGCAAGGGCCACCTTGGCGCCATCATCTGCAAACCAGGTGGCGATATTGGTGGCCAGGGTGGTCTTTCCACAGCCGCCCTTGGCATTCATCAGCATTATGGTACGCATATTTTTGTTCTCACTTGCTGCCCTGTTCAGCTGGCA
>Ga0316190_10003058_pt1 | contig 12154 bp, 14 predicted proteins | sample Eddworburrow2_MG_FD_204929 | JGI IMG/M metagenome (GOLD analysis project Ga0316190, IMG submission 204929) | Coastal sediment microbial communities from Maine, United States - Eddy worm burrow 2 | ecosystem: Environmental > Aquatic > Marine > Coastal > Sediment | place: USA: Maine | collected... | reverse complement strand
ACTCGACGATCGAGAACGGGTGCATGCAGTTCTTGCCCGGGAGCCACCGTGATCCGGTTCGTCCACACCGTCCGCTCAGCGGTGATCGTCACGACCAGCACACGCTGGTGACCGACCTCGGTCCCGCCGACGTGATGGTGCCGGTCGAGATCCGCCGGGGCGACATCACGGTCCACAACGAAGGAGTCCTCCACGGCTCGGGTGGCAACCGATCGGGTCACAGCCGGCGGCGGGCCTACATCAACGCATTTCGTTCGCTCGACACCGTGCGTCAGGAGCGGGCGCTGGGCTTCACGCACTCGCACAACGACGCCCAGGATCTGCTGGCCCAGGTCGACGGCCTGCTCGCGTCGGAATAGCGAGCCCGCCCAACGGGCCACGTCCAGCGCGGGCAACGTAGGGTGATCGACATGCAGCTCGTGTACTCCCAGCAGGAACTGATGCGCGACCATCCCGACCTGCAACCGCACCTCATCCTCGACCAACGCGTGCATGGTGGATTCGACGCGGACGGCATCTACCAGCCGCCCCGAGCGCTGGTTCGTGAGCAGGCCCTCGACGCCTGGACCGCGGCCCTTCGTGAACGCGGAGGAGATGTGTTCCCGGCCGACTCGTCGCTGCTCGCCGGCGCCCGGGTCGTCAACGTCGCACAGCAGCGGGTGCTGCTCCGCAACGGTCTCGGACGATGGTTCTGGAACCAGCTCACCGTCACCGGCAAGATCGAGGCGCGCGGCCGCTTGCTCGCCGACGTCGCCTTCCCTGACCTCCAGCCGGTGATCGTCGACGACATCTCCGAGATGGCCATCGGGCACCTCGGTGGTGGCCTGCTCGTCGCCCACGGGCTCGATGAAGGTGGCCAGCCCGACATCGGAATCGGCGGCCACGACGTGATGTGGTTCCTCGCTCGAGACCTCGCCTTCGGCTCCGACGCCTACCCCGACGTCGACCCGCCGGAGAACATCGGCCGGCCCGACGCCGGCACCCGGTACATGCCGGAACTGCCTGCAGAGATCGAAGGGCTGATCTCGTTGCTGGCCAACCTGCTGATCATCGAATTCCGCGCCGAACTCGGCTTCGCCGAATCCCAGGCGATCCTTCGCTCCCCGGATGTGTTCGGCGACCGCCGTGAAGATGCCGAGTTGGCCGCCGAGATCATCGAACGGATCCGAACCGACGAGGAGATCCATGTCCGTTCGCTGTGCGTGTACCTCGGGGAGCTGTGCACGGTGACGTTCAGGACGACCGACGGAGGAACCGTCACCGGTCGTGAACTGATCGACCGATTCTGGGACGGGATGGTTCGCTGGGCGACCATCGACCAACCGGCCCTCACTGCGCCCCAGGTGCGTGCCGACGTCAAGGCGTACATCGCGAAAGCACCCGAAGCCGATCGCATCCTCGCCGAGTTCGACGCCGCGGGTTGACGTTTCCCGTCGACGGTTCGGGTCGCAGATGGGAGGTCAGTCGACCGCACACTGCGACGCGGAGCGCAAGCGCGCACGGAGCGCCCACCACAGCAGCGCAATCGATCCAACAGCGAGCAGCGGCTGCACCGGTTCGAACCACTGACGGGCGCCGGTGGCGCCGAGCGCGACGATGACCAGTTTGTTGCACACGGGACACCCGACCGCGAAGAACGAGAGCAGACCGGCGAGCCCACCCGTCCGGGTCGGGGCGTCGATCTCGTCCGATGCTGTGTCGGCGGTGTCAGCGCCGCCGACTGTGGGCTCCCGGATGTAGGTCGCGGCAAGGAGGCCTCCGAGGGCCGCGGTGATCAGGAGCGTCGGATACGACCACCAGGTCACCGGAACCGGCCGTCCGAAGACCGGATTGGGGATGACGTCGGTCGGCACACCGATGAGGAGGGCGACACCGACAGCTGCAGCGATGGCCACAACGATCCGTTGCGGTGTCCACGCACGCAGGGACTTCCACGCGGTGGGTGGCGGTCTGCGTTCGATCTCGAACTCGATCACACCGACACCCTATGGGGTATGTGGGGCCGGAGGAACCTCACCGGACGGAGAGTTGTGCGACGGCGGCGTCGACGACCTCATCGAAGCGGGCGGCGACGGCCTCGAACCAGGCGGGGTCGTCGTCGGCGAAGGCGGAGCGCACCTGGGCCCGCACAGCATCGGAACCTTCGGCCAACGGGTCGCCGGACGCGTGGAGTACGGCGTCGGCGCGGAGGGACTGCAGCACCGTGACCGTGTCGACCGTTCCGTACTCCAGGGCGACGGCGGTGACCTCGACACCGTGAACCATCGCCTCGACCGCCCCGAGCCAGTCGCCGCTGAGGTTGGCCGACACGCTCTCTCCGTCGAGCATCGACCGGACGTCGCCCCACCAGGCCGTGCCGCGCTGGTAACCCGGAGCCTCACGGCCCTCGTGGGAGATCAACTCGCCGTGTCCCCACGGCCCGAGTCCGGTGTGGAGATCGAGGACGCACAACCGGTGCGCCCCACCGGCGAGGTCACGCAGGTGGTCGTCGAGCCATCGATGCGACCAGACCGGACCCGACCCGCCATAGAAGACGCCGGTCGGGTGGGTGTACTGGCCACCGCTCACCACCTCCTGGAGACGCTCGAACCCGAACTCCTCGGCGTAGGCCAGGAGCTGGAGCGTCGTGCTCTGCTGCGTGTCGTCGTCCCACGTGTCGGGCACGAGCAGCTGAGCCAGGCCGCCGTAGTCCTCGTTCGCCGGCGGTGGCTGGGTCCAGTCGATGAAATTGCGGTTGAGGTCGACGTTGTCCTCGTTGACCCGCCGAACCCAGGCGAAGCCATACGGATTGAATGCGTGGAGCAGCACCACCCTGAGTCCCGGTGGCATCCCGTCGGCGCCGGCTCGCTCGAGCCAGTGGTGTTGCAGCGCTGATCCGGTGAACCCCTCGACCCCATGCGTCCCCGACACGATCAGCAGCGTGGCGGGGGAATCGGGTTCCCCGAGCACGGCAACGTCCAGAGCCAGCGGCCCGCCGTCCATCCCGGCGAGGGGGTGTGGGTACGAGTCGATCGATGCACCTGCTGCCCCGGCTGCGGCCAGAAATCGTTGCCGCGACTCCTCATAGGTCCTGGTCAGCCCTCGATCGCTCATCATCTCGTTCTACTAGAGTTCGCCCATGACGTACGTAGGGGATCGTCTCGTCTTCGACGCCGACAGCCATGTGATGGAGCTGCCTGGATGGTTGGAGCAGTTCGCGGACCACTCGACCGCCGAGGCGTTGCGGCCGCTCGCGCTCGGGGGCGCCGGAGCGCTCGCCGATCGTGCGGTGGAGGAAGCCGCCGCCCGCCGGGACGGGGGAGTGGCAACCCTCGATCCCGACCCGAACGAGCTGCTCCGGTCCAAAGGCTGGGGTGCCGTGGGGGCATTCGACTCCACGGAGCGGTCATTCGTGCTCGACCGGTTGGGCTTCGCGGCGCAACTGGTGTTTCCGACCTTCGCCGCCACGCAGTTCGCCGGCAGTGATACCGATCTCCTCCACGGGGGCTCCGAAGCGCTCAATCGCGCGATGGCTGCGTTCTGTGCCGACGACTCACGCCTGCTCGCTGTCGCCTCGGTGCCGTGGGGCGACCCGGCTCGGACGATCGCGACGGCGCGACGAGCCATCGACGATGGCTGCCTCGCGGTGATGGTCACCACCGACTTGCCCCGCGGCGTCGTTTCACCGACCCATCCCGACCACCACGGGCTGTGGGCGATGCTGGAAGCCGAGAACGTCCCTGTCGTCAGCCACATCGGCGGCGGCGGCCGGCCGGTGCGCGCAGGCTTCCACGACAACGGGCACACGGTCACCGACTTCCTCGGCGGCGGCGAGAACGTGCGGGCAAAGGATTTCATGGCCATCCACCAGCGGCCCGAGATCTTCTGGGCGGCAATGGTGCTCGACGGTGTGTTCGAACGATTTCCCGGCCTGCGAGGCGCCTCGGTCGAAGAGGGGGCGATGTGGGTCGTGCCGTGGGTGCGTCGACTCGACCGTGCGATGCAGTTCGCGAAGACCGAGGCCCCGCTGCGCGAACTCACCAAGCTGCCGAGCGACTACGTGACCGAGCACCTCCGGTTCACGCCGTTCGCTGGCGAGCCCGTCGGGTGGATGATCGATCAGGCGGGCGTCGATTTGTTCATGTTCTCCTCGGACTACCCCCACCCCGAGGGCAGCAAGGACCCGGTGCAGCGTTTCGAGTCGACGATGGACACCTCCGACGAGGCGGTCACGGAGCGCTTCTACAGCACGAACTTCGCAGCGTTGTATCGCGGCGCAGTTCCCGTATGAACAGGTCGAGTCGATGAAGTTGCTCTGTACTGCCGATCTCCACTACCGGTTGCCTCAACTCGACTGGCTGGTGGAAGAGGCCGGCGACGTCGACGTCGTCGTGATCCCGGGCGACCATCTCCAGGTGGTCGGCGCCGCGCCACTCGAAGTGCAGATCGTCGTCGTGTCGAAGTACCTTCGACGCTTGGCCGAACGCACCCTCGTGCTCGCTTCATCGGGGAATCACGACCTGGACGGTCCGGGGGTGACCGGTGAGCAGGCAACGCAGTGGCTCCGTGACCTCGGGACGGATCGGCTGGTCGTCGATGGTCGGTCGACCGATTTCCAGGGTGTCCGCTTCACCGTGTGTCCCTGGTGGGATGGACCGCTGACCCGACAGCTCGTCGACGACCAGCTCGCTGCCGCAGCTGTCGATCGCCCCGCACGATGGGTGTGGGTCTACCACTCGCCGCCAGCGGACTCGCCGCTCTGCGTTGCGGGGCCGTCCAGACAGTTCCCCGACCCGGACCTCGCTGGGTGGATCGACCGCTACGAGCCCGACCTCGTGATCTGCGGACACATTCACCAGGCGCCCTGGGTCGCGGGCGGCGGCTGGATCGACCAGCGAGGTTCCACGTGGATGATCAACGCCGGGCACCAATCCGGCCCGATGCCGGCCCACGTGGTGATCGACCTGGACGAGCGCACCGCAGAGTGGGTCGCTCTTCCCGACCGCAAGCTGGCCCACCTCTGAACCCGCTCAGTAGTCGGGGTCGGGGAGACGGGCCGAGCCCGGCGATACCGTGCGGGTCTGGTGGTGCATCAACGTGCTGAGGACATCGTCGAGCATGCCGAGATGTCCGGAGTCGTCGCCGTATTGGCGTTGCACGTCGGCGAGATGGCCGGTCAGGTTGTCGAGCCGGGTCGCGAGGGCCCGGGCGACGTCGAACAGCACGTCAGGTCGCGACTGCAAGTAGGCGGCCCCATCATCGGCGCACAACACCGTGCAGTCGCTCATCGCCCGCATCGTCGCAGTGGCCGGGCGTTCGAGCACCGTCGACATGTCACCGAGGATCGACCCCGGCGTCTCCATCACTGCGAGGCCGACACCGTCTCGCTCGATACCGATCGAGCCCTCGCGCAGGATCACGATCGACCCGAACGCCGCTCCTTGCGCGACGATGATCTCTCCAGGGGCGAACAATCGGTGGGGAAGGTCCGAGCACCGTTCGAGGATGTCGCTCACCGCGCCATTCTGACAGCCCCCTGGGGTGCGTTCGAGTGTTCGACGGAGCCGTAACCTGGCGTTCATGTGCGGCCGCTTCGTCTCCACCTCCGGCCCCGACCGGATCGCCGCCTACTTCGATGCGGTCCTGCCGACCGAGGCTGCCGCCGAATCGCTCGGTGAGAACTTCAACGTTGCGCCGACCCAGGACATCTACGCCGTGGTGGGGAACGCTGACGGCAGCGCGAGGGTCGATGCGTTTCACTGGGGTCTCGTTCCGAGCTGGGCGAAGGACCGCAAGATCGGCTCGAAGATGATCAACGCCCGCGCCGAGACCCTTGCCGACAAGCCAGCCTTCAAGCGCCTGTTCCGGGCCAAGCGGTGCATCGTGCCGATGGATGGCTTCTACGAGTGGAAGGCGGGCGTCGACGGTGGACCCGTCAACGCCAAGGGCAAGCCGCTCAAGCAGCCGATGTTCATCCATCGAGTCGACGGCGAACCGCTCGCCGTCGCGGGGCTGTGGAGCGCCTGGAAGGACCCAGCGGACCCGGAGGGGCGATTCCTGCACAGTACGACGGTGATCACCACGGCGGCCAACGTGATGGTGGCGCCGGTCCATGACCGGATGCCGGCCATCCTCACCAGCGACCAGTGGGCGACGTGGCTCGACCCGGGAAACGAGGACCTCGATCGGTTGCAGGCACTGCTGGTGGGGTGCGCAGATGACCTGTTGACGATGCATGCCGTGTCGACCGAGGTCAACAACGTGCGGAACAACGGTGCCGAGCTGATCGCCCCTGTCGATCGGGCGAGCTGACGTTCAGTCGGCCACGCCGTCGGCACCGAGTCGGCGGAGCTCGGTGCGGATCGCCCCGGCCCATCGATCGAGGTCGTCACGATCCACCGACGCTGCAGCGTTGGCAAAACTCAGCTGCGCCATCGACGTCGTGGGAATCACGTGGACATGGGTGTGAGGCACCTCGTAGCCGGCGACGATCAGGCCCACCCGGTCGCAGTCGAACGCGGCCTGTTGGGCCCGGCCGATCATGTGACTGACCGAGAACAGGTGCGCCGCCAGGTCAGGTGAGGCGTCGATCCAGTGATCGACCTCCTCGATCGGCACCACCAACACGTGGCCCGGTGCCATCGGATTGATCGACATGAACGCCGCGCAGCGCTCGTCGCGCCACACGAACGCTCCCGGGAACTCGCCCTGGATGATCTTGGTGAACACCGTCGCCATACGAGCACCATACGCTGTGCAGGGTGAGCGATGCCGAAGCGCCGACCGTTGCGACCCCGCCGTCGCCGTTCGACGGAATCTGGAGCATCCCGAACCTGCTGACCCTCCTTCGGTTGCTCTGCTTGCCGTTGTTCCTCTACGTGTTGTTCGCCCTGGACGAGCGGGTGTGGGCAGCACTCCTGCTCGGCGCCCTGAGCGCCACGGACTGGGTGGACGGCTACCTCGCACGTCGGCTGAACCAGGTCAGCGAGTTCGGCAAGGTCTTCGATCCGACCGTCGACCGGCTCCTGTTCATCGTCGCGATCACAGCGATCATGGTCGACGGTGCGATGCCGCTCTGGTTCGGGATCGCCGTTCTCGCCCGGGAGATCCTCGTGGGTCTCATGATGGCGATCGCGACGCTCGCCTACAAGATGCCACGCATCGACGTCACCCATCGAGGCAAAGTGGCGACGGCGCTCCTGATGTTCGCAGTCCCCGGCTTCCTCATCGGAAGCAGCGATGCCGGGCTCGCCGACCTCTTCCAACTCGCGTCGTGGATCATCGGGATTCCCGGGTTGATTCTGAGTTATGCGACTGGGATCGCCTATATTCCGCAGGTGCGCCGGGCGATTGCTGAAGGGTCAGCCAGCGCGGAATCCGTCACAGCCATCGAGTGAAGCCAGGTACGGTTGTCTCATGAACGTCCCATCGGAACTGCGTTACTCGACCGACCACGAATGGGTGCGCGTCGACGGCAGCGCCGTCACGATCGGGATCACCGAGTTCGCCCAGGATGCGCTCGGTGACGTCGTGTTCGTCGAGATGCCCGACGCCGGCACATCGGTCGGGATGGGTGACAGCTTCAGCGAGGTCGAGAGCACCAAATCCGTGAGCGACATCTATGCACCCGTGACCGGGGCGGTCAGCGCCGTGAACGAGGCACTCGAGGCGCAGCCGGAACTGCTCAACAGCGATCCGTACGGCGAGGGATGGATCTGTCGTATCGAGATGACCGATCCGTCCGAGCTCGACGGATTGATGGACGCCGAGGCCTATCGGGCGCTGACGGAGGGTTGAGTTGAGCACCTACGTTTTCTGCAATCAGTGCGGACACCGCAACCCCCCGACCAGCAGTTTCTGTTCGAGCTGTGGATCGCCCCTGGACTCGCTGGACGACCGCACGATCACCTTGGCAGCCGTCGACCCGTTGCAGGACGCACCTGGCGCCGACGACGACGTGGTGGTCGCAGTGGGGGAGCTGCCGAGTGAGATCGGTGTGCTGATCGTTCGTGCAGGGGCCCAGGCGGGCGCCCGTTTCGCACTCGACGAACTCGTCACTCGATTGGGTCGGCACCCGGAATCGGAGATCAGCCTCGACGACATCACGGTGTCGCGACGTCACGCCGAGATCGAACGAACCCCCGATGGCCACGTCGTCCGCGATGCCGGCTCGCTCAACGGTACCTACGTCAATCAGGAGCGCATCGACATGATGGTGCTCCGCCACGGCGACGAACTTCAGATCGGCAAGTTCCGCCTCGTGTTCTTCGAACGGCCCGATGCCTGACACGGCGCCACCACCAGGCGTCACCGCGACCGGTGGGCATCTCTCGATCGGAGAAGTGCTCGCGCTCCTGCTCGAGGAATTTCCCGACGTCACGATCTCCAAGATTCGATTCCTCGAGAGCCAGGGGCTCATCGATCCCGAACGCACGGCGTCGGGGTACCGCAAGTTCTACGACGACGACGTCGAGTTGTTGCGCTGCATCCTCCGCGAGCAACGCGAGAACTATCTGCCGCTCCGTGTCATCAAGGACCGGATCGACTCCGGTGAGATCGATCCGACCAACGAGCACCCGCGTCCGCGCGGCATCAAGAATGTCGGTGATGAGCACACGGGGCCCCAACCGTCAGCCCACCCGAGCGCTGGTGGTATGACGCGACCGGTCGACCCAAGCGGCTCCAATGGCGACGAACCCGTCACCGGGGCAGCAGCGCTGTTCCAACGCACTGATGGTGAGTTCGTCGAGACTCTCGAGCCGGCACCAGCGCCGCCTCCGATCCCGACACCGGGCACACCGTCGGCCGCCTCGCCGAGCGATCCGCCCGTCGCATCGCCCGCGGAGTCAGCGCCGATGCCAGGCGCAGTCCTGCCCGGGGTGTTGTTGTCCGCCGACGAACTCTGCGCAATGGCTGGGCTCTCACGCGCCCAGCTGGAGGATCTGCGCTCGTACGGTGTCGTCGCCTCGCAATCCGATCGGCCGGATGGCCCATTCGACGAATTCGCCGTCGAGATCGCCACGATCTCGAGCCAACTCCTCGACGCAGGCCTCGAGGCTCGCCATCTCCGGGGCTGGCGAGTCGCCGCCGATCGCGAAGCCGGATTGCTCGAACAGCTGATCCAACCACTCCTGCGTCAACGGAATCCCGACGCCCGCGCCCAGGCGGTTGCGCAACTGCATGAGCTCGAGACCGTCGGCGGTCGTCTTCGGGCAGCGATGATGCGTTCGGCGCTGCATCAACACTGACACGCGCCGCGACGACGCAGGCTCCCGACCGCTCGGTTACAGTGAGCGATGTGATCCCGCTGGAGCTCCTCGGTGTCCGGGTCGAAGTGCCCGCGAATACACCGATGGTGCTGCTCCGCGAGTCCGAAGGTCGACAGCGCCTCCTGCCGATCTACATCGGCAGCCCCGAGGCCTCGGCGATCCACTACGCCCTCGAAGGTGTGGTGCCGCCACGGCCGCTGACGCACGACCTCCTCCTCGTCGTGCTCGAACAGCTCGATGCGTCATTGACGAAGGTGGTCGTCACCGAGATACGCGAGCGCACCTACTACGCCGAGCTGCACCTCGCGACCCCCACCGGCGACAAGGTGATCTCCGCCCGTCCCTCTGACGCCATCGCACTCGCCGTTCGCTGCTCCGCCCCGCTGTTCGCCTCCGAGGACCTGCTCGACGAAGTCGGCCAGGAACCCGCCGTCGAGGCCGAGGACGACGCCGCCGAGATCATCGACGAGTTCAAGGACTTCATCGAGAACGTCAGTCCGGAAGACTTCGCCAGCTAGCCCACGCTGGCATTGAGCACGTTTGCCCTGCTCAGACCCGGTATCCGAGAGTCCATTGCTGTCCATCGGAATCCATGTCTCAGCGGAAATCCTGCGGGCTCTGCAGGTGAATCGACCAGAGCTACTACTGGTGCTTCGTCGACACCTTCGAGATCTGGCCACGACGGTCACGCTTGGACGGCGCCCCCTGGGCCGTAGGCGGTTGGGAGCTTCCGACCCTGGGTGCGCCTTGCGGGGGAGCGCTCACCGGTTGCGGACTCGGTGGCGCAGATCCCCCGCCACGCCGAACATACGCTGCGACCGTTGAGCATGTCAGTGGCTACGTGGTGATGGTGAGGAACTCTTGAAACGACGCGTCGGTCACCCGGTCGATGATGACGTGGGGGTGTGACGGCCAGGAGGGTCGCGGGGCGCCGACGGTGGCTGGCGGCTGTGTGATCCCCGTTACAGACAGCGGCTGCCACCGATCAGAAGAATGGACGTCCTCGACTACACGCCATCGAATCGACCGCACCGGCGGAAGATCGGTGGCACTCTCAGGAGGAATCATGAAGAAGATCAGTCTGCTCGCCGTCGCCGGGGTCGCCTCGTTGCTGTTTCCCGGAGCGGCACTGGCGCACGGGGGTCCGCCAGCCGTTGTCTTCACCGACGTCGTCACGGGCACCAACACGTCGCCATTCGCTGGACCGTGCGGGGCCGCTCCCGGTGAAGTGACCACCGATTTCCGCGACGTGTTCCACGTCACCGAGTTCGAGGACGGACACGTCAACGTTCACTTCAATCAGGTCGGAACGTTCGCATTCGAACCGACCGACGAAAACGAACCGAGCTCGTCCGGTCGCTACCGGCAAAGCGGGCACACCGTCATCAGCCAGCAGGATCATGTCGTCGACACGTTCGCGTTTACGGTGGTCGGGCGCGACGAGAACGGCGACAAGGTGAAGTTTCAGATCAAGCAGACCTTTGTCTTCGCCAACGGCGAAATTCGAGTGGACAACATGAGCGTCGGCTGTGGGTGACCCCACCCGCCAGCCCCCGCCCCGCTAGCGAACTGGCCCCCTCGCGAGGGGGGGCGGTGGTCACCAGGTCTTGATCTTGCCGTCACGGTCACGCAGCACGGTCGACACGAGCGTTGCCTGGGCGGCTTTGACACTCCACCTTCGGCTTATGGCGCACCGTGACGAGTATGCGATGGGCGACTCTTCCGGTAATGGTGTCGGCTGTTCTGCTTGCCGCGGTCGGCGACGATCACCGACCGAAGATCAGTGTCGCGACAGTGAGAATTGCCACCGCCACGACGATCAAGGCCACCCATATCGCGGCGGCCCTCGCAGCGAACCGCCCACCTGATCCCGCAGCGCCTCGGCTGGACCTCAGAGCGTAGGCGCCCCCGATGGCGACAATCGCCAGGACGAGGAGCAGCGACACGCTCGCAACTGTAGACGCGCCCGGCGAACGGGCATGGCCGGTTCGACGAGGTTCCAGCAGGCGGGGGTGTGGTTGGGTCAGTCCTTTGGTGGGGACTGCTCAAGAGCCGCCACGAGCTGCTTGTGCCACTCGGCCGCCAGGGCGTCGATGTCGGGTTCCAACGTTGGGCATCGAGCCCTCCTTGTGAGCATCCGTGCGTTGTCGAAGATACGCAGACTCACTCGGAGGGCTCGGCTGATTCAGGGGACCAACAATCCCCATCCCGCCAGCGACAACCTCTCCGGTCGTCACAACGAGCGGCGGTAATGGCGGCTCAGTGAACGGGGCAACATCGGGTTGACTTTTCACGGGGACGGGCGCATGGTCGGTGAAGCAGCTGTGGTCAATGCCTGCCCTGGGGAACCGTTCGGTTTGCGGTGTGCGTTGAGGCAGTCGCATGATCCGTTCCCTTGGCAAATGTGGGGGAACCGCATGAGGACCCTAGGGGTCCGGAGGGGTATTGAAATGAGAAGATTGTCAATCGGGGCATCCGTTCTGGGTGTACTCGGAATCGTGTCGTTGGTGGCCGGTTCTGCTGCGGCAGGCTCGGATTCAACCACACTGCAAAACGGGGCCGAGTTGACGGCCACGATTGATAGCCCGGTGACGGGGGATACGTTCTTGATTCCGCCACCGGCGACGGATGTCGACGTGCCGATCGCAGGCAGCGCTTCGATCGGCGAGGGTGAACCGAACGTTCACTGGACCTATGTGATCGATGTCAGTGGGAGCACGGGCGCGGGCTGTGGCGCAGCGGGCGGGACGGTGTTGGACTGCGAGAAGACGGCAGTGAAGAACCTCAACTCCGCAGTTGACAGCGACGGCTCCGGTTTGGATGTCGGGGTGTCCGTCTACGGCACGAGTGGCGCGTCGGCCGACATGAGTTCGGCCGGTGGCGATCAGCCCCTGAACTCTCCTGCG
>Ga0316190_10003056_pt1 | contig 12158 bp, 18 predicted proteins | sample Eddworburrow2_MG_FD_204929 | JGI IMG/M metagenome (GOLD analysis project Ga0316190, IMG submission 204929) | Coastal sediment microbial communities from Maine, United States - Eddy worm burrow 2 | ecosystem: Environmental > Aquatic > Marine > Coastal > Sediment | place: USA: Maine | collected... | reverse complement strand
ACTCCCCACCATTCCTCGGCAGATATACGCGCACCACGTACACTGTGACCTGAAGTATTTCTTTCACTCTCACGTTGATTTACTGCATTGCTCTGATTTGGAATTTCAGTATTTTCTATTTCGTATATAGAATTAAAAAACACTTCTGTCATGTTGTGTATTTGCTCTACAATCATTTCAGCGCTCCTAGAATATAATACTGTCAGTATCAACGTTACGACGTTCAGATTCAGACCAGTCAGCAAAGTAAGATTCTTCCCACTGCTGTCTGTCCCAGCCGTACGCCTTTTTCATTTTAGTTAGATCTATCATAGTGCGCGTAGACATAACTCGACGAAGACTGCTGCACTGAATTTTTGAACGTATGTGTCTACCCCACTTAAGAATATCTTCATCTACAATAGATTCTTCAACTTCAGGTGAGTAGTCCATATATATCATACCTGCCGTAAAACGATCGCGAGTAGCTGCGTCTAGTTGATTACGACCCACGTACATCGCATCGGCGCCATTGCCGAATGTATTGGCTGCTGCAACACAAACAAAATCTTGATGTCGTACAACCTTCGGCTTTTTAAAGCGCTGCGGAATAAAGAAGTAATCTCCTGCTAACGCTTTATTAAGAAACGTTATCGTGTTAGGATCAGCAGAATCTAATTCATCAAGTAAGAACACTCCGCCTTTCTCATACATTTCAACAAACTGTGAACTTACGTATTCAAATTTACCAGACGCTCCGGTAGGTAGCAGCCAACCAGCCAGTTGTGATTCTGACATGCCGACAGAACAAGATATAGAAGAGAACTGTAAATCAAGTACTTCCGCTACTTTTGCCGCTATGAATGTTTTGCCACAACCAGCAGGGCCGACCAGCATAGTATGAACTCGCTGTGAAGCCAGTTGTACAATACGCTCAAATTCTTTCGGCAGAACACCTTTAACACGTTTTGATTTCTCACCGGCTTTTTTCACTACAATTGGACGAGCAGATTCAGCTAGTTTAAAAGCTTTTGCCGCTTCTTTATCAAAAAGTTTTATTCTTTCAGTTACTATACTGTCGATGCTATCAGACAGTCTATGAAATTTATCTGCGTTTAGATTGTCTATTGTTTGTTCAGTCCACAGTGCAATCAATTTTTGAACACGATCTTCATCTAGTGTTGTGGTACTGGTTTTTTCATCAGTAGAAACAACGTTCACGCCCACATCTACCAAGTTTATCGCGTGAGTTAGTTTTTCTGGCTCGGTTATTGTCAGAGGCAATAAGTTTTCTATCATCTTCTTCTTGTTCAATCCAGCGTAGTTGCGGCGCATCCACGTACAGATTACACGAGCTTTCGCATAATCTAAGGATCCCAACTTACGTTCTAATTCTGTTGTGCTCATTACTTTCATTTCGACACCCCGCGTCTTTCCGTTTGTTACTGTAAATAGTGTGATATTAACAAGTGCGCCATAAGAATTCCGAGTATAGCGATCAACGCAGTTCCAAAGGCAACACATCGTTCAAAAAATTTCGGTACATCCAAATTTCTACGTCTACTCATATCCGTATCTCCTTAATGTGGGTCTGGCGCTACTAATCGTGATCCATCCCATTCCAAGAACCTTGGTAGCACCATTTCCGTCTTCACTTTATAAGCTTTAAACATTTCGCAGTATTCAAGTAGTGTCCAGCCTTTTTTGTTGCAGTAGGCTTCTACTTTTTCGATTTCTACTTCTCTGTTTGTCGTGTCATTCATATCCGTATCTCCAAGGTTTGTTAATTAGACTGGAGCGCTGTATCGTTGATCAGTGACTCTACCATGCCAAAATGATCAACCATTTCTAGTATGTCTGGTTGATCAAGTACTTCGGAAGTAAAAATTGTCAACTCCATAGAATCTCTGATTATGTTTTTGATACGTGGAATGGCTGAAGGAGGAAAGCCGGTTAAAGCATCTTCAAAACCAGTGCCGCCAACAACATCTTCAAAATCTTGGCGAAAGTTTGAAAGTAAATCAGCCAACAACTTATATTCTAATTCGTTCATGGTGTATCTCCTTCGTAGTTACTTGATATCGTGATCCATTCACCATCGGCAAACAAGTAATTCCAGCGCTCATCTGTGTTCGGCTGACTACTGGTAACACACTCGCAGTTTAGTTCACCTCGATCTCGTTTATAAAACATACAAACACCTTCTTGGCGATTACTGAACGAATGCTCAGAACCAGACTCGGGCTCAAGGCGTTCTGCAAGCAGTGACATGTCGCCTAAACTTACCAACGCCAGAGCTTTCTGCTCATCATTGTAGTGTTCCTGCAACATCCTCAGGGCATACTCAGGATAACCGTCACTGTGCAAATACGCCGACTTGTATCCGTCACCAACTTTTACATTTATGATTGCATGGGTGCTCATGATGTATCTCCTTCGTAGTTACTTGATTTTGGTTTCAATTAAAATATACTACTGTTGTGCGCTCACCATCATCGATCCAAGCGCACTCATCGTCGATATTGGCATACTGAGCATCTGAATAAAAGTCATAATCATCATAATATATTGAATACATGATCAACTCCTCCTGAGTGCTTCAACATAAGCAAGCGCTTTGTCGATCGTCATAGATATTGCTGGTAGTCTTGTAAACTTTGGAATAAATGGATAATGTTTAGCAGCCGCGTAATCTACTTCTGGTATACTATCAGCAGTATTGACATCAAAAGGACCAGAACCATCAGTACTATAAGAAACAACTAACAAATCACCCTTACGGGATCCAGTTAAAAGAATTGGCTGAGTAAAAAATAAACGTGTCATATCATTCTCCTTCTCAATTAGATTGAAGCGCTTTGCGATTAGCTCTCCATGTCGGGAGATCAATTATTTCAAGTTTGATTTCACCGGCCTTTAATCTTTCAGCATAATCTTCATGCGCCTTAGCATCTTGGTTGCTATTGAACTCAATTGATTTATCAATGGTCTCTGTATATATCTTCTGTGCTACTTCAACAGCACTTTCCATTGAATCGTAAATCGGCATTTCTGGGTTAAATTCTTCTTTGCGAAAGTCCCATGTGTTGTCATCATGAGCAATCAATCGCATAGCCTTCTTACCGCAGCTATGTATTGTAACCGGGCGAATTATGATCTGTACTGATTGTGCTTTAGGTTCTACATAGCTATTAAAATTCCAAGCTTCAACTGTGAACCCCGTGTTACCTTTTTTATTGATGATTGTTTTCATCTGCCGTGTCCTCCGTGTGTAGTAATACATTTTCTATTATGTTAATCGTTGTTCAGCATACCATCAATCACGTTGGATACATTCATATTGAGCGGATCGTCATTGTCTGTGTACGGCGTAACTACTTCAAATTCTTCCGCAAGTAATTCCGCAATGTCTACAGACAACTGCGCAATCTGTTTCAACTGCGCTGCGTGTGCTGAACTAAGTGTTTCAACTGCGCTGACATCTTTATTAAAAAAGCTAGCGTCTTTTAAAAATTTCTGTATGTCAGACAGTGTGCTTGAGGTAGTTTTTAAATCGTGCAGTTCCATCGTAGTGCTCCCGTGTGTAATCATTTTTAAATTTCAACTGTATGTGCTCTACTCCAAAGCACATACAGAAGAAATTTAATAGTGCGCAATTGTTAACGTACTGCGCGCTGTTAAATTCTTCTGTCCGTAGTAACTTTTGACCATTGTCACGTTTTAAAGGCGTTTCTAACACGACCTGATGCTGGGCCGTTCAGCTGACTAAGTTGACTCACGCTGCTACAGTTTGCTACGCTGCTGCTTTGCTTACGTTAGGCCGGGATTGTTTGCCTCCCCCTGTTTCTAGTTACTACCGCCCGACCTTCCTGTCGTGACTACCGTAACGCCTACCGCTAAACTTTTCTGTCCCGCTTGGTTGCCTGTTGGTTTGTGTTCTGCGCAGTTTTTACTTATGTAAACTGGCGCGCGGTACTTACTCCAACATTCCCCTCGCTTTAAACAGTCCTACCGAGTTTTAGTGCGCTGACTAACTGGCCAGTAGGTGGGGGGCTTTCCTTTATATAGGTAGCGACATCCCCGGTGTAGGTTCATTATACACATAGTCGGTCTTTAGACACAACAACTTTAATCGTTATCGTAAGTGATTGTTTTACAGGGGGATAAAAGGGATAGTTTTACGCCAACCAACGGCTTGAAAAGCTGCTTTTGATCTTTTTAGACAATAACCCTACAAAGTGTAGGGCTATTATCTAGAGACAATATTTGCGGGTTTAGCCGTACAAGCTACCCTTGATTGACATACCCAGCTCCCGGTTCGCTGCGCTGCACAACTTCATGTTCTACTAGCGTTAAGTATCTACGCAGATCTGCTATGTCGTCAAGCAAACCTTCGTCGCGCGTGTCTTTCGTAGCAAGATCTAAAATGTTGTATCCATTGTCTTCAACTTGCGCTTCAATTCTATCCCACTTACGCGCCAGCATAAAATACGCATCCACACCACCACGTTTCTTCCAACTGTCTTTATACTCTGCGTTCTTTTGTTTCAGCACTTTCGCATCATTGAGTACTGTATTAATCAACAAGCCATCGTCGAGCGATGAACATTGTGTTTGTATTACTTCACGCAGTAATTCATACGCTTGACGTTCTACAGCAGTGTGTAACTCAACGTATTTTAAGTTCATTAAACTTCTCCTTCAATGTGTTAAATATATCTTCAGCAACTTTGGAAACTGGCTTGCAATTCATCAGTCTACCGACGCTACGCTCAAACCCACGCACAACAGTATCATCTCTATTGCCCAACTGCATTTCTTCCAAACAATGGAACATGAATTCCATTTTATCTGCCCAAAATAAAACGTCTTTCTGTTTTTCTGTCAGCTCTACGTATATATGATTATCTAAATCAAACTGTTGTTCAGCAGCTTCTAACATTGACAGACATCCATTCTCCCATTTTGTGGGTGCAGGTATATCACCGAATTGTTGTTCGTGTAAATCGTGCATCAATGCTGCTGCAAGCATTCTATTGTCAAACAAATCAGGCATCCCCTCACACATAGACATTGCCAACATTGCAACACCGAATGAGTGCTCAGCGTTAGACTGTGATTTAATAGTGCTCATAGTATGACAACGTTGAACCTTTCCACCACGTCTTGTCATACTAACCCATTCAAAAGTTCCCCTCACTTTATATCTCCCCTTCTCTCTAGCCATTTAACGCAGGCTATCTTCCAATCAATCGCTGCTATATTTTCTGCCATTTCAATCGCAGGGGTTAGTGGCGCACCATGCTTTCTGCAATGTTTATACGTCTTCCACGTGTTGAATACATGTACAGCGACGCAATTAAAAAATGGTTCTTCAAACGTACGCTTTATCATTTCACATTTATCTATGATTGCATCAGTTTCAGACATAAAATCTGCCAGTTCTAAATCCCACAAAGAACTATTTCGTATCAATGGAAACGGTTCTATTCGTTTTACACTAAACTGTTTTACACGCGGGTCGTTCGGAAATGTGTACCAGTCACAATCTATACTGTCTGTGGGTGACGCATAGATTTCACGCAACACTTTCCACTGAGGATTATTAGTGTATACATGATATGAATCTGAAACCTGTCTGTACACGCCAACTTCAACACCCACTTTCGCAGCTATATATTCTTGTAAAATACTGAAATGAACAGCGTTTGCACCGTACGCACCCCATATCATATCATTAGAACGGTTGCATACAGTCATGATTAGTTTACCGTCGCGAATTTTAAGAAAAATAAGATCGTTACACGGTAAGTCTTTGCTGTTCACATTTAAATCTATGCCAGCATTCCATATTTGCAACACAGCACGACGAGTATTGCTATCTTCTTTCAAAAGATGTACTACCTCTTCAAGTTGATCTTGATGATTCCGTCCATTGCAAACAACGTAGCGCAATCTATGGCCGTACGCTCCGTGAAAAGTTTCACCGTTGTCGGAATATGTCGCTATGTTTTTATTAAACTGCGCAATCCATTCTACGTCATTCCTACCTGCTAGTATCCACAGCGATTCCATCAAATGGAAGAACGGATTAGCGTCTCGCGCAGGTTCAAACAACACACGTTCTCGTGGATGCGTATATATTGTACACACAGGTTCTATACACTCAATTGTTTCTTGTCCGCGTGGAGAAATATTTCTAACATTACTTTTTTCAGACATCATACGTACACCACACAGCAAAGCTTCGTTGACGTTTTTTGACAGTATTGTTTTCATATTCTAATCTCCGTCTACAGCTTTTAGAATTTTTATAAGATGCGTAGCTTGAGACTCTGCATCGTCTAAAGCATTGTGATGCGTACCAAGTCTTTCAAAAGGAACGTTCGTCACTACATTTTTCATAGTTCGATAACATCTGTCGTTGTAAAATTCCCACGGCTGCTTCATAGAACACGCTTTATAGGCATTGCCTAGAACAACGTTGTCAAATGCTGCGCCATTTCCCCACACCTTCGCATCTTCGCCAATCCAACAAGAAAATTCTTCTAGTGCTGCTGGTAAAGAAATAGACGGTCTTAACAATTGACTACGAACACTTTCACTCTGGCGCATCCACCACATAACAGTGTCAGCATCTGGACTCAACAGCAGTTCCATATTACTCTTCAACGAAATTACTCTGTAGAATTTATCTGTGTGGACGCCGTGTTCTTTATCGAACCTTACCGCTCCAATGGCAAGTATAGGCGCGTGTGAGGATACACCCATTGTTTCCAAATCTAACACTACTTCATTCATATCAAAATCCTCTTGTAGTTTTTTCTTTCGGGTTGTATTTACTACGCGGTCTGCCTTCATCTTGCTTGACGCGCATATACTTATCAAATTCACAAAGACTGTGTTCTATATCTCTCATTTCAAGTTTAGGAACATGTTTGTGTTTTTTCTTATTGGCAACTTCTAACAATTCTCTCATCTCTGTTACGCAAGTTGTGTCTTTAACTGCTCTCTTCACCTCTCTGTTGTGCAGTCTGTTAAGTCCGCGCTTTGCTCCGGGTCCAGGATTGGCCCATGTAAAAACATCGCGCGCTGTGTCTAACATTCTAGTGTGCCGTAGATCAGTTACAATTTCGTACGCTATGAATTTTCCAACGGTAGGTAGTACTTGCAGCGCTTCACACATCATTTCAAGTGTGTTTACTTTACAGGCGTATTCTACAAACGTTTCACGCCTGTTCCACGCTGCTGTCAATGCTTCGCATATAATATCTGTCTTTGGTCTTTTCTTTCCACTGTTGGTTATTATGTATGCGCCAGTAAAAATTTGATCTCCACGCTTCTTCATTTCTTTCAAAAGTTTCTTTGCAACTTTTTCATTCCACGCATCGCTATATCCTCCTAAAGCATAGAATGTCGGTGGCCAGTTGAAAAATCTATACTTCATTATATTGAATAAAAGAGTGGCTTGATCTTCATCTTTCAAGTGCGGAGTAATTACATTATTCATAAGATCTTGCGTAACTGCATCGTAGACTCTAAAAACGTTGGTAAATTTGTACTCCTGCAATATTTTATCTCTAGTCCACGGAGGTGACGCGCCTTCTTTTTTCTTTAGGTATATCTTATGTCGTTCATTTATCCAGTGCATAAATAATTTCAACATATCTTTGTTCAGTGTATTTTTCGCCACGACTACTTCCTTTTATTTGAAATACGTTTAACACTACTCTTTTTCTTAGTTGTGGATCTTTGTCTGGTCAATCCTTTTATTCCTCTACCTTTAGCGTACACAGATAAAGCTTTAAACAGTTTGTCTTGTGTCTTAGCTTTTGCTTTCAACGCATTTAATATAGCACTGTCCACAGTATCTATAGCTACTATATGATGCACTATCACATGACGGTTTTGACCCTGTCGCCATATACGACGTATGAATTGATCGTAATCATGGTAACTCCATGTCTGTGCGTACCACGCGATAGTAGAACATGGACCATCCTGTAAATTTAATCCTAACGCTACACTCTGAGGCTGTCCTAACAGAATAGGAATTTCACCGTTGTTCCAAGCACTTTCAATTCTATTACACTCTTTATCGCTAACCCCACCTCCTATATACGGAACTTTTCTTCCAAGCGCTTTGCGCAACATTGCTAGATCTTGTTTAAACTCGTACGCTATAAGTATCGGTTGACCAGACAATTCTTCTACGATATCTTTCATAGCTTCTATTTTAGCTTCATGAATTACTTTGGTTCCTCTATCTGTTATAGCTCCACCATTAGATACTTGTCGTAACTTCTGAGTAAGTGTTGCTGCTGTCAACGCAGTTATAGTATGACTACCAATTGTAGAAAAGAATTCTTTTTCTAATTCGTCGTACAGCTTACGAGCTTTATCAGGCAGTTCTACATAATGATTGCGGTAGGTAATAGGAGGTAGATCTAACTCTTCTTCACCGAATCGTATAACCAGTTGTTTCAAACGCTTGTAGATACGTTCATCTGCTCCTTTTTGCAATCTCCAATCATAGCCTTTGAACCCAGACGGATAGAAAAATTCTTCACAGTACTCTTTTTTGAATCTTCCTAGCGCATTGCCTTGATCTAACACGTAAATTTGAGCAAATAGATCTAGCATTGAATTAGCTGCTGGCGATCCAGTTAATATGTACCGTCTAGAAAATTTATTCAACATCTTTTTAAGAGTTTTAAATCTGATGCTCCTGGGGTTTTTTACTTTGCTGCTCTCATCTACTACAAGCATGTCATAAGAACGTTTGTAGCGTTTCATCTTATCTAGCAACCACGGTAAACCTTCAAACGTTACTATGTTAATTTCTGCATCTTCTTCAAATGCAAGATCTTTATCTTTACCATGCAGTACCGCGTAACTACACTTCAATCCCCATTTTTTTATTTCTTTAGGCCACACAAGATGAACAGGTCGACGCGGAGCTATTATCAACATAGACCGCACCATTTTCTTTTTACGCAATATATCAAACACTGTTAACATACAAAGCGTCTTACCCAATCCAGGAGCCATGAACAAACCGCCAGCGCCACGAGCTACACAGAAGCGAATAGCCTTCTGCTGATACTTATGATACTTAATCTTAATCACAAGTGTCTTCCCAATTCACGCATTGCGACTTCTATTTTCACGACTACATTATCCAACTCTCTACGCGCGTTTTCCATGGCTAAGTTTTCCATATTTACATTTCCAATTAAACGTGAATGCGCCGCCATCGTAACGTACGACAACATTACGGCAATTGTAGGCTTTACGACGTCTGCAACTATTCTTTTCTTTTCTTCATCTATACTATTCATAACAGCACCTGTTTTTGTTTAGCACACCACAGATTCCAAGACTGCATAGCATTTTCTTCTGTGTCACAAGATGGTCCAAAACAGTTACACACTTTGCAGTGAATAACCCATTCCGCACGAGTAATAGGATCTAAAACCAATTCCAAATCATGTATCGTTGAATCATGAAATGGGCAAATAGCATCGATGACATCTTTTCTTACGTCTGGATTAGTGACAAGCTTAGCACTTGGAACTAGTCCATCACGTACAAGTTGCCTGTATACCATTTGTTCACCAAGTCGTATCTGCTCATCACGTATCCTGGTAACTAGATTGTCTGTTTTTTCTGTACCTAACAGCCCTCGTATATTTTCTACACTGTCGACACTGACGCAATCATCACACACTAGGTACAAAGAACTGTTGGTATCATCTATAGCGTCTTCTCCTTGTTCTTCACGTGCTTTAGCCAGTAGTGTCTCTACTGTTTCACCATCTGATAAAGTCAGTTCCTTTTTACAAATTTCACAAACTACTTTTTCCATTTCATTCTCCATCGTGTTCCCTTCAACATTTTTTCGTAGTACATTACACCGTCAGACACGTTGTCTACCCAACACACCCATTGCTTGAATTTTATCAATATCTTCATAACGACGATTTGTAGTTTTCTAGGTTCCTCACCAGCTCGTTTAACTTCACACCACAGTATCATACCATTCGGCGCTATTACTAATCTATCAGGTAAACCACGAAATCCTAGTGGATTGATTTTTACTACCAGCGCACCACGCGCTTCCCACGCTCGTTTTAACTTATTCTCAACATCAGATTCCAATTCATCCATTTAGTCCCCTCTAAATTCACACGGACCGCCGCTATCTTTGCTAAACGCGCACCACTTACACTTGTAACTAGGACGCGGGACGTAGTCGTTGTCATTCATCATTGGTCGTACTTTGTCTTGCCACATCTTTTTCAACGCAGCAAAATGTTTACGATCAAATTCTTCGTCATGAATCACTCCTTGATCTAAGTACCATAATTCAGTACGAATTTTTTTCACTTTCTTTCGCATGGAAAATCCGCTGACGCCGTACAATTCAAGCTGCTCCTTGTTATCATCGCTCGGTTTACCTGTTTTAGCATCAATTATACGCAGTACACCATCATCTGTATTTTCAGCGTCAACTAAAGCATCTATCTTTGTTCGAAGCCAAACATTTTTATCAAACCATCCTGTCTGTGACCATCTATTTGTAAACGCCCACTCCACTTCCGCCACTGCTTTCAACGCACGCAGCTCTTTAAACTCATCTGCAAACAGTTTCATTTCCTTTTTGATACGACCTCCTTCATTGAGGTAGAGTTCACAGTCTTTATGAACTTTTGTACCACGTTCCATCTGTGGAACTGAAGGTTCTTTCAATTTTAAATTGAATTTACAATGCGCTTTGAATGGACAGCTTTTATACACTTGGTAGCGTGAATAAGACCACGCTGTAATTCTAGGTTTTCTAGGCATTACTGTTTATCCTTGTAGGTAACGACTTGACCCCAATTCTTACGACCTACAAAACCATCGCTTAGCATCGGAACGTCAAAATCAACATCTGACATGGCTTCGCGCATCCGACGCATCTCCCTTTCTATATATCCTTTGTCGCAACACACAAGTATTTCATCGTGTACAGACAGTACAATGCGACTTTCTGACGCTATAGCTGCGCGAGTGTTTATTATAGCCTGCTTAGTGCAATCCGCTGCGGACCCCTGGATAAGAGTGTTTATCATCTTATACTCAAAAGTTCTTGTCTGTCCATTTATTATTTTCGGTGCCTCACAAAAGTACGGTCTTCCTCCCCATGTTTGCATCGGTAAATTATTATCTGCGTAGGTACGCAGTTCTTTCATCACCTGTTTAATTCCAGGAATCGCTGCTAAGTATGCAGCTTTAAGTTTCTTCGCGTCTTCGTACGGTATGTGTAAAGACTTAGCCAGTTTAGCGATACCCATACCGTAAATAATTCCAAAAGCTGTGCGCTTGACATGCTCGCGAGGCACTAACAATCCAGTTTTGTCTTGTATCAACTGCTGTGCAAAACCATGGACATCCATTGTTGGATCTTTTTGATACTGCGCCATCAATGCGCCATCTTCAAAATGTGCTAGGATTCTTATTTCTTGCTGAGAGTAATCGCGTTTTAAAAACGCTGTTCCTGGTTCTGGAACTAGATAGGATCGTAGAAAAGGCAGAGTTGGATCTTCTGGTTTGCGGGTTACATTCTGCAAGTTAGGATTGCTGTATGAGTATCGCCCTGTGCGAGCTCCACCTTTTCCTTTAGTTTGATCTTTACCACGAACTGAATTAACTTGCGGTCTTATTCGTCCATCTGTTTTCAACCAAGGATACGCAAAAGAATCAAGGCTTGAACGTATTGAAGATCTTCGTTCAAGTAGTTGTAGAAGTTTCGTATCTACTATTACTTCTTGTAGTATTTCTGTTTTAGTACTCAATTTGCCAGTTGGTGTCGTAGGCCAGTTATCAAGTGGACTACTACCGTCTGGATTTACCGTATTGTTTTTCTCAAACATGTTCACCAGTGCATTAGCAAGTTGAGCAGAGCTTCCGATGTTAAACGGCTCTGTTTTCATACGTCTAAATATTTTCTTTTCTAAACTCTCAACTTCATCTTCCCACGACACTACGTCTTTTTCTAGTCGTTTTAAATTAACACGTATTCCTTCCTGCTCCATGTCGTACACATTGATCGGTATTAACGCCAGCTCACGTTCGTATGCACCCCATGCTCCCATGTCGCGTATCAAAGGAGCTAACCATCTATATAGTTTGTG
>Ga0316190_10003055_pt1 | contig 12167 bp, 11 predicted proteins | sample Eddworburrow2_MG_FD_204929 | JGI IMG/M metagenome (GOLD analysis project Ga0316190, IMG submission 204929) | Coastal sediment microbial communities from Maine, United States - Eddy worm burrow 2 | ecosystem: Environmental > Aquatic > Marine > Coastal > Sediment | place: USA: Maine | collected... | reverse complement strand
CCGCCGCCGCTCCGACGGTGCGGTCGTGTCGATCCGTCTCCACGATCGGCCTCGCAGCGCTGTGCTCGCCGACATGATCGAAGGCGTCGTCGTCACCAACCGCCTGCGCCCCCCGGCGGCCGATCGTCTCCGCACCGAACTCTGGACCGCCCTCGACTCCTCGACCACCACCCGCTCGGCCGCCTGACGGTTACGCCAGGGGTCAGACCCCTGGCGCAACACCTGCCGGGGCGGTGCCCTTCACGCTGGTGCGGAACAGTTCACGTCGGGCGCCGGGATAGTCGTTGATCGCGAAGTGCTGCGTCGCCGAGTTGTCCCAGATCGTCACCATGTTCGGCTCCCAACGCAGGCGACACGTGAAGTTCGGATGCGTGGCGTGTGCAGTGAGGCGAGCGAGCAACGATCGAGCTTCGTCGGGGTCCATCCCCTCGATCCCCGTCGTGTACACCGAGTTCGCATAGAGCGCCGACCGCCCGGTGCGGGGGTGGCGAATGACCACTGGATGCGTCTCCGATGCGTACGCATCGGCCGATGGTGCGACGGTCATCGAGCTCTTGTCGGCCACTGCTTCGAGATAGCCGCCCGATCCGTACGCCATCCCCGCGGAGTGGGTCGCCTGCAGGTCGGCGATCTGCTCCTTCACGCTGTCGGGCAGCGTCTCGTAGGCGAGGTACTGGTTCGCCCACATCGTGTCGCCACCGGCAGGTGGGACGTCCCAGGCGTGCAGCACCGTGTAGGCGGGCGGCGCCGGCAGGTAGGAGAGGTCGGTGTGCCAGGCGTTGGCGAAGTTCAGTTCGTCGCTCGGTTCCTTGATCACCCGGATCACGTACGGCCGTCCATCGACCGGGGTCACATAGGGCGTGACGTCACGTCCGCCGAGTTCGTCGGTGAAGGCCTCCAACCGATCGAGCTCCATCGGTTGGTCCGGGAAGGCAACGACCAGATGCTCGTCGAGCAACCGCAGGGTCGCCTCGATGTCGTCCGCCGATTGGGGCCGCGTCACGTCGATCCCCCGAACGACCGCCCCACACGACCCGGCCAACCTCTGAACGTCCATGTCGGAACCGTACCCGTCTCGATCGGGGTCAGACCCCAATCGGGACGGGGGAGTTGATCGGCCAGCCGGTGGCGGATGGGCCGTGCGCGCGGAGGTGGAGGAGCCGACGGTGGGCATCGGCCAGGTCGGGGATCCCACCGGCAGGGATCCACCAGCACACCGACGTGGCCTCGTCGCTGTGCTCGAACCACTCCCGTCGACGCCGGAGGTACATCGCATGGCCGCTGCGGTACATGAAGTGCTTCAACGACTCGAGGTCCGCCCACACCGACATGTTCACGATCATCCGCGGGTCGTCCTCGTCCGGGAGCCGGACGTGGCTGGACGACTGCCCGTCGCCGTCGACGAGGCGCCACACGAAGCCCGGCGTCGCTTCGGCCAACGCGTTGATCGGGCCGAGCGCAGCGTCGAACTCGGCGGTCTCCTCCGCGTCAAGAGCGTGGTGCAGTCGGCCGATGTTGAGTTGCGCGAGCTGGAAGCCGTCCATTGGGTCACGGTACGCGCCTGCCGACCCGGGCCACCAGGCCCGCCCTGGTGTCGCCACCGCCCGTCTGCGGTGGCGACACCAGTCAGCTGTCCACCCAGCGTCAGCCCGGCCCGGTTCCCGTCGACATGTTCAGACGGTGACCTCGAGACGGGCGACGCCGCGGAGGACCACCCGCGGCTCGAAGGTCGGCTCGGCTGCGACGGGCGCGAGGTTCGGGAACCTGCGGACGATGCGCGGTATGGCGATCTGGCCCTCCAAGCGGGCCAACGCCGCACCGAGGCAGAAGTGTGGGCCGCCGCCGAACGAGACTTGATCCTTGGCGTCGACGCGGGTGATGTCGAACTCGTCGGCGGTCGGGCCGAACTGGCGGGGGTCACGATTCGCGCTGACGGCGCACAGCAGGATCACCGACCCGCCCGGAATCGTCGTGCCCGACACCTCGATGTCGTGATCGGGGATGCGCCGAGTCATCTGGACCGGGGAGTTGAAGCGCAGCACTTCTTCGACCAGGTTCTCGTCGAACTCGTCGGTGTGCCGGATCACCTCGAGCTGTTCCGGGTGGCGGAACAGCTCGACGAGCCCGTTCCCGATCAGGTTCGTGGTTGTCTCGTGCCCCGCGACGTAGAGGAGCTTGATGTTCGAGATCACCTCGTCCTTGGTGAGTCGATCCCCCTCGTGCTCCGCCGCGATCAGCGCCGAGAAGATGTCGTCGGCGGGATCGGCGAGCTTCGCGTCGTACACGCGGCGCAGGTATCCGTCCATTGCGATCGCCGCGTCGACCGAACGCTGCTGCTCCTCCTCGGTGTTGACCGCATCGAGCGTCTTGGCCATCGCATGTGACCAACCGCGCAGCCTGGTCAGATCAGCGGTCGGCATGCCCAACATGTCGGAGATCACCGTCGCCGGCAACGGGAGTGCGAAATCGTGGAGTGCGTCGCCGCCGCCGTCGCGTTCGAACCCATCGAGGAGCTCGTCGGTCAACTCCGTCGCCCGGATCCGCCACTGCTCGATCGCCCGAGGTGTGAACGCCTGCGCCACGAGCCGCCGCAAGCGCGTGTGATCCTCGCCGTCGACGCGCAGCATGCTCGGACCCGCCGGATCCTGGGCGATCGCTGCACGTTCCGCATCGATCGAGGGCGTCGACGTCGCATTCTCCGCGGTACTCCCGATGGTGCGATCTCGCAGCAATCGGAACGCATCGTCGTAGCGGGTCACCATGAACCCGCCGGTGAACTCCATCAAGTGCACTGCCTCCCGCTCGCGCAGGGCGTTGAGTTGCACGCTCGGGTCATCGAAGTAGCCGGGATCGAATGGATTGAAGATGACCCGAGTGTCTTCCGTGATCGTCATGCGTCCCCCAGACGTTGTCGACGTGTTCCGATTGTCGGACACGGTGCGGACGCGATCAATGTCACAGATGGCACACCGTGTGACACCGGTCATGTCGATTGCGTCGCCGCGCCGGTTCGGGTGACGGGGTGGATCGGGCGCTGATCTCTACAGTGTCCGGCGATGCCGACGGACGACCTCCCCTCCCCGCTCGCACGGTTCGCACTCGATCGGCGGCGTTTCCTGCTCGCCGGTGCGGGAGCCACCGCGGCCGCCATCGTCGCTGGATGTTCGAGCGACGACTCGTCGAGCTCCACCGGGACCGATGCACCCCGCGACAACACTCCGGACAACACCTCGACGGAGCCCAGCACGGCCGACACGGTCCCGACCGACACGACCGCGCCGACCGTGCCGCTGAGCGCAGCCGCTGCTGCGCTCGCCGCGCCCGGTTCTCCAGGCCTGATGGACGAAGCGACCTACCAAGCACGCGTCGACGAGTTCCTCGAATTCGCCACCTCGGTCGACCATTCCTCCAACCCCTCCGGCATCAATGCGCACCTCGGCCGAGCCCATCGCGACCCGGACTACACGTGGAACATCGAGGGCGTCACCATCGAGTCGCTCGGCGCAGTGTTCGACCAGATCGACGCCTGGGAGGACACACGGGACTTCCGCTTCATGGACCTCCACTGGATGCTCGCCCTCGGCCAGGGCGACACCCCGATGACCCAGCTGACGCCCGAAGTGATCGCTGCGATCGACGAACGGATGCTCGCCAACCGCTACCGCTACGACGACCCGCTGCCCGCCGATCGGATCGACAACCTCTGGTTCTGGTCGGAGAACCACCGGATCATCAACCTCGCCATCGAGTATCTCGCCGGCCAGCAGTACCCGGACGAGACCTTCACCGTCACCGGGCTCACCGGGACCGAACACCTCGAGCGGGCGAAGCCGGAGATCCTCGACTGGATCACCGAGCGGGCCGAACTCGGCTTCTTCGAGTACCACTCGAACGTCTACATGCTCAAGAACATCACGCCCTTGCTCATGCTCGCCGAGCTCGGCGAAGACCCCGAGATCGTGACTGCCTCGGCGATGGCGCTCGACGTCTCGCTCGTCGACATGGCCGCCCACAACCACGCCGGTACGTACACCGCACCGCGGGGCCGCACCTACAAGAAGGACAAGATGTCGTCGCTCGACGAGGACACCTTCGGCACCGCCAAGTTCGTCTTCGACGACACCACCGCGGGGTATCCGTCGACGAGCGACACCGGGGTCACCTACTTCGCCTCCGCGCAGCGATACCGGCCGCCGCAGGTCGTGGTCGAGATCGCCACCGACGACGAGCCGAGCGTGGTGCGAGAACGTCACGGCGTGTACTTCGACGGGTCCGCCCCACTCGAGGACAACCCCGAAGCCCCGTACGGCAAGGACTTCTCCGACCCCGCCAACCTCCCGTTCTGGTGGAGCCTCGGTGCGGTCGGAATGTGGCCGCTCGCCGAGGTCAGCGTCGCGACGGCCGACGAGTTCCGCCTGTGGGAGACATCGGAGTTCGGCGAGATCAACCTGCTCGCCCAGCTCAACGACTACGACCCGGCCAGGATCCGAGTGTGGGAGCAGGAGCGAGCCGCCGTCATCAACTTCGGGTTCCTGTCGGAGGCGAACACCTACGCATATCGCGAACCGAAGGTGTCCCTCGCCTCCGTCGTCGACCACCGCTTCGGCGAGATGCGCGATCAGGTGCACTCGTGGCAGGCGGCGATCGACGAGGACGCAATGGTGTTCACCACCCACCCGGTGGGTGATGTGGTCGATTCGACCATCTGGGCCGAAGACGGCCAGCCGGGGTACTGGACCGGAGAGGCGTCGATGCCCCGCTCGGCCCAACACCGAGGCATGGCGGTGCACATCTACCAACCGAAGTGGGACGAGGCCACCGATCCGCTCGTGTGGGGCTTCTTCGGGTATCAGCCCTACACCCATGCCTATGTGCCGCAGGATCACTTCGAAGAGGTGCGCCAGGAGGGGAACTGGACGATCGCGGCGCAGGACGGTGGCTACATCGCCCTGTGGTCGTGGCGCACGCCGACATGGCGTGAGTACGACCCGGCGGTCGTGTCGACCAACGGGATGGTGAAGCCGTTCGATCTCGTCGCCGAGGGCGGACCGGACAACGTGTGGATCGTCGAGGTCGGCAGCGAGGCCGGGGGAACCCTCGACGACTTCGTCGCAGCGGTGACGGCGATCGAGCCATCGGTCGTACGTGACGACTCCGGGTTCAACATCTCGTGGACGTCGCCCGCGAACGGCATCATCGACTTCTCCAGCACCGGCGATTTCCTGGTCGACGGCGAGGTGCAGCCGCTCGACGGCTTCCCTCGCCACGAGTCACCGTGGGGCGGGATCGAACACCTGTCACGCCAGTACAACCTCACCGCGGCCGACTCCACGTGGTCAGCCGACTTCGACACCATGACCAGGGAGATCTCGTGAACAACGCGGGGAGCGCGATGACGGGGCGGATCGCACTCGTGGGTGCGGATCACAACCACCTCTACGAGATCATCGCCCGGTTGGTGAAGGCGGGGGCGGAGGCGGCTGCTCACACGACCGAGGGTCAGTTCGCCGAGCACTACTCGGGGTGGCAAGCCGATTCGGTCGAGATGTCATACGACGAGATCCTCGCTGACGACTCGATCGACCTCGTCGTCACCGCGGCGATCCCGAACCGTCGAGCCGACATTGCGCTCGCTGCGATCGCGGCCGGCAAGCACGTGATCTCCGACAAGCCCGGGTTGACGACGATGACCCAGCTCGACGCGATCCGCGCCGCAGTGGCGACGCGTCCGGGGCGGCCGTGGACCGTGCTGTTCACCGAACGCTTCGAGAACCGGGCGATCAACGAAGCCGTGCGTCTCGCTCGCTCCGGTGCCGTCGGCGACGTGGTCCACGTGGTCGGTGCAGGGCCGCACACGATGTGGGCCAAGCGGCGTCCGGACTGGTTCTGGGACCCCGAGGCGACCGGTGGCATCCTCGTCGACATCGGTTCGCACCAGGTCGACCAGCTGCTTTCGATCACCGGCGCGACAGCAGCCGATGTGTCGATCGTTGCGTCGGCCGTCGGCAACGTGGCGTCCCCCGACCACCCCGCGATGCAGGACATCGGATCGATGACCCTGGCCGTCCATGGTTCCGCTCGCGGAACCGTAGGGGATCACCGGTTGGACTTCCTCACGGCGAGGGGGCTGGGGACCTGGGGGGATTGCCGGCTGACGATCGTCGGAACGGAGGGAACGATCGAAGCGCGGGCGAACGTCGATGTCGCCGGCGCGGAGGGTGCTGAGCACCTGATCGTCGTCGACGCCGAGGGCACCCGCCGGGTCGACATCTCCGGTGTCGTCGTCGACTGGGGCGAGCAACTCCTCGCCGATCTCGTCGACGACGGTGAACGCCTGATGACGCAGCAGCACGCGATCGACGTCACCGACGTCTGCCTTCGCGCCCGGGCCTCCGCGGGGGTCTGGGGTCGCCCGAGCTGAGGGACCGGAGCTGAGGGACCGGAGCTGAGGGCCACTCGCGGGCGACCTCGGCTACCAGGTGCCCACCGTTTGCGTTGCACTTCCACCGGAAGCGTCACGCAAACGGGGTTCGGAATACGGTGGCCCGATGGGCGGCACCGACCTCGACCTCCATCCGTGGAACGTCGACTTCCGTTGGGACGATCACGAGGGCCCGCTCCGGCGGCTCTCCTCGGAGCAGGTCAGCGCCTTCGATCGTGATGGGTTCATCGTGCTCGACGACATGTTCGGGCAGGACGTACTCGACCCGTTGACCGCGGCGATCGACCGCAACGAAGCGGCGACGGATGCCTTCCTGCGAACCCGTGACGACGAACGCATCGCCATCGCCGAGTCCGGAGCGATCACCTTCACCGTCCACCTCGTCGAGCGCGAGCCGCTGGCCCTCGAGTTCGCCCGCCACCCGGTCTTCGCCGATCTCTGCCACGACCTCATCGGCCCCGACGTCCGCCTCTACTGGGACCAAGCCGTCTACAAGAAGCCCGAGAAGCCTCGGCGGTTCCCGTGGCACCAGGACAACGGCTACGCCTTCGTCGAGCCGCAGCAGTACCTCACCTGCTGGGTCGCGCTGACCGATGCGACCGTCGACAACGGATGTCCGCAGGTCATCCCCGGTCTCCACCGCCGAGGCACGCTCGCGCACCACTACGTCGATCCGCTGGGTTGGGAGATCATCGACTCACACTCCGACGCCGTCCCCGCACCCGTCGGCAGGGGTGGCATCGTCGTGTTCTCCTCGCTGACTCCGCACCTCACCGGTCCGAACACGACGGACTCGATTCGCAAGGCCTACATCCTGCAGTACGCGCCGGACGGTGCGGCGGTGCTCCACGGCGAGCCGGCTGTCGGTCGAGCCACTGATCGCACCCTCGCCGCTGCCCCGGGCCGGCAGTTTCCGATCCTGTCGGGCGGCAACCCGGCGTCGTGACCCGATCGGCGTGAGCCGTCGACGGTCACACCCGGGCCGTCGACCTGCCGGTCCGGTCGCCGGGTCACCTCCGACGATCTGGGCCGGATGATGGGGGGCAGGACGGTGAGCGTGTCGGCAAGGATCGCTGTGTGAGCGTTCCGGGTCCGACGGGTAGCGTCGCTGCGATGGGTGAACTGCGCGTCGGGGTGGTCGGGATGGGGATCGGCCAGAGTCATCTCCTGGGTTGGCAGTCGGTCACCGGTGCGTCGGCGACGGCCTTCGCCGACGTCGACGACGCCAAGCGCGTCAAGGGCGAAGCCGACTGGAAGATCCCCGGCGTCGCGTCGCTCGACGAGCTGCTCGATCCGACATCACCTCACCGGGTCGACATCGTCGATCTCTGCACCCCACCGTCGATGCACGAGGAGCAGGTCATCCGATGCCTCGATGCCGGTGTCCATGTCATCTGCGAGAAGCCGCTGGTCGACTCCGTCGCCGCCTGCGACCGGATCGGGGAGGCCGTCGACCGCGCGGCGAATGCCGGGGCCCGCTTCATGCCGATCTTCCAGTACCGATTCGGCGACGGCGCCGCTCGCGCCCGAGCGATCATCGACGCCGGCATCACCGGCCGTCTGTTCACTGCCTCGGCGTCCACCTGGTGGCGCCGGGGGCGCGGCTACTACGCCGACGCACCGTGGCGCGGCACGTGGGCGGGCGAGCGAGGCGGTTGCGTCCTCAGCCACGCGATTCACAACCACGACCTGCTCACCTGGATGACCGGCCCATTGGTCGAGCTGCGGGCGATCGCGGCGACGCGCGTGAACGAGGTCGAGACCGAGGACTGCGCGGTTGCGATCGGGCGCACCGCCGAGGGTGGCCTCGTGACGATGAACGTGACGCTCGGGTCGGCGAGTGAGTCGTCACAGCTGGTGTGGCACTTCGACAACGTCACGATCACTTCGTCGAGCGAGGCCTACGACCCGGCGGCAGGGCCGTGGAACTTCGAGTTCCGCCGGTCCGCGTTCGCCGAAGAGGCCGAACAGGTGTGGGCCGACCACCAACCCGGCGCGACGCAGTACACGGGACAGTTCCAAGGATTCGTCGATGCATTCGCGGACGGCTGCGAGGCTCCAGTCACCTTGGCCGACGCACGGGCGTCGCTCGAGTTGGTCACCGCCTGGTACCACTCGTCCCGGACCGGTTCGGTCGAGACGCTTCCGCTCCCGGCCGATCATCCCGCACGGGCTTCCTGGCTGCCGGAAGGCGTTGCGTGAGCGAGCTGCGTCCGCCCACGCCGGGGGAGCAGTACGGCGTGGCACTCCCGGGGGGAAACTCGGTCAGCCACGTGCAGGTGTACGACACGCCGGGTCCTGATGGCCTCGCGGGAGGATCGCCGCATCTCCACACGGTTTGCACGGAGGCGTATCTCGTGATCGCGGGAGACGGGATGGTCCAGACGTTGTCGGGCGAGGGCTACGCCGAGACCCCGCTCGTCCGCGGCACGATCGCCTGGTTCTCGCCCGGCACGGTCCACCGCCTGGTCAACCTCGACGGGCGGCTCGAGCTCTACGTCGTCATGTCGAACGCAGGCCTGCCGGAGGCGGGCGACATGGTGCTCGCATTCGAACCCGAGGTGCTTGCGAACGAGGCCCGCTACCGAGCTGCGGCCGATCTTCCCCCGGGCTGCACGACGACCGATGGACGTCCCGACCCGGCGATGGCTCGCCGCGACCTGGCGGTCGCCGGGTTCCATCACTGGCGCGATGCGGTCGATCGCGATGGTGCAAGCGGGCTCAGCGGTCTCTATGACGCAGCTACCCGGCTCATCGCCCCACGAGCAGCGACGTGGCCGACCCTCCTCGACGCCGATCCAGCCGGAGACCTCGGAAGGTCGCGGGCTCAGGTCGCGGCCCTCTCGTCGGATCCGTCCGCGGCGGCCCAGCACCTCGCCGCGTCGGCCATTCGGACCTCGTCGCTGCTCCCCGACACCCGCCGGATGGGCTGCTGCGGCACCCTCGGAACCGTTGTCCACTGATCCGCCGAGTCGCCTGATCCGGGCCGCTCCAGCGCTCGCGTTGCACGTTCGTTGACCCCTCGATCCCGAAGCGACACGCAACGAGCTCGGTCAGGAGCGGTTGGTGGGGAGTTTCGGGGTCAGCCAGGCGACGAAGCTCTCCGGGCTGCGGGTCTGCGCGTAGACCCGGCCGGGTCCGGTCAGGCGAACGACGAGGCCTTCGCCGCCGAGCATGGTCGACTTCCAGTTCCCGGCCTTGTGGACCTCGTAGGTGACGCCTTCCTCCCAGCCGACCATGTGGCCGGTGTCGACGATGTAGGTCTGCCCAGGTGCCAGGTCGACGGGCATGATCGCTCCGTAGCTCGACACGAGGAGATCGCCCGTACCGGTGCACTTCAGCATGAAGAGCCCCTCCTTGCTGAAGAAGGTCTTGGCGCCGCCCCACTTCGAGTCGATGTCGATGTCCATCGACGACGCGAGGTACGAACCGGACTGGAGGAAGACGGTCTTGTTGTCCAGCTTCCAGTGGACGATGTCGCCCGGCAACGCTGGGGCGAAGATGATCTCGGCGTCGGGACCGGTCGCCGTGAAGGTGTTCATGAAGAACGACTCGCCGCCGAGCACCGAGCGCTTGAGGCCCTTCATGAAGCCGCCCTGCGTGCTGGTGGCGATGTCAACCGTCGGGGTCATCGCCATCATCGCCCCGGCTTCACCTTTGGCCGACTCTCCCGGCTGGAGCGTGACCCGTCCCATGGCGAATGCCGGGCTGTAGGCGATGTCGATGTCCATGCTTGATCCCTCCGTTGGTTGGCCGTCGGGATCGATCTTAGGAGTCGGAGCCGAAGCGCCCGGTCACTTCGGAGCCGAAGCGCTCGATCATTTCGGAGCCGAAGCGCCCGGTCATTTCGGGGCGAAGCGCGTGCCGGCGTCGAGGCGGATCGTGTCGCCGTTGAGCATCGGGTTCTCGATGATTGCGATCGCCAGGCGGGCGTACTCGTCCGGGCGGCCGAGGCGCTTGGGGAACGCGGCATCCTTGGTCAGGTTCTCTGCACGCTCCTCGGTGACCCCGGCGGTCAGACCCGTGGCGAAGAGACTCGGCGCGATCGTGGAGACGCGGATGCCGAGGCTCCCGAGGTCACGCGCCATCGTCAGTGTCATGCCGGCGATCCCGGCCTTGGCCGCCGTGTAGGCGACCTGTCCGATCTGGCCCTCGAACGCAGCGATCGATGCAGTGTTGATCAGTACGCCACGCTCACCCTCCTCGTTCGGTTCGTTCTTCGCCATGTGGACCGCACACAGCCGGTTGGTGTTGAACGTGCCGATCAGGTTGAGGTCGATCACCGCCCGGAAGTCGTCCAGGTCGAACGGGCCGTTGCGTCCGAGCGTTCGCCCGGCCTTGCCGCCACCAGCCGTGTTCACTGCGACATCGAGCCCGCCGAGCGCCTCGACCGCCTCGCCGATCACGACCTCGATGCCGTCGAAGTCGAGCACGTTCGTCGGGTGCCAAGTGCCGCCGAGCTGTGCGGCCACCTCGGCTCCGGCTGATTCAGCGCGGTCGAGGATCGCCACCGAACCGCCGCCCGCCGCGATCCGCTCGGCCGTCGCCCTCGCGAATCCCGATGCTCCGCCGATGATCGCGGCCTTCAGTCCGTTGATCTCCATGTCTGGTTCTCCAAGCGATCGAGTTCGTTGATGCCATGCAGATACTGCCGCACGCGACGTCGGGGCCTCGCTCCGGACCGCTGCGCCCACGCCGTTTGTGTCGCAGTTCGGGTGGCCCGCTCCACCGGATGTGTCACGCAAATGGGGTCAGGGTGGCGCCGCGGTGTTTGTGTTGCAGTTCGGGTGGCCCGCTCCGCCGGATGTGTCACGCAAATGGGGTGGGGGGAGGCGTCGCTCCATCAGTGATGGCCTGGTTGCTGAAGCTGAGGCCGTCGGCCAGGTTGTCGGTGAACCGGACACGTCCGGAGGCAGTGACCGCGATGATCCCGTAGGAGCTGTCGGGCGGCCACCACGCCGGCCGCTGCTCACCGCTTGCGAACACTGCTGTCGCCAACGCGTCCGCGGTCGCCAGCTCGGGCCCGACGACCGAGACGCTCGTCAGCGCGTCCCGCTGTCCAGCGCCGGCAGAACCGCGGATGTGGTCGCCGCGTTCGTATCGACCCGAGGTTGCGACGGAGCCGCAATCGAGATCCACCTTCACGAACACGGCGCACAGGTCGTCGGGATGGCAGATGCCGACGCGCCACGACCGCCGCCCCGCCGGCGGTGCGCCGACCATCACGTCACCTCCGGCGTTGACGAAGTACGACGTCACCCCGGCGAGCCGAAGTTGGAGCACCGCCTGCTCGATGATCCATCCCTTGGCGATGGCGTTCGGGTCGAGGATCGGATGTCCGCCGACGACCGGCCGATGGTCGAAGGAGCCACCTGTCGCCGAGCGGAGTTCCTCGCAGCGGACGAGGACCTCACGAACCTGCGGCGATGCGTCGTCCACCGCCAGCTCGCCTCGCTCGAGCCGCATCACCTCGGAGTCGTGGCGGAAACGGGAGAAGATCCCCTCGAGAGAGCGGATCTCGTCGAAGAAACGATCGACGGAATCCGGTGGCGCATCCTGCACGTGCAACGTCACCGCCGTGCCCATGTGGTGTTCCACGCGGCGCGTGCAGGCGGCCGAGACCGTGCTCATCGAGGTCCGGAACCGGCGAGTTCGCGACGGGGCCGATCCGCCAGGGGTGGTCGCATCGGAGGCATGGTGACCGTGATGGGTGGCGTCATCGACG
>Ga0316190_10003054_pt1 | contig 12167 bp, 12 predicted proteins | sample Eddworburrow2_MG_FD_204929 | JGI IMG/M metagenome (GOLD analysis project Ga0316190, IMG submission 204929) | Coastal sediment microbial communities from Maine, United States - Eddy worm burrow 2 | ecosystem: Environmental > Aquatic > Marine > Coastal > Sediment | place: USA: Maine | collected... | reverse complement strand
CCGAGACGGCGGGTACGGTGCGCAGTCGCGCCTCGAGGCCGGCCTCCTCGACCCCACGCGCCACCTGGCGGGCCATTTCTGCGGTCGCGCCGTGGTGGCTGTAAAACAGAACCAGTATGTATTCCATCAGGGCCTGTTCACACTACAAACACACCAGCGACGGCGGCCATTTTTTTGCAGGACAAGGCGCAGTGAGCGCTTTGTACTCGCTGTACATGAGCGAATTGCAACGCAGGCCTGCGGGAAAATGGCCCCGTCCCTTCGGGTTGCGCCCCAAAATGGGCCATGCGGTGTTGCTCGTCGTTTGTTTAGAGTCACTAAACGTCTCTCCTCGCGCCTTGCCTGGCCCGTTTTGGGACAGCAACGCTTGCGTGTTGGTAATGTGAACAGGCCCTAGTTCAGAGGATATCCAGAACGCGTTCCGGTGGGCGGCCGACGACGGCTTTGCCATTACCGACCACGATCGGCCGCTCGATCAGTTTGGGATACCGGACCATCAGCTGGATCAGTTGCTCACGGCTCAGGCCGGGATTGTCGGCGCCGCTATCCTTGTATTCCTTCTCACGCTTGCGCATCAGCTCGCGCGGCTCGAGGCCAAGCATATCGAGCAGATCCGAGAGTGTGCCGGCGTCCGGCGGGGTCTTCAGGTATTCGACCACCTCGGGTGATACGGCCTGTTCCTCAAGAAGCTGCAATGTCAGCCGGGACTTGCTGCATCGTGGGTTATGGTAAATCCTTACAGTCATGGTTCGCACATTCGCAGGAGGGTGAAATGTGGGCGGATTTTATCAGGCTTGTGGGGCGAGGGTGCTGTGAGTAGCGTGATCCTCGGCCGCGAAGTCCAACATCTGGTGACATGGCTGGCGAGGTTCTGGGGTTTCCTGGCCCTGGTGTATGGACGGTTTATGCGTCACGAAGCACCGCAGAATGCGGCCGCGCTGACCTATACTTCGCTGCTGTCGCTGGTGCCGCTGATGACGGTGACCCTGGCCATATTCTCTGCCTTCCCGGTAGCCGACAGGGTCTACGAGATCGTCCAGGATTTCGTTTTCAAGAATTTTGTACCTGCCTCGAGTGCGCTTCTGCAGCAATATCTCTCCGATTTCAGCGCCAAGGCCTCTCGCCTGACCGGCCCCGGTTCCGCCTTTCTGCTGGTCGTTGCGTTGATGATGATGGCCAACATCGACCGTGCACTGAATGCCATCTGGGAGGTCAAGGCCGAGCGCAGTTTTGCGCGCAAGTTCCTGATCTACTGGGCGGTACTATCGCTGGGCCCGGTCCTGATAGGCGCCAGTGTGTTTGTTACCTCGTATATCATCTCCCTGCCGATACTTTCAGAGGCCGCGAGCACCGGGGCCGGGCGGCAACTGCTTGGACTGACCCCGGTTGTCGCCTCCGCTGTGGCGTTCACCATGATGTACCTGGTGGTACCGAACCGGCGGGTCCACCTGGCCCATGCCGTGGCCGGCGGGATATTCGCGGCGGTCCTGTTCGAGGTCGCCAAGCGTGGGTTTGGCTTCTACATCACCCAGTTCCCAACCTACGAGGCGATCTACGGCGCACTGGCGAGTATCCCAATCTTCCTGGTCTGGCTTTATCTCTCCTGGATCGTGGTTCTGTTGGGGGCCGAGGTAACGCACTGCCTGAGCATCTACCGCTGGAGTGCCGAAGACCAGGGTCGATGCAGGGTCGGTATGGGAGACGCGATCGCGGTCCTGCTGGCGTTGGATGAGGCCGCGGGCAAGGGGCTGGCCCCCAGCACCGTCGAGTTGGCGGCACTGAAGCATCGTTGGATGGAGCCTCAGCTGGAGGATCTGTTGGCTGGCCTGAAGGCGGCGCATTGGGTACATATCACGGACGATGGGGGTTGGGCGCTGGCGCGCAGGCTTTCCGATTCGACCCTGGCAGACCTTTACGCCGGCCGCGAGTTTGACCTGCCGCGTGAGAGCGACCCTGATTGGCCCAGTGATTCGCATCTGGCCGGGGTTCTGGACAGGGCGAACGCGGGTATCGCGACCGCCCTGGACATACCGCTCGCAGAGTTCCGTCTGCGCCGCGCCGGCACCGTGAGCATGCATCAGCACGCAGATCCTGCGCGAGAGGACAGTCTGACCTGACGATCAGCCGTCGATCGGCTCCACGTCGATATAGGCGGTGTGCTGAACGATGCCGCCCAGACGCAGCATACGCAGGTTGTAGCGCATGCTCGGGCCCTCTGCCGCGACGCTGTCGCCCTCGCGGTAGATGCTGCGCGAGGCGAGCAGGATGTACTTGCCGGTGTCGGCCGAATGCTGCAACAGGGCCAGGTTGTCGCCGCGGGTGCGTTCTGCCGCCGAGCCGACGATAGTGGCAGGGATCAGGCTCCCCTGGATTTTTTCCACACCGATCTCGATCTGCTGATCCTCGCCGCTGAAGACGCGTCGGATGCGTGCGGCGAAACCTACCGGCGCCGCGCCGCTCGATGATGCTTCGGCCTCGGCCAGGACCGGTTCGCCGATGTTCAGTGGCGGGCTAAGCGGACCCCGCAGCTGGAATGCGGCACCAAACCTCGACTGATTCACCTGTTTGCACGGCACCGGCCTGACCTCGCTTCGGCTGGGCGTAGATCCCCGGGTCAGTTCTTCCAGGCGTCGATGAATGTTGCGCAGACCGTAGATGAGCTGATAGGGGTGATTGCGCGGCTGGCGCTCGGTCTGGCGCTGCTCGGGGGTCTGGCGTCCCTTGATCAGGCCGATCAGGGCCTGCCGCAGGCCGGCCGGGGCCGAAGGGTCCTCCTGCAGCTGCTGCATGAATCGGTCACCGTCGAGATAGCGTGTGTCGGTGCCCGGCCCGCTCCTGCGCGCGCTGGCCAGGGGGCTGAGTTTCCCGCCAATGTCGATCGGGATGGCAAAGGCCCCTTGGGGAAGAAGCGTGATACTGAGCAGCCCGGTGTGTTCCGTGGTCCAACGGTGCCAGGCCGTCACCTCGCTCGGAATCTTTTGATGCGGATCGCAGAGGCTGATGAGCAGGGTGCGGAAATACAGGCCCTGAATGGTGCCGGGCTCGTCCTCATTCTGCAGTTTGGGATCGACCTGCTGGTCTGCCACCTGCTGGTATTCGGCACGCAGAAAGATACTGACCATGAGCTGCCAGCGGTGCAGGGCCAGTCTGCGGTAATGCAGGCGCTCGATGTTGAGCGCACTGTCGAGCAGACGCATGGCCCTGAACAGGGTTTCCGTCGCCGGGACTTTGCCGGAGGCGAGCAATTGATTCGCGATCCTCAGGTGTCCGCAGGCGAGCTCGGTGAGCAGTTCGACCAGAAGGCTTTCGAGCTGGTCCAGCGGCAGCGCGCTATCCGGGCTGCCGGGCAGGCGCTCATTGACGATCATGAGCAACTGTTCCAGGGGGGCATCGTACATGTCCAGCAGTGCACCGAAACGGGAACCGGGTTGTGGATCCCGCGTAAGCAGACGCAATTGGTGCAGCAGCTGATTGCCGGCCTTCGCCGGGTTGGCCAGCGGCAGGCTGTCTATCCAGCGCTGCAACTCACGTACATTGCGTATGACATCCGGATGGCTGGCAATGTTGGCAGCCGGAATGGCGAAACTGCCGGGGTTGGGTTGGGATGAAGGACCGTTTACCATGCCTCACACTCGTCGCGGTGGTAAGCGGCGAAGCCGTCGCTGCGCCGCACTTTTGAATTGTATCGCGGTCCAAGAGAATTCGTGGGGTGGCAGTGTTTCATTGCCGCTTCGGGGCTCAAGTCCGACGATCCTTCAAGATATGTCGGCGGTGTCCTGAGCCTCTTGATGGCGTATGACTTTAGTAGGGGTTTAACTCGATGTCACGGTCAAATCTGAATTTTTTTCCCGCTGGTCGGCGGCTGGCGCTAATGGTCACATTGTGGGCTGTTGTGGCCGCGGCGAACAGTGCGCAGGACGATTTCACCCTGCCCGACATGGATGGCCAGGCCCATAGCCTGTCGGACTATCGTGGCAAGTGGGTGCTCGTGAATTACTGGGCAACCTGGTGCCCCCCCTGTCTGGAGGAACTTCCTGAGCTGGAGGTCTTTCACAGCGGAGCGGAGGGCAGCGCCGTGGTACTCGGGGTCAATATGGAGGCCATCGACAAGCCGGAGCTGCGTGCCTTCGTCGACCAGCAGTTCCTGTCTTTTCCGATCCTGGTGGCCGGCGAGCGCCCGCGCCGCGACCAAATGATCGGGCCGGTCGAAGCCATGCCGACCTCCTATCTGGTGACGCCCGAGGGGAAGATCGTGGCCCGCCAGGTCGGCCAGATTACCTCAGAGGCCATAACGGCGTTTATCGAAACTTATGAAAACGATCACGGTGGGGGAGAAAAATGATGATGCGGTTTTTGTTGGTCCTTTCCCTGTTCGCATCGTTCAGCAGCCTTGCAGCGGAGAAGCCGCGAGACGCGGGACAACATTTTTTCAACGACAGTTTCTGGGATTTCAGTGAAGAACTGCAGAATGCGCGTGAATCCGGCAAGCAGGGCATCCTGATCATGTTTGAGATGGATGAGTGTCCATTTTGCCATCGCATGAAGACCACGATCCTCAACCAGCCCGATGTTCAGGACTATTTCCGTCAGCACTTCATGATTTTCCCTGTGGATATCGAGGGGGACGTGGAGGTCGTGGATTTCCAGGGAAAGCAGACCACGATGAAGGATTTTGCTTTTCAACAGTACCGCGTCCGCGCAACCCCGGTTTTTGCGTTCTTCGATCTTAACGGCAAATACATCAAGCGCGCGCGTTTCACCGGTGCGACCCGTGACAAGGACGAATTCATGCTGCTCGGAAAATACGTGGTCGAAGGGGCCTACGAGAAGGAGACCTTCACCCGTTACAAGCGCTCCGCCCGCTGATGAATCGGGGTTTGAGCCGGACTCTGTTCGGCCTGCTCCTGGTTTTCGCGGGGTCTGCACCGGCAGGTGAGTTGCCGCCGTTGCCTGAGCCCCTGTCGCTCGAAGATGCGCTTGCGCTTGCGCGTCCCGACCTGCCGGCGATTGAGATCGCCCTGGCAGCGCGGGAGTCAAGGGCGGCCGAACTGGCGGAGGCCGAGTCCCTGTCCGGCGTGCGTTTGAGCGCGATCGGCGAACTGCGCGCGGTAAGGCCTTCGTACCGCTCTCCTGATCGCTCCAACAACGACAGCAGCTTTCGCGTCGCCCTGACCAAGCGGCTGTACGATTTCGGATACAGCGAGGCACTTGAGCAATCGGCGCGCCTGGCGGGCGACGGCAGCGAATGGCGGCACCTGGGGGCCCGGCAGAAGGCGCACCTGGAAATCATGCGCAGTTTCTACGACGTCATCCTGGCCGACCTGCAGTACACGCGCGACAACGAGGCAATGGCGGGGGCCTTCATCGATGCAGACCGCGCGCGCGACCGGCATGAGCAAAAGCGGGTTTCTGACGTGGACCTGCTCGAGCTGGAGGCAGCGTATCGGGAGGCCTTGCGCGCGAGGACGGAGAGCGAGGCGCTGCAGCGCGCAGCGAGGTCACGGCTGGCGATCGCCATGGGCCGGCCGGATGATCTGGTCTCCGCGCTGGTTTACCCGCCGGCACCGGATACTGAAGCGCCGCTTTCCGAGTATGAGTCCCTGCTTGCCGAGGTCATGCAGGGCAATCCTGAGCTCAAGGCGCTGCGTGCCGGGGTCGAGGCGGCAGAAGCCGGCGTCGAGGCCGCGCGCATGGGCCATGGCCCCGTGCTGAGTGGCGAAATCGATGCCTCGGTGTATAACCGCACCACCAATTCCACCCATCCCCTGGGGGCGGGCCTGGTGCTCGAGGTCCCGCTGCTGACCGGGGGTGCAAAAGATGCCGCGATAGCGGCGGCGCGCGCCGAGCTGCGCAGCAGCCGGGCCAGACTGACGGCGACCGAGCATGCCCTGCGCCAGAAGGTACTGGATCTGTGGCTGGGCCTGGGTACCCTGCGGAGGCAGCTTGAGGCCCTGAAGGTGCGCGGTGACTACCGTGAGCTGTATCTGGATCGCAGCAGGGCGCTTTATGAGCTGGAAGTAAAGACCGACCTGGGCGACGCCATGACCGAGATTTCAGCACTTCGGCTGGACGTGGCGTATGCCGAATTCGAATGGATGGCGGCTCAGGCCGAACTGGCAGCGCTGGCCGGCCGCCTGCTCCCAGAGGAACAGATGCAATGACGAAGTTGAAGCACCGTATGGCCACATGTCTTTTGGGGATCTGCGCGTCGGTTGCCGCAGTCGCTGCGGATGTCCCGGCGGTGGTCGGGTGGTCGCAGAAGGTGGAACTCGGCACCCTGGTCTCCGGGGTGGTCGGCGAGGTCCACGTGCGACCGGGCCAGATTGTCAGCAAGGGCGATGAACTGATCAGCCTGGACGGGCGCAGCTTCAGCGGCCAGGTAAACCGTCGGCTGGCCGCATCCAAGTATGCCGAGGCAGCGCTGGAAGAGGCCGAGCGTGAGGATGAACGGGCCGTCGAACTTTACGATCGCACGGTGCTCTCGGACTTTGAGCGCAATCAGGCCCTTATTGCACTGCATTCGGCGCGCGCGCGCGCGGAGGCGGCCCGTGTCGATCTGATCGAGGCGAGGCTGGAACTCGAGCGCAGCGTGGTGCGGGCGCCTTTTGACGGCATCGTTCTGGCGGTCAATGTCTCGCCGGGCCAGACCATCGTCAGCGCATGGCAGAGTCAGCCTCTGGTGACCCTTGCCGACAACCGGGTCTACCGCGCGCATGCACAGATCGATGCCACCCTGGCAGGGCAGCTGGGACAGGGCAGCGCGTTGCGTGCCACCTTGCGTGGGCAGGCCGTGCAGGCCTCGGTCGATTACGTCGGCTTCGAGCCGGTCGGGCAGTCGGGGCAGGGGCCGTTATACGAACTGGTTGCCCGGATTGTCGCCGCGGACGGGCAGCCGCTGCGCGTCGGCGAGACTGTGGTCCTGCATCTGGAGTAAGCGATGAACTGTCGACGGTTCGTGGTCAGTGGCCGGGTCCAGGGCGTCTGGTACCGGGCATCGACGCGTCAGCAGGCCGAGCAGTTGGGTCTGTCGGGACATGCGTTCAACCTTCCGGATGGCCGGGTCGAAGTGGTCGTCTGCGGCAGCCAGGCCGCCGTGGATACGCTGGCTGCCTGGCTCTGGCGTGGACCCGAACTTGCGTCGGTCACAGATGTTGCCAGCGAGGAGCTCAGCCCGCGCCAGTTTTCCGGTTTCAGTATCGGCTGAACAGCCCCTAGTGTCCTGAGTCAGAAGTTCGCATCAATTCAGAGCGTCCCGAATGTGGCAATGCAAGGCGCGAGGCGCAGGCAATGGCAGGCCCTTGTCAAGCTTCGCAACGTCGCAGTGGCGCATTCGGGGCGCTCCCTCCGGGCGGGTCAGAAACGTCCCTGGACCGGTGTTGCGCTCGTTCGCATTGGCGATGGCCAGTCCTTTACTCGCGCGCCTTGGCCAGAAACGTTTCTGATCCCGCTGAATCAATGCGAACTTCTGACTCAGGACACTAGTCAGGCGGGCGGAAGAAGGATGAGTCTCCGGGGTCCGGTGAGGGTGCCGATAAGGGGGCGCCGGGAATGGTTCCGGTTCCGGGAATCGTACCACCGTCGAGTCCGTCTTCCTGCGCATAACCATAGCCGGGCGCGTAATAGCTGTCAGGGGCATAGCCGGCTGCATTCGGAGCCGCTGGCGGGTAATGACTCTGGGAAGGCATGCCGCCTGCCTGCGGATAGCCCGGGGCATACTGATCCACGTAGCCTGGCTGGCTGACCGCAGGCGCGTAGCCCGTCGTCGCGCCGGGGTAGTAGGGGCTCTGATACTGCTGCTGATGGGCCGGATACCCAGGCGCGTGGGACGGGTAGCCTGGATGGGCCGGTCCGCCATGCTCTTGGTAAGCCTGGGCGGCTGGCGCTGGCTGGTTGCCCCGACCGGAATCCGTGGGGAATTCCTTGTATCCATGCACCGTCTCGGCCGGGCGGGGCAAGGGGACGAATTGATCCGGACCGGCGGGGGTTGCCGGGTGCGCTTCAGCCCGCTCGAGAACTTCCGGCGGGCCCTGCTCAGCGGGTGCCGACGATCCAAACAGGGTGTTCGCATCGTATTTGCCGCGTTTGGCGCCGAACATATGCTCAGGCAAGGGGAGCAGTCGGGAACTGCCTTGCGTCGATTGCGGTCCGCCGCCCTCAGCGCCGGGCCCAATTGCCGGCGCCGACGGCCGGGTTGATTCCGTTTGTGCGGCCGGTTCGCTTCGATACGCACCTGGGGGAGGCGGGTAACCCAGGTCCGCGGCGTTTACCCGCTGGCCGGTCAGGATCACACACAGCAGGAGGCCCGAGGTCCAGGGCTGTGTATGCCTGAAAATCCGATGGCGTTGAATCAATCGCTGGTCCCCGGGTTGAATTGCATGGACCACTACATGCAGCGCTCAGTAGCCGGAAGATGCCATTTCAAGGCCATGTGGCATGTTTTCGACGCGCATAACCTCACTAAGTATGCGGCCGTCTGGCAGCAGTGCCAGCAGGCGGAAGCCGGGCGGTTCCTCGTCGACCTGGAACTGATCCAGATTGGGGGTGAACTGGACGCAGGTCGAAGGCGACGCCATGAGCCGAACCTGGCCGCGTCGCGCCTCGAAGGTCTGGTGGACATGACCCCACAGGATTCCACGCACCTGGTCGTGGCGATCGACGATGTCGAAAAACGGATCGGGGTTTTCGATGGCCATGGTATCGATCCAGGCGCTGCCAACCTTCACCGGCTGATGATGCATGCATACCAGGGTAGGCCGGTCGCCCGATGCCAGCGCCTTTTCGAGCAGATCGAGTTGGCCCCGTTCGAGCCTGCCACCCTCTTCGCCCGGAATGACCGAGTCGAGCATCACGAACCGCCATGCGCCGTGATCGGCAACGGTATCCGTGTGTACCTGCCCGGCGCGCAGATGCTCGCGCATCACCGGCGGGATATCGTGATTGCCCGGCAGGCAGAAAACCGGCACTTCGAAGCTGGACAGAATTTCCGCCATCCTGGCATAGCCTTCGGGACTGGCATCATGGACCAGGTCCCCGGTTGCCAGCAGCAGGTCTATTGGCCAATGATGGTCGCGGAAATGCTGGATGACCCGTTGGAAAGAATCGAGCGTGTTCATGCCCAGCAGGTTACCCGAGGGCTTGCAGTAAAGGTGCGTGTCGGTCAGCTGCAGCACGCGGAGTGTACCGTCTGGAAAATCGGCTTCGCGCAGGTTGGAATCCGACACTGTGCCGGCGGTACTTGGCGTCATTGCTGCGTAGGCCCCAACAGGGTCTCCGTACCTTATTTCAGGTTATAGTAGCCCATACGCCGGTTGGCATAAATGTCGGAGGCGGCGTTCAACTCTGATTTTGTGAGCGAATTCCCGCAGTTATGACCCTGAATGAACTGAGGTACATCGTTGCGGTGGCACGTGAGCGCCACTTCGGGCGGGCTGCCGAGGCCTGCTTCATCAGTCAGCCGACGCTCAGTGTGGCGGTCAAAAAACTCGAGGAAGAACTGGGCTTGAGCCTGTTCGAACGTCGCAAGGGAGAGGTCAGCGTTACCCCCGTTGGCGAGCGGGTCGTGGCGCAGGCGCAGCGTGTACTGGAGGAGGCCAGCGGCATCCGCCAGATCGCCCGCCAGGGCCAGGATCAGCTCGACGGCCCCCTGCGCCTCGGTGCTATCTACACCATCGGTCCTTACCTGTTCCCGCACCTGATTCCGGAGTTGGCCGAGCGTGCGCCCAAGATGCCGCTGATCATCGAGGAGAACTACACTGCCAGCCTGGCCGAAAAGCTCAAACGCGGCGAACTGGACGTGATCGTGATCTCGCTGCCGTTCGACGAGCCTGGTGTGTTGACCATGCCGCTCTACCGGGAACCATTCGTTTTGCTGATTCCCAGCAGCCATCCACTCAACCAGAAGCCGGACTTCAAGATCGCCGATCTGAGCACCGAGGATGTCCTGCTGCTTGGCGCAGGACATTGTTTCCGTGACCAGGTGCTGAAGGTCTGTCCAGACTGCAAGCATCACGGTGCGATAGACGGCATTCCTTTCCAGACCCTGGAGGGCGGATCGTTGGAGACGATCAGGTATATGGTGGCAAGTGGCCTGGGTGTTACCATCCTGCCGTGTTCGGCCGCCGGCGCGGAAAGATTCTCCGAGCGCCTGTTGAGCATTCGGCGCTTCGACGGTGACGCCCCCTCGCGTGTCGTCGCGCTCGCCTGGCGTAAGAGTTTTCCCCGTCCAGAGGCGGTCGACGCCCTGCGCGATGCGGTCCTGAGCTGTGAAATGTCCTGCGTCAATCCGCTGGATTGACATCGGTCAGCGCGCAAAATGGTCACATTGCATAGGCTAATCAACAGGTTCCGCAGTGAACGCTAATGACGATAGTGGTTAGCTATCGGGTGAATTGTCACAAACAATTTCGTGCTGCGTTCGCTGGCCACTATATTGCGTGAGCAAACCGCCGTATCTAGCGGCATAAACCCAACCAAGACTGGAGGATACCGATATGTCTTTGAAAGGCTCCCAGACCGAAGAAAACCTCAAGGCCGCGTTCGCGGGCGAGTCCCAGGCCAACCGCCGTTACCTGTACTTCGCCGCCAAGGCCGACGTCGAGGGTTACAACGATGTCGCAGCCGTGTTCCGGTCGACCGCCGAAGGCGAGACCGGTCACGCCCATGGTCACCTCGAGTACCTGGAAGAGTGTGGCGACCCGGCTACCGGCATGCCGTTCGGCGGCACCTCCGAGAACCTGAAAACTGCCATCGCGGGTGAGACCCACGAGTACACCGATATGTACCCGGGCATGGCCAAGACCGCTCGCGAAGAGGCCCACGACGAGATTGCCGACTGGTTTGAAACCCTGGCGAAGGCGGAGCGTTCACACGCCAACCGCTTCCAGAAGGCGCTGGATCAGCTGAACGACTGATTTAGCGTGTGAAAGAGGGGAGGGTATCCTCCCCTTTTTTCGACCTGAGAGATGGCAATGGTTCTGGTGTAAGGACAAACAAAATGGCTGGAGCACGTGAGGGCAGTCTCGAGGCGCCAACCCGGCATGCCCTGGACTGGAAAAATCCGGATTTCTACGACGAAGGCAAGCTGTTCCATGAACTGGAGCGCGTATTCGATATCTGCCACGGCTGCCGGCGCTGTATCAGCCTGTGCCAGAGTTTTCCGGTGCTGTTCGACCTGGTCGACGAATCGGAGACGATGGAAGTCGACGGGGTCGCCAAGGAAGACTATTGGAAGGTCGTGGACCAGTGTTATCTGTGCGACCTGTGTTTCCTGACCAAATGTCCCTATGTGCCGCCGCACGAATGGGATCTCGATTTTCCCCATCTGATGCTCCAGGCCAAGGCGGTCAAGCACAAGAAAGACGGGGCATCGCTGCGTGACAAGACCCTGACGAGTACCGACGCGGTCGGCTCGATCGCGGGCATCCCGGTGGTCAGCGGGATCGTCAATGCGCTCAACAGAAACAAAACCTTCCGCGGCATTCTCGAAGAGGGCTTCGGCGTTCATCAGGATGCCAAACTGCCCGAGTTCCACAGCAAGAGCCTGCGCGATCGTATCAGCCGTGATTCAGGCGAGGGTGCCGAGGCCGCCGGGCCAACCACCGGCAAAGTGGCCCTGTTCGCCACCTGTTATGGCAACCGCAACGACCCGGCAAGCGGCGAGGATCTGGTGGCGGTGTTCCGTCACAACGATATCGCGATAACGACGGCAGAGAAGGAAAAATGCTGTGGCATGCCCAAGCTCGAGCTGGGCGATATGGAGGCCGTGGCCCGTTCGAAGGAGGTCAATATTCCGCAATTGGCCAAACTGGTTGACGAGGGCTGGGATATCGTGGCCCCGGTGCCTTCCTGCGTCCTGATGTTCAAGCAGGAGCTGCCGCTGATGTTTCCGGATGACCCGGATGTGGCCAAGGTGCGCGACGCCATGTATGACCCTTTCGAATACCTGATGCTGCGTCACAAGCACGGCAAACTGAAGACCGATTTCAAAAATCCGTTGGGCAAGGTGTCCTACCATGCGGCCTGTCATCAGCGGGTTCAGCGCATCGGCCCCAAAACCAGAGAGGCTCTGGAGCTCATTCCCGGCATCGAGATCGAAACGATCGAGCGCTGTTCAGGTCACGACGGCACCTACGCGGTGAAAAAAGAGACCCATGAGCTGTCTATGAAGA
>Ga0316190_10003052_pt1 | contig 12176 bp, 12 predicted proteins | sample Eddworburrow2_MG_FD_204929 | JGI IMG/M metagenome (GOLD analysis project Ga0316190, IMG submission 204929) | Coastal sediment microbial communities from Maine, United States - Eddy worm burrow 2 | ecosystem: Environmental > Aquatic > Marine > Coastal > Sediment | place: USA: Maine | collected... | reverse complement strand
GGTCTAAGACTGTCTCGTCAGCTTCGTGAGCCAACGCCGGCAGCGGCAAGATGGCAACAGAAACAAACGCGAGCAGACAAACATAAGAGTAGAAGCGCATACGCCCAATCCGATGCCGAGATCGAAATGCATGAGCCGTGCCAACCGAACGCATCCGTTTCTTCTCGACTAGGCCGCAAACGTGGCGAAATGGCTGCATTGAGGGCCCAATCACGAATCATTTGCGCGAGCTGAACCACCCAGGTGGCAGATCGCACGAGCTGTGAAAGCTCGGGGGAAAGCATCGCTTGGGCGACGGATTTCGATCTGCCGTCGCAGCTCATGGCACCGTTAGGGCACCGAGCCAAGAAGAAGGGCACTTGGCGCTATCACGAAGTGCCGAACATCATTGGTCGCGGGGGCCCGCTACGCACAGCGTTGTCCGGTGCAGTTTGGGGTGCCGCAGGAGGTTGTGATTGCAGCGCAGCCAGCTCAGGGATGCATGGCGGCCAGCGAAGGCGCGAGACCTGGGGGCGGCGCAGAGAGACCGCCGCGGATCTAGTGCCATGCTACGATGGCGGCGTGTCGGGCAACGCACTCACGGAAATATTTCGTGCTCTCCATGGGGCCGAGGTTCGTTACCTCGTCGTCGGTGGCGTCGCTGTCGTGCTTCACGGCCATCCTAGGTTTACGGCAGACCTCGATCTCGTGCTCGACCTCGACGAAACGAACACACTGGCCGCAATCGCCGCTCTCGAAGGTCTCGAGTACCAAGCGCGCGCGCCCGTGCCTCTGCACGACTTCGCCAAGGAGCAAATGCGACGCGCTTGGATCGAAGACAAAGGACTCACGGTCTTTTCGCTTTGGAGTCCGAAGCATCCGGGCACCGAGGTCGACCTTTTCGTCCAAGAGCCGCTCGACTTCGGGGAGGCCTGGCAGCGGCGTGTGGATGCCGTACTGCCCGACGGCACCACCGTGCACATCGTAAGCCTGGATGACCTGCGGAATCTCAAACAAGCGGCGGGTCGACCGAGAGACCTCGATGATCTCGAGAAGCTCGAGGAAATCGCCCGTGCTAAACTCGAAGGCGATGAGCAAAGCGACTGAGGATGGGTGGAAGCGCCATGAGGCCGAACAGCGGCGTGCATGGATGAAGCTAACGCCGGCAGAGCGCCTCGCATGGCTCGAGGAGGCGAAGCGGTTCGCAGAGCTCGCGAAACGTTCGCGCCGGATCACCGAGGAAGAACGTCAGTCAGAACGCTAGCGCACGGATCCCTGCTCAGGGAAAGCGATGGCCCACGAGGGGACGAACGAGTCGGAAGAGCCAAGCGGCGGGCTGGCCTCACCTCTGTCAACCACGCGTCAACGGGCACAAAGAAAGGCCCCTAGCCAATTCGCTAAGTGCCCGACTTCGTTGGTTGCGGGGGCCAGATTTGAACTGACGACCTTCGGGTTATGAGCTCTACAACCGCCAATTTCTTAGCTTCAGTCAACCCCAACATTTGAGACACTTTGCAAACGATAACTGAGACTTAGCTGCACTGGCCGGCGCTCGGGACCGTCATCCCATATCAGGCCATTCCAGATCTCCGCGTCAAATACGCGTCAAAATCTAGGAGCCGTTTCAGTCCGCAATTCGCACATACAAGATGCAGTCTTCACCGGACTCGCACGAGATTCGCGCCACCGCTCCACTTGCGCCGATGTAGGTACACGGCCCCAGAACCGTGGGGTCCGACCCACCCGCCGCCTGGTGCGCAAGACGACCCTGGATCACGACGGCGTGGAAGGTCGAGCTGCGACTCCGCATCACGGAAGCCGACCTCGCTCGCAGCTTGACGAGGATTCCGCGCGGCTTTTCGTCCGGAGAACTGCCCCAGAGGAATGCGACCTTCAGGTCATCGGGGGCAGCCGCATCGATGGGCGCGCTTGCCCCGATCTCGGACGCATTCAGCCAGACTATGTTGGAAGCGTCCAGGTTCCTCGGCTTCTCGTCGCTCTGAATTGCCTGCTCGACGGGACGTACGAGGTAGGGTCCCTCTTCGATCTCGATGTACGCCAGGGTATCGGTCCCTTTGGCCGCGGTGATGTGTGCAGCCCTCCTGGGCTGGGTCCAGAATGAGCCCGTCGGCATCCACATCGCTTCAGCGCTCGGGTCGTCGTTGTGCACGAGCCCCTCGATGACCACGCCCCGGTAGGAGACGTTGTGAATATGAGGCGGCGACGAAAAGCCATCCACGAAGCGAACCAAGAAGCCGCTCGGGCCTGGGCCCTTGCGATCGCCCCAGAGGGCCGCGGCCTTTGGGCTCTGGTCTCCACGTGCGGGGTTGAGCTGCTCCCACTTCAGCTCGGATGCCAGCACGATCGTGGCAGCCGGCTCAGTACCTTGGGGTGCGACCCGCGAGCCAGCGCAGGCGGTTCCGAGGACCATGAATGCGAGTAACGAAAACGTTTTCATGTTGCCGCGGCTCACGATGCGCTGAATCCGTCCAACTATCCAAGCAAGCGCCTCGTCCCCCTGCGAGTACGCGCGATGCTCGACTTTCTCGTCGAACGGTTCTCGCCCCTGCCTCCATGCGAACGACCCCCGGCGAATCGCACCCAGTAGGGGTGTAGCCAACAGGAGCTGAAGCGAGCTACCTCGGGGCCGTACCCTTCTTCACCGTCTTGGTTGGCGCGATCTGTCCGTCCATGACCTCTTGCGAGACCCCGTAGTAGCGCATCGTGAAGGAAAAGGTCTGGCCGTTCGTATCGATGTTGTTCGGCGCTTCGTCACCGCAGTTGAACGAAACCGTGATCGTTCCGTTTCGGTTCATCGTCCACGTGTAAGAGCTCACGTTCCGCACGCCCTCGAAGAGGTAGCGGTCCTCGTCGTATGCAGTGACCGACGTGAAGTAGACCGATCCGGGGTTCTCGAACGTGGTTTGATAGCATGTTGCACCGTCCATGAACTTCGAGTTGGTGTATTTATTGGACACGCCGACTTCGGGCGACGACCCACCCCAGCCGTTCGCCACCTCGAGATTCCATTGGTGAAGATCCGTGATCTCTGAGGCGCTTCGCGGGAACGTGTACTCGAGGACATAGTCGCGCGTCTCTTCGCGATAGCGTTCGACCCACCTCTGTACGTCGTCATAGTCGTAGCTCTTCACCTCGTAAGTCTCGAACTTGAACCCGTCGTCGTCGATGAGGTCCTGGGCGGCTCGAGCGGCGTCGAGGCCCTTCTCGGTTCCCGACCGGTAGATCAAGAAGGCGAACTGCGAGTCGACCTTCACCGTGTGCGTGCCGTCATCGACGACGTAGTGCAGTCCATGACCTCCCTCGTTGACGACTTGCACTGCCATGTACACGTCTGTTTCGGGAATCGTGAAGGTCACTTCGCCCTGGTCGTCGACCTCCGTAATGACCACTGAATACAAGGTGTCGTCGTTCATCTGGATGGTGGGGGCGGCATCGCCGCGCGGCGGGAGCCCGCGCATGTGAGTGACGTGCTCGTTTGCGCCCCGAGCCGCCCAATTGCGGAAGTTTTTGGCCGTTTCGGCGTGCGCGAAGCTCTCCTCGGTTATGGGGATGAACCCATCGGTGTTCTTTTCGGCAACGTCGGAGCGACTCGCGCCGAAGGTGGGGTTCTGCACCGCGGGAGTGGACCCTGCGCAACCACACAAGGCGAGGGCCCCAAGGAAGACTGCGCGTACGTCGATTGGATGTCGGTCGTTCATGCGGCAAATCTTGAGACGAGCGCGCATCGCGTCAACCAATGAATCAATCCACGACGAGGACTGGGTCGTCGGGGCGCCAGGTCTGGTCGTAGAAGGGTTCGAGCGGGCCGTAGAGACGCAGGATCGCATTCCAGGACTTGTTTGGGATAGTCTGCACCCAGTTGTTCTCCCATCCCTCGGGCGGCTCGGGGGCGAAGTAGATGTCGTAGGAGCCGTCGGCGTTCTGTTTGAGGCCCTGCTTCTTGTTGTCGATGCCTGGGAACTGCTGGTCGGTTTGCAGCATCGAGCGGGTCTGGTTGTCGTAGACGGTGAGCGACCAGAAGTCCGCGGCCGGTACGTTTGAGGGTAGATGAATCTTGTACGTCTTGCTCCCGTCGAGGACCTTGCGGTCCTGGTCCATGTAAGCGATGGCGTACTGCGACCCTTTTCCGATCAGCTTGAGCGCCATCGCCGGCGTGATCCCAGTCGCGTAGAAGTGCATGTAGACCCGCCCATCGAGCATGGTCGCACCATCACTGAGGAAGTCGTAGCGCCGCTCGAACAGCGGATTGGTCCAGACGCGGTCCTCGTAGAGATACGCGCGGGGGTCCCGAGGAAATGCGGTGAGCGCCCTCGCCGTCACGCTCCCCACCTGAGCGGCTTCGGTGAGCATCTTCTTCATGCGATCGTCGGGGGCAAAGGGCTTGCCCTTGACGATCCCGATCGAGGCGAGCAGCCCTCGGATCTCGGGATTCAGTCCGTCTGCCGACTCGCGCTGAAGCACTGCATCGACTTCCTCCCAGAACCGGAAGTCCATGCGGTGGATCGTGTTGAACTCCTCGCCGGAGACGTTCACGAAGTTGGGCGTGGTGGAGTTCTTCCTCTGGGACAGCGGATAGGCCCGGAACTTCGACTTGGTGGCCTCGACCGCTGCTTTGGGCGAGCCGTCTTTTTGGAATCCGCGCCAGACCACCCAGTTTCCTTTGGTTTGCGTTTTGGCGACGAAGTAGCCTTTCGGCACTTTGCCCTCGTAGCCCGGCGGCAGGATCAGGAACTTGCCGCCCTTGCCTTTGTCGGGGCCGACCCGCCCGAAATCGACGACGTACTTGAACCACGCGTCGTCGACAAAACCAAGCACATCCGGGGGCGTTTCGAGCACCACCGGCTCGTCTCCTACCTCGAGCCACATGAAGTTGTAGACCGACGTCGTGTTGGGAGTGAGGAACAGCGACTTGCTGTCCATCAGCTCCTCGAAGACGAGCACGGTGCTGTTGGCCGGCCCGAACTTCAGCAACCCGTCTCGCATCGCCTCGAGCGATGCGATCTGCAAGCTCGAGAGAAACGCCTGCACGGCGCGTTGGAAGTCGAGGTTGTCGTAGACCACCTTGGTGGTTCTGGGATCGGGCACCCCATCGAACGACGTGAGCGTCCCGAGTCGGGTCTCCAGACGATCGGGCGTCGCGATCCCCTCTGGAATCGTGGTCGTCATCTTCATCGTCGGCGGCGCCGGCCGAGCAGGTGCCTGCGCCTCCCCACCTTCGGAGTCCGATGCAGAAGATGGCTCGGCCGAGGGAGCACTCGTCGGCCTCGAGGCACAGCCGAAGATCAGGCAGAGGCCCGCGAGCAAGCTCACACGTCGGATGGTTTGAACGTCACGCCAGCGCATGGCGAGCGGCCTAACATCAACTGGACGGGTACTCAACCAAGCCCTCCGAAGCCGGCTAGCTCCGCACCATCGGGTTACGAGCTTCACCGTTGGTCCAGGAGCGCCGTCCGCGATGGCGAACAGGCGAGCAACGCTGGTCCGGTCCGCGACCTTCGGGTCTTTTGCCTGGAGGTCGCTGAACTCGCGCGTCTCGTCTCCCGTGAATCGCACCACTTCGTGACCCGTCCGTCCTTCGGGTTAAGCACCCGGGAGGACGCGCGAGCGTCGAACGCCAATCGCGAAAAAGCTTGCAGAATTGATCGCAGCTGCGCGATGCAGACTGCGTTTGGACGCACGTTTGACATTGCTCATGTCAAATACGCGTCAAAAAAGAAAAACGAGCAGAGAGCGAATGATCGCTAACTGCTCGTTATGATTAGTTGCGGGGGCCGGATTTGAACCGACGACCTTCGGGTTATGAGTTCAAGCAGCCCGGTTTTCGCGGGCCGTCACAACACACTGGAATCACAAAGAAACCTGAAACATGACCGAGGCTTGCCCGCATCGTCGTGTTCACGGTTCGTCACGTGACATCATCTCGTTTGACATCGTTAAGTCACCCTCAGGTCACCCATAGGTTGTCCTCGTTGGTTCCTGTGGACACGGAGGAATCGCCGTCTGGTGAGCTACTGATTGCGAGCGTTCTCGCAATCGACAGGGTCACCTTCAGCGCCGTCGCAACGACACTACGACGTTTTTTCTAGATCGTCGTCACAACATAAGGTACAAAATGTCGTGTCCCTGGCGGAGGTGGAGCAGGTGAAGATCTTGGTCGACTACGATTTGTGCAAAGGATACGGCGAATGCGCAGAGGCAGCGCCTGAAGTCTTCAAGGTGGACGATAACGGCAACATGACCGTTCTTCAGGAAGCCCCTCCCGAGACGCTCCGCGAGAAGGTCGAGCGAGCGGTCGAGTACTGCCCGACATTTGCACTGGAAATCGCGAGCTGAGCCGATGCTGTCGCAAGAGCAGGCTCAACAACGCGCAGCAAGACCCGAGCGCGCGCTCAGCAGGTGGCGCATGCGGCGGCCTCCGAAGATCAGGTCGCTACCGTTCATCGGCCCCATTCGGCGGTTCACCGGAGACCCGGTGCCCTTCCTCACGGAGATGCGGAAGAAGTACGGCGACGCGTTTCGCTTTCCCATCGTCGGATACGATCTCACCTGTATCTGCGGCGACGACGCGATTGCTCTCCTGCACAACGACGAGCTCCTATCCACGACCGAGTCGATGTTGGTCCTCCAGAAGGCGCTCAAGAGCCCCCTGCCGACGTTCTTCGATGGACCGCACCATGCACGCTATCGCAGGTTGCACACGAAGTTCCTGAATCGAAGCCTCGAGCGCGCCAACCGACACATCATCATCGACTGCATCAGGCAGCAGTCCGAGGTCTGGCAGCCGGGTGACACGTTCGATGTCCTCAAGCAAGCTCAGTCGCAAACGGTCCATGTTCTCTCTCGCATCCTCAACCGCGACGAGTTTCCCTTTACACACGAGGAGCTGTCCCTCGTCGTGCATTCGGTCTTCTTAGCGGCGTACGGGCGTGTTCCGATATGGATTGCGCTGAACAACCCACGCTACAAGTCGGTCAAAAAGCGCATGGACGATCACTTCCTTCAGCTCGTACACAAGGTGCGCCAGGATCCGGAGCTGATCGAGAACACGATGATTGGCCAGTACCTCGCTTCGCCGCCGCCCGAAGGGTCCGACGAATGGAGTGACGATGACCTGAAGATCATTCCGTTGATTGCGTACCTCGCGGGATTCGACACAACCGCTGCCTCCGCGGGCTTTTTGCTCTATCGCCTGCTCTCGAACCCGACTTGGCTGAGCCGCGTTCGAGAGGAGTACAGGGAGCTCCCGAAGGACGAGAACGGTCATGTTGACCCGAGCCAACAAGTCATCTTGGATGCGGTGTTCCAGGAGACGTCCCGCATCAATCCGCCTGGAGCCCTAGTCATGCGATACGCAACGCAGGACTTCGAGTTCCAGGGCTACGGGATTCGCCGCGGAGACGAAGTGCTCATTCAAATTTCGAGCGACCATCTCGACGAGAGGTACTTTACCAATCCGCATCAGTTCGACCCGTCCCGATTCTTGTCGGAAGACACCGCACCGCTGAGGCGCCGTGTCCGCACATTCGGGGCGGGGGCACATCGCTGTACGGGTTCCGTGGTGGGCCCACTGATTTCCAAGGAGTTGGTGTCCTATTGGGTCAACCACTTCGACTTGGAGCTCCATCCGCACGACGCCAAACCCAAAGTGATGGCGTTGCCTTTCACGCAGCCGATGGGTCTCACGGTGCGCGTACTCGGCAGGCGAACTGTTTCGCGATTCGATGCAACCTAGTGAAAGAAACAACGTTCGGAAAGCGAAGCCCGATCATCCTGGATATGATCAGAATCGAGCACGAATCGTGGAAGCCGCCATCGAGATCATGGCCGAACAGGGCTTTCAGCGGCTTCGGTTCGATGAGCTTGCAACGCGCGTCGATCTAAACCGCACCACGATCTATCGCTATTTCGACAGCAAGAGAGATCTGGTCACAGCGGCCATGAAGGTCCTGATGTACGAGATCACGGAAGAAGTCATCGGTGACATTTCGCCCATGCGACAAACGACACCTGACGTCTTTACGGACAACCTGTACAACGTCATTCACTCGATGCGCACCAACCCTCGATATAGCGTCATCATGGATGCACAGAACGTCGAGCAGTTCGCAGACCTTTGCGCAGCACACGTCGCCGAGATCGCGATGGGTATCATGTCGCGGTATCTGTCAGATGAAGAGATCGGCGATCTGCTGCGCGACGACCTCGAGCTCGGCGAAGTCGTGCACTGGCTGATCCATCAAATCATTTCCTATGGCTTTCTCGGTCTCAAAGGCGACGACGAACAGGCGCAGAAGGCGTACCTCGGGCGAATGGTCGTACACGCCATCTTCAAGTCTTGAGAGCGCATCTTCTGAGGACACCGGCGGTCGATCTCGTGTTAGCTTCTACTCCGTGACGAGCATTTCGACCTCGGAGGGGTTGCGGCCTTGTCCCACATGTCGACTCCGTCGAGGTCGCCGGCTTTGACGAAACCAGTCGCGACACCGCCTTGAGACACTAGGGCGTGGCTCAAGAGCCGGTGCGCTCGAGCGGATAGTCCTGGATGAGGACCTCGGGCGGGACGCCGTATTCCTCGTGAATCTTTCGAATCATCGGCAGCGTCATCCGACGCTTTCGACTAAGAATTTCGCTCGCGCGCGGACGACTGCCGAGGGTTCTCGCCAGATCCGAAAGGGGTAGACCCAACTGCTCCAAGCGAAACTTGAGCGCTTCGACCGGGTCTGCGGGAACGTCTTGAACCAGCGCAGACTCATACGTATCCACCAAGGTCGCAAGGACTTCCAACCGAGCCGCTTCCGCGTTGGTGAGCTTCTTGCTCGTCTCCTTATCCATGAGCCGTTCAATCTCACGCGTTGCCGCGTCGCAATCTTTTTTGTTTCGAATGGGCTGAATCTGTTTCATTTTGCTCTTCCGATGGTTGCGGCGTCGATTCGGTCGTACTGCTTGTGGGTCCCAATGAATTTGATGAAGGCGATCTGGCGTCGGTAGCTCATGTGAACGACGAGCCGATATTTGTTGCCGCCGATATTGAAGATCACGCGGTCGTCCCCGACGAAATCGGCTGATCTATATTGGCGGCGCACATCTGGTGGTCTACGAAAGCTCCCTCGTTTCATTTCCTGCAGCCACGAACGCAGTGGCTGTTCAGCCTTGGGGTGCTTCTCCCAGAATGCGCGAAGCGTCCGCTGGGCGATCACCCTCACTTGATGATTGTGTTCCCAAAATGGGAACATGTCAAGAGCACGCGATAAGGCTCGACGACCTTCGGGTTATGCACCCGCGAGGTCGCGCGGTTGTCGTGCACTCAGGATCGAAAACCCAGCGTTTTCGCGCGATCCTTGGATGGCTCATTGGACGGATTACGCTCCGCGGTGACACCTCATGGCACCGTTAAGGCACCGAGCAAAAAAGAAGGGCACTTAGCGTTCTTACTAAGTGCCCGACTTCCTTAGTTGCGGGGGCCGGATTTGAACCGACGACCTTCGGGTTATGAGTTCAAGAACCCGGGTTTTCGCTAGCCATCACAACACACCGGAATCACACCAAAACCCAAAACATGACCGGGACTTGCCCGCATCGTCGTGTTCAGGGTTCGTCACTTCACATCATTCGATTTCACATCGATATGGCACCCTGCGGGCACCGAAGACGACTATGTGCTGCGGTAGAAAAGACAGCGTGGAGGAAAGGGAATGAGGTCGACAAAAGACGCAAACAAGCAAGCTACCGATGCAACAAGGGCCGCGGTCGTCATGCCGCCCATGCCCGACCCGATGAGGATGACATCGTGCTCGCTCATTGGTGTCACTCCCGGTCAACACCAACTCCGCCGATTGCCAGGTTCGCCTCGACTACTCGATCTCGGCGCAGCGGCTCTAGGCGATTGCGTCCTGCGCGATGACGATGCTCTTCGCGTCCGCCGCGACGAGACCTCGGTCGCCCCAACCTTCGGGAGAGTTCCTCCGCATTGGAAAACGTGCGGAGAGAACGGCTCCTGAAGACGGTTGAGTCGGCTTGCGGTCGGACGCTAATACACCGGTCGGCTCGACACGATGTAGCGCTCTACGCGGATTTCGGCGCCCTGCCCGAATATGCGATTCTCGGGGAGACTTGCTTCGTCGAGAAAAGAGAGAGGATCCCCCGTGAGCGGGTCGAAATAGAAGTCGGGCTCGGTCGAGAGTCGCACGAACGCCGTGCCCGACGGAAGGTAGGCGTCGAGCAACGTGAACATTCCCATTCCGCCCCAGAGCTGCCGAAGCTCCAGTGGCTCCGCCGGCTCGACACCGCCGTGATCGATGGTGAGGAACTCGGGATCGATGCGCTGCCCGACGTTGTCGACGCGGAACACTTCCCGGCCGCCGATGAGCCATCGCACCACGCCGGCAGATCGATCGTATGCAATCTGTAGTCGGTGAATGTCGCCCGGCTCGCGAGACGCTACCGGGATCTGGTAGGAGAAGGCGGCGTAATTGCCGAGGAACGGGCGACCGAAAGGGAGCCGCTCGTAGAACGCGTAAATCGTTTCGTTCGTGAGAAAAAAGTCGAACACCATGAACGTCTCGAGATCGATTGCATTCATCGCAACCGCACCCAGGCGGAGGTCATCATCAGGGTTGTCGACGGCGTTGCCGAACGGTTGGGCATCGGTGCCGAAGCTCTGACCTCCGATACGCGCCTCGTATACGAGCTCCTGCCCCGGGACCGCGTCGAAACCGGGCTGCCCCGACGATGCGAAGGTGTTCATGTAGACGAGCCACTTGACGTGATCGAGCCCCCCTGGAATCCCAGGGTTGTCCGCCGCGCCTTCCTGACCGACCGTCTTCACAAAGGCAGGCAGGCCTGTCGCGGCGTTCGTCCCAGACGACTGAACGGTAAGGCCCTTGTCAGGCCCGGTCTGGGACGTCGTCGCAACGCCGTCGTCACCGACGAAAAAACCACCGTCAACCTGCGGAAACGCGAAGAAAAGCCACTTGATGTCTTCCCCAGGTGCAACGGAAACCGCGAATCCGTCCTTGAAATCGTCCCACAGGATTCGGAACCCGTCTTCGTCGTCCGCGTGAATCGACGAAGTGGGCGCCCCGAGCGTCAGGGCCGCGCAAACCGCCAAACCACCGACCAGGGTCAGACGCTTCAATAGTGACTTTCTCGTGTTCATTCCAGCCTCCGTTGATAGTACGCGGCGCGAGCGAGCCCCCGGTTGCGAGATCCAGCGACGCCGCGCGAACGAAACACAGCGTGCGGTCGATGTCCATACGAAAACCTGCCGCCGACTGCTTTTTTTTTTCGTGTGCGGTCGCGCGCGTGTCACGAACTCTGTTGCGACGTCGAAAGACGCGTCACCGAAGCACGATGTCGTTCAAGTCATGGTGTGACAACAGGGTCGCATTACGACGGACTGGGTACGCCGCCGATCCGTCTTTAGCGACCGCGCGAAGCGCATCTTCGGTCTCTCGAAGGAGCCAAGCATCGCGTCGAACACATCCGCGAGATGCTTCAGTCCGCTAACGTATCGATATTCGGGGCCGCAGACGGGGGCCTTCACCTTCTTGATCTTGGGTACGCGGGCAAGCCATCCAAGCTCGACCGCCAGATTCAGCATCGTTGTGAGAAGCGTGAGATGGTTGTTGACGGTTTTGGGCGAGAGGTGCTCGGTGCCCGCGCTTGATCTCTGCTACCTCGAGCTAGTGACGGAGCAGAGCGACCTCTGCATCCTGATACCGGCTGTGCACCTCGCTGCGGCGCTTCCCGGTGTGGTCTATCCATCGGATCCGCCACTTGCCACGATGCTTCGTCGGCTTTCCCATATGCCCTAATGCAACATCGCGCGCCGACACAGGACATCGGAACCAGACTGTCACGAGGTTCAGGAAGAGCCGAGTGGCCCCAAAATGGCCCCAGAAAAACAAACGCGCACGAGGAGGTTTTCCAAGTGCGCGTCATCATTGGTTGCGGGGGCCGGATTTGCCCTCTGCATTGTGCCATCGAACAGGGCGGAGCGGACGTCAGTCCGTGGAGCTGTTCGATTGCCAATCAGCTGAATCCGGCCCTTAACGGGAAGAGGGCGGACCCAAAAGGGGCCGCCCTCTGACCATGGTTGCGGGGGCCGGATTTGAACCGACGACCTTCGGGTTATGAGTTCACAAAGCCCGGTTTCCCTGTACCAACACAACCGACCG
>Ga0316190_10003051_pt1 | contig 12176 bp, 8 predicted proteins | sample Eddworburrow2_MG_FD_204929 | JGI IMG/M metagenome (GOLD analysis project Ga0316190, IMG submission 204929) | Coastal sediment microbial communities from Maine, United States - Eddy worm burrow 2 | ecosystem: Environmental > Aquatic > Marine > Coastal > Sediment | place: USA: Maine | collected... | reverse complement strand
TAAGATCATCAGAATATTTCATTATTTTTTCATCACCAGCGGCAGTAGAGTCAAAATGGGTTTCCAAAGAAATTGAGTGTTGGCTTGATGAGCATGACCCTTCAAAGCTAATCATTGCCCAGACGCAGGGTAAGATTGAGTGGAATGATGATTTGAATGACTTTGATTGGAATAAAACAAATGCTATTCCTCCTGTCTTAGCCAAGAGATTTAATAGTGAACCTCTCTTTATTGATTTCTGCAAATTCAAAGAGGACGATTTTTCGTTAAGACACCCTGATTTTATGGATAGGGTGGCAAGCATTGCAGCTCGTTTGCATGATAAAAATAAAGAAGATATTAATAGTGAAGAAGTTAACCAATATAAAAAAGCTATACGAATATCGGTAAGTGCAATTGTCATATTGATTGCGTTATCAGTTATTGCAACTAATTTTGGAATATCAGCCAGTCAACGTCTTAGCGACTTTGAAAGGATGTCCGATGCAAAACGGTTAGAAAATATTAATAAAGCCACAGAGATGTTTCCTCTAACGCTGAAGGAGATGAAAAGCTGGAAGCAGGAAGCATTAGATTTAATAGCAACAAAGCCGCAACATGATGAGTATATTGCTGATTTGCGGAGAAAGAGTATTAAGCGATTAGTTGATGGAACCTATCAGTTTCAAAAGATTGAAGATCAATGGATGAATGATTCCCTGGTTGATCTAAGTAAAGGGCTTACAAAACTTCAGGATGAGGCATTGTTAAATGTTCAGGCGACCCTTGATGAGCAAGATCGTTACCTTGAAGCATGGCAAGTGGCTATTAATGCCATCTCAAACTCAGAGAGGTATGGTGGGCTTGTGCTTCGTGAGCAATATGGGCTTGCTCCTATTGGTCTAAACAATTCAGTTTTGTGGGAGTTTGCTGTATTGGGTACAGGTGATGTGCCAGCAAAAAGCAGTAATTATGATCTTCACACAGAAATGGAGAGAATGGAAAGACAAGCCATAGTGTTGGTTTTAATCCCAGGGGGAGAATTTATGATGGGATCTCCAAAAGGCATTGGTCGCCGGGATGAAAGACCGCAACATAAGGTTACCATGCCTGCATTTTTCCTCTCCAAATATGAGTTGACCCAGAGTCAATGGGTTAGCCTCGGTGGGAATAGTGAAGATGCCTTTTACTCCTCGGAAGTTGATTCAGCTGTGCGTCCAGTGGAAAAAATCCCTAAAAGAATGGGCCATTTAATGGTTAGGAAGGGTTTACGTTATCCATCTGAGGCAGAGTGGGAGTATGCGTGTCGGGCAGGAACAACTGGGCCATATTGTTTTGACGGTACTGAGGCTGCTTTAAATGAGTATGCATGGTTTATGGATAATGCAAATAATCAGACACACCCAGTAGGGCAGAAGAAGCCTAATGGCTGGGGTTTATTTGATATGCATGGCAATGTGGCTGAGTTTACGGATGATAACTACCACGTAAACTATAAAGGTGCGCCAACGGATGGTTCAGCATGGATTGAGACAACAATGGGGCAGAACCCTGTATCAAGAGGCGGAAATATTTCGAGTAAAGCAAAAGATGTTCGTGCCGGAAAGCGTGATTATGATCATATGGAGCCATTGCTTATGGGGACTGGCATGCGTCCTGCAAGATCAATTAACTGAATATTGTATAGCTGGTAGAGGGTGGCCACTATCGCTTTATGAATTAAATAGAATGGAGCAATTCGAAGGCTAGAGAGAATTTAGATCAACAATTGTATTTTGTAATTATGGAGGTAATTTATGTCAAAAAATATAGTGATATTTTCAGATGGGACTGGCCAAGAGGGTGGTAAGGGATTTAATACAAATATTTATAAGCTTTTTAATATGATCGAGGACAGGTCTTCTGAGCAGGTAGCTTACTATGATCCCGGGCTTGGAACAGGGTGGCGTAAGGTTACTGGCAATGCTGGGGGAATGGGAATATCTCGTAATATACAGGAGTGTTATAAATTCATTTTTGAGCACTTTGAGACTGGCGACCAGATATATCTTTTTGGCTTTAGCCGTGGTGCTGCTACTGTCAGAAGCCTCTCTAATTTCATCCATTATTTTGGAATCCTACCGAAATCAAGGCCAAAGTTAATCAAGGAGGCATATAAAATCTATAAAACTTCAGATAAGAAAAAACGTAATAAACGAGCCAAAGACTTTCTTAGCAGACATCATACAATGTGGGCACGTGTTAAGTTTATTGGCTGTTATGATACTGTTGCAGCGCTTGGCCTACCTTGGAAAACTGCAAGTGCAATCCTTGATGGTATACCTGGATTTCGGCATGACTTTCATGACTTCCATCTTAGTGAAAGTGTAGAGAATGCTTATCATGCTTTGGCTATTGATGACGAAAGAAAGACATTTCATCCAGTTCTGTGGGGAACGGAATTAAAGAGTTTTCAAAAACTGAAGCAAGTATGGTTTTGTGGAATGCATACTGATGTCGGAGGTGGGTATGCAGATCAGGAACTGGCCGGGATACCCTTTAGATGGATGTTGAATAGAGCAAAAGATAAAGGCTTATTAATATATCAAGACCACCAAGTAACAATTAATGAAAATGCTAACGGAAAAATGCATGACTCACGGGGAGAAGGCTATGCAAAATTATTCCGTCAAAAAGTACGCAGCTGGGATGAGAATAGACAAGAAAAACCAATAATTCATCAAAGTGTGCTTGATAGAAAATTAAACCAACAAAATATGGCAAGTCCAGGCTACCGGCCATGGATACTAAATCATCCTCATGAGGTTGAGCCATGGGACTAATGCCAGAAGAAGTAAATGATATGGTTTCAGATGTTCGTATATGAGTAGACTCAAACTCTTCGTCAGTCATAGTTCTCGTCTTGATGATGTCGATCAGGATCAGCTGGATGATGACCATAATTGGAATCTTTTGTCTGAAACCTGTGAAGGCCTGAAACAGCTCTACGGCGACAAAATTGAGATTCTGGTTGACCAGGATGAAGAGGGGCTTTATCCCAGTTGTGATTGGGAAGAACGCCTTAATGAATGGCTGGCAGAATGCCACGAGGCAGTTATTCTCTTCTCCAAACGTGCCTGCGAAACATCTGATTGGGTTAAAAAAGAGGCTGCCATCCTAAGCTGGCGCCGTGAGATCGGAAAAAACTTAAGATTAATCCCCATATTGCTGGAAGGACAGGTAGAGATTAGTGACCTTGAAGAGGATATCTGGTCGATTTTACAAATTCAAAAAAGTGAATGCAGAAAAGCGACGACCAGCGCTGACATTGTTCAATGCATAGAGCAAGCTTTAGGGTCACCCGATACACTTTCCAACACATTCCCACAAACACCGTTTGAAAAATTGGCAGGTCATATATCAGCAATATTAAGCAAAGAAGCATCAGATAAAAATTTAGAATCTATCTGGGAGGATCTGGCTGAGAGTGATGATAAACCAGCATGGCACCCAAATAGAGGTGAGAAATTCGCATTTGCACTAACTCGCCTAATGTTACGCGATAGTAAAGAATGCATAGCCAATTGCGCAAAAGTCATTGAGCAAATAGAACCTTACCCTGAACAGGATAGAGCAAAGGAGCTGCTTAAAATTGTCCGTGCTCTTTGGGTGGATGTCAAAGCTGCTGCACTATTTCCTAGTTCATATAAACAACATGGCATACTTGCTATGAGTGGACGGTACCTACTTCATGCAGACAAATACTTAAATACAGAGCATTACACTATTGATCGTTATAAAGAGAGGGCTTGGTCAAATTCAGATGGTATTAATCCCTTCACAATCACCAGCTCTGATCCAGATATGATCAAAACTGAAATTAGAAATCGCTTTTGTATGAAGAATATACCGATACCGCCAGAAGTAGAAGTATTGGATCAAATTATTAATAAGTCTGGAAAGCCCCTGCTAGCCTGTCTAGATGCAACTGATAACAATGGTGGGGTACCAGATAATAGGCAGCTATTAGAACTCTCCAAGCTAACCAAGCACTATCCCAATTTGATCATCATCCTGGCTACAGGTGACTCGCGCCCCCAGATGAGCGATAGCTTAATGGCTATTACCCCACATCTTGATCCAATAGTGGAATACCAACAAATGTATGATGAAACAGATGCCAGAAAACTTATTGATACTAAGTATGAGAATTAATCATGAGCTATACACCCAAGCATTTCAAACTCCCAGCTAACAACACTCTTAAGCAGGATGGTGATATCAATCCCTACCTGTTTACTGAAAATATTACTATTGCATTGGATGTAGCACTTGCTACCAATCGACCTATACTCGTTGCAGGTGAACCAGGTACGGGTAAAAGTCGGCTGGCAGAAGCCATTGCGAAGTTAAAAGGGTGGCATTTTCTCAGCAAAACCATGACTTCTCGTACACGGCTAGAAGAGCTGACAGTAGAGATCGATCACCTGCGCCGTATGCATGATGCCTATTCAGGCAAAAATGATGACAACCCAATGAAACCTGACTGGGCCTATCACAACCCTGGGGTTTTCTGGTGGGCAATCAATCATGACACGGCTAAATACAGAGGTAAGGGCAATAAAGAGGCAGCAGAAAAACATGGCGTAAGTATGCAATACCCCGGTACTTTCCGTGAACAACAGAGCAGTTCACACCACACCGTGCTGTTGATTGATGAGATTGACAAAGCAGAACCTGATCTGCCTAATGACCTGCTCGAACCACTGGATCGAAGAAGCTTTGGGTTACCAAATGGGGATAAAATTACTGGAGAGAGTGAGCAGAAGATCCTCACCATTATCACCACCAACCGTGAGCGTGAACTACCTCCCGCCTTCCTGCGTCGATGCATCAGCCTGGTTTTGGAGCAACCTGATGAAGCTAAGCTGATCCATATTGCCAAACAGCACTATCCTGAAGCCGAAGAGCAGCGTGTTAAGGCCATTGCTGCCAAGATTACTAATTTTAGAGAGGCGGCTAAAAGACAAGCTTGGCGTGCGCCCAGTACCAGTGAATTTCTTGATGCAGTTTATGCTTGCGAAGAGCTAGGCATAAACCCCGATGAAGATGATGACGTTTGGCAACACATTGAAAATACGGTTTTGATTAAAAAGCTTGAAGCTTGAACCATGAAAGGCACCTTTCAGCAACGTGAAGAGATTCACCTGGGCGATCTATTGCGTGCCCTAAAAGAACTCCCATGGCAGGATGAACAGCAAGCTGCAGCCATTATTCATTCACTTGGTTTTACCGTAAAGCCAGCGTTGCCTAAAGAAAAAAGTCCAAATACAATTGCTGATAACAACCAATTCTCTCCTCACAAGCCAGCTGAAAAAACAGCGCCTGTTTCTGAAAGAAAATTCACATTACCACCGCCACCACAACCACCAATAGATCTCCCCGCTGGCATTCTGCAAAGTGAGCTGAAACCCTTACCACAACAGCGACAAGTTGAGCCTGCTGTACCCGACTGGTTGACTCAGAACAACACGCAGAAAGAGAGTAAAAAGCAAAAACCTCATCGTCAATCACTATTGGCAGACAACACCAGCCGAGGTGTGCTCACAGCTGCTTTAGCTACCCAGCGTGAAGGTGATGAGATTGATATCCAAAGCTTAATCAAGCATGCAGTTACCGGTCATCTTCCCCAAAAGCTACCCCGCCTATCAGCGGGTACACTGGAGCAAGGCTGCCAACTGCTGCTGCACTACAGTAATGACATGGTCCCCTACTGGGAGGATCTAAATGCCCTGGCACACCAGGTTCAACAGAGCATCGGAGCCACCCAGGTTGAGCTCTATGAGTTTGTCGATGAGCCACAAGAAGCCAAGCGTTGGCTGCCTCCAAAACAGCTTGATGAATGGCAACCCAAAAAAGGGAAGCCCCTGATGGTGGCTACCGATCTTGGTATTGGTGAGCAGATCAGTACCAAGGCGCTCATGGATGTATGGCATCCTTTTATTCGGCAGTGTGAAAAAGTGGGGGCACCATTAATGCTGCTGATTCCATGGCAAAGAAGATACTGGCCAGAACAACACCTGGGATCTTTTCCTACGTTGATTCATTGGCATCCATGCACTTCAGCAGCAATGATTCATCGCCTGTTTGGACAAGGGCATCAAATCAAACCATGATTAGCTTCCAGCCAACAGAGCATGAACTGTGGTTGCTGAACCATGCCAGAAAAGCTGATCCAGAGATGGTTGAGCTGGCAAAACACCTCACCTTGATACCTCGTGTGGAGCCATTGCTGCTTCGTAATGTCCGGCTGGATTTTTTACCCTCTGCCCAAGTAGAGACCGAAACCCACCTCTGGTTCAGCAGCATAGTAAGTGTGAGAAGCTCGCAGGACTTTATCTTCCACCCCGGCATAGCAGGATTATTAGCAGAAGAATTACAGCGTGAAGCGCCTGAAGAGTTTAAAAGGCTTTGGTACTACTGCCAAGACCATACCTGCCACTGGGAACCATTACAGCAACAGGAAAGGGATTTGCATTTCCATGCAATTCAGCGTGATGCAGATGCAATAACAGATACCCTGCAGAAGATGTTGAGCCTTATCCATGAGGAAGATGATGAAGATGAGAGAATCAACCTGGCTCGCTGGGCAAAACGGAATCTGCCACTCTTTATCAATACAAATCTAGCTGAAATCAAAGAGATTCACTGGCTGGCGCAGTATGCAGCCGTTGCATTGGGTGATATCGCCAAATGGACTGAATTAAGTCAACCAGAACCCTTGCCTGAGTGGTTATCCAATAAGCTACCACGCCCTACAAGCAATACCAGGATAGGGCTGCAATTGTACCTTGATGCAGAGAGGCAGCAGCAAGTGTTGGAGTGCATTGAGCCAAAAGAGGGTGTGCAGGTGCTGTTGCTCCCATCCTCTCTGCCCAGCAGGCTTCATATTAAATGTGAACAAGAGCAAGGAAGTTGGGAAGTTATCACAATTGGCAGCCGCATCCTGTTGCCCAAGGTCTGTACCAATATTTACCTCACCACGCTTAATGGGCAGCACTACACGCTTAAGTCAGAGATTGCTCCAGTACTCACTGATTGGCTTGATGATGGATCACCCCCCTCAGTATTGGATGATTCTAATGACAACTGGTATGAGTCACCCCCCCTAAATCAAAACATTCTTCCTGCTTTAATTATTGGTGATGGAGATGCAGCTATTGAATGGGTGGCGGATAAGTTGCTTTCTGAAAGAGTATTTTTGCATACAGTTTCATACGAACAATTTAAAAGGAATAATCGGCTGTATTTATATGGGGGAAGAGGGTCGGGTAAGACATCAATAATACAAATGATGCATCGGGAGATTAATTATAACAATAATAGAAAACATTATGCTGTGCTTCTTGATCAAGAAAAACTATTTATTGGAATGCTAGAATGCAGCAATGTATTACTAAACTCGCAAGAGAATATAGTAAGGCCAGAAGGAATTAATAGATATTTAAAATCTAAATGGCGTTGGATAATTAATATTCTGTGCATGCGGGAAGCATTCAGCCGATTTGATGTGCTTAATAAAAGCAAAGAAGATGCGGGGCAGATTCTGGCTTATTTTAATTCAGTAGGTCTTTCTGACTTAGATTATTCTCCAGTTGATGTGATGTTGGGTTTCATCACGATATCATTTAATGAAGTGAACGTTGAAAAAGTTGTAAACATTGATGGTCTGATAGACAATTTTAACAAATCAACAAATATAATTTCTTATAATAATGCTGTAGATGCGCTTGAAAGAATACTTAGTGAAAATTCACTTCGATTGACTATACTAATAGACTTGTTTGAATATATACCTTTAAATAATATCAGCGCAATAATGTTAGCTGAATCATTGACTGAAGTAACATATGATATCTATGCGGAATTCATGTCAAAAGGTAGTGCTGGGATTCTTGTAAAAGTTGCATTTCCGTCAGAAATTCAGTCAATGATTTCATCACGTAATGCAGGCATTATAGGAAATAAAACAATCAATATTATATGGGGATATAAAGACCTGATTTCCTTGTTAGCAAAGCGTTTTTATATGACTGCACGAAACAAAAAGAATGTTGATGTTGCATATTATGAATCACTTAATGAGTATATGTCGGCAATAAAGTATCTTAATACTTTATTGCCAGATACAGTAACAACCTCTCAGGGTTTCAAGTTTGCTACTCTCAGCTACATCATTAGGTATACACATAAGAAACCCCGACAAATTATTATGTTAATGAATGCTATTCTTACCTATGCAATGAAGACTGAAAACTATCCCAAAATACCAAATCAAATGATTACTGAAGGCAGCATAATTTATGGGCTCCACAGTAGGTTGGATTTGTTGTTTAATGATGCCCTGTGCCTATATGATCAGTTGTATAAGATTAATACACGAGCGCTTGTTTTAAAAATATTTAATTCATCTCGCAGCAGAATAACAGGTTCAGAATTGGATGAGAAAATTAAAGCGGCACATTCCATTAGATCAGAAGCTAGAATGACAGTAGACCAAGTTAAGACGCTCATGTTAGAAGCGGGTGTTATTGGTCAGGAAGTATCTGAAACAAAGCTTCCGGGTTCTGAGATAAGACCACAGATTCTTGTTTCGACTAATTATGTATATCAAACAAAAATCCTGCCTACAATAGGTCCAGACAGTATGTGTGCTATACATCCATTAATGTATCAATCCTTAAATTGCAAACTAGACAAATCACGAATAACCTACCCGATTTCTCAGGAAGATGATGAGTTAAGAGCGATGCAAAAAACAATTTCATCCTTTGAATGATATTAATTGGTCATCCTGATTGATGTAATGGGTGACCCTGCCAGAATGCGATTGGAACATCTGAGTAGATTGGAGTGCCGGGTAGTAGTTTGGTTTTATATGGATGCTTTTTACAAAAAGTGCTTGCATTAGTTGCTGTCGTCACTCTGTTCCAGTTGAGTAAGATCCTCTTCAATCCCTACCATGTTGCCAAGCAGCACTGTATATCGGGTGAGTTGTGCTTGTAGTGCTGACAGCTCTTCTCGGAACAGTTGGCATTGAGCCGGGTCATCAAAGGCATTCTCAAGAGAGAGCCTATGCCATTTGGCAGTGAAAGGGCGGACAATCTGATTTAAGACCAAGATGGCGATCTTGGTGAATTCCAGCGCATGGCGTTTATGGCATTTGATGATTTCACGGGTGGTAGGGAAGAGTGAATGAATGCTTTCAAGTGCAGTCTTCTCATCGCCATGATCTGCAGGTAGAGCTTGAGTAGTGATACGGGTAAGGAGTTCAATATACATCTCCCAGGCAGCATCTCGGTCTGCATCCTGTGGTTTAAACTCCAGTTCTGCAAAACCAGTTTTAATCTTGAGGCTGCTCATGCCCCAATTAGCCAACCATTCTGACCATTTCATATTGGTTTCCTTTTAAGTTGTGTCTTGCTCTATTTAACTTATTTGGCAATGCAGAGATTGCTCTCATTTAATTCATTTAGCAATGTCTATAACAATAGGTTGCTGGATTGGTTGGTAGTATAAGTCACAAATACAAGCGTTAATAAATGCTGTGTTGTGATTTTTTGTAATGCCATAGTCTTCATGGATGTGGCCAAAAATATGCAAGCGAGGTTTGATTTGCTCAGTAGTAGTCAGTAGCTCATGGCAACCTACATGTTGCCCATGGTTTATTAGATCGCCATAGCCAAGAGGTGGTGAATGGGTAATCAGAATGTCTGTATCTTTTGGTATTAACGCCCATTTTGCAGCGCGCTCTTTGCTGCTCCTTAAATTAAATGCAAAATCCATAAACCATGGTTGCCATGGTGATCCATAGAAATGGAAGCCCGCAATTTTAACTCCAGTGTCTTCCAAATATTCAGCTGCAGTTAAGGCTGATCGGGCTTTCTTGGGATGATCCTGAAAACAAAAGTCATGATTACCCGCTATGACCAGTTTGTAAGGATGTGGTTGGTTATTTAGAAATGTATTGAAAGCTTCAACCTCTTCGAGGGTTCCATGGTAGGTAAAGTCGCCAGCATGAATGAGGATATCCCCATCAGGAAGATTGATTTGATCATGCAATCCGTGTGTATCACTGATGATTACCAGCCTGAGACTATTACTCATAGGGTTAATTGCTCGTGATGATTAGCGATCATGATCACGATGCCACAAGCGTGGCTTATCGAGTTGTTCTAGCAGTATTTTGATGTCATTGTCAAAATGCTCACCACTCCTCAGTGGTAAATGGTTCATGTCTTTAAGCTTTGGGATGATCTCATTTGGTGTTTCATTAAGACTAAGCGGAATTACAAAATTCTGCCAACCAGCATCATGTTGGATCTGGAGAGCGAAATTCACCTCTTTCTCCACCCATGGTGACTTGGATGCAGCGTAAGATGACAGGACGAGTACGGCACCTGAATTATTAATGCCATCAAGCAGAGAGCTGGTGATTTGTTCCCCTCCTTTGATTCGGGCTTCATCACGCCATACAGTATAGCCGGCCTCTGATAAGGCAGATTGAACTCTCTCTGCGATGGCAAGATCCTCACGAGAGTAGGAGATAAATATTTGGTCGCTAACAACAGGGCTAATATGGTTCTCCCACTCTTCTGCTAACTTCTCAACTTGTGACAGGATGTTTTCGACTTCCCTGTAATCGGGAAGTTTAATGTGCCTATAGTTGGCACAAAGGCTGGCGATAGTGGTGCTAGCGGTGTTTTTATCTGCTAAACCTTTGGTTATAGCATCGGGAAGCTTTTTAGTGAGTCCTTCAGGAAGAGGTTGGTTGGTACGATGGCTCCAGATGGTTTCTAGGGCAATATTGCTAAATTCAATATAGGCCTCGTTATTATCCGGTACTTCAGGTATGAGGCAGATTTTACTCTTTAACTGACGTCTCAAATGCTTACGTAGTCTAATTACTTCTAAATGTAATGCGGCATCATCCTCGCCAATGAGAATGGCAGATGCGGTTTTTCGTCTTTGAGCTGCGTATTCAAGTTCACGTATTACTAAGGAACGTCCATACACATCTTGGATACCGGCAGGCTCTGTTCCGTAGACATAGAGGATGGAATCGGCGGTGTTGATCAAATTGGCTACGGTTTCATGAATATCACCATGCTTTTCCAGGACATCATATCCTTTGGCTTCGAAAATTCTGCCAATAATGCTGCGCATGAATAAACAAGCTGGGCTGAATGGCCCAGAGAGGAATATTTTATGAGGCATTTTATTTGCTTCTTGCTCTTGCTAATTGTTCTGTTAGCGCTCAGGAAAACAATCGACCTGTGTTAAGTCAAGATTGCTAGTCTCCCCATTGGGGCCGCCATGTATGACTAGTTTTCTAAGGCAATCCGGTGAGCATAGTTGTATATCTTAGGTGTTCACAAATGCCCAATTCCGAGCTGTAATGCTTGGAAAGTAGCCTGCTTTAGTGGTTAGTCCTGATACTGCCAGAAGGAGTTTTGTATTCTGTAGGCTAATTGGTACAAAGTCATGTTTTTGGAGGTTTAAACTTCATCATGCAATTAAATTTGTAGAGAGGTATTTTTGTAAATCGTGGGCATCCAGAGGTGGCTTTAGAGCAAAAAAACTCTTCAAATTACGCCAAGAATGCAGTTAAGTTTTGAAAAATATGGAGTTTATGGTGCCGAGGAGAGGCACTGCTACTGTGAAGGGGGATGTTCTTAGCCAGTTCCACTCTTGACTATCAAATCACTTGCTTTTGCTCAGTTTTATGGGGCTAGGCGATTGCCTGATGCAAAATTATCTTGCTGAGCTGGAAAAAATTGAGTGCATTGGATGATGGTGAGCTAGGCTGGTAGCGGAACACTCACGGAACACTACCTAGTTTTTACTTCCTGCACCAACCTGTGCTAACCTATTATTTTAAAACAACTTATACTAAGTGTACCAACGATAGGCTAATCTAGAATAATCAGTAAGTTATTGATTTTACACGCACTCTTAATCCCTTGGTCGAAGGTTCGAATCCTTCACGGCCCACCAATATGTCTCATATAACAACAATATAACCTGCAATCTGCAATCTGCAATGTTTAATGGGGCTTTATTTGTATTGATCCCTATCTGCTCACTGCCTAGCGCACCCTGCAATGATTTGAGCTTCTACTCAAAATTAAAGTACCTATAAGTTAGTGCTAATATGT
>Ga0316190_10003050_pt1 | contig 12181 bp, 29 predicted proteins | sample Eddworburrow2_MG_FD_204929 | JGI IMG/M metagenome (GOLD analysis project Ga0316190, IMG submission 204929) | Coastal sediment microbial communities from Maine, United States - Eddy worm burrow 2 | ecosystem: Environmental > Aquatic > Marine > Coastal > Sediment | place: USA: Maine | collected... | reverse complement strand
GGTAGACCTCGGAGACCAACGAAGTTGGTTGGACGAAAGTCCAATGCCGGAGGCATTGACCGAGAGGATACCCCAGGTTCCGATGGAATCGGAGAGGCCAAGCCCGATCAAGCCCTGTTAGGGCTTGCGCTTCTGCCGAAGGCAGGGAAGCAGTTACCCGAACTTCTTGGATGAAATCCAAGTTGGGTCGAGAGTTTGCTCCGAAGGCCGATCACAGCTCTGCTGTGGGTTCTCTCTCTCTCTCTGAGAGAGTCGCGCGCTCCGAGCTGGAAGCTCGGGTCGGGGTTCTGTCAGAGCAGCCCTGAAAAACAGGGCTGTCGGAGCAGAGAGGACCATGAAATGGTCAGGATGAAGTCGGCGAAGCCGACCGCAGCCTCAACCTTCGCCCTAAAGGGCGAATGGGACGGGACCGGCGACGTTCTGCCTCTGGCAGAAAAACCCCAGCCTGAAAGGCTGGTCACCACGGTCCTGCCGCTCGATAGAGCGGAAATGGAGTGGCAGCGGTACAAGTACTGCAAGCAGTACTTGCGGGGCGGTTCTCCCAAGGCTGCCCAAAGGGCAAGATGGCATTCGTCTCCGGCGCCAACTCTGTTGGCGGCATTCATGGAGATGGCCTTCGACGAGAGTCGAAAGGCGAACGTCGCCAAGGTCGAACAGGCTAAAAGCCTGTTGGGGTGGGACCATCTGATCCTCATGTAATGAGGATTGCGAACACTGAGAGTGAGGTTCTGGCAGCCTTTGGCTGCTCGGAAGCCCTCCTTGGGGAGGGCTGAGATGTTGACCGTAATTGACCGTAGGTCAACGTTTCAGCCATCCCCAATGGGGATGGCCGGGAAGGACGTTCCTCCCGGCAAACGACCCCTAAAGGGGTCGAGAGAGAGGAGGAGTCGCATGACTCTCAACGATTTCCGAGCAAAGCTCGGAGCAGTCATGGCCGAGGTTGATCGAGAGATCAAAGCTGAGGCGAAGCCTCAGGCCCAAAAGCCGAAGGCTTCGGGGTCGAAGACGGCCAAGCCGAAGGCTTCGCCCCGGCCGAAGGCCGAGGTCCAGCCGAAGGCTGAGGAGCCGAAGGCTGAGCCGAAGAAGGCCAAGCCGAAGGCTGAGGAGCCGAAGGCTGAGGAGCCGAAGGCTGAGCCGAAGCTGGCCCGCTTCGTCAAGGGTTTTACCCTTGATGCCAGTCTCGATCCCATAGGGATCGTTGGCAAAAAGCAGCCCCGAATGAAATGGCAAGCCGAAGGCTTGAGCGTCGGTACTGAAGGTACCGAGGCCAAGGTCTACGCTTACCTTCCCGTTGGGAAGGTCGAGCCGACCGAAGTCACTGCCATCTTCGATGGCAAGTCGAAGGGCAGCAAGGCTGTGTTCAAGGCTGAGGACGAAGAAGGCTTCGCCTTCTACGTTTACCTTCCGGTGGCTGCCACCAAGGCCAACAAGTTGGCCGTGGTGCCGAGCTGGGGTACCGAAGGTACCGAAGCCGGTCACCTCAAGCTCTCCATCACCAAAGCCTAAAGGCTTTGGGAGAGAGGGATTCTGGACCGGCTTTAGCCGGTCGGTCCAGGGTTCCGCCGAGGCCTCTCCGTAAGGAGAGGTTTGGGTGGAGCTGAGAGAGGCTCCGCTTCCCCCTATGGGGGAAGTATGTGTGCAGAGAGGAGAGCGTATGCACCCACGCAACCGTAGGACCGCCCGCGCCCTGGCCGGGAACCCGAGGTCGAACGTGGCCTATGAACCGGTCTGCCATTGGTGCGGCCGCGACGTTCCGGTGGTGATCCGGTACGTCGAGCCGATCCCCGAAATCCAACCCGTAGGGTCGGTCGGGTATCAGGTGTGCGGACCGGACTGCCCCGACAAGCCTTCCGATGGGAAGGTCTTGGCGAGGTTCCAGCCGCATTGGGTTCTAGCCGGATAGCCGGCAGCGTTCAGCCCCCAATAGGGGCTGGATGGTGTCCACTAGACGCCGGACGAGAGAGGAGGAGAACATGACAACACGGAACGTGCTGCGCTTCACCCTTACCCGGGGCGAACAGGCCCATATCTGTGGAGCCGATGACCCGGCCGAGCTGGTGCTTCGGTTCTGGAGGGACGTGGCCTTGCCGCGCTACGGCCTTCTGTGGGAGGACTACAGCGAGTCCCATCCGCTCCCCACCATGGGGTTCTCGATACCCGAAGCCCAGTGGCTTGGGATCTGTGAATATGCCAACACCATGTGGGGCTTCCAGGGTGGCGGAACCTGGATGAACTGGGGACCGTCAAGCCATTGAGTCCTAGCCGGGAGAGAGGAGGAGACATGGTGTTTACACCATATCCATACGACCACCAGACGGCCCAGGCCTTCCGTAACCTGTCGCATCTCGATGATGGCCGCATCCGGTTCGACCGGGTAGAAGGCGACTACGGCGATGACTGGAAGATGGTTGGGGTCTGGTCCGGTGACCAGGCCACGCTGGTCTACTGCCGGAGGGCAGACTGCGGGGCAAGTTGTCGATGTGCTGCCGAGATTCGGTTGCTTGAGTCCTAACCAGAAGGAGGAGAGAGATGGATGGGCTTTTGATCTTGTGGTGCTACACCCACCGGAACGCCTGTTCGGAAAACTACGGCGAGTACACATGCCCCGGCATGCACCGCATCTTCCACGAGTACATGGCAGACCCTGACTCGGTAGAACGCGGTCCAGAAATCAACTGCAAGACAGAGTACCTGGCTGCCTGGCCGGTGAAGCTCGCTATCAGGTGAAGCTCGCTATCAATTGAGCCGTAAGGCTCATGCCAGCCGGAGTGCGGCGATGAGGGGGGTGCAACTCCCCCCTATGGCACGACCTACCAAACGGTAGGCGAGAGAGAGGAGGGACCAAATGGGTCTCGATATGTATCTGTACGCCAGCCGCTATGTCGGACGGTGGGAACACTCCCTACCCGAGGAAAGGGCGCAGGCCGACGCAATACTGGATGCCGCAGGCTTAGCTGGCTACCAGATCGAGAATGCCGGGGTCGAAGTCCAGGCCACGGTGATGTACTGGCGGAAGGCCAACTCCATCCATCGGTGGTTCGTAGAGAACTGCCAGGGTAGTGTGGACGACTGCCGCCGGGCGTATGTCTCTGTGGATCAACTGGTAACGCTGCGGGACTTGTGTCAGCGGGTACTTGATCACATCGAACTCGTACCCGATATGGTGTCGGCCGCACAGACCTATGAGGACGGAGCCTGGAAGAGCATCATGGAGCCGGGCCAGGTGATCCTCAACCCCGAGGTCGCCCAGGAGTTGCTGCCCGCTACGTCGGGCTTCTTCTTTGGCAGTACCGAGTATGACCAGTGGTACTACGAGGACTTGCAGCGTACTCGGGCGGGGCTGGACCGGGTGCTGGACCTACACCGGGCCGACACCAAGGCTGGCCGCTTCTTGGACTTCTACTACCACTCAAGCTGGTAGCCAGACCCTTAACCCCTAGCCGTAGGGGTTTAGGGTGTGCCTGCCAAAGCGGTAGACACTGAGAGAGAGGAGGAGCTATGTGGGAACGTGAGTACAAGGTGACGTTCACCATCAGGGCCGAGAAGGGTGGCAACCTGCCAACCCAGGCCCAGGTGTTCGACGCTCTTTTCGATGTCATCCCCCGTGAATGGGAGGACGAAACCGAGGACGGCTGGTGGTTGGAGGCCATACCGGCCTGCACCACGGCGGCGACCCGGGAGTACAAACGGATGTTCAACTGTGTGTCGTCGGTAGCGTTCGTGGTTGATACCCCTATCGACCCGGCCGAAACCGACAACGATCTGGTGTTCATCCCCGCCGCCTATCAAGCCTTCATGGCGAAGGTCGATGAGATCAAGGCGCTGCACGACGCAGGCCAATGGCATGAGCTGGCCGCCAATATCATCGACTTGGTGGACGTACAGGAAACCGAAGTCGAGGTGATCCGATGACCATTCACGCTCATTGCTACTGGATCGGGCGGGACTGTGACGGTCAAATGCAGAACGACTTCGTGTACCAGGAAGGAACCCCCGAAGGAGGAATCCGCAAAACCTGGGCGTGGCGTGACGACCTCGAACTGTTGGACAAGTTGGTGGCTTACGCCGCCTACCTGCCCGATGTCGGGCCGTCCAGCATCGAGATACGACAGAGAGCGTCCGAAGATGACGACCTCGGACCGCTCTACGTCGTCACATCCAGCCGGGAAACCGAGGAAGGGTACGACTGGATGGCGATTGAGATGTGCGCTGATACCACCTGTGACCTCGAGCTACGAGGACACCGGGATGTGAGCGCCGAGAGAATGGGGTACTGATGGGCCAGAAGGACGACATCCTGGCGATGCTGCGACGCCACGATGTGTGTGGTGACGACCTGCTGGAGCTGCACATGCCCCGCTATGCGGGTCGCATCCATGAGCTGAGGAAAGAGGGGTACGAGATACTGAGCCGCCGGTGTAAGCAGCACACCTGGCACAAAAGCCCGGTAGTCGAGTACATCCTGGTGAGAGAGCCGTCGAACCGATAGCGGGAGGGGCAGCGTGCTGTCCCTCCTGGTACCGGAAATGCCGGTACTGAGAGAGAGGAGGAAGCATGATATTCATGCTCACTATGGACCAGGCCAGGCACCTGGCGGGGATAGCCAAGGCAGCGTCGAGCGACACTGGTCGGCCGGTACTTCAGGCGATCCTGATCGAGTGGGGTCCGTCCGAGTTCAAGGAAGGTGGCGGGTTTGTCGATGTCCGCTGGACGGCGACCAACTCCTACCTGCTGGCGTCAAGGGTGGTGGCCGTACCGACCGAACGGTGCGAGGTTTCCAAGACCTCCAACTACGGTTCGGTTCTGGTCAACGGTAAGGACATCGCGGCAGCCGTAGCCGCCGCGGTCAAAGCCGTAGGCCGGTCACCCATCCCGACGTTCTTGGGGTTCGAGGTTCCCGACAACAACAAGGACCAGGGTGGTATCCAATTGGCTACCTATCCCGGTGAGGACTTCGCCATGATGGTGCCTCGTAACGGAGGCATTGTCGGGGCGACCTACCCGAACTGGAAGCAGTTGGCCGAGGACCAGACGGTCGAGTTCAACGGCCAGCTCCCGGCCTTCAACCCCATCTACCTCAAGCAGGTAATGGACACCCAGGGTGGACGGCCCACCGAGTGGACGGTGCCGGTGCGGGCCACCAGCAAGGGTGAAGGCGGCGAGTTGAAACCGTGGGGTTTCAAGGTGCTGAACAAGGAACTGGACTCCGAATGGTTCGGGCTGCTGATGCCCGTCCGAGTCTAACCTGGACCCGTCGTCCCTCGGGGACGGCGGTGAGCTGATCCTCCTGACAACGCGATCCCCTACCCCCCTTGGGGATCGGACATGACCAGGCTCGAACGCTCCGAACTGGTCGTGTTCCAGCTCCGTTGAAAGGAGGGTCGGCTCACCACCGTCCCTGAACAACCTGGGAACGGTTGAAAGAGAGAGGAGGAGATATGGCTGTAGCGATACGGTTCCAGCGCGACAGTGTGCCGGAGCTGTGCCACGATGTGATGGAGACGTTCAACGGAACGTGGTTCACGGCGGACAACCTCGTCACCGAGATACAGCACCGCCGGCCGGGCACCGCCGAAGGCACCATCCTACGGGCCATCTACCGGATGGCCCGTAACGGGTGGATCGAGCGGCGCAAGACCCCCGGGTACCACACCGGGCTCGTGTCCGAGTTTCGGGTAGCGCACCGCATCTATCTACGAGAGGAGGTTGATGGTGGGCTATCAGACTGAGTTCAGCGGGGCGTTTCAGATCGGGCCAGAACCGCTCAGCTCACTTCAGGGCTACTACCTCGAAGCGTTCAACGCGACGAGGCGGATGACCTGGAACGCCGGGATCATGGTCGAGGCTTTCTACCCCGACCCGCTCCGCACCAAGCTGGGCATCCCATTGGGCCATAGGGGTGACTTCTTTGTGGGTCATCACGACTGGGACATGGATCGTCACTGGACGGACCCGGCAATCGAGGCGTCCAACACGCCACCCGGCGAGGAGGTCCGAGAATTGTTCTTCACCCGGCCCGACGGGTCGATCTGTGAGGAGCAGCCCCGGCATTTCGGTCACGGTTGCACACCGACCTGGATGACCATGAAGAAACCCTATGGGGACCAACGGATGATCCAACCAGGGCTGTGGTGTCAGTGGAAACCAACCCCCGACGGGAAATACCTGGAGTGGGACTTGGGTGAGAAGTTCTACCACTACGACACCTGGCTCAGTTGGCTGGCCTACAACCTGCTGACCCCGTTCGGGAAATACCTGGACGGGAAAGTGCATTGGCGAGGCGAGGACTTCAACGATGTCGGAACCCTGATCTGTACCCCCAACCTGGAAGGAGACAAACCCCGAACCACCATCACTATCGAATACCAGTTCTGATACGAAAGAGAGAGGAGGAGCTATGCACCTACGACGTTTGGAAATCGTCACCGAGTTCTCGGACCTAGCCAACGAGCTGGAGGGCGGGTTCGATGACCTGTGGCGGAACGCCCATTACTCGGATCGGTACATGTCGTGTGAGGTAACCCCGGGTAACCAGCAAGTCCGGTTGCAGGCCGAGGTAACCCTCAGCCTGGACATGGCAATGGAAGCCATGACGAACGACTCCGACGAATGGGTGTTCGTCAATCGGGTCATCGACGAGTTCGGGAACAGCGACCGTGGCCTGCTGCACCGGGTCGAGGACGACACCATCGTCTCGATCTACTCGACAGCACCGTGACCCCCGACACCCTGCGCATCAAAGCCGTGGAGCTTGTAGCTTGCGACGTTGAGGACGCAGTACAACAGATCGTCTGCCGGTTCGGGGCGATCATGCTGTTCGATGTGATCGACCTCGAGAACGGGAGGTTCCTGGTCCGGTTCGGATAAGCTACCCAGCGGAGAGCGCGACCCTTTTGCCATCGGGTTGCGCTCTCTGCTGTGTAGAGCGCACATCAAGAGAGGAGGGAACACATGACCTATGTAATGGTGCAAGACAAAGGACGGCGGGTTCGGGCCGACTACCAGGGTGGTGCCTATATCGAACTGACGTTCGGAGCGTTCGGGTTCAAGCCCACCGAAGTCATCAATGTCTGGGACTACGAGACAGACACGGCGCAAATCCCCAACACCACCGCTGCCATCAAGGCTGCGGTGTTCGAGTGGATCGCTTCCAACGACGAGGAATGGCCCGAGTGGTACGAGGGGTACCTAGAGAACGCGAGGTACTGAATCTGTCACACCCAGCCGTTACAATTTGGGATGGGTGGTTTTCGAGCGGAGAGCGCAGCGTGCTGCGTTCTCTGGTGGAGATACCACCGAAAGAGAGAGGAGGGAACTATGTTCCCAAACGTACCCCAAATAGGGGGACCGGACGGGGCACCGAACCGGCCGAGGGTGTTCAAGCCCCGGGAAATCCAGGTGATCTACCGGGACCAAAGAGCCGGGGAGGTGAAGTTCGGGTTCTCAGCCGGACAGTACACGCCGGTCACATCCGACTGGGTGAACTACGACTTCCAACCGCAGGTTGGGCTGACGGTTTACCGGGAGGATGGGCAGTTCACGTTCATCCCTGCCGATGTGATCCACCGGATCATCTTCAAGCCCCGGGTCGTACCTTCGGTAGTCGATCAGGTCGAGGACTTGATGAAAGGGGACGACGATGACCGTTGACCAGCTTGACCCGTTGAAGGATGCGCTCGATGACCTCCATGTGGTGGTCGGGAAGCTGACCCGTACCCCGGTACCGACCGGCGGTGCAGCCGCCGACGCTTTCGGTGCGGTACGCAGGGCAGAGGTGGACTTGGCGGACTGGCGGCGTGGCCTCCTGTCCGAACAGGACGAACCGGCCGAAGGGATCGGGTACAAGATCGTGGAAGAACGCAAGGCTGCTCGCAGCTTCGCGGTGAGTCCGATTATGAAGTCCGTCATGGATGCCGAAGGTACTCTCGATGGGTACCGGGTGTTGCGTGAGCTTCTAGCCGAGGGCGCGGTGCGTCTGTCATGGCAGTGGACTGCGCTGTCCAAGTTCTTCGCCAAGCGAGGGATCACCATGTCGATCGCCAACCACGAGATCGAGGATGAGGGTGTCGCGGATGCCCCCCATGTCGGTCAAGTGTGGCGGTCGAGCTGGCGGGTCGTGGCGAAAGAGGAGGTCTGATGGCCGACCATGCGGCGAAGCACAACGAGCTGGTCGCCCAGCCCGTTGCGGGTGGGGCCGACCTAGACCTGACGACAGCGCCGTTCACATACCGGACGCTTAAGGCTGTAGCCGGCACCGAGTTTGTGCCGGGAGCCTATCGGAACAAACCCGAAGCCATCCTGGCCTGCATCATGGCGGGCCGGGAGTTGGGGATGGGACCGATGGAGTCGCTACGCCGGATTGATGTGATCGACGGTAACGCCACCCCCTCGGGGGAGTGGATGATTGCTCAAGTGTTCGCTCGAGGTCACACCATCGAGACGAAGGTGTTAACCCAGTCGAAGTGTGTGCTGGTGGGGAAGCGGTATCGCGATGGCGCGGTGATCGCCACCCAGGAGGTTGAGTTCAACTTCAACATGGCACAGCGGGCCGGGCTGACCGGCAAGAACAACTGGAAGAAGTATCCCGAGGCGATGATGTACTGGCGGGCAGCGACGATGCTGTGCCGCCAGTTCTTCCCCGACTGTTTGTCCGGTCTGAAATATGTGGCCGAGGAGCTGGGCTCCGAGGAGTGGACAGAAGAACCGCAGGCGGGCGTGAAGGTAGAAGGCAACCAGTTTGTCGAGGCGGTCCCGGTCGAGGTGGTCATCGAGGACGACGGAGATACCGTTGTTGTTGTGGACCCAAGCGGTGAGGAGTTCGAGGTAGAGATCGAGGGGGAGAACACCACGATCAATCTGCGCGAGCACATGGGCACCATCCTGGTAGCGCCCGACAGTGACCCGGCGTGGGAGGAGCTGCTGCTTCTCTTGGATCACCCCGACTTCTCGGGGGGGACCATCCCCAACATTGAGCAACGAACCCGCAAGCTGTTCCAGTTGATGTCCAACCTGCGGGTGTGGCCGTCCGACGCTCTGCACATTGCCTTGTACTCGGACTACGGGGCGCAGCATTGGGGCGACTTGAAGGTGAAAGCCACCTATCAGGAGTTCGCCACCAAATGGCATGAGCGGGCCGTCGCGGATGTGGGTCAGCTATGACCCGCAACAAGATCGAGGGGCCGAGAGACTGGATGAACTTCTGGATCACGCTCGAAACCAAGGATTGGATTCGGGCGAAGGCGGCCGAGCAACGGGTGACGATGAGCGACATCTGCCGCGAGATTGTGGAGAAGGCCAGAGCTAGAGAGGAGAAGCGGGCCAAGTAGGGGCCAACGAAAGCAGGCTCCGGGGTCGGAACCTCGGAGCCTGCTAGGGTGTTGATTGTGAAGCCAACACTCACACTCTACCAGCCGGATCACCCACCGTAGACGGTTTCCCATGCACGAAAGTCGTGGGCAGCCGCTGGATGCGGAGAGCGGAGTAGACGACACCCTCCCGGCCCCCACGCCACTTATCCACAACCGCGCACGAAGCCTGTGGATAACTGCAATCCCTTCGGGGAGACGCATGTTTTCCGACAAGCACACAGAGTGAGGGCTTGCCGCCCTTCAAGGTGGCAAGGCAAGCCCGCTCACCAAGAAAGAGAGGAGAAAGAATGACTCAAGACAGCACCACGCACATCCTGCACATGGCTGCCGGACAATTGGTCAAGGACTGGGGGGAGGGTCACCTTCCCCACAACGTGATCCTGATCGCCGAGGTGATCTTCCCTGACGGGACACCCGGTATGTTCTCGGCGCACACCGGGATCACCCCCTGGGCGGCGGTCGGTATGCTCGAAGCAGAGTTGCTGCGGTCCAAGCAAGGGATCATGGAGTTCCTCGAGAGAGGCAACGACAACGAGGAGGAGGAGTGATGATGCCCACCCGGGAACTCCCCACCATCCTGGTGGTAGCTCGCAGTGACGCTCATCACGGATGGAGACAATCCCTCGGTGAGCGAGCCAACTACCTCACGATGGAAGGCAGGGTCTACGGCCGTCGCTACGACCTGATCCTCATCGACCTGGACCCGGCCGACCTACAGCGGGAACGAACCCAACTGTGGCTTGAGCAAGAGGTAGCGACCCGACTGAACCCAAACGGAAAGTTGGTGTATGTGAGATGAAGGATCACCGGATCAGCCAGCACCTTGTCGTTGAGATCACCGAACACGCCGACGGTCCCTTCCGAGGGCTCGTCGTTGGTCGGCTCAAGGTCGAGGACGACATCACCGAAGAAGGAGAGAAACCCCGCAGGCGACACATCAAGTCGTACCCGCGCAACACAGAGGAGGAAGTATTGGCAGCGGTGCGGTCCGACATCGAACGGGACCGCATCTGACCGCACCCGAGTAAGGGATCCCTTACGTCAAGTTGACGAAATAGAGAGGAGACAACATGAGGCGCAAGACAGTTCGCGCAGGAAAACACTGGATCGAGGTCGAGCTGCACCCCCACGGATGGGAGATACAGGTCATCCCCATGACCGTACCCCGCATCCCGGTGGACAAGGCCATCGTCGCCACCCACAAGGAGATGTTGCAGTGGGTTCTCACCCACACCGGGCAATATGTATCGGAGGCGATCAGCGATGAGTAGAACCAAATGGGTCGTCCTGGTTCTCGTCGTCCTACTCTCCCCCAAACCGGCCGGCGCCGGAGGAGGGTTCACAGACGTAGCGCCGGGCAGCACCCACCAACAAGGAATCGAATGGGTAGCCGACCAGGGGATCACTCGAGGGTGTGAACCTGGGCGGTACTGCCCGAACGAGCCGGTCACCCGGGCGCAGATGGCTACATTCCTGTACCGGATGGCCCAGACCGAGCAGCCGACGGTGCTCGCTGCGACCATCCAAGCCCCGACCGTCTACATGGCCGGGCTGGTTGCACCCCACGGCACAGTCGATGAGCTACCAGAGCAGCCAGTCCAGTTGGACAGATACGGAGGAGTCACCGTCTACGGATCATGCACAGAACATTGGATTAGCGGGCTGATCCCAGGCCAGCCGGTACCGAACCCGATCCCACACTTCCCCGGCCCGATCTACGCCAACGTGTGGCTTGACGACGACGGGCTGCACGATGACGGGCAGCGAATACAGGGCGACATCGTGTTCGCCAAAGATCAGGCGTGGAAGATCGAAACGAAAGCATGGGAGCCCGCATTCGTACCGGACGGATATGACTGCTGGGCAACCTGGACCGTGACCGAACTCAACGTGATAGGAGCACCATGAGCGACGTACAGAAGGTTAGGTTCCCTTGCGAGGAGCATGGGGTCTGGTTTCGGCATATGGTCAAAGGCTCCAACTACAAGTGGTGCGACGGTGGTGAGACGAAACTGTTGCGAGTAGTCAAGGTCGGTCTCGGTGGGTTCTGGGAATCACCAGATGAAGTGTGGGTGGAGGTGACCGATGACTGATACACCAACCAGAGAACTAGGCCGTGACGATTTACGCCTAGTGGACTACGGGTTCAACAACGATCATGTCATAGCGACACAACGAGTCACGGACGCCGAGTTGTTGCGGATGGTCGTGGTTGATGGGGCGATGATCGAACGGGCAGCCGAGGTCGTCGCAGACGAAACACCCAGCACCTATTCACAAAAGAGAGTATTCGAGATAGCGGAGCGGGTGTTGCGGGCTGCGTTGGAGGTGACCGGTGGACAGTGAGTATTACCGAGAAGGCGAATACCTCAACGAGATGGCGATCTGTGACAAGTGTGACGGGACAGGGTTCGGGTTCCAGCATGTAGCTCCGTGGGATGGGCCGTCCGAGCCGTGTGCTTATTGCGGCGGATCGGGGGAGGTGACCGATGTCCAGTGACACAACCACCCTGTGGGAACTATGCGAACACGGTCGGTGCCAGGTCCATCCGTTGGAGAAAATGCCTGGTAGCGCCGGACCAACGATGTCGTGTCCTGGTGGGCGGGAACGCACCGCCAAACGAGTAGCAGGCGAGGCGCTTCTGGTTGACGAGTACTACTGGGTGCTGGTGGAGGTGACCGATGAGTAGAGACAGACTCACTCTGTGGGAAGTAGACAAGAAAGAAACCATCGACGCTTTTCACGATTACCTAGCCCACTCATGGGATGGGTATCTAGAGGGGGCGGCTGAGGATCTGTTCGCTGAGATTCA
>Ga0316190_10003048_pt1 | contig 12186 bp, 4 predicted proteins | sample Eddworburrow2_MG_FD_204929 | JGI IMG/M metagenome (GOLD analysis project Ga0316190, IMG submission 204929) | Coastal sediment microbial communities from Maine, United States - Eddy worm burrow 2 | ecosystem: Environmental > Aquatic > Marine > Coastal > Sediment | place: USA: Maine | collected... | reverse complement strand
ATCAATAACACCGATAATATCAACAACCTTTTTACTTGAAGTGCTAAGCTCCGCCATCGCAGAAATAGCTTGTTTAATTACCGCACTACCATTTTTTGCCTGCTCTCCTGCATCTATAGACAATTGGTTTGCCTTATCAGCATTCCCTGCATTCTCTCTAACTGCTGCAGTCATCTCTTCCATACTTGCAGCTGTCTCCTCCAGACTTGCTGCTTGGTCTTCCGTACGTTTTGCAAGGTCTGCATTACCAGTGGAAATTTCAGCTGAGGCATCACTAACAGTGTTAGTGCTCAATTTAATCTGCCCGACAACCTCCGTTAATTTCACTACTGTTGCATTGAGATTTGTTTTTAAACTATCAAATGCCCCCTGGTAGTCAGCTTGGATAGCCTCTGTCAGATCACCTTCAGCCATAGCACTCATTACACGCTGCATATCATTAATGACCTGCTCATTTACATCGATCATTTCATTGATACCGGTACTGAGTTCTGCAAAAAAGCCCTGTTTTCCAGCCAGTGGAATACGCCCAGTCAGATCACCTTTACGTGCTGAATCAATAATGGGTTGGATATCTTCTCTGATAACCTCAGTCAGCATACCAACTGTTGCATTGGCATCCTGTTTCAGCGTATCAAAAGCACCGCGATAGTCTCGTGTGATAGTTTCATTCAGGTCACCACGGGCTAAGGCAGAAAAAACACGTACCGTATCATCTGTTACCTGTTCGCTCACTTCCACCACATCATTGACACCACTGCTCAGTGTGGCAAAAAACCCCTGCTTACCTTCAAGATCAATACGCTGCCCTAAATCACCCTCACGCGCCGCATCTACAATGGTTTGGATATCCTGTTCAATGACGCTAGAGAGCTGGCTCTGCATACTTTTCATGGCCAGTAGTAACTGGCCAATTTCATCTTTGGAGTTCACATCAATCTGGCGTGAAAGATCACCACTGGCAATCGTTTCAGTCACTGCCACTGCAGCACCTATAGGCGCCGTAATAGCCCGCGTTATTGTAATCGCCACAAAAAACGAGATAATAATGCCAATAATAATGCCAACAATTGTCTGCTGAGTGGCTGACTCAACCGTACTATCTGATTCCTGTGCAGCATTCTGCATTATCTTGCCGGCAATCTCTTCAACGCCCCCTAATAAGCTCAGCATTGATTCACCAATTTCATCTGCCATCTGGTCATTTTTGCTACGCTCAGCTATGTTTTCCAGCAAGGCATTATGTGATGCAAAAAAGCCTTTGACCGCAGGTTGGAATACCTTGTCATGCAAACGATCCAACTCCAGTGCCAACTGCCCAATCTCCTGATCTGTGACCTTTGCAATCACCCCTTCGTCAGTCTCAGCACCATTAAGCAATGCATCGATCAACACATCAAATGCTTTGATCTGCTCATCATATTCCTGCTTGAGAATTGCCTGCTGTTTTGCATCTGCTCCCTGTGCAAACTCCTCAATCACAATGCGCGTCATGGCGATTGTGGTTTTGATCTCCATGGCAATATCTGCCCAGGTATTTTCCTTTTGCAGAATTTCTTCAGCGCTGAAACCACGTCTCAACTGAGCTTCGATACGTGTTTTAACCAGATCTTCAAATTGATTTGCGATAGCTATCGCTTGTTCGTACGCCTTCTCCATCTTCTCCATATCTTTGTTGTTCTCTGCCTGAAGCAGAAAGATCTTTTGCGACAACTCATAGATCGAGCGAATTGCTGGTGAGAGCTTGTCGTTATGATGATTATCAGACTCAGTCACAATATCCCTTAGTGCCTGATCTGTAGCACGGTAGATGGTACCCGCCTCTGTCTCGCCTCCCTCCAGTATGGCATCAGCATAGGTATCGAATATCCTGGCAAATCCCTCATGCTCAGCCCAGACCTCATCCAGCTCTCCCTGGTCTCCTGCCGCTAGCAACTCCATGATCATCTGCATATCTCTGGCTACCGAAATCTTCATCTCCATCGCTGAATCCATCCATGGAGAACTATGGAGGATCTCGGTTGTCTTTGTGCTCATGTTCCCCACATTTCGGTACCCAAGACCCCCAACAACCATTAGTACCAATGTAATCAGCAAAAAACCGGCATACAGTTTGCTACCAATTTTCCAGTCTCGGATATTCAAGTTCATAGTATTCATTCCAGTTGGTGAATAATTTTCAGCACAGCAATGTCAATGCACCAGCTCATGGTGCAATGACATTTTTAATCTTTAATATGGCATATATCGCCTTTAAGACCTCTATAGGGTGCCTCTATTAATTCTGGGTGAGACAGATTGAGATTCAAAACATTCAAGAGCAAGGCGCTAAGTGCTTGTAATAGCTATTCTATTGCAAGTGCTTAGCAACGCAGCTATTGGATGTTTTGGGCTCAAGCTGCTCATCCACGAATTAATAGAGGTGCCCTATATAAGCCATAAGCAACAAATCAGCTGAAAAAGGCTTTCCTCTGCTCTATAAGGCGACTGGAAACCACGCATCTGAAGCAAAAAAATAAACTTTTATCCATATCCTGCAAAGCAATCTAATACTCCACTTCACATAGATAATTAAAGATCAGGTATATTGAGAATATACAGATAACACAATACAGTTGCGCAAACCCATTTCCTCACCAATGCACATAAAAGACATTAAACACCGCTTACACGCTCTCGGCGCCAAGCCTTGCCATGAACACCACCTGTTCCGGAACTGGCTGCAAGTGCGCCCACTGGACAGTGGCAGAGGCTTAAACAAGCACCGACTACCCCAACAACTGCGCGCGGCACTACCCGCTATAACGGAGGAACTACAGTCCCTGGCACGCCTGCATTCCAGTCATGCCGACGAGGACAGTTCCGCTCGCCTGTTGGTCAAGCTGGCCGATGGGCAGATGGTTGAGAGTGTTCTGTTGCCACGCAATGGCCTATGTGTCTCCACCCAGATTGGATGTGCCGTCGGATGCGTCTTCTGCATGACAGGACAAGGTGGTCTCCTGCGCCAGCTCAGCAATGCCGAGATCATCGCTCAAGTGGTCCTTGCCCGTTCACTACGGGAAGTTAGAAATATCGTCTTCATGGGTATGGGCGAACCAGCCCACAACCTGGACAACGTACTGGAAGCGATCGAACTGTTGGGAACACTGGGCGGCATAGGCCACAAGAACCTGGTCTTCTCCAGCGTGGGCGATCGGCGTATGTTTGAACGCCTGCCACAAGGGAACGTCAAACCCGCTTTGGCACTATCCCTGCATACAACCTGCGCAGAGTTACGCAGAAGACTACTGCCACAAGCACCGCACATCGATCCAGTTGAACTCGTGGAATTAGGTGAGGAGTATGCGCGCACGATAAGCTATCCAATCCAATACCAGTGGACACTGCTCCAAGGCATCAATGACGGCGAGAGCGAACTGAAAAACATCGTGAAACTCCTCAAAGGCAAATATGCCATTCTGAATCTCATCCCCTACAATCGAATTGCCGGCTTGTGTTTCGATCGTCCTTCCCAGGAGCGGGCTGAAGCAATGGCAAGCTACCTAAATCAACAAGGGATTTTTACTAAGCTGCGAAATTCGGTCGGACAGGACATTGACGGCGGCTGCGGGCAGTTGCGGGCGCGAGCAATGGGGATGAGTGTGTAAGCGCATCGGTTGAATTCTGTTGGATTTAGAGGAGGCCACCTTCTTGCGGCTCCCTGTCTAACGATACGCTACACGCGTTTTCACCCTTGCTGAGAATATCAACATGCAGATCCATGAAACCTAGCCCGGATGTTTCATAAATTTGTGCAAAGATCGCGCAGGATATTGCTTTCACAGGGAAATTTCCGAAGGAGTCCCGTATCAGTGATTACGGGTGACTAAGGAAATATTTCCTGTGGAAGCAATAGACAAGCGAGATTGCGCATAATTTATGAATCATCCGGGCTAGAGCAGATTATTTGGAATACGAGCCAATACTGCTAAGATTCAGAAATAGTTGTTACAAACTTGAGTAGATCTCTTTGTTGCAGTCCATCGTCTCTCTCCCATTGAAAGAAACTATATTCCATAAACCACCCGTGAAGAGACAACAGATTATTTGTCACCCTCCCCTTCTTTCAGAAGAAGTCTGGGGGCAGAGTAAAGAGTATAAATTCTTGCCTTTGAATTTATACTATGACCACAAACTCCAATCTATCCAACATATGGCTCGCATACCGCAAATCACAGCCATTTCTCCCTCTATAGAAAATTAACATGCGAATTGGTATTGATCTTGGTGGAACAAAAACCGAAGCTATTGCATTGGCGGATGATGGCTCTATTTTGGCCCGCCGCAGGGTGAGTACGCCTCGTGGGAACTATGTTGCCACGATACAAACCATTGTCGATTTGGTTGCCACCTTGGAATCAGAGCTGAGTTGCATCGGCACTGTGGGAATTGGAATTCCAGGTGCCATTTCACCCGCATCCGGTCAGGTAAAAAACGCCAATTCCACCTGGATTATTAGTCAGCCTCTGGATAAGGATTTGAGCAGGGCGCTCTCCAGGCCAGTCAGAATTGCAAATGATGCCAACTGCTTTGCACTCTCAGAGGCAGTAGATGGAGCGGCACAAGGGGCCAGCGTGGTCTTTGGAGCAATCATCGGTACGGGTACCGGCGGTGGCATCGTCATAAATGGCCACCCCCTTGTGGGGCAAAATGCCATTGCGGGTGAATGGGGGCATAGTCCATTGCCCTGGCCAAATGAAAGTGAGCTGCAGGGGCCACCCTGCTACTGCGGCAAAAGAGGGTGCATTGAGACATGGCTATCGGGTCCTGCACTCGTACGTGACCATGGGATACAAGGAGCCACCGCAGAACAGATTGCATCCCTAGCAGAAGAGGGAGACAGCACGGCCTTGGCCTCGATACAACGCTATGAGAACCGCTTGGCCCGCTCACTGGCTACCGTTATCAACCTGCTAGACCCCGATATTGTTGTGCTCGGTGGTGGCCTATCCAATATCAGTCGCCTTTATGAAAATGTCCCACGGTTGTGGGGTGATTATGTCTTCTCCGATCAGGTGAACACCCAGCTGATGCCTCCGTGCCACGGTGATTCCAGTGGCGTGCGTGGCGCAGCCTGGTTGTGGGGTCAGAGCAATTGATTTAGCAGCAACTCCTAACTCCTCAAATTCTCTAACAAGCACAATTGCAACCCTCCAGTCATTTTTCCCAATTTGATAAACCCATAACCCTTTTTATGGTTTCCATAAATACCAATAGCAGTAATGTGTGGAAGGGTCGTCAGTCATTTGGTTTCAGACTGTTGAGTTGTACTAAATATTGATCCAATTTTGCTCCTTATTTACATTGAAATATAACCCTCTGATTGCCAAGTTGATACAGGATTTTATTGGAAAAAGAGGGTCCAAAATTTGATGCAAATGCTAGAGGAATTTTGCATGCAAATTAGCAGCCATCCAACAAAACGGGCACTTTAGTAGTTTAGTTCATCAACTAAACCAACACCGCCTAGTTAAGTATATTACCATTTGCTAATATTACTATCTAATGGGTCGGAAGATTATTGAAAAGCATTAATGGTGACGACCGCAGATAAATGACAAGTGCCACAGCTACAGTGCTGTGAATTGCCCCATCACGATAACAGTTAGGGAGTTTCATATGGTGAGTATTGAGCGCAATCTTAATGGCATCGACCGGTCTATCCGATCAATTATTGCATTGGGTTGTATCTACACTGGATTTATTGATCCATCCTATATTGAAGATCTGTTTCTTGCCGGGGCTATTGGAGGCTTTGGGATAATAAATCTAATCGCTGTTGCCTTGGGTAGCTGTCCTTTCTATATCATTGCGGGTATCAGCACCTTAAAGCCAGGAGTAGCGCAGGAGCAGTAAGTGAACGTCCGGCGTCGCCTCATTATCGGCTTCGTCTCAGTAGCCGTCTTTGTTCTGTTGATGTACGGCATCGTGGCGCATAGAACTGCGGTCGATGTGGGTAACACAGAGCAGCTTCATCTTCTCTACGATGTTGCTGAAGGGGAAGCCGCTGCACTCAACATAAAATCAGCTAATGATTCGCCAATACTGCTCAATAGTGACTTTGAAACTGAGCTTGAGAGTATGGTTGTCACCATAAAACAAGGCCGCACAGTAGAAATTAATCGTGTACAAGGAGACAATCTAACTAAGCTCTCACCGTTTGAAATCACTGCAATTCTGGCTGAAGGCAAAGATCGGGGGATCACTACACTGAATGGCGAAAAGAGCCTTTGGGTCATGACGCGAATCCCCTATAGCGAGCAATTTCTGCTCCTTTTCTACCACGAACAACATACAAGGCCCGGTTCTGCCTTTGAAAGCAAATTCGAAGCACGCCTGATCATTACAGCCTTTATCATCATCTGGATTGCCATCTGGGTTGCACTGGTTCTCTCAAAACGGATTGTTGATCGCCTTGATGAGCAGAACGAGGCACTGATCTACCAAGCTACCTATGATGAGCTGACTAATCTGCCTAGTCGAACATCACTCTTCAAGGCATTGAAAGAACACATTGATGTGGATAATAACGGCAAGAGCTTCTCGGTGCTGGTGCTTGATGTAGATCGCTTTAAAGAGGTCAACGACACCATTGGGCACAATAACGGTGACCAGCTGCTGAAACAGTTGGCTGACCGATTTAAGAGCTCACTAACAGCTTTGAGCAAGATATACCGTTTGGGTGGTGATGAGTTTGCAATCCTAGTGCTGGATCAACGACGCTCAGCTATAACGCGACTGGTTAGAGAAATCTCCCAAACACTATCTAAGCCTTTCACTCTGGAAGGAATTGATCTGCCGATCGATGTCAGCATCGGTTCTGCCACCTATCCTAAAGATGCAGATGATGCCAACACCTTGATCAAGCTGGCGGAAGTAGCAATGTATCAGGCCAAAGCACAGCATTCGATGTTTCTCACCTATGACGTCAAATATGACCCATACAGTGTAAAGCGGCTCACACTGATGAGTGAGTTACGCAATGCAATGAATGATCAGATTGTGCTCTTCTACCAACCAAAAGCTGACCTGGCTCAGCAGAAAACCACCAGTGTTGAGGCGCTGGTACGCTGGATGCACCCAGAGCATGGCTTGATCCCTCCTGATGAGTTCATCAGCATGGCGGAGAATAGCGGCATGATGAATGAGCTGACACTGCGCATCATTGAGATTGCCATGGCACAGCTACAAGAGTGGATAGAACAGGGATTATCTATTCAGGTTGCAATCAATCTTTCGGTTGTCAATCTGTTGGATGAAAGTCTGCCGCAGCAGGTGCAGTCGCTGCTTGATACCTATCAGGTAGATGCTAAATATATCAAATTCGAAATAACCGAAAGCAGCCTAATGTCGAATCCTGAGTTGGCATTATCAACCTTGCAGGCGCTGGATAAGATGCAGGTTACTCTTTCGATCGATGACTATGGCACTGGTTTTTCCTCACTCTCCTACCTGAAACAGCTGCCGGTCAGCGAGCTTAAGATTGACCGCATCTTTGTCAGCGGCATGATGAATGATGAAGACGATAAGGTAATCGTCAAATCAACCATTGAGCTGGCGCACAATATGAGTTGTAGCGTAGTAGCCGAGGGCATTGAGGATCAGAGTACCTATAATTATCTGGTTAAACTGGGGTGCGATACAGCCCAGGGGTACTATCTAAGCCGCCCACTGCCAGCAGACCAACTGGTGCAATGGTTTGATTGTTGCCAGTGGCCGCCGATGAAAGCCTATACTCAGCTGCACGCCTAGTGACCAAAACTAAGTCGTTCATATGTTCGGTGGGGCTGAATCACTCAGCATAGAAACATGCCTGGCGATTATTGCCTCGCTGTATTATATGAAGAGGGGCATTGGGAAGGATTAATCGGGCATGTCTGGGTATTGGTTTCCTCCTTGAATATGAGCTTTATTCAACTGGAGTTTAGACCCAGAACCACAGCCTGCCCCCTGTGAATGCCCTTATATTGTCTTCATTTAATGCTAGACTCCAGTAGTGTAGTGCAATGAAATTCACACAGGGCCGTGAAAACCCAGATGAGGACATGCCGTGCCTGTGCCCACCGGATATCGAATCAGCGAAAAAATTCACGAAGGCCCTCTAACACTCATCTATCGCGCCCGTCGTCTGGAAGATGATCGCCCCGTCATCCTGAAGATGTTACGAAGTGAATACCCCAGCCAGGGAGAACTTGCCCATCTTCAGTCGGAATATCAAAATACCAAAGGTCTGAACGACGATAACATCATCAAGGTCTTTGGTTTCGAAAAACAGGGCAAGACGGCCACATTGGTGCTGGAAGACGTTGGCGGCACTTCCCTCGACCACATCCTGAGTATCGAACGCCCAAACCTCAAGGATTGCCTACACATCGCCCTTAAAGTGGTCAAAGCGCTGGAGGCTCTGCATGCCCGGCAAATTGTTCACAAAGACATCAATCCCTCCAATATCGTATGGAACCGGGAGAGCAACGAAGTCAAGCTGATCGACTTGGCTTTTGCCTCGGTAGTGCCGGCGGGGAGGAGCGTGCAATCCAGTCCTGATGTGACGGAAGGCACCCTGACTTACATCTCGCCTGAGCAGACCGGACGCATCAACCGGCTGCCGGACTACCGTAGCGACTTATATTCTCTAGGCGCCAGCTTGTATGAGTTGGTCACCGGCCAGCCGCCGTTCACCACCGACGATGCGCTTGAACTGATACACGCCCATATCGCCAAACAGCCTACCCCTCCCCGCACAATGGACGCGGATATCCCAGAGGCGCTTTCTACGGTGATCATGAAACTGTTGGCCAAGACAGCAGAGGAGAGATATCAAAGCACCTACGGGCTGAGACACGATCTTTTAACCTGTTTACAACGGTTGCAAACCGGGCAAACCCAAGACTCTTTCACTCCCGGTGAGTCGGACATATCAAGTACCTTCAGCGTCTCTCACAAGCTCTACGGTAGGGAAAGAGAGACTGATGTTCTGCTCAACGCTTTCGAGCGAGTGAGCCGGGGCGGCGGCGAACTAGTGATGATCGGTGGCTACTCAGGGGTGGGCAAGACGACCCTCGTGCACGAGATTCAGAAATCCATTGGGGAAAAGCGGGGCTATTTCGCTACGGGCAAATTTGATCCACTAAACCGCAGCATTCCCTACCACGCATTCATTCAAGCTTTCAAGGAGCTGGTCAGACAACTGTTATCGGAAAGCGAGGCGCATATCCAACAGTGGCGGCACCGTCTGCTAGACGCACTGGCCCCGAACAGCCAAGTGGTGGTAGCGGTTATCCCGGAGGTGGAGTACATCATAGGCCCCCAGTCCGCAATCCCGGAACTACCGCCCCAGGAGTCGCAGAACCGTTTCAATTTGGTGTTCCAGCGCCTTATTCGCGCTTTCTCCAGCACCGAACACCCCCTGACACTGTTCCTGGATGACCTGCAATGGGCCGATGCCGCTTCGTTGCGACTTCTGGAGCTATTTATGTGTGACGGTGACACCCGGCATCTGCTGATTCTGGGAACTTACCGCGACAACGAGATAGAAGCCGACCACCCACTACACCTCACCTTGCATCAGATCCGCAACTCCCAAGCCACGCTGTCCGAAATCACTCTGCAGCCCCTGGCGCTGCAGCACACCAAGGCACTGATTGCTGACAGCTTGCACACAGAAGAGTGTAAGGTGGAGTCCCTGGCCAAGATCTGTATGGACAAAACCCTCGGCAACCCGTTTTTCCTCACCCAACTTCTGCATGCTCTGTATAGTAGTGAATGCATCTCGTTCAATCCCGAGCGCGGACAATGGGTCTGGAATCTGAAGCGCGTCGCCGGGGCAGAAATCGCCGACAGTGTGGTGGATCTGATGGTAGAAAGGATTCACCGACTTCCTGAACCTACCCAGGCGGTACTCAAACTAGCAGCCGGCATCGGTGAACGGTTCGATCTCAAGACATTGGCTATCGTTTATGAACGACCCATGAGCCAGTGCTTGGAAGTGCTGTCACCCGCTGTTCAGAGCGGCTTGATCTACCCGAATACCGACACAGAAGCACTCAGGCAAGAGTCTGCCCCCAACCTCTGGGGCCTAACCTACCGGTTTCTTCACGATCGCGTGCATCAGGCTGCCTATTCACTGATCGACGATAACCAGAAGCAGGCCGTCCACCTCCAGATCGGCCGCCTACTCCTGCAACAGTTGGACCCTGAACAACGAGATGCGCAGACCTTCAAGATTGTCAATCACCTCAACCTCGGCACCACCTTGATCACAGCCCCGAAGGAGAAGGAACAACTCGCCCGTCTCAACCTGCATGCCGGCCAAAAAGCCAAACGCTCAGCCGCCAACAGCGCCGCCTTCGGTTACCTCACACAAGGCATCGAACTCCTGGCGGAGTCAGCCTGGAGCAAATCTCATGCGTTGGCCATGACACTGCACGAAGAGGCCACCGAAGCCGCTTATCTGTCCCAACGCTATGAGGAGATGGATGCGCTAATTGAACAGGTACTCACTCACACCCAAGGCACCCTGGAAAAAGCAAAGGCCTATCACATCCGCATCCTGGCCAATACCGCCCGCTACCAGCTAAAGGAAGCGGTAGAGACCGGGCTGGAGTTTCTCAAATGCCTCGATATTCACTTTCCACAGCCAGTCAAACCGGAACAGATCGGTGCAGGCCTGGCGCACATCAATAAGGCTCTGGGAGAACGTAGTATCGACAGCCTGAGCAGGTTGCCGAAGATGACCGATCCCCAGGCTCTGGTCATCATGGACACCCTCACCACTCTGGCGAGCCCGGCCTACAACCACTCCCCAGAGCTGTTTCTGCTAGTGACACTCAAACAGGTGGAGCTGTCCCTGACCTACGGCAATGCTGACGACTCCGCCTTCGCTTACTCCACCTATGCCCTGGTGCTGTGTGCAGTGGAAGAACGTTACGATGACGGTGACGCCTTCGGGCGTCTCTCCATAAACCTGATGGAACAGCTAAATACCCAAGGTTTCAAAGCCAAGATCTACCTCGACGTCTATCTGTTTGTGCACCATTGGAAGCACCCGTTACGGGAGACCTTAAAGCCGCTACTGGAGGCCTACCGCAGCGGATTGGACCAAGGGGATCTGCTGTTCGCCGCCTTGAGCGCCCATGTCTATTGCCACCATACCCTATTCAGCGCCCGCTACCTGCCGGAGACCGCCAAGGAATTCACCACCTACCACACAGCAATCGCCCGGCTGGACCAGAAGGCCGTGCTGAACTGGACTGAGATCTTCCAACAGACAGTACTGAACTTGATGGGCCGCAACGACGACCCTCTGAACTTGAACGGCGAGGCCTTCAGCGAAGTGGATAAGGCCTACCTGTTCAAAGAGGAGAACGATAAGACCGTCTGCTTTTTATACTATTTCAACAAGCTGATTTTGTGCTACCTGTTTGGGGCCTACGACCAGGCCCTCACCCATGCACAACGCGCAGAAGAGTACCTCCACAGTGTGATGGGAATTATCCATGTGCCCCTTTGCCGCTTTTATGCCTCTCTGACCCAGCTGGCCTTGGCTGACAAGGCCGAGGGCGCGCAGCGCGCAGCATTGCTGACAACGGTGGCCACCTATCGTAAACAGCTTAAGAAATGGGCGGATGGCGCCCCCATGAATTACGCCCACAAGTACCTGCTGGTGGAGGCGGAGACCTGGCGGGTACAGGGAAATCCTGATAAGGCCGAATCCTACTACGACCAGGCCGTGACCCTGGCGGCGGAAAACGGCTATACACAGGACGAGGCCCTGGCTAACGAGCTGGCAGGTCGATACTACCTGGAAAAAGGGCATCTGAAGATCGCCCGCATGTATCTGCGTGATGCACTTTACGCCTACAGCAGATGGGGTGCTGAAGCTAAGGTACGGGCTCTGCAAGAGAAGCACAGCGAGCTATTAGCGGCAGTGGAGACTCATACAGCCCTGAGCACTTCAGAAGCCCTCACCCGCTCCGGTGGTATCCCCATGCACAGCCTGGATCTGACCTCGGTGCTGAAGGTCTCCCAGACCATTACCGGGGAGATCGTGCTGGATCGTTTGCTCGAAAAGGTGTTGAGCATGGTGATGGAAAGCGCAGGGGCAGAACGGGGTTTTCTCATCAGCGGCGACCAGGAGGGACAACTGAG
>Ga0316190_10003047_pt1 | contig 12191 bp, 9 predicted proteins | sample Eddworburrow2_MG_FD_204929 | JGI IMG/M metagenome (GOLD analysis project Ga0316190, IMG submission 204929) | Coastal sediment microbial communities from Maine, United States - Eddy worm burrow 2 | ecosystem: Environmental > Aquatic > Marine > Coastal > Sediment | place: USA: Maine | collected... | reverse complement strand
CAAATGAGGGAATCAAGAAGGACATTCGAAAATTATCTCTTGATCAGCTGATCAGTGAAATAAGTGAATTGGGGGAAAAGCCATTTCGTGCAAAGCAGGTTTATGAATGGTTGTGGAAAAAATCAGCAGTAGATTTTGATGAAATGACCAACCTTTCTCTAAACCTAAGAGAATTGCTTCAAAATCACTATTCAATAAACCATCTCACCCTTGCTGATAAACAAATAAGTAATGATAGAACCATTAAATCTGGATTTAAATTATATGATGAGAATATAGTAGAAGGTGTGCTAATCCCAACAGAAAGTAGGATGACTGCCTGTATTTCTTCTCAAGTTGGATGTTCACTTTCCTGCAAGTTTTGTGCAACAGGATTTTTGGAGCGAAAAAGAAATTTAGAACCTGGAGAGATTTATGATCAGGTTGTTCTAATTAACAGGCAAGCTGAAGAGCACTATGATATCCCCTTGTCAAATATCGTGCTGATGGGCATGGGAGAGCCGCTACTGAATTATGCTAATGTATTGGAAGGGATTGGTCGTATTACAGCAGAAGATGGCTTAAATATATCATCGAAAAGGATAACTCTTTCTACTGCTGGCATTGCCAAAATGATGAAAAAACTTGCCGATGACAACGTAAAGTTTAATTTGGCTTTGTCGCTTCATGCCGCTGATGATGAGAAACGAAATTCGATTATGGCAATCAATGAGACAAATTCATTAAAAGCGCTAAAAGAAGCGTTAAAATATTTCTATTCTAAAACAAAAAATCAAATCACACTAGAATATATAGCCTTCAAAAACTTTAATTTAAAAATCGAAGATGCGCGAAATCTTGTGGGTTTTGCAAATAGCTTTCCATGTAAAGTAAATATCATTGAATACAATCCAATTGACCAAGGAATATTCAAAAAAGCTGAGGCAAAAGAGCTTGATGGATTTGTAAGTTTCCTGGAGAAAAAAGGATTAATAGTAAACGTACGACGGAGCCGAGGCAAAGATATTGATGCTGCTTGTGGCCAGTTGGCTAATAAGACAGTAAGCAATTGAAATCTTTAGATACCTTACCTTGAACTAAATCAACTTATTTGCTTGTAGTATTCAACCTTGCCATCTTTGGCCAAATCAGTTACTTTTGAGATCAAACCAGAACGTTGTTCTTCTGTAAAACTACTGAAACCTTTGGCCAGGTTTATTTTTTCCTTAATAAACGTTTCATTTTCAGCACCTGTTATCAGCACACTTACAGGAAGCGACCAAACAAAATAGAGTACTTCCTTGATGGATAACCTTTCCGGAACGATAGGTTTATCAGTTTCCCATTGAATATCCTGCAATCTCATTTTCTTTCCAAAAAACCTACCATCTGCCATGGTTTTCATAGCAAGGATGCCAAGATTTCGATCGAGCGCTTCGGGAAGCACACCATTGATAAAGTGATCAAGGTTTGCATCGACCACATTGATCGGCATTTGAATGGTCTCAAAAAATGGATTATCTGAAGTACGCTCCAAAACCCTCAGATGCGCTTTTGGATTTTGATGACCAGTAAATCCTACATGTTTTACTTTCCCAGTCTCTTTGGCCTTCATTACGACATCAAACACACCATTCCCAATTCTGGAATCCACATCTTCCGGATCAGAAACAGAATGCACTTGCCATAAATCTAGATAATCAGTATTCAACCGCTTCAATGATGCTTCGAGGTGCTCCTGCATTGTTTTAGCATCCTTTGCAGTGGATTTTGTCATTAAGAAAACTTCTTCTCTATATTTTGGAGTAAGGTATTTACCATAACGGATTTCACTGGTATGTGGTCCATATGATTCTGCACTATCGAAAAATCGTATACCGCCTTCCAAAGCAGCTTCAATTACAGCTTGTGCATCTTTCTCCGTTGTCCATCCAATGTGGTATCCGCCTACTCCAAGCATAGTCACATCAACCCCGGTTTTACCCAATTTCCTTTTAGGGAGTACGTAACCCCATTTATCTGAAATAGTACTTTTACCAAATGAAAAATTTTGAATAGGAATCATGATTCCGGCAGTAATGCCGCTCAGTTTTTTGAGGAATTGTCGTCTTTTTTCCATAGGACTAATGCATTAATAAAATTCATTTAATCAAAAGATAAGTTACAAAAAAAACTAAACTCTTCCCGCATTAGATCTTTATGGCTATCTACAATATTTTAAATATGCCGCACGTGCTCCTTCTACATGCAAGCTATCAGCTACTTGTAAATCATAGCATCCATAGGGTCTTAATCCAATTGATATCATTAAAGAACTTCTTTGAAAATATGCAAATCCGTAATCGGGATTTAACTCAATTACTGTATTATAAGCATCGAGAGCTCTTAGTACGTCACCATATTTATGAAGTGCCCTGGCTTTATAATAATGCGCGAGATAGTTTTCTTTGTCGATCATAGTTGCACTGTTACACAGATTAATCGCTGCTTTATATTTCTGTCGGTTGTAATAATATTGAGAAAAGCTTAATAAGGCTTTCACATTGTCAGGATCCCTGTCAAGAACAGCTTCATAATCTAATGCAGCTTTTTCTGTGAAGCCAAGAGCATCATAACATCTGCCACGATTGTATAGCGTTTTGATATCGTGAGGATTCAGATTTAAATAATCATTATAATATTTTAAGGCAGCCTGAAAATTACCCTGCTGAAAATTCTTATTTCCAATAATATCACTTTCGCTGGTGCACATTCTAAAATAGATGATGAAAAATACACATAATCCAAGTGCGTAGGGGCTTATTGTTCGAAATTGATGAACAAAAGCTATTAAATATTTGGTTGGAGAAAATGATGTTGAATTGGGTGACGTTTTCATCATTTTATAGAATGATGCAGTTTATAAATCTACTTGTTATAAAAATAAATAAAACTACTATAAAGTTCAACTAAAACTTTAGTTAGTAGTAATTAGAATAATCACTTAATAAATGATTTTTTTACCTGAATAAAGACATCCTATTTTCCATTCATTAAAGAAAGAAGGTCTTCAATATAATCTCGATTATTAGACAACCTGGGGACTTTGTGTTGTCCGCCTAACTTTCCTCGTTTTTTCATCCATTTATGAAAAGTGCCAGGTTTTGCAACGTGAATGATTGGTGCTTCTAGTGCTATTTCTTTATATCTCTTTGCCTCATAGTCAGAATTAGCAGCTTTGAGGGTACTGTCAAGCACTTCCACAAAGAAATCTTTATTAGAAGGCAGTTCATTAAATTCTATTATCCATTCATGGCCTCCTTTATTACCCATATCAATATACCTTGGACCAGCAGTATAATCTCCAATGATTGCATTAGTTTCTTCGCACGCTTTTTTGATGGCAAGTTCGGCGTTTTCAACAATGAGCTCCTCTCCAAAAGCATTGATGAAATGTTTAGTCCTGCCTGAAATTCTGATTCTGAAGGGATCAAGGCAGGTAAATTTTACTGTGTCTCCTATCATATATCTCCACAATCCGGAATTTGTTGATATGACAAGTGCATAGTTTTTATTGAGCTCGACCTCCTCAAGACTTAACGTTAAGGGATGATCATCATTGGCATTTTCAATAGGTATAAATTCATAGAAAATACCATAATCTAGCATTAGCAGTAAATCTCTGGAATCGTTTTGATCTTGTATTCCAAAAAAACCCTCAGAAGCATTATAAGTTTCCAGGTAATTCATTTTTTTGGAAGGGATCAATTTTTTGAATACAGCTTCATATGGTTCAAAAGAAACAGCCCCATGGATAAATACCTCCAAATTTGGCCATACTTCATGAATGTGTTTTCCTCCAGTGATTTCAAGAATTCTCTGCAATAGCACTACTGTCCAGGTAGGTACACCGACAATATTTGTGACATTTTCCTTGATTGTCGTGCTTGCCATTTTTTCAATTTTTTCTTCCCACTCGCTCATGAGTGCAATCTCTAATGTAGGCGTTCTTGCTAGCTGCGCCCAAAATGGCAAGTTGGACATGATCACGGCAGAAACATCGCCATAATAGGAATTTGAGTTTGAATCAAATTGATTGATTTGCTGGCTTCCTCCAATTGCTAAACCTCTTCCGGTAAACATTTTTGAGTCCGGATGATTATTGAAATAGATGGAGAGCATGTCTTTGCCGCCCTTAAAGTGGCAATCGGTCAATGCTTCCTGAGATACAGGGATGAATTTACTTTTGGCATTGGTGGTTCCCGAGGATTTAGCGAACCATTTGATCTCTGTTGGCCAGGTGACGTTCTGTTGCCCATTTAATAATTTATTTATATATGGATAAAAATCCTCATAGGTAAAAATGGGCACTCGTTCCTTATATTCGTTTATGTTTTTTAGATCTCTAAATCCATATTTTTGTCCAAATTCCGTTTTTCGAGCTGTCCTTATCAGTTGGGTAAACAATTCTTTTTGAACTTCTACAGGATACTTAAGAAACAAATCAATATCGTGAATGCGTTTCTTCATTACCCAGTTCATTATTGAATTGATAATTTCCATAAGGTCGGGTAATTAGATTTTTCGCTTTAATTCAAAGTGCTTTCCTAAATATACTCTTCTCACTTGTTCATCTGCGGCCAATTCCTCAGCGGTTCCTGCTTTGAGCAATTTACCCTCAAACATTAGATAGGCGCGGTCAGTTATGGATAACGTTTCGTTCACATTGTGGTCGGTAATAAGAATCCCTATATTTTTATCTTTCAGTCTGGCGACTATGCTTTGTATTTCTTCTACAGCTATTGGGTCAACGCCAGCAAATGGCTCATCCAATAAAACAAATTGAGGGTCTACTGCAAGTGCTCGTGCAATTTCAGTTCGTCGTCGCTCTCCTCCGGAAAGTACCCGACCCATGTTTTTTCTCACATGTCCCAAACTAAATTCTTCAATGAGTGATTCTGCTTTTTGTTTCTGGTCGTGCTTTGAAAGTTTTGTCATTTGCAGCACAGCCATCAAATTTTCTTCCACGGTTAGTGTTCGGAACACTGAAGCCTCCTGTGCCAGGTATCCAATCCCAAGTTTTGCTCTGCGATACATTGGAAGGGAAGTGATGTTCTCGTCCTCAAGGAAAATCTGACCATTATTGGGTTTTATCAAACCAACAATCATGTAAAAGGTCGTGGTTTTTCCAGCACCATTGGGTCCCAGAAGCCCAACAATTTCCCCTTGATTTACTTCTACAGAAACATCATTAACAACTGTTCTGCCCTTATATATTTTTACTAATGCTTCAGAACTAAGCTTCATGTCTAATCGAATCTTATGTCTTTTACCCTCAACTGAAGGGTTTTATTACCTAAATAATTATTTTCTTCAATATAATATGCCATACTAAACCTCATGCCGCTGGCAATTAAATCGTAATATTCTGCTTGTCCAAATCCTATGGCTTCCATTGCTTCATCCTCATCATTTTGCTTCACATAAAATTTAAGATGTTGCTTTTTCAAAATCCGTGGCCTACCAGATACATGCAATTGATGGGTAACAAAAACTGGTTGCATATTCCCAGGGCCAAACGGTGCCATTTGTTCCAGGACATTTAAAAATTTGAAATTAATCTCATTGAAATTTATTTCCGAATCAATTTCGATGAGGGGGATTAATTGGTCATCTGAAATCTTATCAGATACAATCTGCTCAAATTTTGCTTTGAATGCTTCGATGTTCTCAAGGTCCATAGTTAAACCTGCTGCATACATATGACCACCGTATTGCTCGAGTAAGTCAGAACACTCCGAGATTGCTTCATAAATATCAAAACCATCTACAGACCGCGCGGAACCTGTTGCCTTTCCATTGGACTCTGTAAGAATAATTGTCGGCCTGTAAAACTTATCTATACAACGTGAAGCAACAATTCCGATAACTCCTTTGTGCCAATCGTCTTTATATAATACTGTTGATTTTTGATCTTTAACATCATCTTGCTTTTCAATCATTTCAATGGCTTCTGTAGTAATCGTACTATCGAAGTTGCGTCTTTCCAGGTTTTTAACATCAAGGCTTTCAGCTAATTTTTCTATTGTTTTGTAGTTATCTGCCAATAATAATTCTACTGCGGTTTTTGCGTGATCCATTCTTCCTGAAGCATTTATACGTGGACCTATACCAAAAACTATGCTAGAAATATTGATTTGATTTCGAATTCCTCCTAGCTTTATTAAAGCCTCTAAACCCAGTCTAGGATTTTCATTTAATTTCTTCAATCCATGATATGCCAGTACCCGGTTTTCACCGCTGATAGGAACGATATCTGCTGCGATACTTACGGCTACTAAGTCTAAATAATCAAAAAGCAAATCGGGATCATATCCAAACCGTTCGCAGAATGCCTGAAGGAGCTTGAAACCAACTCCACAACCGGAAAGTTCTTTGTATGGATATTGGCAATCTTCTCTTTTTGGATCAAGTATTGCATAAGCTTTTGGCAGTGTTTCCCCGGGAAGATGGTGGTCACAAATAATTAGATCAATATCTTTTTGATTGGCATAATCAGTCATTTCAACCGCTTTAATGCCACAGTCAAGTGTAATGATCAGATCTACATCATTATCTTTAGCCGAGTCTATTCCAGTTTGAGAAATCCCATATCCTTCCTTGTACCGATCAGGGATATAAAATTCGATATTGTTTACAAAATTCTTTAAAAAACCATAAACAAGGGCAACAGAAGTAGTCCCGTCCACATCATAATCTCCATAGATTAAAATCTTTTGATTCTGATCCATGGCTACTTTAATACGGTCCATCGCAGTATCCATATCCTGCATTAAAAACGGATCATGAAGTTGATCAAGTGATGGGCGGAAAAATTCTTTGGCCTTACTGAAATCAGTGATTTTGCGCTGAATGAGAATTTTGGCAATGGTCAAATTAACGTTGATCTCGCTCGATAATTGCGCTACCACATGTTCATCAATTGCTTCACTAAATATCCAACGATTAGTCATTCAGGATGTGTTATTTAAAGGAATACAAACTTAAATATTTGCCGGCCTATATTTTAGAGATATCTTCAATTTTCGCTTAAGCTAAACAATTCTTCCAATATCTTTATCTTTTATTTTAACTCTGTCCAAAGTTAAAAATTGTTCCCAGAACTCATTTTCAGGTAATGAAGCAGTTATCCTTTGTTTTTCTTTAGTAACCGGGTGTGTAAAAATAATTTCTCTGGCGTGAAGATTTATATTGGCATCTGCATTTGGTTTTTTAAATCCATATTTCAAGTCCCCCCTAATTGGACACCCTATACTAGATAACTGAACACGAATTTGGTGAGGGCGACCGGTAATTGGATTAACCTCCAGCAGGTAATGATCATTCAGTTTACCGACTACCCTGTAATTTAGCTCTGCCTTTAAGGCCTTATCAACTGGTCGGTTATAAGCAGTAACCACATTTTTATCATTGTTTTTGATCAACCAATGTACCAGTTTGTCTTTCTCATTTCTAGGCCTCCTTTTTACGATTGCCCAATATTTCTTGTGAATATTTCTGTCTCGAAATTGTTTATTGAGCCGCTCCAATGCTTTAGACGTTTTTGCCAGTAGTACAACTCCACTCACAGGTCTATCCAGTCTATGAACAACTCCCAAAAAAACATTGCCTGGTTTATCATATTTTTCTTTGATATACTCCTTCCCAATATCCAGTAAAGTTTTATCTCCTGTGGCATCTCCTTGCACTAAGAGCCCTCCCGGTTTATTCACTACCAATAGATGGTTATCTTCATACAATACATGCAATTTTTTAGCCTTCATGTCAAATGGAAAACATTTAGAATTGGATTTCTGGAAACAAAGTTATTCTAAAATGAGTTTTCAATGAAATTATGATTCAATAATACTTTTTGAATTAGCAAGAACACTATAAAATATTAGAAGAATAATCATGGAGAAAGGTAAAATTGCTGTAAAACAACCAGCACAGGTCAAACTAGAAGCAGGAAAAATATATGCATGGTGTGCATGTGGATTATCGGCCAATCAACCATATTGTGATGGATCTCATAGCACGGGTGATTTAAGGCCGCATGTATTTAAGGCAGAGAAATCGGAGACAGCCTGGCTGTGTCAGTGCAAACAAACAAACAGCGCTCCGTTTTGCGATGGGACTCATCAAGGATTATGAGAACAATTATCACCTATTATTAACCTGAAGGCCATCTTTAATCATGATGGCCTTTTTTTATTTCTATAAACTGTACCGATTTGTGTTATACTTTTTCCTTCTATCACAAATTTTTTCCTATTCACACAACAAGAATTCCATTTTAGCAAAGGAGTGATTATCTTGAAGGCAAGAAACCGACAATTTGAAACTCAATAAAAAATATAAACAACTCTTTACTACTCTTGGTCTAATATCCTTAGTAGTAGTCCTCAATTTATTATTATTTTATGTTGAGGGGAAAGACCCAAACTCAAGCATCCAGTCCTTTTCTGATGCATTGTGGTACATGATTGTCACTCTAACAACTGTTGGCTATGGAGATTTTTATCCAATTACATTTGCAGGCAAGTTGATTGGGTACATATTCGTTTTTGGGAGTCTTGGGGTGTTGGGTTATTTAATTAGTACACTTTCAAGTAAATATCATACCATGATGGAAGAGAAAAAACTAGGTTTTCGAGGCACTCAATTTCAGGAGCACATCATTTTTATAGGCTGGAATGAATTTAGCCGAATGGTTGCTGAGGAAATTTATCACACATCAAAAAAAATTGCTATTGTCACTCATGACAAGAATGAAATAGACTTGATTTATTCACAGTTTGGTAAAGAGAATACTTTTGCCCTTTTTGCTGATTATAATAATCTTGACTCCTTGGAAAAAGCCAATGTTTCTGATGCTTCCGCCGTTTTTATAAGTATTCCGGACGATGCCCAGGTACTTTTGTATGTACTTGATTTTAAAAAGAAATTTCCAAAACCGCAGATAGTGGTGTCTATTGAAAATTCAAAATTAAAAAATACATTCAAAGAAGCAGGTGTGACTTATACGGTAGCCAGGAACGAAATTGCATCTAAAATGGTTGCCAGCTACATGTTTGAACCAGATGTCGCCAATTTGAATAATGACTTAATAAGTTCATCAAGAGGAATGGTCGATTATGATATGCAGGAATATCGTGTGGAGGCAAAAAATGCATACGTAGGTAAGAATTATGTTGATGTGTTTATCGATATGAAAAAAATGCATAATACAGTACTGGTTGGATTGAGTAGGAAGATAAATGGATCATGGGAATTAGTTACAAATCCATCTGATGAAGAAATGATACAGGCAAATGATTATCTGGTACTGATAGGTAGTGGAAGTTCTAAAAAACAACTGGCGGAGACATTTGGGGTGGCAGAAGGAAGAGTGATCGAATAGACCTTATGGTGAACAATACAAAAGAGCTATTAAAATCACTATCGTTTCATATCCTCTCAGGATTATCAGTTGCCTTTCTTTCGAGTTTACTTATATATTTTAAGCAAAAGGAGTTTCTACATCTCGGAGTAGTACTTTTTTCCATTTTTGTAATTTATTTTTTAAGCTACCATTTTAGCAAAAGGACAATTCAAATATCCATCTTTATCAAATTGATCAGTCTGATTGTCATACTGTTAACCAGTTGGCTTGGGCCTCAGTTTATCTATCAGATTCGACCATATACATTTTATATCAGTGGATTGGCAATGGGATCGATGGTATTGATAGCTATTTCCACAAATCTTGTTTTAGTGGATCATTCCAACAATTCTCAATGGAGCTATGGTGTTTTTTTGATTTCATTTGTTGCTGGATATTTAATTCCTTGGGAGTATTTGCAGTATTTAATTTTCGGGATATCCTTGTTCGTTTTGTCTCTTTTATTTGTGCAATTTAAGTTTTCCGCAAAGGTCATCATGACTTTGTCGTTTCTTATCATTGGTATGTGCTATTGGTATTTATCAAAGCCAATTTTATTTCACGAAGAACAAGCCAATTATGAAGATAAACTACTTTTTACAGCTGATACCCAATTTCATAATATAGCGATAACGCAATGGCATAAAGATCATTGGATCTTCATGGACAAATTGAAAAATATTTCATCAATTGATGAATATTTATTTTATGAACCTATGGCGCACAGTGTTTTTAAAATTGGGGTTAATATTCAGCAAGTGTTAATTATTGGTGGAGAAAATGGATGCCTTATTCGCGAGGTGTTGAAACATGAGGAGGTCACTAACATTGACGTAGTAAGCTATGACACCTTATTAAGAAACCTTGGACAACGTATGCGTATCTTTACTGAAATGAATAATGATGCCTACCTACATGATAAAGTAGATGTAATCCATGAAGATTTGATAGAATTTGTTACTGATTCCACACATAAGTACGATGCAATATTCATTGATTTACCTGATCCAAAGAGCATCGAAGCTAATCAGTATTACACAGTTGAATTTTACAAACTACTTATAAAATTGATCGATGGTGATGGATTAATGATTACACAGGCAGGGAGCCCCTATTTTGCCACCAAAGCATATACAAGTATAGGCCTTACTATACGCAATGCAGGTTTTCATACTTTACCAATGCACAATCAGATTCTCACCCTAGGGGAGTGGGGGTGGTATATCGGTTCTACCACTCTAACACAGAATGAGATGAAGCGGCGATTGGTGGATAGAGAAATCCAGGAAATTGACACAAAATGGTTCAATCAGGAAGCTTCAAAACTCCTAAGTTCATTTGGCAAAACGAGTCACGATACAATGAGTGTGGGCATTAATACGCTGGAAAAACCATTGGTGTATCAATACTATCTAAAAGGAAACTGGAATCTGAATTGATATTTTGAAACGACGAGATTTTATACAAATCAGTTCACTGAGCCTTGCAGCCTTGCTAGTCGATGGGTGCAACACAGCTCACGAATATAATGTTGAGTTTTTAAATGATATGGCCGTTGGGCATTTGGCATTCGAAAGCAGTCAATTTCCCATCACTACAAATATAAATACAGAATATCTGATTGTTGGCGGAGGAATTGCAGGGATGAGTGCTGCTTTTCAACTTAGAGATAAAGATTTTCTCCTTTTTGAATTGTCAAATTTACTGGGAGGTAGTTCGACAGGCAGCAACTATCATGATGTGCCGCTTTGCCATGGAGCCCATTATGATTTGTCTTATCCCTCCTATTATGGAAAGGAAACATTGAGCATGCTGGAAGAATTGAAGATTATCGGCTTTAGTCAATTTTCTAATTCCTGGAATTTCGTTGATAAGAGATATTTAATACCGAAAAACATAGAAAGCCAGACTTTTGCTATTGATACATTCAGAAAAGATGTGTTGCCAGATGGTTCCGCAAAAATTGAATTTGTGGAGTTAATGGAATCCTTTTCTGGAAAAATGCCCATGCCGACCAGGTTAATTGACAGCAATCTTTATTACCTCAATGATATTACCTTCCTAGAGTGGCTTAAACAGAAAATATCCTTGAATCCGGAGTTTATTGAAGGATTGGATTATCATATGAAAGATGATTATGGAGCTGGGACAGACCAGGTGTCAGCTCTTGCTGGGATTCATTACTTCACTTGTAGGCCATACTATACCAAACCAGTTGAACTTTTCTCACCGCCTGAAGGAAATTCATATTTCATTAAAAAGATATATGACCAATTGCCGACAGAGCATGTATTTACTTCACATTTGGTTAAGCGTATTCATGAGACAACAGAAGGTTTTGAGGTTGAGGTTATTGACGCAGTTAACAAAGAAGTAATTAATGTAACTTGCGACAAAATCATTTTTGCAGGACACAAACATAGCTTGAAGTACATCTTTCCAAAGGATTACCACCTATTTCATAAAACGCAATACGCACCTTGGGTAGTTGTAAATATCATTATTAAAAAGCCATGGGTAAAAGAAGCTTTTTGGCAAAATGAAATTTTGTCTAATGATAAATCTTTGCTTGGTTTTGTGGACTCAAAAGCTCAGTTTTCAGATAATGAACAACAAAGGGTGTTTACAGTTTATTTTTGTTTTAAACCAGAGGAACGGGAAATGATGTCCTTGATTTCAGAACGAAAACATGTCTTTATCACTCAGGTTTTATCCTATTTGGAAAAATATTTTGATAGATCTCTAGAAAATCAAATAGAGAAAGTAGTGA
>Ga0316190_10003046_pt1 | contig 12192 bp, 7 predicted proteins | sample Eddworburrow2_MG_FD_204929 | JGI IMG/M metagenome (GOLD analysis project Ga0316190, IMG submission 204929) | Coastal sediment microbial communities from Maine, United States - Eddy worm burrow 2 | ecosystem: Environmental > Aquatic > Marine > Coastal > Sediment | place: USA: Maine | collected... | reverse complement strand
AAATCCAAGTTACCGCCGAAGTCATCCTTTATAGAAAAAGTTACAGAAACAACACCCTCATTATTGGTGGTGATTTCAAGAAATTCTGCATGTAACCCAGGCCTGATAAAGCCCATTATATCCGTGTCTGCTTCTGCTTTCTTCGCACTTCCCCCCTTAATTTGGTTAGCCGCAATCAAGAATGAGCCTGATGCTACTAAAAGGGCCATCGTCAATAAGGTATTGTGAGTTTTCATCTAATTCTCCTTAAGTCAAACAGTGGTTATTTAGAGGGAGTATCGAAGGATCAAAGCATAACGCTTCGCTTCAAAGTCCGAGATCGGAAAAGATGTGTCGGAATAGTCTCTGGTATATAACTGAACCCCAGCTGTCAGAGATTTAGAAACCTGCCAGCGGGCATCCGCATGAATCTGGTCCAGGTTAAACCCATAGATACCGGCATTTTCATATCTGGTGAAGTTACCGGTGAATTGGAATTTTTTGATCTTGATAGTGGTGTCGAATCCGATTTCTTCACCATCTTCAATGTGAACGGATGGTTCATAGGTGAAGTTATCGGGTCTAAGGAGTGTATGATTGCTTTCAAGGTCAAATACACCGTAGTGCAAGTTACAGGTTATATGATCAAAATTCACAATGGCTTCAACTGAATACTCCGTGAATTCCTGATCGAATGTCATTTGTGCGGCATCATTCTCTGCTTCAATCTGTTTCATGTTGGCCAGCAATTGGAAATGAGAGCCCATTTGAGTTTTCAATCTTAGTGAGAGCTTGTCGCGGCTCAAATAATCTGTTCGAACCACTGCGTCATCAGAATCTGAGCTTTCCCACTCTGCTCTCAACTGAAAGCGCTTGTTGTGTTTGAAAGAGGCTCCTGCGCGGAGTCGGGTAATTTCACGTTTGAAATCACCACCCTGACCACTGTTGAGAATGATTTCGGATAGATCTGGATTGAGGGTAATGTCTTGTTTATCTATAGCACCACCGATCCAGAACCGAAGATTTTTATTTATTTTACCTATTAAAGTGGCATGCACTCGCTCTTCATCTCGTTCCATATAGGTCTGGGGTGCGATGTCATCCTGCAGATCAGAGGAATGATCTGTTCCGAATGTAACACTGTCTAAATAGAGTGTTTCAACAAGAGCCTTCCCGGTAACCTCACGAACTTTTTTCTGGAATCCGATCTTGAATTTGAAGTTCGTATTCATCTGGAAATGAAGGTCGAGCCGTCCAAACCAGTTTGGGTTTTCAGTTTTGGCAGAAATAAAAGAGCTTCTTCCTGTGTAATATCTCTGGGTGTGAAATGATACCAGATTGCCAGCCAAGACCTCCATATCGGTGGATTCGATTTCTATATCACCGAAATGGAAACCCGCAGTGTAGGACAGTTTGTCGTTCATCGTTCCCGTGAGATTTAAGCGGGTGGTGGGTGAGGACGAATCCCATTCCGCATCTCCAGTTAACCGATCCAGATAGATGTTTTCTCCCAGAATCGTGCCATCACTGGCTCCGTTTCCAGAGTCTGGAGCCAAAATGCGGTTTTCTGAACCGTCAAGCACACGGTAACCCTGAACCAGTTCTCCTTGAACTTTTTCAAAGTTGAACATCAGGCCTGCATAGTACTCCGTAGATGCTTCCTCAAGATCAATTGTCAATTTAAACTCATCTTCACCTGTATGGTAAAACGCGTTTGATGGGCCTTTGAGTTGATTGTATCTGACGCCAATAAAGGGGCTGAATCGCCCTTTGGGAAGGAACAGAAGTTCCATATCCAGATTGTGGAGGTCTCTGTCATAGACATAGTCTCCAAAGTACAGTCCGTTCGCCTCTGGCACCTGGCCTACACCAGGAAGGGCATTGAACTGGTTGAGGCTGGTATATTTCAGATTAAATTTGAATTTATTCAAGTTCTGGAACTGGATATTGAACCGACCGTTGGGTTTCGCACCGAAACCAGCGGCTGAAATGGACAGATGATCGAAAACTCCGCCATTTTTATCAAATTGTAATGTGTTCAGAAATAAGCCATCATCCATATTGGATTGACTGAGGTAGGCGTTCTCATTGCCCTTAATATCTGTATCTTGAAATCCAAATTCCAAGATGAAGCTCTGGTCCTGGGCCCATGCCAGCGAACCAATCCATGCCATGGCGATGAATACGATACCTTTTAGATAGAAAGTGATTTTATGATTTTTCATCGCTTTTCTCCTATTTTAAAAGCATTGGGGATCGGTTGGACCCATGCACGGTCACGTGGCAGACTGTACAGTTCTGGTAACGCGGCGAATACATGTCATGGCGTGATGGAGGTTGAGAACCAAGGGTGTTCATGGAAGTCATACTGTGGCATTCAAGGCAGAGCTGGGAAACACGGATTCGGGTTAAGTGAGCTGGGTTAGAAGACCCATGAGTTTCGTGGCATGAACGGCAATCTCCAACAAAGTCAGTGACGTGTTCAAACACAAAAGGGCCCTTCTTGTCTGAATGGCAAGTGTAACAAACCAGTTGACCCGGAACTTCTTCCCTTAAAGATGCTTCCGCGCTTGGGTTGTGAACATCATGGCAGGAGCTACAACTCATGCCGCCCTCCCCAATGGGATGCGAGAAGGGTTTGCTCATTTCAAGGATGACATCCTGGTGGCATCTGGAACATAAATCCTTTTCAACAGTTGTTATCAAAAATTTTGGATTCAGTTTTTTGTCCGAATGCAATTGATGGCACTCACTGCAGTTCAAGCCTTCTTCTGCGTGGTTCGAGTATGTAACAGCTTCGGACTGATGACACTTCCCACAGACTTGAAAGGCACTCTCTCCAACCGGTATGCCGGGGTAGGCATCTTCCGGTTCTTCCATGTGCTCTTCATAGGTTTCATCTGAAGCCTGGTGACACGAGATGCAATGGACATCAAGTGACGGCTGGTGGGCGAAAGCACTATCCACAGATTTGCCGTCATGACATTCCATGCAATCTTCATTTGCAATGAAATCTTGAGCCCAGAGATGGCTAAAGGTGATCATCACAAAAACTGACATGATGGCAAGTGTGCGATGTCTCATATTTTGATATACCATGGTAACCCCCATATAGTATTGATGGGGCCTCAGCAACGACCAGACCCCTTTTAGTGCATCCAAAATTAGTGGGCGTGAACTCTGAGGATAGAGAACTCTTTATCCTCTCCATGACAAGAAGCGCAAGCTTCGCCAAATGGTGCTGTATTGACATATGCATGTAAAGCTGCTGTTTCATTATCATGACAGGATAAACACGCTGCTGCAGTCGGCATCATGGGTGAGTAGGTGTCACGAGGTGTATAGGTCGGGAGTGCATCTTCTGACATGGGAGGTGTATAAGTACCAGGATAATGACAAGCTTCGCAGTTTCTCAGATCCCCGGGATAGAGAACATGGTTATAATTGTGTTCACTTGAACTATAGCCGAATATTGTGTAGTCATTATTGAGTTCCTCGCCCTTATGGAGTCGATGGATGAGCCACTTGAAATGAACAGATTCAGCAGGGAACCGGTCTTCAGGTCGAACTTCGGCGTCGTCTTTATTGGGATTATGGCACATGACACACTCACCCATAGCCATTCTCTGGCCTCCGTGAAGTGCCAATTGATCATGGCATTGATTACATTTATTCATATCTACAATTTCTCGTCGGGGGAAAGGTCCTGTATCCGTTACTGTGAAATTGAAAATGGGATTCATGGCGGCTTCTCGAACACGGAGTTCCTTACTCGTCCCTTCTTTGAGTGTAAGCCATCGGTAGACATCGGCACTTGCTGTCCAACTGCCCATCGTGTCTTCAGGGATTATATTGGTGAATGTGTAGGTGGCGACATCCCCGTCAAACGAAGCTTCCTGTGCTGCTTCACTGAAATAGGTGGCGTATTCCACTGTGGGGCCAGCGAGTAAAATATTCAGACGATCCAGGCTGTCCGGATCGACCACGGTACCATCACCGTTCGTGATTTTGAATGTGACAGTGGGGTTCATTCCAGGCTCTGTGTCTACTACATTCAGGATTTCTGAATGGAGGCCCGGGAGTAAACGAGATTGCGTCGGAATGGCATGGGCTCCCATGATGGAAGCGTCAAAGTCGTTTCCGCTGTCTGGTATATGGCAAAACATGCAGGTTGAATCATTCATTTGAGGTCCTGCCAGGTGGTTTTCACCCGTTTCCCAATTGACAGTATCATGGCAAGAACCGCAGGCATGGCGGGAGGGATTGAACAACCAGTCACTGGATCCTGTATGACAGGATGCGCAGTTTCGGATATCCATTGGAAGAGCGACATGGCTGTAATCATGAACAGAATCCATGTATCCGATAATCTGATAAGGTGTGCCAGCTTCAACACTCGGGAGGTTTTCGCCCCTGTGAATTTTATGGATCATGACTGCCATGTCCACTGTGTTGCCTGTATCGGGGTCAGTGCTCTGTGGACTGTGACAAGTTGTACACAGCTTGACATCCTTTCGCTGGCCTCCGTGAATACCCAAGTCCTGGTGGCAGGCATTACAGGTACCGTTGGAATAGGCTTCCCATGTGATGGAGACAGGTGCTCCATCTGGGCGGAAATCGAAGGTGACATTGCTGTAATACCGCTTGCCGACCACGGCATTTAAATCACGATTGCCATAGACAGCAAGTGTATGCGTTTTACTCATGTCAAAGCCTGCAGGGAGAGCTGTTCCAAATTTATAAGTCGCATGACCCAATCCCAGATCTGTAACAGTGCCGCCACTATCTGTAGAAGCTTGAACTGCTTGACTTCCATTAATGTTACTTGTAGCAGTTCTGGTTGTGTAAGCCACATAATTGCGCTCTGTTTCATCGTACCAGGCTAAAATAAAGCTGACGGATACTTTACCAAGTGTTTCAATACCATCCCGGTCGAGAGGCTGATTCAAATCATCTTTGATTTTGAATTCAACAAGAGGTTTTAAGTCATCCGGTATGGTAACGTCCATGATCTCGATTTGGAATCCAGGACGAATCCAGTCAAGATCTGCTTGGGACATGTAGGCTTCCTTTGAGTTCTTTGGATACTTAACAACCTTTTTTCCTTGGTCAAAACTGGTGGTCTTTCCTGCAAAAACGATACTTGTCAAACAGATAAGACTTAATAGACTGGCAATGATTCGGACCATCTTTCGCCTCCCTTGTATTCTTACAATAGTTAGTGCTGAGCAAGAGTCCTCGCCCAGCAGAGGAATAGTAGGTACTCTAGTCTGGCAAAAGGTAAGGGTCAAGAGAAATTCACAAAAAAGTATCCAATTGTTACGAAACTGAAACCATGAAACAGGATGCAGTCAGGAGAGATAAAGATCTGGCGTGGTGATCTATTAATTCTATTGGTTCGGTATGATTTAAACATGCAATCAGACAACACCGTATCGTTCTATCTTTATGCTTTTCTTTATCTTTGCATGAAAATCCAAGAGCTTATTGTCTCTGCTTAATTTGATTCAGATATTGCCAGACTATACTTTGGCACTCCGGGCAAAATTCATCTCCCCTAATATCTACCTCCTCCACACTGGATGAGGCGTGCATGAGACAGGATGTCTCAAGGCAGTGCATAAGACCAAGAAGGTGAGCCCATTCATGGAGTGCTACTTTGAAAAGTCTTTTCATAAATAGTTCCGGGTCATCAGGAAGGCCATAGAACGAGTTTCGAAGACGGTACACAGAAACCACACCCGCATTCCCACTGAGCTGGGCTTCACCCAATACGAATGTGAAAATGGGTATAAACAGATCAGCATCACATACCCCAAGAAGAACATCGCTTCCTGAGTGTTTAGATAGGTGCTGGATAATGGAACTTGAATTATACTGGTGTCGATTGACATCAAAACCCAACTCAGGACCTGTCTCGATATGTCTTATTCCTACAGGAAAAGGAGTGCGTGCTTCTAGTCTCTTACACAACTCTTCCAACAGCGCATAGTGACTTCTCCGCAAGTGTACCGGCACCAGAAACAGATTCATGTTGCGCTCAATTTTTCAGGCCGTATTTCTTTATTCTGTTATACAGTGTCGTTCGATCAATATGAAGGACCTGAGCAACCTTCGAAATGTTCCAGTCATGGGCTTCCAATGTCATTTTTATATGCGACTTGATAATGTCATCCAGAGTTCGATCTTCGATGGTCTCATCCAGGCCCATTTCTGAAACTTGCAAGTGATCCGGGACAATGGGTTGACCTTGACATAATACCGTTGCTCGTTCCAGTGTGTTGGCCAGTTCCCGAATATTTCCGGGCCATTGATGGGTGGTTAGTTGTTCCATAGACTCAGACGTAATTTCAGGAATTTCTATATTCATCTTCCGGGCATACATTTCAAGGAAGTACTCCACTAAAAGTGGTATGTCCGAGCGACGATCTCGCAATGGAGGGACCGTAATGGTAAAGACATTAATCCGGAAATAAAAATCATGCCTGAATGCACCGAACTCGACCAACTGCTCGAGGTTCTGGTTCGTTGCACAAATGATCCTGAAGTTGGCATTGATCGATTTGGTTCCGCCGATGCGGGTATATTCCTTTGTTTCGAGTACGCGAAGCAGTTCGACCTGCATTTTAGTACCGATACTTCCTACTTCATCCAAAAAGAGAGTACCTTCGTGAGCGAGTTCAATTTTCCCACGATGACGCTGTTGGGCACCGGTGAAGGCACCTTTTTCATGGCCGAATAACTCCGTTTCAAGGAGGGACTCGGGTATTGCCCCGCAATTGACTGGAACCAGGGAAAAAAACCGACGGGGTCCAGAAGCATGGATGGCACGTGCAATCAGTTCTTTCCCAGTACCGCTTTCACCCCTGATAAGGACTGTTACATCTGTATTTGCCAGCATTCTTATTTGCTCTTTGATCTTTTGAATGACTGGAGATACACCGACGAGTTCCTGATATCTGGTTAGTTTATTAATGGTCATCTTCAAGCGGGTGTTTTCCGATTTCAACCTTTGATGTTCCATGGCTTTCTTGATAACACGACTGAGATCATCTGGATCCACAGGTTTGTTTATATAATCAAAGGCGCCATCTTTCATCGCCTGCACCGCGGTGTCAATGGTGCCATGTGCGGTGAGCATGATGATAACGCTGTCCGGTGAATTCTTAGTGAGTCGCTTAAGCACTTCCATGCCACTCATACCAGGCATTCTGATGTCCAGCAGGATGGTATCCCAATTTCGTTCCTGTACCTTCTTTAATGCATCCTCTCCATTTTTCGCAGAGCTGGTTTCATAACCATCCTTGCGAAACCATCCAGTTAGGGAGTCTCGAACTGAAAACTCATCATCGACAATTAATATACTCTGAGTTTCTTGTTTCATTCATGGATCTCCTCATTGTTATCAGTTAATAATTTTTCATCTAAAAGAGGCTTGTCATCTGGAGGATTGCGTCTGAGCAGCAGTGTAAATGTGGTTCCTTTTCCCACTTCAGAAGTGACAGAGATTTTCCCTCCATGGCGATGGATAATGCCATAGACCACGGATAATCCAAGGCCGACTCCCTTCCCGTCATGTTTGGTGGAAACAAACGGGTCGAAAATATGAGGCAATTGGTCAGAGGGGATTCCAATACCCGTGTCGGATATATTGATACATAGCATATCATTAACCTTTTTTACCTCAATAGTTAGGTTGCCTCCTTGGGGCATGGCCTCAACAGCATTGACGAACAAGGCAATCAGGGCTTGCTTTATCTGGTCAGGCTGGCAGTAGATTTGATCATCAGTCTTTTTTAATGGGTTTACTTGGATGCCGCCCAACTCAAAATGATGATGAACAATTTGCAGGCTTTTCTCAAGAAGGGGATAAAAAAGATGATGGCTGCGTTCTTTTCCAGAACCTCGAGCAAATGAAAGCAGGTTGCGCACTACTTCACCACATCGTTTTGTTTCATCTTGAATGACCCCCAGATATCGAAGCAGCTCCTCACGGTTGTTCAGATCTGCCGGCATATCATTCATTTCCCTGGTGATTAATTTCGCGTATACCAGAACCCCGGCCAGAGGATTGTTGAGTTCATGTGCCACAGTGGCTGCCAACTTGCCCATGGATGCCATTTTCTCAAGATGGATCATCTGCTGTTGAGCAGATCGGAGCTCCTCAGTTTTATCGAAAATTTTGCCTTCCAGCTCACTTTCCCATTTTTCATTTTCCCGTTGTGCTGAATAAAGGGATTGAGACATCTTGTTAAAGGCTTGAGCCAATTGTCCCAGTTCATCTGATGACTGTTTTTGAATTCTCGTTTCCAGGTTCCCATCAGAAATCTGCCTGATTCCACTGATCAAACTCCTGACAGGTTTTCGTACAAACTTATTGATAAAAAGTGCCGTGAGTGCGCCCCCAAGGATGGTGAGAACGACGGCTAGGAACATGGTGTCCAATTCAGATTGATGTTGGCTCTTCTCAATAAAATCAACAGGCATAATTAAATCAAGGACTCCAAGAACTTGTTGATCCTCCGTATGGTAGTGACAGTCTGACAGGTAGCATTCAGGGGAATTCTGGATGGGGTGGATCTGTCCAAGTGTTAGAATGCCGTTGTCACGCCGAAATAAACGGGCTAACTGACCTTTGGGAACCATCTGCAATGGTTGGTTATGTTCATGGCAGATCATGCATTTTTCATTTTCCATGTCCACTATTTGATAAAGCTCATCTGTATTGGTTGAGAAAATAACCATTCCCTCTTTGTCGTAGATTCGGATGGTCATGATGCCTTCCTGTTTGGCGATGGCCTCGATCGTGTTTTGGACATCCTCCTTACAGTTCTCGAGCATGGCATACCGGAGGGCGCTTTCAAGAATAAAACCGGTTCTGGTGGCATTGACTTCAAGAGAGTTCATCCAGTCCCTGGATGAACGACGTAGACTGAAGAGTGTAAATAGTACAAATACTATAGCCATGACCATAAAAATAAGCAGGAACAGCTTGACACCAAGGGATTTTAGGATAGATGGAAACCAGCGCTTCATATTCATAGGAATTAATTTACACAGCATTGACTGTGTTAGCAAGGAATATTGAAAAAACGATCATATATTCCGTTAAGGGGATGACAATAGTTTCATTCCAACGAAATGGTAAATTGGTGTGAAGGGCTGGGCATAAAAAAATCTTCTGATTTAGATTTCTTGAAAATTTTAAAGAGACTTCGACTATCTCCCAAAAGCAACCCAAGATACCAAGGCTTTATTCAATAACAAAACCTTGGTACTACTAAAACTGAGTATGAGTTGGTTGTGGAAATCCTGAGAAATAGTTGGTCCTTTCTCAGAAGCTGCTCCTATTTGTCCACGGTCTCAGTGGGCTCTTCCTTTATACTGTGCAACGAAGATGGACGGTGATTCAGATAGTGAGTCAAGTGGATGAAAGCAAAGAAGAGCAGAGCGAGGAGTGCTTCATTGCTGTGAATGATCTGAGAAAAATTCAGGATCCAACCAGGAAATACAAGTGTTACCAGTGTGGGAAGCCACATTGCCAATCCCGACATTGCAAGTATGCTGATAGCGATAATCATCGCAAGATAGTCTAGTTTTTCCCAATAAAGCAACCCGGTTACTTTCGGTTTTTCATTCCAACCCACCATCCATTTACTGTGGTACCAGAGTTGTTTCAGGTCTCTCCAGCCAGGTAAAGGCGATGTGGGGCCAAATGCAGTTTGCAATAGACTCTCAGGCTCACTTATCTCAAGATTCTGTTTATTTCTCAGATGAACCTTCCATAGTGCCATGACCAGGCTGGCAATATGGATGATAAATGCTGTGAAAACGATTATTGCGCCCAAGCGATGGATGCCGGAGGCAATGACACTGCCTCCCAATAACTTGAAGGTCAATTGAGCCCATTCCTGCAGACAGAACTTCATGGGCAGTCCTGAAACCGCAAGCAACGCGAATCCTGTAAGGATTAAAGAATAGCAGAGACGATCAACCCCTCTAAACATTCGATAGGATCGTTTTTTTGGACTTGGCATCGTATCCATATCAGGCTGGAAGCGACGTTTGCGAATGTTCCATCCAATCGTATGCAGAATGAGAAAAACAAATGCAGCTAGAATGAGCATATGTGTTGTTTTCGTCGTCCAGAAGAGAAGGGGATAACCTGCTCTGTCATCGGGATCACCATGAGCAAAATACCCTGCAAATGCATCTGGAGCGTCCTCGTGGCATTTCCTGCAGGTTTGAATCTTATTGGCTGCCGAAAGGGGAGAGGCGGGTGAATCTAATGCAACGACTTCATGGGAGCCGTGGCAGTTGTAGCATCCCGCTACATTGCTGCCCCCAAGCGCTTTTATGCGCCCATGGTAGGTGTTTTGATGAAGCAGGAAGGCTTTTTCATGACAAGACCCACAGCGTTGATCTGAAAAAGATGCAAAACTCTTGTCGGTTGCCTGGATGTCATGAGCATTATGACAGGTCCCACAATGAGGCGCTTCTTCTTCACCATCTTCAACCAATTCTCCATGGATACTCTTTTCATAGGATTGTTGAATACCCAAATGACATGTGCCACATAGCTGGGCTACGTTGCCATGGTTGGTTTCACTGTCTTCTTCTGAGGAAGCGAGTATGGCATGTGACCCATGGCAATCCGTACAGGATGGCGAAACGATGGTTCCTTCCTTTACAAGGCTTTGACCGTGGACACTTCCCAGGTAAAGGTCATAGACTGAGGGTTGCTGGGCTTTATCTGAAGATTTGCCATGACAAGGCTTGCAGGTTTGAGAGACACGACGCTTAGTCAGCTTGGAGTTCGGATCATCTACGCCAAGAATATCATGGGCTCCATGACAATCCTGACAACGAGCTGAATTACCGTCGCCACCGGGCGCCTCCAGAACATGAATGCTAGGCTCCATTTCAGCTGCTGGTTCATCATGACACATTTCGCAGTCAACGAGTCCTGCGGAAATTGCAGTCTCATTGTCATCGTATTCGATATCTTCGTGGCAGTCTTCACAATCGAGATCCTGGTGAATGGAAGTCGAAAGTGCATCTTCGTCTGTGACGAATGAAATTCTGGATTTAATCTGGATGGGTTCCTTCTGCGTTGTATTTGGCGGATTTTCTGCATCCAGTCTGCTACAGGCGATGATGCTGCCGATCAAAAGGCAAACCATAGCCAGAATAAAATAAGTTCTGATTCGATTCTGTGTGTTTTTGAGGGTGTGATTGGTTCTAATCATCATACACCTCCTGTTGTTGAAGTATCGTCTTTGGTGATCGGAGGAGTGGTTTCATCTGGCGAAATCTCCTCAGCCTTTTCCTGGGCCACTATTTTCTCGTATTCTTCAGGGTGCTCATGCTTCATCGCTTCTTCACTCAAGTTCCCGGTCACCATTGCTAACGTGAACTCATGAGCTGAAGGCTTAAACATGACATGGTAGAGGTGCCATGCGATGATAGCTAAAGTGGCCAGCCAAGCCTCTAGCAGGTGGACAAGTTCAGCTACGTCCCATCCCCATTTTGGCATGAGCAGTAAGGCGCTTTCTTCGAACCATAAAATGAGCCCGGTGACGATCATAACCAATGATCCCCATAAAAGAGCCAGGTATTCCATCTTCTCAACATAAGAAAAGCGTCCGAAATGACCTGATTTGCGTTCCATATCCAGGTAGTATCGTAACTGGTGCCATACGTCTTTCAAATCCTGAAGGCTCGGCCACATGGCTACCAACTGGCCACGGCCCCTGCGCGTTAGTATTAAGTAGTATACGTGTACAACCGCGAGAACCATAAAGATGATGGCAGCTATCCGGTGTCCATATGAACGAACCAGGAAGCCGAGCCTGAAGTCAACAAGCGGTTGAACCCAGGCGGCTTCAGGGTACTTCAGGGCAAATCCAGTGATAACCAAAATGGTGAAGCTAAGGACAGTAGCGACATGCTGAAGGCGCTCAAAACCATTGAAACGCTCATGCTTCCAGCCTCTTTTGACTTTTTTATTGTAGTCACGCAGCTTTTTAAAATAGTCAAGAAGGTTATGACCCACCATGATCAGCAGTGTGAAGGTGATGATGAGGATATATGCATAGCGTACACCCACCAGCCAGTGACCACCGGTGCTCTGCGTGGGGTTGTGAACGGATCCTTTGGCAAAATTCTCTCCAGCCCCGGGGTGGCAGGAACCACAGGTTTCAGGCAAATTAG
>Ga0316190_10003044_pt1 | contig 12192 bp, 11 predicted proteins | sample Eddworburrow2_MG_FD_204929 | JGI IMG/M metagenome (GOLD analysis project Ga0316190, IMG submission 204929) | Coastal sediment microbial communities from Maine, United States - Eddy worm burrow 2 | ecosystem: Environmental > Aquatic > Marine > Coastal > Sediment | place: USA: Maine | collected... | reverse complement strand
GTCATCAATCTCCCAATCAGCAAGCTCTACCTCAAACGCATTATCGTTGTATATCTCAACCCATTCTTTCTCACCGCTTTCCGGCGCAGCCATGACCTCTGTTATATATACATTAGAGACACGGGGTGAAGATGGGCTTGGCGTTAAGGATGGAATAGCGGTTGGTATTGGAGAGGTGGTGGGTTCTGCAGATGGAGTTGGTGTGGAAATGACTGTTGGGGTGGGCGTTGAGTGAGGAGTATTGGATGAAGGCTGTGGGATACAGGGAGATCGATCAGAGTTGGAGAGGCCAATAGAAGCGCTTTCCACTTTCCATGCATCACCCCCGTCTAGCGTACGCTGATAGGTGAATCCACTCAGGAGTGTCGCATTAAACATACGTTCATCAATAGGCTTATTAGTTGATTGTGCATCAAATAGTCGCACTCGGGTAGTGTTATCTTCGATAAGATATGTGCCCAACACGGCTGAACACTGACCAGGCGCAAGTATTGTGCCTGGGGCAAACGTAGCGTACCGATCGCCCTCATAGTCAACGCGCCAGCCCGAGATATCAATATCTTTTGCTCCTGCGTTATACACTTCTACTTCCTGCACCACCGGGTCGGTGTAGAGTTCATTTATCACCACGCCAGAAGCCGCATGCACATTGCGTGCTGCGGCAAGTAGAAGGATCAGAAAGACGGCTATGTTTTTTAAATGTATTAATTTCATCCGTATAGTTTCATTTTCAGCAACTATACGAAAGAATTTGTCAAACATGCATGACAAATGTGTCAGGAAATCTGACAAGACACCAAATATAGGGTATTGATTATGTGACGAGCTTATATTGAGCTCTTTTTAGTTTTTTTCCATGCCTCGCATTTTATTTTTCAAAATGCAAAGAGCTTATACGCGCCGCACCATTTTGCTTGTTCTTTCCTATTGTCTGTTTTTATATTTCTTGCTACTATGAATGCATATGGAACCTACAACACAAACACAATCAAATGAGCAAAAAGAAGATGTGAGCGTCATCCGTCCGCTAGATGGTGGATCAAGCCCATCAAGTCCGTCATTTTCTTCCCGCTCAGGGGGTATGTCTGCGGCGACGTATTCAACAAAAGCAATCGTGATTATATTTGCACTAGCTGTGTTTATTGGAGTGGGTAGTGGATTTGGACTTGCACAGGTTTCTGGATCTTCCCCCTCCACGTCGTCTGAGGATGAAGCGACCGGATCGGTGAAAACTGAAAAAAGCGCTGGTGTGAAAGATGAAGATAGATTTCCCGACCAAGCAGAAGGAAAGCTTGTTGAGGGGGGTATTGAGGGGGAGGGCAGCTTTCACCTGGAGCGCCCAGGAGGCGAGTCGCAAAATGTATATATGACCTCGAGTATTGTCGACCTTTCAAACTATGTTGGAAAAAAAGTAACGGTATGGGGAGAAACGTTTGAAGGGCAGAAGGCAGGTTGGCTGATGGATATTGGATATATTGAGCTGCAATAGAGTTATTTTTGCTAGTCCCGCATTCGAATGATCACTTTTGACAACGTAAGTATGCATTATAACTCAGGCGTTTCGGCGCTTGAGGATGTTTCTTTTGAGATAAAAGACGGTGATTTTGTGTTTTTGGTTGGTCCTTCAGGCGCAGGTAAAACGACTATTTTACGTCTGATACTGCGCGAGCTTACGCCAAGCACGGGCACGGTTGCTGTCGATGAGTTTGTTCCTTCTGAAAAATCGTTCAAAGATATTCATAAACTACGACGAAGCATGGGAGTGATCTTCCAGGATTTTAAGATTTTACCCGACAAGAACGTGCGAGAAAACATATCTATGAGCCTCAAGGTTTCTGGCTACTCCAATCAATATATAAAAGAAGAAGTAGAGCGCGCGCTTGAGCTGGTTGGTCTACCTGAAAAGATGGAGATGTTTCCGATGCAGTTGTCCGCCGGTGAGCAGCAGCGCGTGGCGATAGCGCGCGCGATCGTTGGAGAGCGAAAGATCATACTTGCCGATGAGCCAACCGGTAATCTGGATCCAAAAACATCGTGGGAGATCATGAAGATTTTCAAAAAGCTTGAGAAGACAAAGACAATTATTTTGGCGACGCACAACGCAGACATCGTCAACAGCATGCAGCGACGCGTTATCGTCATGAAGGGCGGTAAGCTTGCCAAAGATATGAAAAAAGGTGGATATGATTTTTAAAAGAATTAAGAATTATGAATAGTATTTTTACTTCAATTCGTCGCACGCCTTACCAGTCAATGGCGTCGTTTCTTATACTTTTTTTCACGCTCTTTTTATCGCTTTTTTTCTTTAGTCTCATATCCTTTTTTCACGGAATACTTGGGTATGTAGAAACAAAGCCGCAGGTGACGATATACTTCCAGACAGAGACTCGAGAGGCTGATATTTCGCGTATCAAACGGGATATTGAGAACACCGGAAAAGTTGCCTCCGCAACCTATATGTCAAAAGAGAGCGCGCTGGAGATCTATCAGGATCTGAATCGTGACAATCCATTGCTGCTGGAGATGGTGAGCGCGGACATTCTCCCCCCCTCTCTTGAGGTTTACACAACGCGTCCCGAGTACCTGCAAGACATCGCCACGTTTGCCAGCGGCCAAAACATAGTTGATGAGGTGGTGTTTCAGCGAGATGTTGTAGATAAGATTGTGTCCGTTACAAACACGATGAGACTAATATCGATTAGTATATTGGTTGTGTTGATATTGGTTTCGTTTATGGTTCTTATGACCACTTCAGCGTTTAAGATTGCGCTCAAAAAAGAGGAGATTCAATTATTGCGGCTTATTGGTGCAAGCCGATTTTATGTGCGCGCTCCGTTTTTGAACGAGGGAGTGTTCTTTGGGTTTGTGAGTGGAACGGCTGCATTTTCAATATTTTACGGAGTGTTTTTCTACTTTAGATCATTTTTTGACTCATACTTGTTGGGTATTTCAGAGTTGCCATTTTTTGGCCTGGAAGCATACAATCTATACGTTTGGCCGCCAACGGCGGAGTATATCGGTCTGTCATACCTTATGACGATAACCTTTGGTATAAGCATTGCATACGTCGGCACATTCCTGGCAACTTCAAAGTATATTGGCGACTAGGATCCTACACATAAAATTGTCGCGTGTTTATAAACTATAATGAACCTATGAGACGTGTTGTAATGTTTGTATTGTTTGGTGGCTTGGTGTTGTTGGGGGGAGTGTTTGCGATGGTTAGTGTGGTAAGTGCACAAACGTGTAAAACAGAAGATGAGTGTAAAAATCAGATTCAAGAATACGAGTCAAAGCTATCGGGCTTACAGGAGCAAAAAAGTACCCTCGCTTCTCAAGTGCAATTTTTCGATACACAGATCTACTTGACCGGGCTTCGCGTGCAGGAAACACAGCAGAAAATGGAGCGGCTGGAGAACGAGGTGGAGAAGTTGGGTGGTAAGATTGAAGGTCTCGACAATTCACTCGACTATGTAAGCAGGCTACTTATCAAAAAAATAGCCGAAGACTATAAGCGACGGGATGTACCACTACTATCTCTTCTTATCGATCCTGACCGTGCTTCACAGCTCATCAATCGTATGAAATATGCAAAAGTTGCACAGGAAAACGATCGAAAACTCGCCTTTCAAGTACAGCAAGCAAAGCTCAATTTTGAACAGCAAAAAGAGGCGCGGGAAGAAAAGGCCAAAGAGCTCGAAGAGCTGGATGCGGTATTGGTGGGACAAAAAGAATCGCTCGATGGACAAAAGGCCGTAAAGCAGCGACTCCTTGCTGACACGCAAAATGACGAGGCAAAGTATCAATCACTGCTGGCGCAAGCGCGCGCTGAGTTTGCTGCAATACAAGGGATTGTATCGGGTGGTGGTACAGAAACGCTTATGCGCGAGGTTAAAAAAGGAGACACCATTGCTAGCGTTATTTCAACAGCCTCATGTAATTCATCGGCCGCACACCTGCACTTTATCGTGCAAAGCGGTGGTGATACGGTAAACCCATTTGGATATTTATCGGGGATTGATCACAATAATTGCTCAGGTTCCAGTTGTGGCGCCTCGGATGGGGATGCATTTAACCCTTCGGGTAGTTGGAGTTGGCCAATTCCTGGTCCCATTAATTTTAACCAAGGGTACGGTGAGACGTGGGCAGTTCGCAATAGCTGGGTTGGTAATATTTACAGCTTCCACAATGGCATTGATGTCGTAGGTAGTTCGCATGCGGTGACGGCGGTAGAGGATGGAGAGCTTTACAGTGGAAGCTACGCATTGGGGTGCACGCTCAGCTACGTCAAACTCAAACATAAAGACTCAGATCTTTCCACGCTCTACCTGCATGTATACCCGCAATAAGTAAGATTCATCGAGAGTGCGCAAGGAGTCTTTGATGAAGTTGGTGCTAGCTCTTTTTATTTTTCTCCAGCTCATCTTTGTGCCACTTGAGATAAGCTTCGATATAGCCATCAAGATCTCCACCAAGCACTGCGTCAACCTGCGTCGTTTCGTAACCACTGCGTAAGTCTTTGATGAGTTTGTATGGGTGGAGTACATATGAGCGAATTTGGCGACCCCAACTGGCATAGCTATCACCCTTCATTCCAGATACTTCTTTATTGCGACGCTCCTCTTCGACACGCCACAGCTTGGCCTTGAGGAGTTTGAGCGCGGTTTCACGGTTGGCGCCTTGGTATCGCTCAGACTGAGAGGTGACCACGGTGTTGGTTGGTGTGTGGATAAGGCGCACAGCGGTTGATACCTTATTTACGTTTTGTCCCCCTGATCCTCCTGAGCGGAAAAATTGCCATTCAAGATCGTCGTCTCTCACCTCCACGGCAGCGTCCTCCACAACCGGCAACACCTCAACGAGCGCAAATGATGTCTGTCGTAACTTGTCAGCATTGAATGGAGATTGACGCACAAGTCGATGAGTTCCTGCTTCAGCATGTAGATATCCATATGCGTATGGCGCACTGACATTTATGGTCGTACTCTTGATACCTGCTTCCTCACCCGGTACACGATCTACTTCGTCCCACTCCCATCCTTTTAGCTCAAAGTAGCGGGTGTACATGCGAAACAACATGTGTGTCCAGTCCATCGCTTCGGTACCTCCTTGTCCTGCATGAATCTCAAATATTGCGTCTTTTTTATCGTGTGGGCCCGAGAGAAACATAAGCGTTTCATATTTTTTCAAAAGAGGCTTTGCTTCGCGCAGTGCATTTTCTTCAAAGTAGAGCTGTAACAGCTCAAGATCTTCCGCTTCGCCTTTTAGGTTGCTGATGCGCTTACTGACGCGAGCCGCTCTAACGTTATCTTTCCAAAACTCAGCATCATAGGTCTGTTTTTCCAGCTCGGCAACTTCTTGTTTTTTTTGCGCAATCTCTGCCTTCTCAAGCACGTTTTGGATTCTTCGCTTGAGATCTTCTTCGTATTGGGGTGTTTGGTTTGCCATGTTGTTGTCTATTATACCTATATTTATGCTTCGCACACTGGACACTTGCCGATTTTGGTTATAATAGAAACATGGATAAAATATTACTACTTCTTGGGGTGCTACTTATGTTTGCGGCATTGACCGATGCGGTGAAGCCAACCGATATTGTGAGCGTTATGTACAATGCAAATGCTCCTGGCGCTGTTGATCCTGCTCCGCCCGTTGCGACCAATACCTATCCAGAGCAAAGAAGTGTCGGGTTTCAAGGAGATGAGGCTGCGCTAGAGCCGCGTACCGGAAATGCGACGCAGATCGCAGGCAGCGCGGACATAAATGGCGTGATATTTACGGGTCCAGTACTTTGGGATGGTCAGGGGGGAACGCTGCGCCTTACCAATTGCGTGATTAATGCTGGCGTCTCCACCACCGGCGCAATAATTGCTCTGTCGGGCGGGAGAATTGAGATTGACTCATGCACGCTGCGAGTGACCGACTCTAACTCATCGGGAGTTGTGCATGGTGCAGCGGTTAAAATTATCACCAATAGCGATTTGTCGGGTGCGGGGGACGGGATCAATTCAGCGCAACCAGGAAGTCTTATTGAAGGAAACTGGATTCACGATTTGCAGCAGAGTCCAGACTGTGCGCAAGTGCATAATGATGGCGTACAAATCTATGCGGGGCAGGGAGATGTAACTATTCGTAATAATCGCATAGAGCTTCCCAGCACCGGATGCAATGGAAATGCAGTTGTGTTTACGCAAGGGGCGGGAATAGGAGATATTATTATTGAGGGAAATTATATGCGTGGCGGTGAGGCAATCCTCAAAAATCAAGATGGCACGATGCATGTGATAGGAAACACATTTGTCAATAATTCGAATATTGATGTTGCTAATGGTTTCAGCTGTTGTAAGATAAACTTCTACTCCGCAACAAACGGTACTATAGGGCAATGGAACAACAACATCAACGACCTAAATCTTACTATTCCACAACCACAGTAAGCATTATAATGCTCACCTATGAAAGCGCTAAAAAATTATCTAAAAAATAACAAGAAAACACATCTTATATTTGATTTTGATGCAACAATTTTCGAGCTCATATTGCCATGGGAAAAACACTTTGACGCTATTGAGAAAGAATTGTCGGCGCTAGACCAGGATCTATGGAGTAATTATGAACAGGAGATAACGGGAGACGTAGTTACGCAGCACAAGTATATTGAGCAGTATGGAAAAAAGGCGCGAGACATATTTGACAAAAATTCTATCTGGTTTGAGCAACACCATTTGCAAAATGTGCGGGTAAATGAGCCGTTGGTTGAGTTTATCCAGAATGACAATGATTATGTAAAATATGTGTGGTCGTCAAACTCACGCCCAAGCATTGAGCGCGTGCTAAAAGAACACAACCTGATGGACTCGTTTCAAGCAGTCGTAACACGAGAAATGGTAGAAAATATCAAACCCTATACGTATGGCTTTAAGCATATCGATGATGGAAAGACGGCCAAAGAACAATATCTATTTATTGGTGACAGTATCAATGATGAAGGTGCGGCAAGCGCGCTTGGCGTTGATTTCTTCAAAGTAGCTTTCTAGAGAAAACCCAACAAACACCCCAATTAAGGAGTGAGTTGTTGGTTTTGATTGCAATAAGCCATGTGGCTATTTTTTTGTTGAACAAGTCATGCAGGACTTGGGGTGGGTGAACAGCTCATAGACTGCTGACACACCTACGAGGGTGTAGACGATTTGTTCAGCGCCACTGATTGATCCAACAAGTGCTGTGACGAGGTTAAAATCGAAAAGACCAATAAGTCCCCAGTTAAGTGCTCCCACAACAACAAGCAGAAATGTAGCCATGTGTAGTATCTTCATGTTTATATCACCTCCCCTTTAAAAGTCCATGTGTATGAATCTTTTGCTTGGGATAACGTCTTTTCTTATCGCTACTTAAAGTCTGTACCGAGAATGACTATCACGTCAGATGTTTCGTCTTCATCCAGCGTTTCGATTTCGGGTGATTTGACCGAGTCAGAAAGCGCTTCTTTGACGTCGTCCTCCGTGCTAGCAAACTCCTGCTTAATTTGGATCACCGTTGTTTCGTAGTCAAAGTTATCAGCATTTCCCGTTAACACCTCTTCGTAACCGGCATCAATAAGAAGCGTTTTTGCATCTCCCGCAAGTCCGGCTGTACCCGATCCATTTAGCACTTTTATCTTCACTTCCTCTTTTTCAAATGCCGGGGTTGGGCTAGGCGTTGGAGTTGGTGTTGCTGGCGCGGGAGTTGGCGTTGGGGTTGGGCTGCTGAGGGATGGCATGCTTATCTCACCCGTACTGAATCGACTGAACGCAAAGAATGCACCAACGGACAAGAGAAATGCAACGAGAAATATAAGCACTTCTTTGCGAAATAGCGGGATACGAGGAAAGCGAAATCCGCCAGAGGAACCATTCCCGTCAGGAATTTTATGTTTTTCATCGCCACCACTTTTGCGCAACATCTGGAAGTCTTTATTTTCTTGCGTCAGTAAAAACGCACCAAAACAGACGTCAAACGAAAGAATGGGAAACGGCTTATTTGGCGGAACAACAAGCATCTTGACATATTCTTCATAAAAGTTGGGAATAATACGCTTCAATGGATTGGTCCAAACACCAACATTTTTGGTGAACGTGTCTTGGCGAACAGACTCGGATGCTTCTCCTGAAAGAATAAGCCGATTAAGTTTGGTGCCATCATTTTGGTATTCATCAACTTTGGTTTTCACCGCCTGCTCAATTGTGGTGTTTGAATCGAGTGTTTGTAGCCATTTTTTGTCTGAAATCAGACCGCTGGAATCATAAAGATACCCTTCAATTGTATTGCCATTATAAGAAGCGTAAAGGATTGTTTCGCGCTTTTCTTTGCGTAGCGTCTTGTCAAACAGCTTGAACACCGCAAGCGTGTCGGGAATGAGTGCGGAAAGCTTCAGGCCAAGTAGTGAGAGCGCCTCTGAAAACATGTCTGCCTGCTCGCGGGATATTGCATAGAATGAAACCTCGTTGTGGTCCTCTTGTGGGCGAATAATATATCCATAGTGAGCCGAATCAATGTCGACTGTGAGGCTGGCTCGCGCTTTGTCGATTACAAATGCTTGAACGGCAGAAGGGGCAATATCAAGCGGCACATTTGTTTTGAAAAATTCAAAGCTAGACTGAGGTAGAATGAGGCTGACTTCTTTTTCTTGGTTCTCCGTCATGTGGGAGGTTGCTTCTTTGATCGCGGAGGCCAAGATGTCAACATTGCGCGGTTTGCCCGACTCCATGAGTGCTACCTCATGTCGTTTTTCAAAAAAATCTATATCAAACTGCCCAAGTAGTGTCTTTTTGAGAAGGAGCAATCGGATCTGCTTATCGGTCAACTGTACGTACAACATATCCACTAATTATATGGTGAAAAAAAAGGGAATAGCAAGTGCAAGTATGATGAGAAGGTGTGATAGGCGGATAGACAGGCGCAAAAACAAAAAGCATTCTGCTGTAGGAATTGTCATTATCGGAAGTTTGGGTTGTGTAGGTTTTTTGATCTGAAGGTTTGATCGGTAAGATCTCCAGCTTGGCGCTTACCAACTCCAGACAAACAACCAGCTCTTGACGCTGTATAATTGTGCTCATGAACGATAGCGTGCAAGAGATTAAAAAGAAGATCGATATAGTTGAGTTTATTGGTTCGTATGTGAGCGTAAAAAAAGCTGGGCGCAACTTCAAAGCAAATTGCCCGTTTCATCAAGAAAAATCTCCATCGTTTGTTATATCTCCTGATCGTCAAATTTGGCACTGCTTCGGGTCTTGTCATGAGGGCGGAGATGCTATCAAGTTCTTGATGAAGTGGGAAAACATATCGTTTGTTGAGGCAGTGAAGGATCTGGCGGCGCGTGTGGGTGTTTCTGTAGATTTTGGTCATGTTGATGATGAGAAAGCCAAACAGCGTGATGGAATACTCACGCTCAATCTTCTAGCCGCCAAATATTATCATTACATATTCGCAAAAACCAAGCAGGGGGAGCGCGCACGTTCATACGTTGCTGACCATCGTGGGATATCGGACAAGGTTGCGCAGACGTTTCAGATTGGATATGCGCCGTCATCATGGGATTCGTTACTCTCATATTTGCGTTCCAAAAACCATACAGATGTGGCCATTGAGCAAGCAGGACTGGCGTTGCGTAGCGCCAAAACAGGCAAATTGTATGATCGGTTTCGTGGTCGGGTGATGTTTCCAATTCAGGACGCACGTGGGAATGTTGTGGGATTTTCTGGTCGCGTGTTGGAGGGTGAGGGTGACGGAGCCAAGTACATTAATTCTCCCGAGACGCCCGTCTATCACAAACGAGAAACGCTTTATGGTATTTATCAGGCAAAAGAGGGAATTAAAAAACATGAATATACTTTATTGGTTGAGGGAGAGTTTGATGTGATTGCGCCGTTTCAGCACGGTATAGATAATATCGTTGCGGTGAAGGGATCGGCCATCACACAAGAACAGCTCATGTTGCTCAAACGATATGCTCCAAAGATCGTGTTTGCAATGGATGCAGATGGGTCGGGCGCGGATGCGGTGAGGCGTGGGGCGTTGGAGGCAGATAAACTCGACATGGAGTGTGAGGTTTTGAGTCTGGAGGACGGGAATGATCCTGATGAGGCGGTGCGTAACAATCTTATTGCATTCAAAAAAAGCTTGTCGCACACGCAGCCAGTGTACGACTTTTTGTTTGATGTGTTGTCTAAGCGGCATAATATCGATGATCCTTATGGGAAGAAGCGGATCATTGAGGGGATTGTGGAGCATCTGGCACACATCAGCAATCCAATAATTCAGTCGCATTATATAAAAAAGTTTTCCAGCGCTCTTGAGGTGAGCGAATCAAGCGTGGAGTCGGCGCTGAGTAAACGTCGGCGTGGTGTGCGTGATCGATCGGCACTTCGTAAAAACTCAAAAGAGAAGCAACCGCAAAGAAGTCGAGAAGATCTGGTGGAGCAATATGTAATGAGCTTATTGCTGCAAGGAGCAATAACGCAGGAGATGGGAAAGGTTTTCGAAGTGTTGGAAAGCGCTGATTTTGTACATGTTGTGTATCAGAAGTTGTTTGATGCATTTGCGACGTATCACCATCAAGAAAACAAAGACGTCTCATTTGCCGACTCTCTTCCGGCTGAGCTGCTTGAGGCTTATAATGAAGCATATCTCTATGCAGCGTTTGATGAAACGTTTTCAGCGAGTAGCATCATGCGGCTCGTATATGAGGTAAAACGTAATTCTCTAAAGCGGCAAATCAAGAGTCAATTGTCCAAAAATGATGATGAAGAAGCGGTGGATATAGAGACAAAAACACTTTCTATATTGCAGAAACAACTGACAGAGGTGGAAAAACACGTCAGTTCGTTATAAAATGTAGCCTATGTCTCGCCAAAAATTCTCAAAAAACTACAAAGATCTTATTAAACAAGGAGAGCAAGATGGCTTTTTGGTGCAAGAGGATATCCTCCTCGTATACCCCGAACCTGAACATCATGTTGAAGAGATAGACGAATTTTTCGCTCAAGCACTTGAAAAGGGAGTTGATATTTTTGAAACTGTTTCGACTCGTGAAGAGGAAGACGCAAAAAAATCTGCCGAGGAAATTGAGCGAGAAATAGAAATGCTCATCACTACTCGTCACGGTGAATCTCTTGATCCTATCAAAAAATACCTCAAAGAAATTGGAAAGACACCGCTGCTGAAGTTTGAAGAAGAGGTGTCTTTGGCCAAAGCATATGAAGCGGGAGATGAAGAAGCAAAAGACCTACTCACTCGTGCAAACTTGCGCTTAGTTGTTTCTATTGCAAAGAAGTATCTTGGTCGCCGTCTTTCGTTTCTCGACCTTATCCAGGAGGGAAACAAAGGTCTTATCCGTGGCGTGGAGAAGTATGATTGGCGCCGTGGATTTAAGTTTTCGACGTATGCCACCTGGTGGATCCGTCAGGCTATAACTCGCGCAATCGCTGATCAGTCTCGTACTATCCGTATTCCTGTTCATATGGTTGATCAGATCAATCGATTCTATAAGACGCAGCGCAAACTGACGCAAAAACTAGGACGTGAACCAAAACTCAAAGAAGTTGCAAAAGAAATGGAATTGACGGTTGAAGAGGTTGAAAACCTTATGCGTATTTCCCAACAACCTAAGTCGCTCTCAACCCCAATTGGTGATGACAAAGAAACTACTCTCGAGCAATTTATTGCAGATAAAAACCAGCCAACGCTTTACGACAAGGTTTCAAAAGAGCTGTTGAAAGACGCGCTTGGAAAAGTGCTAGATACCCTGTCTCCGCGCGAGCGCAAGGTGTTGATGCTCAGGTTTGGCCTAGAGGATAGCAAGCCCAAAACTCTTGAGGAAGTGGGACGTGAGTTTAAGGTGACGCGCGAGCGCATCCGACAAATTGAGGCAAAAGCTATCCGCAAACTCAAACACCCAACCCGTGCTCGCAAGCTTAAAGACTTTCTAGACTGATCCGCTCCCTTACAATACTTTTTGATGAGCCTATTGCTGAATTGGGCTATGCGCTTTTATTTTGGTTCACACAATGAGCGCGCATCGTATTAGTCCCAGTCTTTCATCCATCTCATCCACGTGCTCACTTGATTTGATCCCTCAGAGTATAGTAAAGTGAATGGATGGACAAACCTTCCAGTAAGCGTGGATTATCCCATATTGAAAAAGTGCTCAACGTA
>Ga0316190_10003043_pt1 | contig 12192 bp, 12 predicted proteins | sample Eddworburrow2_MG_FD_204929 | JGI IMG/M metagenome (GOLD analysis project Ga0316190, IMG submission 204929) | Coastal sediment microbial communities from Maine, United States - Eddy worm burrow 2 | ecosystem: Environmental > Aquatic > Marine > Coastal > Sediment | place: USA: Maine | collected... | reverse complement strand
CTGGTCGGTGGTGTGGATGTCTTTGGGCCTGCGGATTTTGGGTACCGCCTCCATCGCCGCCTTGGTCTCGAACAGCTTCATGCCGATCGGCGTGGTGCGAATCCGTAGGAGGCGATTCAAATCGTCGACGATCCCCGTCCAGTCGAATTGGCCAGGAGCGTCGGAGTTGGCGATGGCCACCCGTGCTTCATCATTTGTGGTCATGGACCCCGAGCGTAATCAACGCTCGGGTCCATGACCTGATCCACTCGGAGGCTCCGACATCGGGCCGACCGGCGGACCATGCCGCAGCCCTGTCAGCCGGTCAGAGGTTGCCCTCGCCGATCTCCAGCTCGGGATGGCTGCTGTCGCCGATCATCTCCGCGACGCGAAAGGCGATGTCAAGAGATTGGCGGGCGTTCAGCCGGGGATCGCACAAGGTGTCGTACCGCCCTCCCAGGTCCGCGTCGGTGAGTGAGTCCGACCCGCCGACGCACTCGGTGACCGCATCGCCGGTGAGCTCGCAATGGAGCCCGCCTGGCCAGGTTCCGGCCTCGTGGTGGGCGGTGAAGAATCCTTCAACCTCCGACAGGATGTCTTCAACATGGCGGGTCTTGAGACCGTTGTCTGACGTGTAGGTGTTGCCGTGCATCGGGTCGCACACCCACACCACCGGATGGTCCGCATCGCGCACCGCTTCGAGCAGAGGGGGGAGCGCTTCGCGGACCTTGTCGGCTCCCGTCCGACTGATGAGGGTGAGCCGACCGGGAATTCGGTCCGGATTGAGCGCCTCACACAGCGCCACGACCTGGTCGGGGGTCGTCGTCGGGCCGATCTTGCAGCCGATCGGGTTGTTGATTCCCCGGAAGAACTCGATGTGAGCGCCGTCGAGCTGACGAGTGCGTTCGCCGATCCACACCATGTGGGCTGAGCAGTCATACCAGTCGCCGGTCAGCGAGTCCTCGCGGGTCAACGCCTCTTCGTAGCCGAGGATCAGCGCTTCGTGACTGGTGAACAGGTCGACATCGTGGAGCTCGGGCTGGGTGTTGGTCGACACGCCGCACGCCTGCATGAACCGGAGGGCTTTGCTGATGCCCTGGGCCAGCTCGGTGTAGCGCTGGCCCTCGGCGCTTGAGGCCACGAACTCCTGGTTCCAGGACTGCACCCGACTCAGGTCGGCGAAGCCACCCTTGGTGAACGCCCGGAGGAGGTTCAGGGTGGATGACGACTGGTGGTATGCGCTTATCAGCCGTTCCGGATTGGCCAGTCGGGCGCCTTCGGAGAAGGCGGCGTCGTTGACCATGTGTCCGCGGAACGATGGCAGCTCGACTTCATCGATGGTTTCGGTTGGGCTGGATCGGGGCTTGGCGAACTGTCCGGCGATCCGTCCGACTTTCACGACCGGCACCCCCGACGAGTAGGTCAGCACCACCGCCATCTGGAGGATGATCTTGAGCTTGTCCCGTATCTTGTCCGCCGAGAAGTCCGCAAAGGACTCGGCGCAGTCACCGGCTTGGAGCAGGAACGCCCGGCCCTCGGCCACCTCTGCCAGCTGAGCCTGCAGGTTGCGGGCCTCGCCGGCAAACACGAGCGGGGGAAGCTCCCCGAGCGTTTTCAGCACGGACTCGAAGGACGCCTCGTCAGGCCAGTCTGGCTGTTGAATCGCAGGAAAGTCTTTCCAACTGCTGGGGTTCCACTCGTCGTTCACCCCCCAATGCTCGCGGTGAAGTGGCGCCGTTGCAACGCGGCCCGGCCCCGGGACGCGAGCGAGCCCGGTCCTATGGACCGGGCCCGCTCGTATTCGCCGTAGGTCTAGCTGTACTTCACGCCCGAAAGCGCATGTTGGATCAGGCGGCGTCGATGGTGTGCGCGGCCTGATCGCGCACGGTGTTGACCGCCCTCTTCACGAGGCGGCGGGCGGCCTCCGCGGTCACGCCCAGTTCCTCACCGACCTCGCGATAACTGCGTTTGCGGCCATCGGACAACCCGAAGCGCTGCTCGACCGCGTAGCGAGCTCGGGGGTCGAGCACGTCGAGCAGTCCGGTCACGAGCTGTTCTTCGACTCGTGCGACGACCTCGGCCTCGGGCCCAGGCGTGGAGTCGGGGAGCAGATCGACCAGCTCGTTGCTGTCATCGTCGCCGATCGTTCGGTCCAGCGACGTGGGAGTCGTCAGCCGATGCAGCCGGGCATGCTCGTCATCCAGCTCGTCTCCATCGCCTGACACCTGGCGTAGCGCCGCTCTCAAACTGGCAGAGCGGTCGCCGGGGAGTCGTACGAGGCTGGCCTTCTGGTCGAGGGCCCGGCCGATGGCCTGCCGGATCCAGAAGGTGGCGTACGTCGAGAACTTGAAGCCCTTGCGCCAGTCGAACTTGTCGACCGCATGCTCCAAGCCCAGGTTGCCCTCTTGAATCAGATCCAACAGCTCCATGCTCGGAGGCAATGGATACCGACGGGCAACGCTCACGACCAGACGCAGGTTGGCCCGGATGAACCGGTCCTTGGCGTCGGCCGCGTCACGGATTGCTCGGCGGGTCTCGCGACAGTGATCGCCCTGTTCTCTCAGGGTGAGGGCGGCTTGGCCGGCCTCAATCACCTGCGCGAGCTCTCGTTCCTCCTGGGCGGTCAGGAGGGGCACAAGCCCGATCTCGTTCAGATATTGACCTACAGAATCACTCATGTCACCTACGGTTCGGAGCTCCGGACGCTCCAGTCGGTATGGCTTGACGCATCCTCAGCTCCGGAGCTGAGGATCGATCCGGTTGGATCGAAGTGTCTTGCGCCAAGTCAGGCTTCCCTTTCGGTAGAGGCGAAGATGTCGTCTTCACCCCATCGAGGTCCCACCCTCGACCTCGTCTCCCCTGGATGACGGGGGAGCACGCCCTCGATCGCTGGGAGCGGATCGAGCTGTTCCTCCATTGGACTCGTCAACTACGGCAAATGTCGCGGATGCCGTTATCGTTGGAAACCCATGAGCGGCTCAGGCGAGCGCCTCGGGATTCTCGGTGGCACCTTCGACCCTCCACATATCGGCCACTTGGCGTCCGCAGTAAATGCTTTATCCGCACTTTCTCTAAATCGGGTGCTCTTAGTGGTCGCAAACCGGCCCTGGCAGAAGGTCGGAACTCGTCAGATCAGCCCCGCTGAAGTGCGTCTTGAGATGGTCAGAAACGCGGTCCGGGGTCTCCGCGGCCTCGAGGCCAGTGATTGTGAAATTGTTCGCGGCGGTGACTCGACAACGGCAGAAACCGTTCAGGAATTCAGGGCCGAAGATCCTACGCGCGAGTTGTTTGTGATCCTCGGCCGCGACGCGGCGGCAGGCCTGTTGACCTGGAGATCGCCCGAAACGATCCGAGACCTGTCAACCATCGCTGTGGTGGATCGGGAACACTCGTCGGGTGGCCAAATGCCGCCCGGATGGAGCTCCGTCGAGGTCGCCATGCCGCGACTCGACGTGTCGAGCAGCGACCTCCGTCAACGGGTTCGCGACGGTCGACCCCTCGATGTCCTTGTCCCTGCGGCGGTGATCGAGGTGATCGTCGAGCACCACCTCTATGGTGTGGGCCGATGAAAGCCCCGGGCGCGCCGACCACTTCCAGGACCCGATCTCAGGCTGCGTCCATCGCCCGTCCGCCCGGAGCGGTCGCCGACTCGGGTAGGGGAGCGCAGCCCATTGGTTCCCAGCCCGCCTCAGTGTGGAGGCGCATCGGGTTCGCAGGGGCGTGGCTGGCGTTGGCTCTCTCCGTGCCGATCCTGGCCGTCATCGGGATGCGATCGGTGCTCGATGTGCAAGCCACCGCCCCCGAGCGGCAACAGGTCGACCCCACCGCCGTGGACTTTCAGGCTCTGGTGACGCCGACCCCGACCTTGTTGGTGCTGTATCAGGACGGTGCCGGGACGCTCGCTTCGGTGGCGTTGATGGTGCCCGCAGGAGTGGGGTCAGGGGGCACTGTGCTGTTGTTGCCGGCCTCGACCGAGGTGCCCTCCTTGGCGGGGGTTGGGGCTGGGAGTGGTGATGGTCGTCTGCTGACGTTGGCCGAACTCCACGCGATGGACCCGAATGCCACGGGGAAAGCGGTCGAGGCCCTGCTCGGTATCTCGCTACCTCAGGTGGCGTTGATCGACGGCGCGGCCTGGGCCGAGACGGTTGCGCCTATCGGTGCTGTCGTCATCGACAGTCCAGACCGACTGGAAACCACCGATGCGGCCGGCCAGCCGGTGGTGTACGAGGCCAGCCGCCTCGCGTTGCGGCCCGAGGACGTCGGACCGTACCTGGGGGCATCTCGAAGCGGGGAGAGCCCCGAGGCGAAGCTCTTTCGCCAGGACCTGGTCTGGACCGCTTGGCTCGACGCCTTGGCTCAGATGGACGATCCGGGGGTCGGGGGCGGGTCCCGGTTGTTCGGTTCTTTTGGGCACGACATCGCTAATGGCATTCATGATGTGACGGTGGTCGCGGGGCAGGCGAGCCCGGCGGAGGGCGATGGGATGGCCCGATTCCAAGTCCTTCCCGGCCAGCTCCACGCTCAGGTGCTCGATCTCGTGCAGTTCCCTGTCGGCGCGCCGGGTGATGACCGCTGGGCGAGGGTGCGGTTGCTCGACGGGCGCGGAGACCAGGCGGCGACACTTGCGGCCGGCCGGGTGATCGCGAACGAATGGGCGCAGCTCACCGTGTTCGGGACCGCTGATTCGTTCGACCATGTGGCGAATCTGGTGCAGTTCCACGGCGATGAATACCGTGATCATGGCGAACGGCTGGCCCAGGCGTTGGGTGGTGGTGTGCTGGTGTTCGCCGAGGATCCGACCGATGTGGTGGATCTCACGGTGGTTGTCGGCGCAGATTTCGAGTCCGATTTCTCTACTCCTGACGACGTTGTTCCGCGTATCATCACGTCGGTACCCGAATCGGGCACCGACGATGGAGGCTGAACCCTGAAGCAACACCTACAAATCGATACCCGTGCGCTCGTGGCGGCGGCGGCCCGCGGGGCTGAGGACAAGCTCGGCCAGGACACGATCGTGCTGGACGTCGGCGATGTCCTGGCCATCACCGGCTACTTCATCGTGACCTCGGGCGCGAACACCCGCCAGGTCAAAACGATCACCGAAGGCGTCGAGGAATCGGTCGACAAAGTCGGAGGCCCAAAGCCCATCCGCGTGGAAGGCCTCGATGCCCTCCAGTGGGTGCTCATGGACTTCGGCGGGTTCGTCGTGCACGTGTTTGGCGAGGAAGCCCGCCAGTTCTACGCGCTCGAGCGGCTGTGGAAAGACGTGCCGAGGGTCGAGTGGCGCCAGACCTGAGCCGGGTATCACCTGGGGATGTAGCGTCGCGCCATGTCTTTCGTGGAGACCGCCAAGGGTCCTATCGATAGCTCTGCGCTCGGTCGGGTATTGATGCACGAGCACATTTTCGTGATCTCCCCCGAGATCCAGGCGAACTATCCCGCCGAGTGGGGTGACGACGAGACCCGGATCGCCGAGGCGGTCGCAAAGTTCAACGACCTGAAGGCATCGGGTATCGACACGATCCTGGACCCGACCGCGCTCGGTCTGGGTCGGTACATTCCCCGTATCGCGGCCGTGGCCGAACGTATCGAGTTGAACATCCTCGTCGCCACCGGGCTCTACACCTTCAACGAGTTGCCGTTCTATTTTCGCAGTCGACCGGCCGGCAGCGGCCCGGACGGCAGCGACCCGATGACCGAAGCATTCGTGCGCGACATCACCGACGGCATAGCCGACACCGGGATCAAGGCCGCCGTGCTCAAGTGCGCCACCGACCGGCCAGGCGTGACCCCCGACGTGGAACGGACGCTTCGTGCGGTAGCGCGGGCTCATCGGCGAACGGGGTGTCCCATCACGACCCACACCCACGCACAGACCCGGCGCGGCCTTGACCAACAGGAGATCTTCAAACAGGAGGGCGTCGACCTCGGCCGGGTTGTGATCGGCCACAGCGGTGACAGCGACGACTTGGACTACCTCTTGGAGCTGATCGACAACGGCAGCTATCTGGGTATGGACCGGTTCGGTATCGACGGCTATCTCACCACTGCTCAGCGGGTAGAGGTGATCGCCGAATTGTGCCGGCGCGGGCATGCTGATCGACTCGTGTTGTCTCACGACGCGAGCTGCTATATCGATTGGATACCCGGCGAGATGGAACAGATCAACGAGCAGATGCCGAACTGGCACTATCTGCACATCAGCGAGGACGTCCTCCCGGCGTTACGCCAGGCCGGCGTATCCGACGCAGACATCGATCTGATGCTCGTCGACAACCCCCGCCGCTATTTCGACACTGTGGAGCCCTACTAACTCATGCACCCCCCGTTGGCCGGTATTCGAGTCCTGGACTTCTCGCGGATCATCGCCGGTCCGCTCTGCTCTCAGCAGCTGGCCGATCTCGGGGCCGAGGTCATCAAGGTCGAACACCCGGTGACCGGTGATGAGACGCGGGCCCGGGCCGAGGATGGTGCCGGTCGCGGCTCGTTCTTCTACGCGTTCAACCGCAGCAAGGAGAGCGTGGCCATCGACCTCGGTGGCGATGCCGGTCGCGATCTCGCCCGTCGTCTCGCTCTCGAGTCCGACGTGGTGCTCGAGAACTTCCGTCCGGGGGTGATGGACCGGCTGGGCCTGGGGCCCGACACGTTGCGCGCCGCGGATCCTCGTCTGGTGTATGTCTCGATCTCCGCGTACGGGGCGCACGGGGAGTTCGCGGATCGTCCCGGTCTGGACCCAGTACTCCAAGCGGAGTCGGGCATGATGTCGCTGACCGGCTCGATCGACGGTGGACCGACCCGTCACCCCTTGTCGCTCATCGACACCCTCACCGCAGCACACGCTTCGACCGCCATCTGTGCCGCCCTTCTCGGTCGAGCTCAGCATGGCGAGGGCGACTACATCGACCTGGCGTTGCTCGATACGGCGATCGGGCTGCTCGGCAACGCCGGTCTTGGGTATCTGACCACGGGACGGGTGCCGGAACGGTCCGGAAACCGCCATCTGAGCGCGGCGCCGGTCGATCTGTTCGAGACCGCCACCGAACCTGTGTACATGGCGATGGCGACCGACCGCCTCTTCGGAGACATGTGCGAGGTGATCGGCCTGGCAGAGCTGGCGGCCGACGACCGGTTCGCCACCCCCCGGGGCCGGTCCGCCAATCGCGATGAGCTCAAGGCGTTGATCGAGGCGGCCCTGGCGACCCGGCCGGCGGAGGAGTGGTTGGCGGAGATGCGCCATCTCCCGGCGGGAGGCGTGCGCACGATCGATAGGGCCCTCACCGCGCCCGAGGTGCTCGAGCGCGAAATGGTGCGGGATATTCCCGAGGGCGACGACGTGATTCGAGTCCTCGGCACACCGTTCAAGTTCGCCGCGACCGAGCTGAGCGAGTTTCGGCCGCCTCCCCATCTCGGCGAGCACGCCGACGACGTGCTGAGCAGGGTTCTGTCGTTGGACCCCGACGAGATCTCTGCGTTGCGATCAGCGGGCACGATCGTCTGACCGTGAATGATCAGGAGACGACTCTGTCGAGGGGTCTCCCGGATCGGGCTATATGACGTTCCCCTACCAAGTCCCCGACGAATAGGGGAGTGTCCCCGATTCTCGATGGGTCGTCTGCCGACAAGATGGTGTTCAACGGAGGACGGCATCGGGCCGGACACAACACAGAGACGAGTCACTGTCATGGATGAAACTACGATCAACGAAATCAATGCTCTCGGCGAGGTGGAGTTCGATCAGACGATCGACACCGACACGGTCATCGCTTCGGACCAGGGTGTAGCGGTCAACGGAGATGTTGACGACAGCGCCATCAACACCGGAATCAACACCGGCGTGATGGCCGGCGACGACGTCGACCTCGACGACAGCATCGTCGGCAACGACAACATCCAGCTCAACAGCACCGATGCCGGAGCACTGGCCATCGGTGGCGATGCCACCAACGCGGTTGGCGGTAATGTCAACCTCGGTTCCGGTTCCCTCGTCGACACCTCGGCTTTGGGTGATGCCCAGGTCACGGTCGGCGACGGCAACGAGGTCCAGGGCGATGTGAGCGTGGCCGCCGTTGGAGTTGACGGTCCGGTGAACCTGGCTATCGGCGACGACAATGCCCAACAGGCCCTGGAGGACAACTCGACGGTTACCGAGGGTTCCTTCAACCTGGATGCGTCGACCAACGACAGCTTCAACACCGACGTCGCCGACAGCTTCAACACCGATGTTGAAGACAACGACACGGAGCAGAACGTCATAGCGGACAGCTTCAACACCGATGTTGAAGACAACGATGTGACGACCGTCAGCGAGTCCTTCGAGTCCAAGTTCGAGTCGGTATTCGAGGACAACGACACCCAGCAGTTCCTCACCGACACCGACCTCGAAGAGGTCACCGTGGTCGGCGACCTGAACGACGTCGACCTCGACGGCTGAGGACCTGAGGTAGCCCTCTGCATTGGGGCCGCCTCCATCTGGGGGGACTGTTCCCTCCACAGTCCCCAGTTCGACCCGGGATACACCTGGGAGCCCTCAACAGGGCTCCCAGGCCGTTCCGTTTTTGGGGCGCCTCTGGCCGAGAGGCGCGCCTGGCCGAGAGGTGTTACGGCCGGTAGATGGTGAACGGCTTGGTGGTCTTGAACGAGCTGGGTTGTTTCCGCCAAGGCTTGCCGGTGACCAGACCGCCGTCCACGACATGGTATTGGCCGGTGATCCACGACGACTCGTCGCTGGCCAGGAACAGGACCATGTTGGCCAGGTCGGCGGCCTCGCCGGCCCGGGCGATCGGCTGAGCTCCGGTGACCCCTTGGCGCATCTTGTCGAGTCGGTCCTCGTCCGCGCCCGGTTTGCCGGCGGCGAGCGCGGTGACGGTGAATCCGGGGCACACGGCGTTGACCCGGACATCGTGTTCGGCCATCTCCATCGCGGTGTTCTGGGTCAGGGAGATGACCGCGGCCTTGGCCACACTGTAGAGCTCGGGGCCGTAGCCGGCTTGAAGCCCGCAGATGCTCGCGGTGTTGACGATCGACCCGGAGCCTTGCTCGGCCATGACCGGCGAGGCGTGCTTGATCCCGAAGAAGACCCCTTTGAGCAGCACGTTCATCGTGAGGTCGTATTCCTCTTCGGTGACCGATGCGATCGGGCCGAGAGCGCCTCCGAACCCGGCGTTGTTGAACATGCAGTCCAACCGGCCCCATTTGTCGACCGCCGTGGCGACCGCTTCGGCCACGTCGGACTCCTTCGCCACGTTGACCTTCCAGAAGGTGGCGGCGTCCCCGAGCTCGGCGGCCTTCTGTTGGCCGAGATCTTCTTGCAGATCGGCGATGAGGACCTTGGCTCCTTCCTCGACAAATCGTTCAGCGGTGGCGGCGCCGATACCGCTCGCACCACCGGTGATCACCGCGACCTTGTCGTCCATGCGTCCCATGAGGGTCTCCTTCTGGCTTCGTCGGTCCCGAGCTTCGCGCATGGGCCGGGCCGAGCACGAGGTCGCCCGGTCAGAGGGCTGAGTCGGTTCCCAGCTCTTGGGCGAGGTCACGGAAGTACGCCACCACATCGGGGTGGTAGGGAATTCCGTTGGCGCGCCGGTCGATCTCGGTCTCGTGTTCGGCGAGGCCCGCGTACAGCACACGTTCGTGGCCCTCGGCGGGGGGCGTCTCGCGTAGGCCGCGGAGAATGGTCTGCATGTGCTCGGTGTACTGGCCCGGTTCGGCAAAGGCGTCGATCCGGTAGGCGGCGAAGTGATGTGAGACGTCGCCGGGAGGGCGCAGGAAACCGGGTGGGCTTCCGGCGAGGATGCCGACGATGACCGCCAACCCGTAGCCCTTGTGGGAGCCCCCGTCGCGGGTGCCGCCGGTGGGGAGCATGAAGAACTTGTCGGGCACCTCGGATTCGACGAGGATCGGGTTTCCGTCCTGATCGGTGATCCATCCGGGGGCGACGGTGGCCCCGAGTCGTTTGGCGATGCGGATCTTGTTGCCCGCCACCGAGCTCATGGAGGCGTCGAAGACGAACGGTGCCTCGTCGCCACCGGTGACCGCGACCGAGATCGGGTTGAGGCCGACCATGGGTTTGGCCCCGAACGTGCGGACGACCTGTAGCTCACCGATGGTCATCGCGACGCCGATCACGCCGTGGTCGATGGCGCGGTGGGCGTGATATGCGGCGGCACCGAAGTGCCGACCGTTGGTGACCGTCACCGATCCCATGCCGGTGTCGCGGGCCTTGGCGATGGCGATGTCCATGGCTCGTGGGCCGGTCACGAGGCCGAGGCCCCGGTCGTCGTCGATCGTCGCCACCGCCGCGGCTTCCCGGACGATCCGCGGTTCGGGTGTGGTTCACGAAACCGCTTCGGAACCAGGTCATGTAGTACGGCATCATGTTCGACACCCCGTGGCTGTCAATGCCGCGCCGGTCGGCGTAGATCAACGTTTCCGTTCCTTGCGCCGCGTCCTCGGGGGACATGCCCACCGCCTCGAATATCGCCTGCACGGTCCGGCGCATGTCGCTCTCCGGCACCCGCACCGCGATGTCGTCCGGCACCGCAAATCGCCCTTCGGCCATGGCCTCTCCCCAGGTCGCGTCGGAGACCGAGCCTGACCTCATCAACCCCCAACCGCAAACGGGAGAACCGCTGCGCCAAGGGTTTGTGTTGAGCAGGGCCGAGGAGGTCACGTGGCGTTAGAACGCTAGACGTTCTGACCAAGATCGAGGTCGGGCCCGCTTGGGGAACCCGGGCCCGCCCGCACCCGCGCTCGATTGCTGCAGATCGAGCTAGCTTCGGCTCGAATCGAGAGTCGGATCCGGCGAGGAGGTCGGCATCGCCCGCGTACGTGTCCCAGGTCGCTTCGTCGCCAGCGCTGCGCCGGGTCATGCCCGTGTCCGAGTGGGACGGGTCGAGGGCGGCGAAGTTCGCCAGCTTCAGGGCGAACCCGTTGGGTTGCGGAAGTTCTCCCTGGTGCCAGCGTCAGGAACGATGACGGCGGCGTTGCGGCGTCGCCGGAAGAACTACGCAGTCAGATCCGGGAGACGAAGTCCAGTAGCTCTCGTCCGAGTTCAGTCGTCACCGACTGCCATACGCCGTCCGCTGTTATCATCGTGTCAAGCGAACCGGTGTTTGCCAGCCCGCTATCACCGAGGTCCCGAAGCACGATCTCAAGTGACGCCCCAGTTACCGGCAACCCGGCCGAAGTCATCAGGTGCCTCCGAGACCCATTCGCAAGGTTCGGGCGTTCAAGGCCCTTCGCGTCGTACCACGCACCTGGGGAACTGAGGTACTTGAGCATCACGAAATGCTCGGGAGTGAGATCGTCCACGAACCGAAAGAGCTGGAGGTCAAGGAAGTCGTTGCGCTCGTCATCGACTGCGAGGTGGGCAAGGCAGTTCTTCAGCAGTTCGAGCTTTTGTTCGAGGTGCGTTCCCATGGCGATCCTCGACGCATCAGCAACCGCTGTCACAAACACCTCGTCGTTGACGAGAGAAGAGGGATCGAAGTAGTCCACCTTTTCCTGCAACTCGGCCATCAGCTCATGAAGCTTGCGAAGCCACGCATCCCTGCGTTTCGTCAGCGATGGGGCAATGACGACATCGGCCAGGGTCTGGAGCGACCCCCCAATGACCGGTATGGCGGCAATCCCCGCATCAACGCCGGTCCTTGCGTAGTCACGGAAGGTCGCCTCGGGGTATAGCTCCAGCTCATCAGGCACGCCACCATTGTGCACCCCTGGGCCATGGCACCGGGCGAGGCATCTAGCCTGTTCTTATGTCCACGGACCCAGGTGTCTTCTTTCGACTGAAGTCTGCGATCGAGGGGACCGAGAACAAGTCGCTCGCCGTTAACCCTGTCTGGTCGTAGCGGGGTCTGAGTGAGGGGTGCGCGTCCGCGGAAACGCCCTTCTGGTCTGGGAAGATTCGGGTTGTCGAGACTCGAATCTGCCAGAACAGGAGGGCTCCGTGGAGGTGCACGATAGTCGATGCGCGTCGGTGCCGGTGGTGACCACCCTGGGTGAGCGGTTGGTGAGCCACGCCGGGACCGGGATGCTCGCCGAGATCGCTGATCTGTCGGGGTTGAGGTCCGAACTGTCCGGTCTGTGAACGAGCCGAGCAGCTCGGCTGCACGCTTGAACGGCACATGATGGCGACATACCAACAACACGGCCAGCGCCTTGGTGCGGGGACCCCAACATGGCGGCCCGACAGCGGTAGCCGGGAATGCCCCG
>Ga0316190_10003042_pt1 | contig 12194 bp, 12 predicted proteins | sample Eddworburrow2_MG_FD_204929 | JGI IMG/M metagenome (GOLD analysis project Ga0316190, IMG submission 204929) | Coastal sediment microbial communities from Maine, United States - Eddy worm burrow 2 | ecosystem: Environmental > Aquatic > Marine > Coastal > Sediment | place: USA: Maine | collected... | reverse complement strand
GACTTTCCGGCTAGCGAAGAAATCGCCTACAGAGTAGAATTTTTTGGTGATGAGGTAGATTCTATTACCAGAATGGACGCTTTGACTGGTGAAGTTTTGGGCAAGCCAGATAAATTTACAATTTTCCCTAGTAGTCACTACGTCACCCCGAACGAAAAACTCAAAGGCGCAATACAGAAAATTGAATCAGAACTGACAAGTCGGGTATCAGAATTTGAATCACAAGCTAAGCTACTAGAGGCTCAGCGGATAAAGCAACGCACCAAATTTGATCTAGAAATGCTAGAGCAAACAGGTTTTGTGAAGGGTATAGAAAACTACAGTCGTTATCTGACCGACCGTGAAGAAGGCGAGCAGCCGGCTACGCTACTAGACTACTATCCTGACGATTTCTTGCTGTTGATTGATGAGTCGCATATGACTATGCCGCAAATTCGTGGTATGTATAACGGCGACCGGGCCAGGAAAGAAGTTTTGGTGGATTACGGATTTCGTTTGCCGAGTGCGTTAGACAATCGGCCACTGAAATTTATAGAATTTGAGAAGCACGTTAATCAGGTGGTTTATGTTAGCGCCACACCAGCTGAATATGAGCTGACACGCAGTCCTGAGCCGGCTCAGCAAGTTATTCGCCCAACGGGACTGTTAGACCCGGAGATTATTATCAGGCCAGTTGAGCACCAGGTGGACGACCTAATCGCTGAGATAAGAGCGACAATAGAAAAACACCAGCGCGTATTGGTTACGACTTTAACCAAAAGAATGTCTGAGGACTTAACCGACTACCTAAAAGAGCTAGGCATTAAAGTCGCCTATCTTCACAGTGACGTCGATACTCTGGATAGGACGGACATCTTGCGTGATCTGCGCATGGGTGTGTATGACGTGATAATTGGGATTAACTTGCTTCGTGAAGGTCTGGATCTACCGGAAGTTACGTTGGTAGCTATTCTTGACGCCGACAAAGAAGGCTTCTTGCGTAGCGAAACCGCCCTAGTGCAGACTATTGGTCGTGCTGCTCGTCATCAAGAAGGGCGGGTGATCATGTACGCCGACGTGATGACCAAGAGTATCAAGGCCGCTGTATCGGAGACCAACCGGCGACGAGAAATTCAGGATGAGCATAATAAAAAACACGGAATCACCCCTGAAACTGTAGCAAAAGCCATGAGTGTTGGCATAGAGCGCCTAAAGCCAAAGGACGAGTCGGCTTCAAAGCGATCAGGTATTAATTTGAAGAAAATACCTAAAGAAGAATACGGTCATCTTGTTAAAGATTTACAATCGCAAATGGATCTGGCTAGCGCTAATTTAGAATTTGAAAAGGCCGCCGAGCTGCGTGACCTAATATCTGAAATTCAATCCAAAGTATAGTAATTTATACAACTTTGACAAAAACACAACGCGTTAATTAACTTGATAACACTTTAGTAATCAAGCTTTCCACAAGGAGGAGTGTTAAAAGCTTTGCGGGTGTCGTGGGTGACTATGTATGATTATTAACAAGCTGACTGTATGTCTGGTAAAAGGCACGAGCTTAAGAGTTAAATAAGTGAAAGTTTGAGAGGGTCAAACATGTGGGCGCACGCTAATTTTTTTATGCAAAAGAGAATACTTGCTGGGGTAAGTTTCACGTTAACTATGGCGCTGCTAGCATCAACGACATACGCAATTACTTCTTATAACAACTCAGATTCTGAATCAGAGCAGACGGCAAATTCAGAAAAGACAACACCAGATGTTGCCGGTGCATCGACTCTAGATGACAACACAAACGATGACGTAGAAACAGAGCAAGAACAAGAAACTTCATCTGTTGAGGTTACGGTTCCGCATAGTGAGAGTACTTCGAACTCTAGCTCATCCAGTACTCATATACGTATAGAAAGTTCGGTTAAAGTATCGGGCGGTTCAGCTAGTGTCTCCGGGGAAGGCGACGAGGAGTACTACACAGAAGAGGGTTCCGAAGAGTCTAATGATTCTAATGTCAGGATAAGAGTACGTAACCGTTCAGAATCAGAGCTTAACGGCGATGATGTTGGTAGCGAAGATACTGAACTCAAGTTAGACGTCAGGGATAGTACATCGGCGGATTAGATTTTCATAGCTAGCGGCAATACAATTTTGCCGTTCGATCAAGCGAGACAGTAGTTGTCTCACTGAATCGGGCGACAACCCGGAATAATTAATAATATAAATATAGAAAGGTAACTAATATGAAAAAGTTACTACATCTAGCAGCAGTGCCATTTTTGGCTGTGGTTATCACAGGTGGAATGGCTTCAGCAGCTACAATGACGACTGTCCAAGAGACAGGTCCTAATTCAGATCAAAGAGTCAATGTCACAAAAGACAACGACGTTGATCTAACTAACAATAACAACACTACTGCAGGTGTGAGAAACTCACAGCGAGCAGAATCAGGTGATGCAACTGTACGCCATAACACAAACGGCGAAGATGCTAGAACTGGTAGTGCAGACACTGACTTTACTGTCAAAGCTAACGTTAAGCATGCAAACGCAAGCTCAAACACATACGCTCTAAACGGCGATGACTGTGCTTGTGACGATGATGGTGTTACAACAAACATTCGTAACACAGGTCCACGATCTGACGTTCGAGTTAACGTTGTAGACAAGAACGAAGTAGATGTTGTAAATAACAACAACACTACATTTGACATATCAAACACACAGACCACAACAAGTGGTGATGCTAAGGTTGCTGGCAACACTAATGGTGGCGATGCCACAACTGGTGATGTTACATCTGAAGCTACTGTTGATCTTGTAGTAGCAGACCATAACTAAACCCGCTATTTTGGGTTGTTAGTTTGACTTGATAGTAAGTCAATAATCATACGGAACCTGTGAATATCTGCAGGTTGCAGCAGGTTCCGTAGATCTAAAGAGACAATTAAGAAACATTTCAAATAAAGCTTTTTTAAAAAGGAGTATGATGAAGACAAAAGAACTTATCCGCCGCAGCACACTAGTGAGCCTTGCTGTTACCCAATTTCTTTTCTTTCCAGTGTACTCAAATGGCGTAGTGGGCGCTGAAGAGTCTGGCGAATCAACAACGCCAACAGAACAAACTACTCAAGAAACAACAACCGCTACCGACACAACAACGACAGAAGCAGAATCACCAGTTGCACCCGTAGTTCCTCCAAAGCCACCTAAAGCCGGTCCTAGACCGTCAGGTGCAGATTCAAACTTGTTTAAGTATGATTACAACACTGATACTTGGGAGAGTTTCTTGTATTCTTATGACCCAGTGACTCGCGTCAAGATTACAAAAGACGTGCCAACAGTACGCTACAATTTTGAAACTGGAATGTGGGAAAAACTAGCCTGGAGCTTTAGTGCTCCGGCCCAGGCCTACTTCTGGTACGTTGTATCTACGCACGCAACTCAGCCGGCAGGCAAAGTCATGGGTGCAGTTCCGCAATATGGGTCACAAGGATCTCAGGGCGCAAGCTATGGTGGTGCAAATACCATTTCTAACACTGGCCCAGGCAGCACAGCTGGTTTGCACAATACGACCAATAACAGTACTGGTCTAGAATTTAATAACACAGCAGATTTTAATATTGTTCTAGATTTGCTAGCTGCTTCTGGGGATGCATCAGTGCTAGGTAACACAACCGGCGGCGGCGCTACTAGCGGTAACGCTAGCTCTACAGCCAATGTACTAAATCAGATTCAGTCGCAGTGGGATATGGCTGATATTTTGACATTTTCGTCTGACTTGTACGGCGATATCTACGGAGATTTATTAGTTGATACATCTAACGTAGGACCAGACTCTAAGGTTGAAGTTGATAACAAGCTAAACAACAACATCGATATTGACGTAAATAACGACACCACAATCAACAACGACATAAACGTTGTTGCCGAATCTGGCGACGCCAAGGTTAGTCACAACACAACTGGTGGAGACGCAACTAGCGGTGATGCCAACGCTCTAGTTAATATTATCAACATGATTAATTCGTCTATTGATAGCGGTGCTTCGTTCTTGGGTACGTTAAATATTCATGGTGAGTTCGACGGGGACATTCTGTTTCCAGAAGGCACATTAGAGAATCTGATATCTACAACTGGACCTGACTCTACTGTTGATATCAACAACGAAGTCAATAATGACCTAGATGTTGAAATTAACAACAACACAGCTATTGCCAACAATATAAAAGCTGACGCCTCTAGCGGTGACGCTACCGTAGCAGGTAACACAACTGGCGGTGATGCTACCAGTGGTACAGCAACTTCCAGCGTGACTATGTTGAACTTGAGCGGCAAAGATGTGGTTAACGAGAATACCTTGCTAGTTTTCATAAACGTACTAGGAAGTTGGGTTGGCGTACTAATGGATGCCCCACAGGGTACTAGTGCAGCGGCCATCGGCAGTGGTGCTAGCGTGATAAGCAACAACGCTGTGAATAACGACATTGACTACACCGAGAACAACAATGCCAGCATAACCAATAACGTGAATGCCCAGGCACATTCTGGTGACGCAACTGTTAGTGGCAACACAACTGGTGGCGATGCAACTAGCGGCGATGCAAACTCAACTGTGAATATTGCTAACCTTGTTGGATCAGACATAAAGTCTAACAGTTGGTTTGGCGTACTGTTCATCAACGTGTTCGGTTCTTGGAACGGTAGCTTTGGTGTCGATACTGAAGCTGGTGATCACCAGAACGGCGGTGTATCAGGAGCCTCAACAGGGCGTGGAGGTCAAGGCGGCGAAGGTAACTTGACGAATAAGCCAGTTCAAGAATCAGACGTTAAAGTCTACAGCTTTGCATCAACCTCTGGCGGTGGCTACCGCGCCGTGCCAGTCAGCTCGTCTAGCAATGATATTACCGGAGAAACAGAAGGCTCAGCTGGCAACGAAGCAATCTTGGGTACGGCAGACGCTACAGAGCTAGTAGAGCAAATAGCTGAAGAAACATCAAGCTCATCAGCCCTAGTGGTTGGCGGTACGGTGCTTGTACTGCTAGGAGCCGTAATGTTCGGCAACCGACTACTAATGTTCATCAGCTCTCGCCGTTCTTGATAAACTCATCTGGTAGAACTTGTCGACTATAATTTAAGTAGCATGATCATTATGTCAGAGTAATTTGATCAAGTAAGCAGGGGTTCTTAGCAAGTACATCCCTGTTACGAATAAGGCGATGTGTCTGCAGGTCAGAAACAATAAATACAAAGATTGTCTCGTATGAGGTTTATCGTTCGGATTTTCTAGACGGTGTAGATGTTTATGAGGCGAGGCGTTCGGGGGAGGTCCAGTTGCCACGGATTTTGATTTTGCCACGGATTTTGCGGTGATTTTTGATGGCTTTGAACATGGCGATAATCTGGATGAAGCTCAGGATGTAGTAAAGCAAGTACATAATTGGCATGAATATGGTGAATCGTAGCTTTTGAGCGGTAGAGAGCATATCATCGCCCCAGATGGCAAAAAACAGTGTGACCATTAGTGCGGCCCAGCTGACGATGAACATGATGGGTGTCTGCTGCGCAATGGCGAGGTAGACAAAGAAGCTAAGAACAAGTGGTTCTAGTAGCAACATGGTTTCGCCCCACAAAACCATTGGCAGGCGGAACCAAGTCAGAGTCTTGGAATATTCTTTGTTCCGTGACCAGAACAGTTGCTTTGAGGTGTACAGAGCCTGTAGGCTGCCTAGTTTCCAGCGGAAACGTTGATTGAATAGGCTTTTGTAGGTTGGAACGTGCTCAGTCATGACTACTACGTCGCTGCCGTATTGCATGATGTTTTGCTTGTTGCCGCTCAGAGCGATGCGCAAGCTCAGATCAATGTCTTCGGTTAGTTTTGTCTCATCAAAGCCGCCTAGTTTTTCTAAGATTGATCGGCGGTAAGTTGCCCCAGCCCCGCCGACTATGTATTCGGCATTAGCAAATGAATTGAATTTCTTGGACCGGAAACTCGTGACGTATTCAAACTGCTGCAACAATCCTAAAATGCTCAAATGGGGCATGATTTTGACATTGGCGGCCATGGCCATGACTTTATCATCGGCAAAGTGCAGGGCTGCGTTTCTGACGCTGTCTGGCTCTACCGTGCAATCGGCGTCGATGGCCATTATTAACTCGCCCTTGGATTTTTTGAAGCCTTGGTTTATGGCTCCACCACGCCCGCGGTTTTGGCCGTCAGATACTAGCTTGATTTTGCCAGTCATTTTGTGGCCTTTTATAAATTTACGAACTATTTTCTTGGTGTTGTCTTTGGATCCGTCGTCGGCCACGATGATTTCGTACTTGCGATAATCAGACTGGGTCAGGCTGTTTAGACAACGTTCTATGACTTTTTCTTCGTTAAAGGTTGGGATGATAATACTAACCATTGGGCGTTTTGTGTAACGACCGGCGTGCGGATGTTTTTGGCGGTCACGCAGCCGTTTCATCATCTGAATATCGTAAAAACTGGCTCCAGCTATATCAATAACGCTAATAATGAAGCTAACCAGCACGTAAATGGCAAAAATGATTATTATGACTGTTTCGCTCATTGCCGACTCAGTTCTTGTAGTATTTCCATGCCGCTGCCATTTGATGCGTAGGCTAGGGTTGAGACTTTTTTGACTTGTTCTGACACGGTGGCAACTGGGCTAATGTCGGTGATGTCGACTAACTCAAAGTAGAACATCTCGCGTAGTTGGTTCCAGTTGCCAGTGCAAGTTTGCAGGGTCAATCTGGGGCTAGCTTGGTAAGTTAGGGGCGAGGTGTCAGTTGGTTGTAGGGTGTCTCTTTTGTGGAACTTATAGGTAAATACTAAATCGTTATCGGTGACAATTTCGGCAATGTCGCCTTCGCCAACGTTTTTAAGTGGCCCAAAAACGTTTTTGTTGTTGTGCCCATATATGAATGTACTACCGCCGTAATCATTGGCGGGTGCGCTGGCGGTTGCGTAATGAACGCCGCGTGAACTGAGCGTCCAACTATTGGTTGCTGGGCTGTAGCCACCGTCTAGTAGATCGCGGTCCATATTGATGGCTGGAATGCGCAGCCTAGCTGGAGTGCCTGATGTAATAATAACTTCTTCTGTTGGCGGTTTCCTGGGTATAACGGCCGCATTAACTTGCGGTGGTTTAAAGAAGGGCTGGTAAAGCCCAGATACTACTAGAATAAACAGGAGCGCGCCCATCTGTAAGAAGGACACGCTCCCATAGTAAATAACCCGCTGCAGTTTACTCTGTTCATCTGCCATCGGGTTTTTGCCTTATCTCAACGCTTGGCGTCGGTAGGCGATAGTACCTAGTTGTACTAGTGTCGCTATTGCTCCTACTACAACGATTGTCGCAACAATTGCTGTTAGTAGTGTGTTTCCGCCAGTTGCTGGCAATGTTGCTGCTCCTGCTACGGTTGGAACTACTGCTGCAGCGCCGTCTTTTGTGCTGTACATTAAGGGAACTCCTCTCTTATTTTACCTTTTACGAGGCTCCCACCAGCATCTGTAATAACAATAATCTCATATGCGTTACGCTTTGTAAATGATATTGGATAGATAATAAACGATGCCACTAGGTTGGCTTGTGGAAAGGTTCTGCTCATAAAGTTTTGCTATTGCTACATTTCTTGTAGTAATATTAAGCTTATAGTTAACAAATAAAGGGTGGGCATATAAAGTGAGGGTTCACCATGTTAGAAAAACTAAGAGATAATCCAAGGGCAGTGGTTGCGGCATTGATTGCTGCAGGTTTTTTGGTAGTAGCAATATCAGCCGGTAATGGCACTGAAACGCCAGATACAGACCAGACAGAAAGTCCTGTACCTGAAGTGGTGGTAGAGTCTGGCGGAGAGGCCTCAACAGAGGCTGACCTCTCAGATCAAGCATCAGAAGAAGGTTCAGAAGATGTTGTAAGCACCGAGCCCGTAGCTGGTCCAGTCGAAGTAAGCAGCGTTGAGGGTTCTTTGAAAGCGACAGTACGATCTGGCGACAACCAGACAGTCATAGTTAGGCAAATGGTCACAGACTACGCAAACGCTAACGAGCAAACGCTAAGTGCCGAGCAAAAGCTATTCATTGAAACAAATGCTGTTAATACGCTACCTCGTAACGACTTCGTTGATGCTGGTCAAGAAATAACTGTAGAAGAATCTGTAGTTGCTGACTTAGTTCAGAAGAGTACCGAGTTGGACGCAGCAGCCATCGCTCGCTGGTCAGCTTACCTGTAATAGTTGGTTATACAATAATCGTTTAGTACAGATTTTGTGTAAAGCGAGTGTTGTTGAGGTATAATAGTCTTTAAATATGTCGAAACTTACTCGCGAACAGGTCTTAAAATTGGCAAAATTAAGCCAGCTGACTTTAACAGAAGAAGAAATTGAGCGCCTAGGCAAAGAGCTGAGTTCTATCTTGGGTTACGTTGAAAGGCTAAACGATGTTGATGTGTCTAGCCTAAAGCCAACATACCAAGTATCGGGTCTGAATAACGTTATGCGTGAAGATGTTGTTAAAGAGCAACAGGCTACACCAGACGTGTTGCTGGCAGGCGCGCCAAAGACTAGTGAGCGTTATATCAAAGTCGGCAGGATGATTTAGCCATGGCCAAAACATGGGATTCAGTGGCCATAATGGCCGATCAAGTGAACAGTGGCAAGGCGAGTGCGCTGGCAAATGTTGAGAAATCTTTAGAGATTATTGCTAAGAAAAATCCAGAATTTCAGGCTGTGATTACGACCGTAGAAAAGCGGGCTAAAAAACGAGCTAAAGAAATTGACGACAAGGTAAAATCAGGCGAAAAGGTTGGTAAATTGGCTGGCGTGCCTTTTATAGCTAAAGATAACTTTTTAGTTTTTGGAGCTGAAACAACAGCTGGCAGTAACATGCTTAAAGGGTTTAACGCGCCTTACCAGTCGACCGCAGTTGAGCGGTTAGAGGCTGAAGGCGCAATCTGCGTGGCCAAATCTAACCTAGACGCCTTTGGTCATGGTGGTTCAACCAAGAACAGCGATTTTTTTGTGACTAAAAACCCGCATGATAAGACTCGAGTAGCTGGTGGAAGTAGTGGCGGTTCAGCAGCTGCGGTTGCCTTAGAAATGGCACCGTTTGCACTAGGCACAGACACCGGCGGGTCCGTTAGGCAGCCGGCTAGTTTTTGTGGAGTGGTTGGTTACAAACCTAGCTACGGTCTTGTATCTAGAAGCGGTGTGGTGGCCATGGCTAGTAGCACCGACACGATTGGTGCGCTGGCAGGTTCAGTCAGCGATACGGCGTTAGTCATGGATGTTATGGCTGGCGTTGATGAACTCGATGGTACAACTATTAAGCGCGACGACAGATCCTATGCTGATCTGGGCACATCACTAAAAGGCAAAAAAATAGGTGTTGTTAAGGAGCATTTTGATGAGGGCCTCGATCCGGCCGTAGAAAAAACTCTGCGCGCATCGATCGAGAAGCTTGAAGCCTCTGGCGCAACCGTGGAAGAGGTTAGCCTGCCAAGCTTACCGCTAGCATTGGCGGTTTATTATATTATTGTTCCGGCAGAGCTCAGCAGTAATCTAAGCCGACACGATGGCCAACGCTATAATTACAGCTCTGATAAAGCAAAAGACCTTGCTGAGTCGTACACGCTTAGCCGGACAACTGGTTTTGGAGATGAGGCAAAGCGCAGAATAATGATGGGTACCCACGTCTTGAGTTCTGGTTATTACGAAGCTTATTACAAAAAAGCTCAGACGGTTCGCACCAAGCTGATTAACGAATTCAAAGATATATTTATTAAATATGATTTTTTGGTTGGACCGGTGTCTCCAACGACAGCCTTCAAAATTGACGAGAATGAAGACCCGGTTCAGATGTATTTGCAAGATATAATGACTGTTGCAGCCAGCCTAGTCGGCGTGCCATCGATAAGTCTGCCATGCGGCGAGGCTGATGGTCTGCCGGTTGGCATGCAACTGATGGCTGATCAGAAAAAAGACAGAGAATTGCTATCTGCGGCAGCAGCCTACGAGGGAGCTGAATAAATGAGTCCTGAGTTAATTGTTGCAATAATTGGCGCGATTATAGTTGTTATTACATTTATAGTAGTTGTCGTGCGCAAGTTGCCAAAGCGAGTGCGGTCTAGCTATTACGTAAAAAAATGGCGTGAAATTCAGAAAATGTGTAGCAATAAGGACGATTGGGCACACGCCATCATCCACGCTGATATGTTGGTAGACGAAGTTATGATTAAGAAAAAGGTTAGCGGCAAGTCTATGGGTGAACGTATGGTTAGTACCCAGAACTCCTTTAGCGCTAATGATGCTATATGGAATGCCCACAAACTGGCTAACAACCTGCGGCAAAATGCCGAACAGCGAATAACTGAACCAAAAATCAAAGAGGCTCTAATGTCGTTCCGCCAAGCAATGCGCGATTTGGGGGCGCTATGAGTGACTTAAAAGAGTATTTGGTTGATGGCTACTATCCGACTATAGGGATTGAGTGCCACGTACAACTAAAGACTAAGACGAAGTTATTCTCTGCTATCAGCAATGAGGCTCGCGAAGCTGAGCCAAATACTCTGGTGAACCACATAGGATTTGGCATGCCTGGGGCTTTGCCGGTGCTTAATGAGGAAGCCCTTAGGTTGGCCTCGAAAGCAGCTTTTGCATTAGGTTCTCGTCCCCAGAAGTTTTCTAAATTTGACCGCAAGCATTACTTTTATCCGGACCTTCCTAAAGGCTACCAGATTACCCAATTTGATGAACCAATAGTGTTGGGCGGTGAAATAGAAGTTGTCCTGGATGACGGAACGCCTAAAACTATAAATATTACGCGAGCTCACATGGAAGAAGATGCAGGCAAATCAACCCATCCCTCAGCTGCGGATTACTCACTGGTTGATTTGAACCGCGCAGGCACACCATTGATCGAGATTGTATCTGAGCCAGAAATGCATAATTCTGCCGAAACTAAAGCTTATGCTAAAGAGCTGTGGTTACGCATGAAATATGCCGACGTTAGCTATGCTGATTTGTATCATGGTAATATACGTTTTGACGTAAATGTTAGTGTTAGCAAAGACGCAAGCCGGCTAGGAACGCGCTCGGAGACCAAGAACCTTAACAGCTTCCGTAGTGTCGAACGTGCCGTGGATTACGAAATAAAGCGGCAAATAGAACTGTTAGAAAAAGGCAAAGAGGTCGTGCAAGAAACCCGCGGGTGGCTAGACGACAAACAAAAAACTGTTTCACAGCGCACCAAAGAAGACGCTCACGACTATCGTTACTTTCCTGATCCAGATATTCCGCCAGTTATATTAAGCGACGAATATATTTCTGAAGTTGAGCAAAGTGTTCCGGCTATGCCAAGCGTTTGGCGACAGAAGCTCAGCGGGTTGGGGATAGATCACCGACAGACAGAAAGTTTATTGGAATCACAGGCTGAATTTGATACAGATTTCCTAGAGTTGATTGCTGGATCCACCGGTAAGCAAGCTACGACATATGCCAATTGGGTAACTAATATCGAAATCCCGCTATGGCGAGAATCCAAAGACAAGGGCAAAGAGTTAAAAATAGAGTCTAGTCTGCGAGAGCAAGTTTTCGCGAAAGTTTACCAGTTGGTGGACGGCGGGAAACTAAGCTCTAATAACTCTAGATCACTAATAATTGAGTTGTTGTCCTCTGGCGAACTGCCAAAGGATCTTGAAAAACATGCCCAAGACAAGGGCTACATTCAGGTTTCGGATGAGGGTGAAATCGAGGAAATCGTCAAAGCTGTGATTGCTGCTAATCCAAAAGCTGCCCAGGATGTTGCCGCGGGCGAAATGAAAGTAATCGGGTTTTTGGTAGGACAAGTCATGAAACAATCCAAAGGGAAGGCCAATCCAGCCTTAGCCCAAAAGATAATCCGCACGCAGCTGGGGCTGTAGTAGCCAACTATGAGCGAGAATAGCACGGCCGCTCATAGCCAGATATTCAAGGGAAACTTAGAGAAAATTATCGGAAACATCGGGAGTGGTGTTGGTTCCGGTGGAAGTGATGAGTATAGATTCGATGATGGCTTGGGACTTTATGCGCTAGACATGAAAGACGGCGGCAGGCGCAATCGGGGGCTGAGTGCCCGGGGCTTATTGCTTACGCATACTGACGGAGAGTTAGTTGTGTATCATAACCCCAGTTCGACATAGCCACCCCTAAAAAGACTGCTGACGCAGTCTTTTTTCT
>Ga0316190_10003040_pt1 | contig 12195 bp, 15 predicted proteins | sample Eddworburrow2_MG_FD_204929 | JGI IMG/M metagenome (GOLD analysis project Ga0316190, IMG submission 204929) | Coastal sediment microbial communities from Maine, United States - Eddy worm burrow 2 | ecosystem: Environmental > Aquatic > Marine > Coastal > Sediment | place: USA: Maine | collected... | reverse complement strand
TCCGAGCAGGAAGGTGGCGATGGCAAGCACAAGGAGCGAGCCGCCCACGTAGACCGGCACCACGCCGATTTTGCCTGCGATCATGCCTCCAACCGCAGCCCCGACCGGCAGACCGATCCACGCAAGGGTTCGGGACGCCGCGATTACGCGGCCGAGTAGCTCAGGTGGGGTAAGCCGCTGGCGCATCGTCGTCAAGGACACATTCACCCACGCGATCCCGACGAAGGTGAGGCCCGCAGGAATCACCGCGACGAACGTCCCGATGAGGGCCAGGGCGAGGAACCCGCCTCCAACGAGGAAGAGGCCGATGACATACATCGTGCCGAGTGGCATGCGGGCCGAGACCCTCGGAGCGAAGGAAGCCCCAATTGCACCGATCCCCGCATTGATCGCGTAGAAGATGCCTACGGTCGCACCAACCGTAGTGAGATCTCCGATCGTGTCAGCCGGCAGGTCGAGAATCTCGGTGACAACGAAGAGCACCAACAGCGCTTCCAGCGGCTGAAAAACCAGGTTGGTCAGCGTTCCGCCGAGGGTCGCCCATCTGAGCCTGGGTTCGCCGAGGAGGAACTTGAGACCATCAACCAACGAATCCCGGAACGCCTCGGTCGACGCAGGGGGCCGGTCGTGGACAACACGGAGCATCGTGAGGAACGCCGCCGACAGGATGAACGTAGCAGCGTTGATGAGGAATGCGGTCGCAAAACCTCCGCTGAACGCAATGAGTATGCCTCCGACGAGGGGGCCGATGCTCAGCGTCGCCATGCGGGCCACGGCGAGCTGCGAGTTGGCGTCAATGAGCATGTCGTCGTCGATGACGGAAGGCATCAACGTCTGAAGTCCGGAGTCGAAGAACACCGACAACGTTCCGATGATGAATGCGACGCCGAATACGAGCCACCGGGTACCCGCACCATTGGCTGCTGCGAGCGCAAGCCCAGCGAACACCGCAGCTCGGGCAAGGTCGACAGCCACGAGCGCCCCGCGAAGGTTACGCCAGCGGTCAAGGATCACACCGGCGACAAGCCCAAAGAGGAGCATTGGCAACGTCTCGGCCGCCGCGGTGAGGCCGAGGTCGAGTGGTTCGGCTGTGAGCGCCAGGACGAAATAGGGGAGCGAGAAGAACGCGATGTAGTCGCCGAACAGGGACACCGCTTGTCCACCGACGAGAGGGACCATGTTGCGGCGAGCTCTCCGGCGCCCTGCGACTCCGAAGGGATCGTCGAGGGTGTCGTGGCCGCGCTCGTCAGAGTCCATGTTGGCTCGCCATGGTACCCGACGCAGGTGCGCGAGCGTGACTGTCACAGATGTGATTAGCCTGTGGATCAACCGAGCAGCCCGAGGAACGAACATGGCCACACTTCAGGATCTTCCAGCGATGGTTTCCGAGTTTGTTGAGCTCGCAAAGACCTACCTCCGCCAGGAAACCGTTGAACAGGGCAAGAAGCTCGGGCGCTTTGCCGGCTTCTCGCTCGGTGCTGCTGCGTTGTGGGCGTTGGCGGTGATCCTGCTTGGAGTTGCCGGACTCCGCGGTCTGGTCGCGCTCCTACCGGAAGGCCCCTACTGGGAAGCACTTGCCTACTTCATCGTCGTGCTCGTTGGCGGCGCGCTGATTGGCATCCTCGTGAGGCTCGGTCCGAAATCAGAAGCAAAGGAAGCGCCTGCGATGACTGGAGGCCCGCAATGACCGTCACCCGTGACGAACTCGAAGCGAAGCTGCGAGACATCGAAGGCGTCGTCGTCGCGACCGAGGAAGACGCGAAGGCCAACATCCCGGTGATCGTCGGCGCTGCGGTCGTGGTGGCCGTCGTCATCATCGCGTACGGAGTCTGGCGTTCCCGGAGGAAGCGGATTCACATCCAGGTGTTTCAGACGACATGAGCGCGCTCGGCACCTATGTCGCGACTCGGTGGTACCGCAGGTTCCCGATGCCGGTTCGTGTTGGGGTTCGTATTGGGGTCGGCGGCGCACGGGAGGCGGTTCGGAACTATGACATGCCCCGCCTCGCCCTGAGCCTGGCGATGGTGGCCTACGGCTACAGCAGGAGGCGGGCCGCGCCGCGTCTCGTCTATGCCACATCGATCGACACCGACCAGAGCTTCGCCATCAGCGTCAAACGCGGACGCCGGCCGATCGCCCAGTATGACGTGATCGTGGACCGGTAGGGATCTGGATGCGCAATCAGAAGACGTGGGTAAAGGTTTTCATCTGGCTGATCGTCGTGACGATGGTGCTGTCGTTTGCCATTGCGATCATTCCGGCGATCGGGTGACCGAGGCCACCGGAACGCCGTTCGAGGCGGGAGATGCCTGCCTGCTGTACGACGCCAAGGGCAGGCGATACCTCATCGACCTCATCCCAGGACGAGACTTCCACTCTCATCGCGGAGCCCTTCCGCACGACGACATCATCGGAAGTCTGGAGGGGTCATCACTCGCGACAACAAGCGGCACCAACCTCACCGTGCTCAGACCACGCCTCGCCGACTACGTCCTCAAGATGGCGCGTGGTGCGACTGTCCTCTATCCCAAGGACGCCGCAGCACTGATCGTGTGGGCCGACGTCGGTCCGGGCATGACGGTGCTCGAGGCAGGTACCGGGTCGGGAGGCCTCACGATGATGCTGACCCGAGCCGTTGGTCCCACCGGACGGGTTGTCAGCATCGAGCGACGCCCGGACCACGCGAGGCTCGCCCGGAAGCGAATCGCAGGCTTCTTCGGCTCCGTCCCGGAATGGCTGGATCTCCGCGTGGGCGAAGTCGCCGAGGCCGTTGAAGACGTTGCCCCGGATCGCATCGTCCTCGATGTGCCAGATCCGTGGGAGACCGTTGGTCCGGCCGCCGAGCACCTTCCCGGCGGAGGAGTGTTCGCGTGTTTTGTTCCGAATGTCCCGCAGGTCGAGCAGGTTCGGTCGGCAATCGACGAGACCGGCCGGTTCCTCGAGATCATGTCGTTCGAGGTGATGATGCGCGAGTGGTCCGTGAGTGGACGTTCCGTGCGCCCGTCCCATCGGATGGTGGGGCACACCGGATTCCTGACGGTGGCGCGGAAAGTCCTTGGAGCCGCGTAGTCCGTTGTCCGCAGAGAGGCCGCACCTATGGTGCGGCCTCTCTGCTTGACCGTGCGAGCTAGCTACTTGCTGGTCAGTACTTGTTTCTTACGGCTCAATGAAGATGCACTCGCCGGGGCATTCTTCGGCCGACTCGACAACGGCATCCATCTGATCATCGGGGAAGTTCGCGAGGCCTTCGGCGCCCTGTGCGTTGCCCTCCGAAGCGGCGAAGATCTTCTCACCCTCGCGCACGTAGGCGAGCCCGTCGTCAAGGAGGACGAACACGTCGGGGGCGATTTCTTCGCATATTCCATCTCCGGTGCAGAGATCCTGATCGATCCAGACCTTCATGGGTTGTGTCCTTTCGCAGTGTGACGGGAGAAACATAGTGCCCCTCGGGCGGAACAACGAGTTCATCGTGGGCGACGGTCGTCGCCCCTTGGCGACGACGGCGTGGCCGGAAGCGGGACTGAGGCCTACACTCGGAAGTCGAACCGATACGCGCCGTACGAATCGATCCGAGAGGCCGGGCCGTGAGCGAACGCGACGACCAGCGATTGCAGCAACAGATGAGACTCCTAGAGGAGGAAATCGAGGTGCTTCGGCGCCGTCTTCAGGACGCGCCACGCCGGGTTCGACTCCTCGAAGAGCGCTTGCTCGAGTCTCGCGGAAAGATCGCCCAAGCCGCCGGGCAGAACGAGAAGCTGGCGGCTGCACTCGAAGAGACCAGGGATCAGCTCGCGCTGCTCCGGGATGAAGTCGAGAACCTGACCGCACCACCGAATCCGTTCGGCACGGTTCTGCGGAGGAACGAGGACGGCACGGTAGATGTGAGTGCCAACGGCCGGAAGCTGCGCGTGAGCGTTGATCCCACGGTTGAGGTCAAAGCGTTGAGGATCGGTCAAGAGGTGATCCTCAACGAGGCCTACAACATCGTCGACACTAGGGCATACGATCCTGCGGGCGAGGTGGTCACCATCAAGGAGGTCATCTCGGAGGACCGCCTGATTGTCATCGGGCGGGGTGACGAAGAGCGCGTGGTGGGGCGTTCGGACGCTGTTGGCGAGGAGTTCCTCCGTGCCGGCGACCATGCGCGCATGGATCCGTTGACGGGGTTGATCCTCGAGAAGTTGATTCGGCCGGAGGTCGGCGAGTTGGTCCTCGAGGAAGTCCCCGATGTGACCTATCAGCAGATCGGTGGGCTGGGCGATCAGATCGAAGTGATCCGCGACGCGATCGAGCTGCCGTACGTCCACAAGGATCGGTTCGAGGAGTACGAGCTCGCACCGCCGAAGGGTGTGCTGCTCTACGGACCGCCCGGATGTGGCAAGACCTTGATCGCCAAAGCCGTTGCGAACAGCCTGGCAAGAGCCGTGGCCGAGAAGGAGGGGAGTGACGACACGCGTTCCTATTTTCTGAACATCAAGGGCCCCGAGCTTCTGAACAAGTACGTCGGCGAGACGGAACGGCAGATACGGCTGATCTTCCAGCGTGCGAAGGAGAAGTCGGATCAGGGAGTTCCCGTCATCGTGTTCTTCGACGAGATGGATTCGCTGTTCCGCACACGGGGTACCGGCGTCTCGTCAGATGTCGAGTCGACCATTGTCCCGCAACTCCTCTCGGAACTCGACGGTGTTGAAGCGTTGAAGAACGTGATCGTCATCGGTGCATCGAACCGTGAAGATCTCATCGACCCGGCAATCCTTCGGCCCGGCCGGCTCGACGTCAAGATCAAGATCGAGCGTCCGGGCCGCGAAGCGGCGGCCCAGATCTTCAGGATCTACCTGACGGACCGTTTGCCGTACGACCCCGAGGAACTCGCCGAACACGACGGCGATACCGACGCCCTCGTCTCGGCAATGGTCGAAGTGGTGGTCGAGAGGATGTTCCGTGAAGATGCGCCAAACCGATTCCTCGAGGTGACCTATGCCAACGGCGACCGCGAAGTCCTGTACTTCCGGGATTTCGCCTCGGGAGCGATGATCGAGAACATCGTGCGCCGCGCGAAGAAGGAGGCGATCAAGCGGGACATTGCTGAGGGCATGAATGGTCTCCGCACGTCCGATCTCATCTCGGCGATCGCTCAGGAGTTCCGCGAGCACGAGGATCTTCCGAACACCACCAACCCGGATGATTGGGCGAAGATCTCCGGGAAGAAAGGCGAACGGATCGTCTACGTTCGCACATTGATCGAGGGGGATCGCGAAAGCAGAGCAGTGGAAGCGGTCACTCCAGGGCAATACCTCTGAGGGTCCATGGCGCTCCGTAAGGTCTTCGGAACCGAGACCGAGTTTGGAATCACCGTTCTCAATCAACCGGGATTCAATCCGGTCGTCGCCTCGTCTGCCGTCGTCAACTCGTACCCGGGAAATGTGTCGCGAATCCAGTGGTCGTACGATGAGGAGAGCCCCGGGCGAGATCTTCGCGGGACCGACGGGCACCGCTCGCTCGTCGCCGAGCCGGACATCGGCCTGGTCAATACGGTCCTCACCAACGGTGCCCGGCTCTACGTGGATCATGCTCATCCCGAATACTCGTCCCCGGAATGTGCTGACCCGTGGTCGGCGGCGTTGTTCGACAAGGCCGGTGAACAGGTGATGGTCGAGGCCGTCGAGGCCGCTCAGCGGCTCCTAGCGACTGGCGAGCGTATGGTGGTGCACAAGAACAACAGCGACGGCAAGGGCAACTCGTATGGGGCACACGAGAACTACCTCATTGCCCGCGCGATTCCCTTCGGCGACATCGTCCAGCAGCTCACGGCCTTCTTCGTAACTCGGCAGGTATTCACCGGTTCCGGGAAGGTCGGGGCTGAGAACGGTCGACCGGACGTTGGATTCCAGATCACACAAAGGGCCGACTTCTTCGAGGAGGAGGTCGGGCTCGAGACGACGCTCAAGCGCCCGATCATCAACACGCGTGACGAGCCCCATGCGGACGCGTCTCGCTATCGACGGCTGCACGTCATCATCGGCGACGCCAACCGGAGCGAACTCCAGACATTCCTGAAGATCGGAACAACGGCGCTGGTACTCGACGCCATCGAAGACGGCGCCCTGGCTGATCCCATCGTCCTCGCCGATCCCGTCGACGCGGTGTGGTCGGTGAGCCATGATCGAACCCTCAGCCAGGTCTACGAGACAAGCCGGGGAGCACGGATGACGGCGCTCGACGTACAGTGGTGGTACTTCGAGAAGGTCGAGCATCACGCCCGAGCGGCCGGAGTTGACCCGATCTGGGAACGGGTTCTCGACGAATGGGAGAGGATCCTGCTGGACTTGGGACGCGACCCGTTGGCGACGTCGGATCGGCTCGACTGGACTGCCAAACTTCGAATCCTTGAGGCCTATCGCGATCGTGACGGTCTTGACTGGAGCCACCCAAAGCTGCGGCTCCTCGATCTCCAGTACCACGACGTCGATCCGAGGCGCAGCCTCTACCAACGCCTCGTCGACCGTGGAGCGATTCAGCGTCTCTTCGACGACGGCGAGGTCGCGGCGGCAGTCACGGAACCACCGGTTGACACGAGAGCGTTCTTTCGAGGTAGTTGCGTGCGGCGGTATCCGGAGGATCTCGTTGCTGCCAACTGGGATTCCCTCGTATTCGACGTCGGCGAAGAAACACTCAAACGGGTTCCTATGATGGAACCGCTCAAGGGCACCAGCCAACACGTGGCTGACCTGCTCGAGGCCGCGCCGAACGCGGCTGCGATGGTCCGTGCGCTGGGAGGAAACGATGGCTGAACAAGAACGGAAGCAGCGGGGGTCGGACCGGCAAGGTGGCGCGTCCGATCAGGACGAGGTTGCTTCGACCGAGAACACCGAAGAGATCGCAGAACGGATCGACGACCTGCTCGAGGAGATCGACTCGGTCCTTGAAGAAAACGCCGAGGAGTTTGTGAAGAACTACGTCCAGAAGGGCGGCCAGTGACCGGCGGCCTGCCGATGTCCCCGAATGCCGAGGGCATCGTGCCAACGGCCAGCTTCGCGGCCCTTTTGGAGCAACACGACCTCACCCCGTCCTGGGAAGTGGCCTCCGGTTCGTTGGACGCACCGGAGGCCACCACGATCCTGGCGTTGCGGTGGGCAGATGGGATCGTCATGGCCGGCGATCGCCGAGCCACCGCCGGCAATGTGATCGCACACCGCCGGGTCAAGAAGGTCTATCCGGCCGACGACCGCTCTGCAGTTGCGATTTCTGGAACCGCAGGTATGGCGATCGAACTCACCACTCTCTTCCAGACCGAACTCGAGCACTACGAGAAGATCGAGGGAATGCGACTGAGTCTCGACGGCAAGGCCAACTTCCTCGCCCGTATGGTGCGCGGGAACCTCGCACTTGCGTTCCAGGGCCTCATCGTCGTGCCGCTGTTCTGCGGCTACGACGAGCAGGAGCAGAAGGGGAAGCTCTACAGCTACGACGTGGTGGGCGGCCGCTACGAAGAGCAGGACTATGCCACAACCGGCTCGGGAGGCAATGAAGCGCGAGCCTTCCTCAAGGCCGACTGGCGGGAAGACATGGGTGAGGCCGATGCGATCCGTGTGGCGCTCGAAGCACTCATCGCGGCATCCGAGGAAGATGCAGCCACCGGTGGGCCCGACCCGAAGCGGGGAATCTACCCCAACGTCGTGACCGTCACGGACCAGGGGTACCGGGAGGTCGCGGACGATGAGCTCGAGCCTATCGCCGCCGCAGCGCTGGAGCGTCGCCCATGACCGCTCCGTTCTACGTACCGCCAGAGCAACTGATCAAGGATCGGGCCGAGTTTGCGAAGAAGGGGATCCAACGGGGGCGCCCTATCGCCGTCGTGGAGTACGACGAAGGGATCTTGCTCATCGGCGAGAATCCCAGCCGCTCTCTGCACAAGATCGGTGAGATCTACGACCGGGTCGCGTTCGCCGGCGTCGGTCGATTCAACGAGTTCGAGACGTTACGCGTTGCCGGGATCCGCTACGCCGATGTCAAGGGATACACGTACGCTCGCGCCGACGTGACGGGGAAGGGCCTCGCCAACGCGTATTCGCAGGCTGTTGGCCAGATCTTCACCCATGAGGTGAAGCCGTACGAGGTTGAGGTGCTTGTTGCGGAACTTGGGAACGACGAGAACCACCTCTATCACGTGCGTTTCGACGGGACGCTGCGAGATCAGCACGGTTTTGCCATGCTCGGAGGTGACGAGGATCGGCTCTTTGAGCCGCTCACGGCCGGCTGGCGATCCGGCATGAGCCTCGAAGACGCCATCGCTCTCACCACGTCGGCGATTCGTGATACGGCCGACGAATCGACGCCGGGAGCCGACTGGGAAGCCGCCGTGCTCGATCGGACACTCGGCCGGAGGAAGTTCCGTCGTCTTGAGACGGCTGAGATCGAGGCAGCCGGTTAGGACGAGGAGTCGGTGCGCCACGCCTCGACGATGGCTCGCGCATCGTCCAGGCGGTCGTTCTCGACCCATACTTCAATCTGAGCCAAGCCACCGACACCAACCGGGTAGGGCCCGAAGGATTCGCCGTGCATTCGGACCGCGATGCCGTCAGAGCGGAGAAGCGCAGCCAGCACGTTTGCCGCTGCCGGGTCTCCGACCACGACGAGTGGTTCGTAGAGATTGGCGTCGGGATGTCGGTCTTGCTTTCGCATGGGGTGATTCTGCCATGGATGACGAGGTGCGCGAGCAGTTCCCCGGGGAGGGTACGCTGGTCTGGTGGACCGACGAATCTTCGGAATCGAGAACGAATACGGCGTTACGTGCACGCTGCGCGGGCAGCGCCGCCTGTCTCCGGATGAGGTGGCCCGGTATCTGTTCAGGCGGGTGGTCTCATGGGGTCGCTCATCGAACGTGTTTCTCGAAAACGGTTCACGTCTCTACCTCGACGTTGGGAGCCATCCCGAGTACGCAACACCGGAGTGCGACTCGCTCTCGGATCTCATCGCCCACGATAAGGCCGGAGAACGCATTCTCGAAGGCCTCGTCGAGTCTGCAGAGGAGCGACTCACCGAAGAAGGGATCCGCGGCGATATCTACCTCTTCAAGAACAACACGGACTCCGCGGGGAACTCATACGGATGCCACGAGAACTACCTCGTCGGACGGCAGGACGACTTCCAGCGGACCATCGACACGCTGATCCCGTTCTTCGTAAGCCGCCAGATCTACGCCGGCGCCGGCAAGGTCCTCCAGACCGCTCGGGGCACGGTCTTCTCGACGTCGCAGCGGGCCGAACACATCTGGGAGGGCAGTTCGTCCGCTACCACCCGCAGCCGTCCGATCATCAATACGAGGGACGAGCCGCATGCGGACGCCGAGCGGTACCGAAGGTTGCACGTGATCGCAGGCGACTCGAACATGTCCGAGTATGTGAGCTACGCCAAGGTGGGGACAACCGCAGCCATCCTGCAGATGCTCGAGGACGACGTTGTGTTCCGAGACATGACGCTCGAGAATCCGATCCGCGCTATCCGAGAGATTGCCCGCGACACGTCGTGTCGTCGTACGGTGCGACTCGCGAACGGCCGAGAACTGTCAGCGCTCGACATTCAGTGGGAGTATCTCGAACGCGCGATGCGGTACGCACGCACGTCGGGCTTCCCGTCCGAGGTCGACCGCGCAATCGGCATGTGGGAGCACCTGCTGACCGGACTCGAAAAGGACCCGATGACCTTGTCGCGTGAGGTGGACTGGGTGACCAAACTCCAGTTGCTCGACCGGTACGCGGCCAAACACGGCCTTGCGATGTCGTCACCCAAGATGTCGCTGGTCGACCTTGCCTATCACGATGTGAATCGCCAGCGGGGCCTCTACTACATCCTCCAACGACGCGGTATGGTCGACCGCGTGGTGACGGACGAGCGCATCACGCGAGCCATGACGATTCCTCCAGTCACAACACGTGCGCGCCTGCGCGGTGACTTCATCAAGGCGGCGAAGGCACGGAACCGGGATTTCACCGTCGATTGGGTGCATCTGAAACTCAACGATCAGGCCCAACGGACGATCCTGTGCAAGGATCCGTTCCGAGCCGTCGACGAAAGGGTCGAGAAACTGATCGCCGCGTTGTAGCGTCGCGGTGATGCAGAAGGTCATCGAGCGAATCCTCAACCTTCTCGCCTACCTGCTCACCGTTGACCGACCGGTGACGGCAGACGAGATCAGACACACCGTCGCGGGATACGACCGCGACAGCGACACCGCCTTTCACCGCACGTTCGAACGCGACAAGGACCTGCTGCGCCGTCTCGGTATTCCGATCGAGCGTGAGGCCACCGACGTCTTTGAGGTGGAGTTCGGCTATGTAGTGCACGATGACCGTTACGCCCTCGAGGACCCTGGACTCACCGACGAAGAGCGAACCGCTCTGGCGCTGGCCGTTCAAGCCGTGGGGTTTGGCGGCCGCCCCTCCGGCCAGGAAGCCCTCATGAAGCTGGGTGGCGCCGTGGGGAGCCTCGACGGCACCGAACTCGGGGCGGATCTCGGGGAGCAGGCTGAGACCGTGGCGGCGGCGTTTGCCGCGATCTCGGAGCGACGCACTTTGTCGTTCGGGTATCGGGGTCGCAAACGGCAGGTGCGGCCGTACGGGCTTGTCCATCGTCGCGGGCATTGGTATCTGGTGGCGGCTGAAGTCGAGAGCGACGATGTCAGGGTCTACCGGCTCGATCGCGCCGACGCGTTGGTCGCGGGCGAGCGCTCCGGGGTATTCACCAGACCGGACGGTTTTGATCCGGCCGACGCCGTGCTCCACCATCCGTGGGACGCCGGTCACGAGGTGGCGACTGCCTCGGTGGTGTTCGACGAGGAGGTTGCTTGGATCGCCGAGCGGGAACTCGGTTCGAACACAGCCATCGAGCGTCGGCCGGATGGGTCGATCTCGGCAACCGTCGAGATCGCGGAACCGGCAGCGTTCCTCGGCTGGCTTGTCGGCTTTGAGGATCAGGCGGAGATCGTCGAACCTCCGGATCTGCGCGACCGGTACCTCTCATTGGTGGGGGGGTCGTGACGAACTCGCCGAAGACCGCTGGCCGCATCAACCGCCTCCTGGCCATGCTGCCGTGGGTCATCGCAAACCCTGGAGCGCCGGTTGACGAAGTGTGCGAGCGTTTCGGGTACACGCGGACCGACCTCATCAAAGATCTGAACACCGTGTTCGTGTGTGGCTTGCCCGGGTACGGCCCTGGTGATCTGATGGACGCCTCGATCGACGATGACGAGGTCATCGTCGAGTTGGCGGAGTACTTCGCGCGGCCGCTGCGGCTCACCGCTCCCGAGGCGCTCGGAATCCTTGCATCAGGGAAAGCCGTCCAATCCGCAGGATCTGGGGGGAAGGCGCTCGATCGGGCGATCGCGAAGCTCGAGCGGACCCTGCTTCCTGATGGTGCAGACGCGGTGGTCGTGGATCTTCCCGAACCATTGTTGGTCGGGGACCTCCGCAGAGCAGCCGACGAAGGGGACGTCATGCGGATCGACCATACGTCGATCGCATCGGGAGAACGCAGAGTACGCGAGATCGAGCCGTGGTCCGTCTTCACGACCCTCGGGAACTGGTACGTCTCAGGGCACTGCCGAACCGCAGATGCGGAGCGAGTCTTTCGGATCGATCGGATCAGAACAGTGGAGGCCACAGGAGAGCGCTTCGACGCGAAGCCGGCGCCCCGTCACCCAGCCGTGCGCTACACCCCAAGCGATGACGACACCCACGCGGTGATCCGGCTCGATGGTCCCGCGCGGTGGGTAGCGGAGTATTATCCGGTTGATGTTCTCGACGACGATTCCGACGGATTGACGATCCGGATAAGCGTGGGAGACGCTGCGGTTGCAGCTCGTCTCCTAATCCGCCTCGGCGGTTTCGCGGAGCTCGTCGAGGGCATAGAAGTTGCCCGTGCAACCGTCGACCTTCGTGAGCGAATCTTGGCGCGCTATGCGGACCGCGCACGGAATGACTAGGCGGAAATAGTCATTTAGAGAACGGCTCGGATGCCGATGAGTTATGCGACGCTGGCAATGGAGCGAGACAGCATGACCACCATCCGAACGACCTGCACCACTTGCGGAGATGTAGAACTCACGATCGACGATGTCGGTCTCGAGATGGCTGCAGGATCCGACGAAGGTCGCTACCGCTTCGACTGCCCGTTCTGTGGCACGACACAACGACGGCC
>Ga0316190_10003039_pt1 | contig 12196 bp, 12 predicted proteins | sample Eddworburrow2_MG_FD_204929 | JGI IMG/M metagenome (GOLD analysis project Ga0316190, IMG submission 204929) | Coastal sediment microbial communities from Maine, United States - Eddy worm burrow 2 | ecosystem: Environmental > Aquatic > Marine > Coastal > Sediment | place: USA: Maine | collected... | reverse complement strand
CCCTGCCATTGGGCAGAATTGGATTCATTCACTGAATAGTAACCGCCGGACTGCGGAATCTTCATGTCCGGATGGCTTACCTCGAAGCGGGCGTTGTTGGCATTGTAGGTGAAACCACTGACACCTGCGCCTACAGAGGTTACCAGCATGGTTGATGGGCCATACAATACATAACCAGCTGCCAGAACCTCGCGGCCTGACTGCAGGGTATCGCTGACATCGGGGCGCTGATCGCTCGGTGTCTTACGTTTCACAATCGAAAAAATCGTGCCTACCGGGCCGTCAACATCAAGATTGGACGAGCCATCCAGCGGATCAACCAGAACCAGATAGGGTGCAGAGGTGTATTCTTCGATGACCAGAAGCTCTTCCTGCTCTTCGGAGCCGACCGCACAGACATGGCCTGTCGAGCGCATCTCATCAAGAAAAATTTCATCGGATAGAATATCCAGCTTCTGCTGCTGTTCACCCTGAACATTTTCACCACCGGCAGCGCCCAAAGCACCGCGGAATACCGCACTGCGCAACAGGTAGGCAATTTCGATAGCTGCTCGGCCAACCCCCTGCATAATCGGCATCATGGCCGATCCGTGTTCACCCTCTTGAGCAATGCGATTCAATGTAACTGTCATATGATTTCCCCTCCACAGAAGAAATGGCTTTTTTAAAGCGCACACAGGGTATCAAACTATGCCTGAACATTCAAAAGCGAATTTCAGCTACTTCCGACTGGCTTAAGGGTATAAAAAAGCCTGAGCTCATTAGTTCGAAGAAAAGGTGATATCTACATCCACAAGGCCGTTGGCCTCGACATCGCTGAGTTTGGCGCGCTCGGTAGCCACGCCCTGATTGGCCATTTGGGTAAAGAAGCGAACCGTATCGTTATACGGTGCCTTGCGCAGCTGGACCAGCACGCTTTGTCCACTGGTGCCGGGTTGCGGTTTGATACGGGTGATGAATTGCCGGATATTACTGCCCCTTGCAGCTGCATCCACTACAGTAAGCAAATCGCTCTGCGCTGCACTTTTAACCCCGCCTTTTACTACCTTGTCAGCCAGCAACTGCGCCTCAGAGAGTTGGGCCTGCAATTCCGGCATGACCGATCTGATCTGTTTGGCATCGTCATGTAGCGGCAACCACAGGCCGAAGACGATGATCAGCAATGGAAGCGCCACGGAAGTGGCCAACACCAGCCGCTGTTCGCGCTGCTGCAAACGCTGATACCAGGGGAGCACGTGCAAGCGCCATAAATATCGCGGCTTGCGAGTTAGATTTGCCAACAAAGTCTTCATGATGGCCAGCGCAGGCGAATGCGCACCTGCTTATCGCTCAAATCGGTATCCAGGAGTTCTACCTTATGCCCAAGAATCGAGGCAAGCGCGTCGCGAATGCGATTCGCTGCAGCGAAATCCGGCACCATACCGCTGAGTAAGACCTCGTCATTCTCATAACTGATGTTCTGTAACTTAAATGCCGCCTCTTTCCTGCCAAGTTGAGTGATGGCTTCCAAATGACGGAGCAACTTCCAAGCATCTCCGGAGGCTCCTCCGCCTGCTGCCTGACGCAGTTGCAACATAGGATCAACCATCGCAACACCGGGCAGAGCCTGATGAAATGCCTGCTCAACACCACTACGCACAGCTTCCTGGCGCGACTGCAATTGCTGCACCTGGTATGCATCATGTCCGATGACCAGCAGACAAAGACCGACCAACAACAAAGCTGCACGCCGCCATGGACCGATACGTTTACTCCAGTCGGTCTGCACACCCCATGTTCCATGCCGGAAATTGAATGGCAGCTCGCCAGAAAGGGAAGCCATCGCAAGCGTGTTGGCAACATGCCGTGTGGGCAGCTTCACATCTGTATTGGGAATATCTTCGGCAAGCACATCCACCTGCCAGCTGATGTCGTCAGGCAGGGCAAGACTGTCGAAAGCCTGCTTCCATGCCGTATCGAGGCGACCTGCAATCGACATGCTCACCCGATCGAAACCCATCGCCTTCAGACTTGTAAATGCCTCATGCGCCAATCCCGCCAAATTTTTACCATCGGATAGATTCAAGCGCCGCATGCCCCGCCATATCCCGGCGACATACACACCGAGCATCAGCCCTTCGGAATCAACATCAAGTACTGCCACTGATGTCGTTTCAGGCTTGATCCAGGCAGCCAGACGAACGGCGATATCCGGCCCGATATAGGGGCATTGGCTACTGATCGGAGCTGTGCTTAATTCTTCCCTGAGTTTCTGCGGCAACGCGAAAACAAGGCCACTAACGCCGCTCTCATCTCTCTCGGCCTGCCAGCACAACCACCAGTCGACATCTTCCGCACCGGCCTGATCGGCCAACTCCTGCCCAAGCATGGCAGCATCGATATAACGCGGATGTTCGAAGGGTAGGGAAAAAGCTCGTTGCAGCAGCATCTCCGCGGGCAGGAGGAATGCAGCAACGGGTGCATCCACACTACTCAGAGCCAGTATCGAACCATCCTGCTGGGCCTCTGTCAAAACAGATTCCGCAACAGCTTCACCTGTTACGCTGGCAAGCCCCTCGGCTACATCGCTTGTCGCATCGAGAGAATCATCCTTGGCAATACTTTCTGCTGTCGCAGACGGCGGCTCGAAGACAAACTGCCGCTCTCCCTGCGCATCCAGCAACTCAAGACCTGCCCCATCCCAGTTGGCAATCAATGTCATACCGACACTCCGCAGTGCCTGCAAACAACAATCTTCATAGGCCAGATACCTTGCGTCTTGAAACCACCTGAAAAGCATCCCCCTGTCGCGCCACCAACATTTCTTCAGCCCAACGGGCACGATCAAATCGAGCCTCAACCCGGATCAGAAAGGCATCGCTTTTGGTCGTCATCCAACCCGGCTTGACTGTCGACACCCATTGATTGAGGCCGCTCGCGGTCAGATCTTCAATGTTTTTGTAGGGTGTACTCTCACGCCCGCTGATCATGGCTTCCACTTCCCCTTGCGGAATATTATCGGCCAAGCTTAGCAGCACATCCGCAGGGGCGGTATTGATATTCACCGCAGATAGAACCGTACTGGGCCGCGCCATGACCACCTTGCGTAAAGCATCCAGCATGGCTGGCTCGAAACCGCGCACCAAAAGCAATTCGTTGAGACTGTCGAGTGGCGCATTCTTGATATGGTACGGCTGGTTGGCATAGGCGCCCTCCTCGGCCCCGCCACTACCATAAGGCGTCTTGTCGACATCCATCCAGTCAACCAGTGCGTCGACCAGTCGAGCATCCAACTGCAGGCGGATAAACAGGCGCTTAAACACGGCCACCACATCTGGCTGAGCCTTACCAGAGGCGTCGACCAGATCGTTGAGATTGAGATAACGGTTGGCGTCCTCGATGCGCCCGGCAATCACGCCATCTTCAACAGGGAAAGGTGGCGTTACCAGTGCCCAATCCTCATCGAGCGAATCGTAAGCCGGATCATCAGCCGACAATGTGTGTATCGCCAGAGCCTCACCAGATTCCGCGCCCAGCCATGTTTTGGCGGCCAGCTGCATATTCTCCGCCCGGCGCAGCGATACCCAGTCCTCTTCACCACTCTGCACGGCCCACACAGCTACCAGCGCCACCAGTGCCAACACCATGACCAGCGCAATGCCTCTTTCATTGGCACGCTCGCCCGTATTTGAGTCCTTATTATATGGTTGCAGAAATGGCATCAGCTCGCCTGCCCGGACCGGCTAGCCGGATTCGCAAGAATACCTTGCCCGGCTATCGGAATTGTTTGCTGTCCAACCTGAGTTACCGTTGGCGACTGCCCGATGGATAGAGGGAACAACAGCTCACGCTGCATCCCTTCTCCGGAACGCCAGCGTACACGCAGGGCTTGCGGTAGAGCTTTGCCACTCTTCTTATCCCAGGTATCCAACCATTTGCCGTCGGCCCCCAATGCCTGCACCTCGAAGGAAGAAGCCGGCTGCATCTGCCAGTTCAGTGGCTGTGTATCGCGCAGCCATGCCATACTCGACTGACGCACAATATGGCCGCCATCCTCATCAATGGCATAGTGCACCTGCACCGGGGCTACTGATTCACCATCGGCAACCAGCAGGGTAAGCGTATCGAAAGCATCGGCTCCACGCTGGTCGTGGGTGATCTCAAGCGTGATCAGGGATTTGTCCGCAGAGTGCAGTAGATAGCTCGTATCCATGCGCAGTCGGCGATCCATCTGGTAGGCGGATTCAAGCCCGTCGCGTTGCTGTTGCAACATGCGGAAGCCCTCACCGGCCGGCACCAGCGCCGCATAGCACACGGCAGCAATAAGCGCGAACACGGCCAGTGCCACCAGCATTTCGAGCAGGGTGAAACCCCTGTTTCTTTGGATGCAGATCACGGCAGGCGACGGAACAGGAACAGACTCACCGTACCGCCATCAGGTGCGGTGACCAGCATATTCTGGCGCACAAATTGGGCATCAAGCGTGGCCAGTTGCGAGCTCTGCCAGCGAAATATACCGCTTACCGTTTCAATCTCTCCAGAGACATCAGCAGCAGGAACTTTCTCCATACCAATGCGCTCGAGTTCATTCACCGCCAGACTCATTGCCTCGGCATGCAGGGCCAGATCATGTTGAATATCCGCAGAGGAACCCACCCGCCCCATTAAAACGACAAGGGCCGTAGCGGCAATGGCCAGCGCCACCATGACTTCGAGCAGGGTGAAACCCCGATCCCCCGAGGTTTTCTTCAAAGAGTTATCACTCACGGATTGTTGTCCAGCATGCGAATACCGGCAGGTCCCGGCCGCAGCTCGATTCGCCTGTCACCTGCGGCTGCATGTAACTGCACATCGGCCAGCGTGAGCATGCCATCGCTCATAAATACCACCGTGCCAAGCGGTGCCTTCTCCTTGCCTGACTGCTGAGTATTTGCTTCCTCCGCTCGCACATCAGAAACACCGGGCATAAACATCTGCACCCCTTCGGATAATTTTACTTCGCTGATTGTGACGCCATCGGGCAGTTTTTGGCCGGTAAACGGCGGCTCGTTCAAGGCCTGCCATTCCCCACCCTCACCGGCCAGATCAAAGGCATAATGATCACCATACGCTTTCCAGCGTAGTTGCATGCCGCGCAATTGCGCCTCTTCAGATGCCAGATGCAGCAACCGCACCAGATGGCGGGATGTGTCGTCAAGCGAAGTTGTGGAAGGACGGAACAGATTGGGCAAGACAAAGCCGGCGACCACGGCCATCACGGCCAAAACCAGCATGATCTCCAGAAGGGTGAAGCCCCGCTGGCTCAAGCTTTTCTTAGGAGCAGGCAGGGAAGGTGCGCTTACTGAGGCCGGTTGTTTAACCGTAGCCTTACCAGTTGCCGATATCGGCATCGAATCCGGAACCGCCGCTGCGCCCGTCACCACCGTAGGAAAGCAGATCGAAATCACCATGCACGCCGGGGGAGAGATAAATGAAATCATTGCCCCATGCATCCTTGGGCAGAGTATCAATATAGCGCCTCCCGTCCTTACCCGGGGTTGTCAGCACAGCCAAACCCTCGCTGGAAGTCGGGTATCGACTGTTGTGCAGGCGATACAGCTTAAGCGCCTGCCCGATACTGCTCATCTGTGCGCGAGAGGCTTCTACTTTGGCTTCATCGGCACGGTCGATAAAACGCGGTGCCACAATGGCGGCAAGCACGCCGATAATCACCAGCACAACCATCAGCTCAAGCAGTGTGAATCCCCTCTCTGTCTCCAGATAGCCTCTCTCCAGTTGCTTCATATCCTCTACTCCCTAATCATTCAAATCTTTTGACGCGCCGGAGCGCAGCCAGAAATCGTTACGTGCCAGCGGATCATAAAGGCGTTTACCATCTGCTGCCAGCAACCATGGGCCACGGCGCACATCATCCGCCTCGTGAATCAACCGGTCGAGCATCAACCATGAACCGATCAACAGCCCATGCGTATCGAAAGCCTCCTGAGCATACAGCGAACATACGGGATATGACGAACACGGCCTGCCGTCATGCCCACCGATCAAGAGTTGATAGACATGCAACGGAGCACCTGCTGCGGAAACGACTGCACCAGACGCCCTCGGTATACTTGTCGCCACCACCAGACTGAGCGTGGCCAACAAGGCATACAGGACAAGATAGCGTCCTACCACGGCCTGCCCGGCAGTCCGGATGCCTGCCACAGACCCTGCCACCACAGCACATAAGCCTCAAAAGCACCGCGCTCGGCAATCGACACAGCCGAAAACACGCTGCCCGACCATAACCACAGAGTGATCAGCACGAAGAAAACAGTAAGTGGGCCCATGCGCCGACGCCAGGCCCACAGGGTAAGCAACAGCATCGGCCAAACCATCAGTGCGGCGATACCGGCATCGTGCCAGCGCCCGAGCCATGCATGCCCGGCACCGGGAAAAATGCTGGCCAGGATGCCTGCGAAACGGGCATCGGCAGGTTGCGGCGCAGCATGCATTTTTCCGTAAGTGGCGATCAACGCACCATTCAGGCCATCGGCAGATGGTAGTTCAACGCCCTGCCTTGTGCGCATGGTCAGCAATTGAGCCGCTACACGCATGCGTTCATTCCACACAGCGGGGGCCATTTCGGCGGCACCCGCCAGCATAGCGACAGCCTCCGAGTCCCTGCCCTGTGCAGCCAGGGCCATGGCCCGATGATAGGCATCTCCCGCACCCGCATCGGCCTGCGGAGCATATGCAGAAACAAGCACAGCCAGCAGTAAGACGGCAATAAATCTGGATAGCATCATCGATGCACCAACTCGTTCATTTCCATAATGGGCAGCAGGATGGCCAGAGCCAGCGCACCAACCATCACAGCCATCAACATGACCAGTATCGGCTCAAGCATGGTTACCAGCCGCTTCAGGCTGCGGGATGTTTCGGCATCAAAGTTGTCGGCCACGCGCAAAAGCATGGCATCGAGCTGGCCACTTTGCTCACCGACGGCAATAAGACGAATAGCCAGATGTGGAATATACCCGGAAAGGCGCAACCTCTCAGCCAGACTTTCACCCTCACGCATGGATTCTCGCGCCGCAATGGCGGCCTCACGCACCGGCTCCAGGAGCAAGGCCTGACTGGCAATATGCAGGGCAGAAAGCACCGGCACGCCGCCGCCCAGAAGCATGCCGAGGGTGCGCGCATAGCGTGCGGTCTCCATTTTGCGCAGCAATCCACCGATGGCAGGCAGATTAAGCAACAACAGGTCGCGCCGTCGCCGAATGTGCGTCTGGCGCATGGCAAAACGATAACCGACCACTAGCAGAACAAGCCCCCCGAACAACCACAGGCCATGTTCCCGCAGGGTGTTGGAAACAGCAATGATGGTCGTCGTCAGCCAGGGAAGATCGCCACCTGTCCGGGCAAACACACCGGCAATCTGCGGCACCACCACAGTGAGCAGAAATACCATGACCAGCAGACCGAAGCCGCTGACAATTACAGGATACAGTACTGCCGAGAGCACTTCCTGACGCAGCTCTCTGCCATGTTCAAGCACCTGAGCAAGACGACTGGTCACCGCATCGAGTTGGCCCGTTTCCTCTCCCGCGGCAACCATATTGCAGGCCACCTCATCAAAACCGAGATGTCGCATCGCTGCAGCAAGGGCATTGCCCTCCAGCACCTGCTGGCGGAGTGCGGACACAAGTTGCCGTCCGCGCTTGGTTTCCATGCTTTCGGCAATGGATTCCAGTGCCTCGGCCATCGGCATGCCTGCACTAAGCAAGGTGGCGAGTTGTTGCATGAAAGTGATCGTCTGAGTGTCATCAAGCTTGCGCAGATTACTTTCACCGCTTCCTGCATGGGTGCGACGGGCAGGCTCAATATGCCGCGCCATCAAGCCGCTGCTCTTTAACTGACTACGTACGGCACGTTCCGAATCTGCTTCGATTTCGCCCTTCTGCGTGCGGCCGCGACGATCCGCGGCCTCATATACAAATAGGCTCATTCCTGAACGACGACCGCATCCTCGCGAGTCACGCGTAGCACCTCATCCACACTGGTGCGGCCGCTGGCCACATGTCGCGCCCCATCGTGAGCCAGAGATTTCATACCCTCGCGGCGCGCCAGACGACGCATCTCCAACAGACCCTTGCCATCATGAATGGCATCGCGCATCGCATCGGTCACCCGCGTCAATTCAAAGATACCGAGGCGGCCGGCATAGCCGGTCTGAATACAGGCCTCGCAACCGACGGCTTCGTAGAGTTCAGTCACATGGCCGTAGTCATCGGGAGATACTCGCATGGCCTGCCAATCACTTTCGGAAACAGGGTGCGGCCGCTTGCAATGCGGACACAGCTCGCGCACCAGACGCTGTGCCTGCACCATGAGCAGGCTGGAGGCAATCAGATAAGGCTCCACCCCCATATCCTTAAGGCGCATGATGGATGACAGGGCATCGTTGGTGTGTAGCGTCGAAAGCACCAGATGACCGGTCAGACTGGCTTGGATGGCGATCTCAGCTGTCTCCAGATCACGGATTTCGCCGATCATCACGATATCCGGATCCTGGCGCAGAATCGAACGCAGGCCGGCGGCAAAGCTTACGCCGATCTTGCTCTGCACCTGCATCTGACCGACATGATCAAGCTGGTATTCAATCGGATCTTCGATGGTCAGGACATTGCGATTCTTGCGGTCCACCGTCATCAAAGCACTGTACAGGGTAGTACTCTTGCCCGAACCCGTCGGTCCTGTCACCAGCACGATGCCGTGAGGGGCGGAAACTACATCCTTCATCACCGCCAGATGTTCATCGTTCATGCCCAGTTCGGTCAGGCTCAGCACGCCTTTGCCGCGATCCAAAAGACGTAATACCACGCGCTCACCGTAGGCCGTAGGCAATACCGACGCGCGCACATCCACCTCGCGCCCCGCAATACGCACTCGGAAACGCCCATCTTGAGGGTGCCGCTTTTCGGCAATATCCATGCCGGCTAGCACCTTGATGCGGCTGGTCATCGCCGCCTGCACGCCCTTGGGCGGGGTCACCACGGTATGCAGCACACCATCCACACGAAAACGAACCAGCACGTTGTTTTCAAAGGGTTCAATATGGATGTCACTGGCTCGCTCCTTCAGAGCCTGCGAAATCAGCGTATTCACCAAGCGGATGACCGGCGCCTCGTCCTCGGACTCAAGCAGGTCTTTGACCTCCTCGATCTCACGCGACAACTCACCCTCGCTACCCAGATCCTCAAGCATCTCCTCGGCGGAGGCGGATGCCATATCAAACACTCGATTCAACTCCAGAAGAATCTGGCCACGAGGTGCCAGGATGGGCGTAACCTCACCTCCCAGCTCACGGCGCATATCATCGAGCAACATCCACGGCCAATCGCCATCATCGGGAACAACTACAGGATTTACAGCATCTTCAGAGGCTGCCAGCGGCAACACCGGACCAAGACGCAATACGGGAAGCGAGAAACGCAGGACACGCTGGGTATCCACCCGCTCCGGCGGGATGCGCGACAAATGACTTAACTCCGGCGCTGCCTCTGTGGATACAACAGTCTGCTCAGGCACCTGTTCAGACGACTGTTCGGCCATCAGGGCTGTATAGGCAAGGTCTGCGGAACATCACCCGCCGGCGCGGCCGGTTTGCCTAAGGGGTTCATTGCTTCGGGAGCCTTCGGCTTTTCCTTCGGGGCATCACCCGTCGGAACTGGTGATTTAACCAGAGGGTTCATTTCATCCGGAACTTCCGGCTTCTCTTGCGGGAACAGAATGGTTCCTTCGTATTTCTGCGCGTCGTAGACATCCTTTACCTCACGGAATTTATCCTCTGTTATACTCTTAATATCGGCACGACTGCGGATGATATGCGGTTTGAGGAAAACCATCAGATTGGTCTTGGTACGCGAGTTGTCGGTAAACTTGAACGGCTCGCCAATAAGCGGCACAGCAGAGATGCACGGCACACGCTGTACACCCTTGCTCGTGTCGTCGCGCATCAACCCGCCAAGCACAATGATGCTGCCGTCATTGGCCAGTACTGTGGTATTAATGGAGCGTTTGCTGGTCGTCACACCACCATCGGCCACGGTGCCACCGAGCACACTGGAAATTTCCTGGTAGATTTTCAGCCGTATGGTGTTGCCTTCCGAAATCTGCGGCGTCACGCGCAGGGTCAAGCCGACATCCTTGCGCTCCACCGTATTGAAAGGGTTGGCGTTGGCAGCGCCCGTCGAAGAGTTAGTGCCGGTAATGAAAGGCACATTCTGACCGACTAGAATCTCTGCCTCCTCGTTGTCCATGGTCATGATATTCGGTGTAGACAGCACATTGGTATCGGTCTTGGTTTCCAGCGCACGCAAAAGTGCACCAAGATTGAGGTATGTGGTTCCACCAAAGGCAATCGTTCCATCCACCACCCCGATGGCCAACCCGTTACCCGGATTAAGTGGATTAACTGCAGCCGCAGCTAGACCTCCCCCGAAATTTGTGCCACCGATGGGCTTTATTCCCGGGATGTTCGGGTCACTGAGCCCTCGAAACTCCATACCGAACTGCTGCGCTCCGCCGGAGCTGATTTCGATTATCAGCGCTTCGACCAGCACCTGCAAGCGCCGAATATCAAGCTTATCAATCAGTCCATCCAGACCGGGCCGATCACCCGCATCGGCGGTGATGAGCAGCGCATTGGTAGGAGGATCGGCCACCACCCTCACATCACCGGTAAACAATGATTTGCCAGGTGCTGCGCCAGTAGCTGCTGCGCTGGCTCCTCCAGCTTGACCGGAAATCAAACTATTAATCACCTTGGCCACATCTTCGGCATCAGCATTCTTCAGGTAACGCACATACAGGCGCTCGTTGTCCGTTGGCGGTGCAATATCGAGCTTGTCGACCATACGCACCACCTCGCTGAGTAACTGCGGAGCCGCCACCACAATCAGCATATTGCCCGGCTGATAGGACATGGCCTTTACCGAACCCATCGCGCCCTGTGCCGGCCCGCTGTACAACTGGGTCAAGGCCGCCGCCACCTTCTCGGCCGAGGCATGCTCAAGAAGAAATACCTTCACACCCATCGCCTCATTGCGATCAAGCAGCTTTACCACCTCGCGGATACGCTGGATATTGGCCGATGAATCGGTCATCAGCAGCATATTGCCATTGGGATATACAGAGAGATTACTGTTCGGCGGCACCAGCGGGCGCAGGATAGCCATGAGCTGCGAAGCATCCGCATATTTCAAACGAATCACCTCAGTGACTAATGCATCACCTTTCTGACTACCTGCCTTGGGAGCCACGGGCAATGGTTTCTGCGTACCCTCGGCACGCGGCACGATCTTAACCACCGTACCGCTCTGGACTGCAGCAAAACCATTCACCTCCAGCACAGAGAGGAAAACAGCATAGGCCGCATCCTCTGACACGGGCGAAGGAGAAATAATCGTCACCTTGCCTTTCACGCGGTTATCAATGAGAAAATTCCTACCGGAGAAACCGGCGACAAACTCGATAAAAGCGCGAATGTCCGCATCTTTGAAGTTCAGCGTCACATCGCGGGCCAAGGCTGAAGGAGCACTCAGAACCAGCAGCATGGCAACCGTTGTCAAACCCAGTACTAAACGTTTCAAGCCTCTCCTCTCCCCTCTCAACTATCTAATTTTAGTGAATATCGAAATGTAACTGCTGCACAGCCCCAGCGCGAGTGATTTCGAGGTCGAGGCTTTTCGCAGACTGCAATTGTTGAAACAGAGCAAGACCTTTTTCCGGCGTGCTGATCTCTTCACCGTTCACCCTGCGAATCACATCGCCATTCATCAATCCAACCTGTTCATACAAGGATCCCGGCACGATATCTTGAATTAAAAACCCATCGGGATTGCCGTTGGTCTGATGCGGCACAGCCAATGCGCCGGTCAGCAGCTTGGGCATATCCTGCAAATGATCATTAATCGCGTCACGGGTAAAGGTTTGGGAGACGGGTGCAGCACCCATCACAGGGGGTGGCACAAAGGACTGCTCTCCAGTGCCAAGCGACCCCTTAGCCATCAAAACTTTTTCCTTGCGCCCACGATTGTTCACGACGATCGCATCAGCCTCGACCTCGATCAGCGTAACGCCAGGCTGGATATCCGTGCCAAGCAACACAACCTTTTCCTCACCCGCGCCAAGTTGCATCAGGGCATAAGAGCGCTCGCCAGCCACCACCGTG
>Ga0316190_10003038_pt1 | contig 12204 bp, 6 predicted proteins | sample Eddworburrow2_MG_FD_204929 | JGI IMG/M metagenome (GOLD analysis project Ga0316190, IMG submission 204929) | Coastal sediment microbial communities from Maine, United States - Eddy worm burrow 2 | ecosystem: Environmental > Aquatic > Marine > Coastal > Sediment | place: USA: Maine | collected... | reverse complement strand
TGAGCCGGTTTAAATATGCGATGGCAGAGGCATCGATCGAAACGGGTTTTACGGTAAATGCATTTAAGCCATTTTACGAACTAATTGATCCGAACCTAAGCCCACCCTTAGATACAGCGATTCCTGAAAAATTTTACAGTCTGATGGGAATCACTGAAAGTCTGGACGGATCGGGATGGGTTCAGTTTTCCGGTTTGACTACCGGCAATTCTTATCAGGCTGAAAGGTTTTTCGAAAGATATCAATCTGCGGGTAAATTATTTGATCCGACTTTTTTTTCGCAAAAACTCGGCCGACTTTTATTTTCCACATTCACAAAGATGTTGGTGATCATCGGTATCAGTGTCACCATTCTCTTGTTTTTATTCTTCTTCGACTGGAAACTAACCATTATCTCGCTGTTGCCGGTTCTCTTCGCCTTAATCAGTACGCTGGGCACCTTGAACCTTATCGGCCACCCCCTGGACATTCCGGCGTTAATGCTTGCCATCATTGTCATGGGCATGGGTATCGATTATTCACTGTTTTTTGTCAGATCCTATCAGCGTTATCCGGATGCATCTCATCCATCTTACAGTCTCATCCGTATGGCGGTTTTCATGGCGTCCGCATCTACGCTCATCGGGTTCGGCGTTTTATGCACGGCCGAGCATTCGATTTTAAGAAGTGCCGGAATAACGTCATTGTTTGGCATCGGCTACTCCCTTATCGGCGCTTTCATCATCCTGCCGCCCATTTTAAAATACGTTTTTCAATCCCGGCAAAAAGAAATCAGCCCAGTTGACCATCTTCACGATCGCATTTTGAGACGATACCGAAATATGGAAGCGTATCCGAAAATATTTGCCAGGTTTAAAATTCGCCTGGATCCTATGTTTTCAGAACTGCCTCGTATTTTTAATTTCTCCCGGCAACTCAGGACAATTATTGATATCGGCTGTGGTTTCGGCGTACCGGCCGGCTGGTTGATCGAGAATTTTGCCGAATTGAAAATTTATGGTATTGATCTTGACAGCAATCGGGTCAGAATAGCGTCCAGAGCACTCGGGCAAAGGGGCAAGATGGTTGTTGGCCGGGTACCGGATGTACCACAAATTCCACATCCGGTCGATGCCGCCGTCATGCTGGATATGCTGCATTATTTAAAAGATGATGATTTGGGACTCACCTTACAACGGTTGGGTGACCGGCTTTGTGATAACGGCCGCCTGATCATACGAGCCGTTATAATGCCGAATGCACGGCAGTCTTTGTTCTGGTGGCTGGAGAATCTCAAAAATAAAATTGGGAGAATCCCCGCCTATCATCGTTCCTTTAATGAGATATCAACGATTCTGGCTCAAGCCGATTTTACGATTGAGCATACTGAACCGTCGGGACCAAAGGGTGATTTAATTTGGTTTGTCCTGAGGCGCAGGAGCCGGAACCATAAGACGTGCTGAAACCTGCAGAGTGATGATTTCATAAATAGTAAAATACTTGGAAAGTAGTTCTTTTTTTTGGATATTATCGGGCGTGGTGAAGCCGTCTCTGAGCATAGGTTTCAGGTGTCAGGTTTCAGGCCGGCTCTCGCGTTTTCACTACTGACACCTGACACCTGAGTGCCAGTGTCCAATTTTCATGCAATTCTACGACAGTTAAAAAGCCACAGCTATTCTTCCAAGCTGAATGACGAGGTCTGGATTTGCGGAAGGTGCTTGAAATTCAGTCATACAAATGGAGTTCGATCAAATCGGCGGTTTCAGGGAAATTACCGCTTTCGCCGGCAGAATGGGTCGGCATTGGTTCATTACTGATCGCAATATTGCTGCTGTTTGTTGATGTCTGGATATCCCTAATTCCCTTATTGGGTTTTATCCTGCTCTGTGCGGTTGCACCCTTTTTCCCCCGCTTCAGTTTTTTCCTCCCCGTTATCAGCCGGGGCGTATCAAATAAAAAAGCGGTCGCCCTTACATTTGATGATGGCCCTGATCCACTGGTAACTCCGCAAGTGCTGCAGCTGCTTTTAAAACACCAGGTAAAAGCAACGTTTTTTGTTACCGGAAAGAAAGCCGCTGAACACCCGGAACTGATAAAAGAAATCCTGATTAACGGCCATTCTATCGGTAATCATTCTTACAGCCACGATAACCTGCTTATGTTCAGGAGAAGAAAAACCATTGCCACTGAAGTAACATCCGCTCAAAATGTGCTAAACGATTTTGGGATCGTACCGCTGGCCTTTCGCCCGCCGGTAGGTATTACAGGCCCCAGACTCCGTCCGGCCCTGTCGAATACAGGTATGTATATCGTCAATTTTAGCTGTCGCGCCTATGATGGCGGTAACCGATGGATAAAGGACATCGCAAAAAAAATTTTAAAGCGCATCCGCCCGGGAGACATCGTTGTTCTGCACGATGTCATGCCGCATAAGCAATCACTTTTTGCGTATTGGCTAAATGAAATGGACCTCATTGTGTCAGGTATAAAAGATAAGGGACTCGCGGTTTTGCCGCTGGCCGAAATTATCGGCAGGCCCGTTATGATAATGAAGACCGGCGGAGTTAAGGAGGAAAGGTGACGTATTAACATGCGGATTGTACTTGTACACCCAACCGGATCAAACTGGGTGCCGGGCAAAAAAGATATTACCGCAACCGCCAACCGGATGGCGCCTCTGGGCCTCTTATCCATTGCTGCCTGGCTCGATCAGAATGGGCATGACGTATTTGTCCATGACTGTTTAGGACCGCAGGTGCCAAACAGCAATGCGGCCCATGCCGAAATTATCCTGGGATATAAACCGGATCTGGTGGGGTTTTCCGCCACAACATCCGGCTTTTTAGACGGTTATGAGCTGGCCGAGCGGATTAAAACCGCCAGACCGGCGATTCAAACTGTCTTTGGCGGCGTGCATATATCTTCTATGGGTGCAATCCTTTTAAAGGACTTTGAACATATCGATTTTCTATGCCAGGGTGAAGGGGAAGTCACTCTGGCGGAATTGGCGTCCGGCATGCAGCCCGCACAGATTAACGGCCTGATTTGGAGAAATGGCGACCGACCGGTATCCAATCCATCGCGATCGGTTATTACTGATCTGGATTCGCTTCCTTTTCCTGCCTACGACAAACTGCAAGGATTTCCCAAGGGATACAACCTGCCGCTTTTTAGCTATATTCTGGGCGCCGGGGCTACCATGGTCACCAGCCGTGGCTGTCCCTATCAATGTTCTTACTGCGACCGTTCCGTCTTTAAAAAGGGCTACCGTTTTAATTCTGCAGAATACATTTACGAGCATATGCGACATCTGCGCACGCAATTTGGCGTTCGCCATATTAACATTTATGATGATCTTTTCACGGCCAACCGGCGCCGCATTGTCAAACTGTGCGACCTGCTGATCTCGAAACCACCTGGGATGCAATTCAATTGTGCCGTCCGGGTCGGTCAGGCGGACGACGAGTTGTTGGAAATGTTAAAAAAAGCCGGCTGCCTGATGCTTTCCCTGGGCATCGAAACGGCTGATACGAATTTGCGTGAATTTCATAAACCGGGTGTGCGAACGGATGACATCAGTGATACGGTGAAACGGATTCAGGCCAAGGGTCTCAGGGCCAAGGGGCTTTTTATGATGGGACTTCCCGGCGAAACCGAGGAATCAATTCAAAAAACAAGCGAATATGCCATGTCGCTGGACCTTGACGATATGAACATGTCCAAATTTACCCCCTTTCATGGGGCCCCGATCTGGTCTCGCATTCATAAATTCGGAACATTCGAAGAGGACTGGCGTAAAATGAACTGTATCAATTTCGTGTTTGTCCCCAGAGAGATCGATTCCAAAGAAAAACTCGATCAGCTTTACAACACTCATGTAAAGCGCTTTTATTCCTCCCCGCAGTGGCGGCACAAATTTGTGAGACGGCTCTGGCAGCATCGAAGAAGCCTTTGGTACTTTGCCTCACATCTTCCATCGTTTTTGGCAGCTAAGCGAAATTTTGAACCGGACCGCTGCAATGATCAATAGAACAAAAAAATGACACAATCTATTGTGACAGTTAATGTGTCATAAAAACTTGACTCGCGACAAATAATCGGAAAGCCTCTAATCTTCGAGTTTTATGGATTTGTGATACATTTTTGAACAAGATCGGTGAGATCTTTTATTTCACTTCCATTGTGGAGTAAATCGCCGGCGCTATTTAACTGAAGTTTGCCATAGGATATTATTTCTCTGCCGGGGGATTTCTCAAGCATCAAAAAAACAGCGCCGGGAGGCACTTTAGCGGATTCGTCAAAAATCGGCGGACAACCCACATCACAAACACCACCGAGGATTTTTTCAACAGCCTCCCGGGCAATATGATCCAATGCCGTTTGCAACCCGGCCAGTCCTGTTGGCTGTTGTTCGGTGATCACATAATTGATTCCTGTAAGCCCGAATCGGATTGCTGCTTCTCCCAGAAAGCCGTTCGCCAATGTATATGAAAACAGGGCCGGACTGGCCTGAGCACCTTTTTCGGGGATTACTGTTTTATAGTAGTCGACATCCGTACCTAAACAACCATAGTAAGTGGATGCGATAATGCCAATATCCCGTTCACGGGTCCACTCGGATAGACCCGCATCTATCAACGCCAAAGCAGTGGCTGTTAATCCCAAGCGTGAATATTCGTCCATTCGTCTGAAATTTGGATAAGGCTTTTTAAACATATCTGCAGGATTAATTTCGGGCAGCTTTCCCCGTGGCATGGCAAAGCTCTGGTGTTCCCTGCCAAGTCCTATGCCGGCTGCCGTCACCCATCCGATTCCGGTAATTTCAGCACTCATTGTGGTCTTATCTTCCTAAAACAAGGGCGGCATTGACGCCGCCAAAGCCTGAATTGGTTGTTAACAGATAGTCGCCGGAAACAGCCTGCGGCCCGGGGCTTACTTGACCCTCGGCGCCCTTTTCCGGGTTTGAAAACCCAATGGTTGGGGGAATCATCCGATTTGACAGGGATTTCAGACCCAGGATGATCTCTATACCCCCGGCCGCGCCCAGGGTATGCCCGATGGCGCCTTTTATGGAATACATGGGCACCTTGCGTTCGCCAAACACCTTCCTGAATGCAGTGAGTTCCATTAAGTCATTATATACCGTACCGGTACCATGGGTACTGATGGCAGTGATTTCTTCCGGTTTTCTTTTTGCCGACCTAAGGGCCTGGTCAACAGCCAGAACCAGACCTCGACCACTTTTGGCCGGCGCCGTAATGTGGTTGGCATCATTGGCAATGCCCCAGCCGAGTACGGTACCCAGTTGATTGCGATTTTCTCGCTGCGCCCGGGCGGCATCCATTAAAAGTATGGCGGCAGCACCCTCTCCGAGCGAGAGCCCCTTGCGATCACGATCAAAGGGCCGACAGGAAAACGGCGACAGCGCCTTTAAGGCCGAAAATCCCGAAAACGCATATTCCGTTATCAGATCCCCGCAACACACCAGCACCGCTTCGGCTCGACCGGAGTCAATCAACCCGGCACCATGAGCGACGGCGATGGTAGAAGAGGCACAGGAGGCGCTGACACAAACACCGTTGTAACTCAGGTGGAGTTTGGTGCCGGCAATGTCCGCGATGGAAGACAATAAAACATCCCGAAAGTCGACCTGCTTGCCACGGCAGAACGATTCCAGATTATCGGCCCCCGACTTTATGGTAGCAGTAATCAGGGCGGTATCGGACGGCACCGATCCCATTCCAAGAAGCAGGCGCTCCAGTAAATCCTGCAGCATGGAGCGGCCACCGGAGGATTTAAGATCATCGATGTGGGCGGCAATTTTAGCTTTGTAATGGTCCTGATCCACGGGAAAGCGCGTTATCGGCCGGATGGCGGTTTCCCCAGACATAAGTCCCTGCCAAAGTGACGCCAGATTGTTTCCCAGAGCGGTAACCACCGCGGCATCGGTAACGACGACCCGGCTGGATTCTTTATTTTTTAAGTTATTAACACTCACGCATCACCTTTACTCTATTATTAAAAACCTGATACTCTGAGCCAGGTCAGAGGCAGCTGGCTATGCCGTAAAAAGGGCCGATAAGAAGACAGATTTCAGAAGACAGAATTCAGAATAAAGTATTCAACTTCGGCTCAGTCGGAAAATATAAAATGTGTAGGGTCGGCCACCGTGCCGAATTTTTCCCGGCAGCCACGGTGGGCTGCCCATCACTAAAAAAGCTTATTTAAGCAACTATGCCCTAAATTCCCTTTAAAGATAGGAACTTTACACCTGTCTATAGTCAGATTCCACTCATCTCCGTCATCTGTGACCTGTTCTCTGATCTCTGACTTCTGTCATCTGTCCTCTGTTTTCCGACCTCTGCCTGCTGTCAGAAAAATCGGCCGATCATAATTTCAACCGAATTCACCCCTCGATTATCGTCATGCAATCCGGCGTTCGAGATGTGAGAGAGCCGAACCGCCCCAAAAAACGGAAGGCCGGAACCCAATTGAATCTCACTCCCGATTCCAATCTGGGGGTTAAAATTAAACCGTGATCCTCAATCACAACTTCATACGTAACAAACACCCGGAATCAGGCTGTAAGATTTCTTGTTAAAACATGGAATTCGTAATTATTTCAAATAGTAAAGCGATATCACCGTGTTTTACGCATTCTTTATCTGGTTTGGGGTTGATGTTCAACCTTTTATTTCATCAAATTTTCTTTTCAAATATGAGCGCGGATTAGTGCGTTCAGAAATCCGAAAATAGATCTCACCTTTTTGCTGTTATTTTATATAGATAAACAGTTTTAGACTTTTTATGATGGCATCAATTTTAGTTGACATTCATCATTTAATTATGTAACAGAATCGGTTGTCAAGTTGTATTTACCGGTTGGGTCTGACTGGAAGCGCAATTTCTATTTGCCGGACCGACTCGCACATCTCTTTTCGCTTTTTCGATCCTTAGCATACCGTGCACTTGCCGTCGTTTCGAGCTACAAAAAAGGGAGCAAACCGGTTGCCATGTTAAATCATATCAAGACATCGCTGATTCCTAAGAGGCATTGCGATGATGAGGATGGTTGATCGGAATGTATACCCAACATTTTCAACTCGAAGAGCCGCCATTTTTGATTTCCCCGGATCCGCGGTACTTTTTCATGAGTCCTCAGCATCGGAAGGCACTCGACCACTTGATCAGCGGTGTGCGTGAATCGGGGGGATTCGTGCTGTTAACCGGTGACGCGGGCACCGGCAAGACGACCCTCATTCGCTATCTTTTGGCGCAACTTCCCGAGGATGTCGACAGCGCTCTAATTTTCAATCCACGCCTAAATGACGTGGAATTGTTGGCAACGATTTGTGATGAACTCCGTATTGACTATCCTGCCAACACGGACAGCCTCAAAGTCTTAGTCGACGCATTAACGGAATATCTGCTCGCCGCGCATGCGCGGGAAAGGAGAACCGTTCTGATCATCGACGAAGCGCAGAACCTGAGCATTGAGGTTCTGGAACAGATCCGATTGCTTACAAATCTGGAAACGACCCAGTCCAAATTATTACAGGTGATTCTCGTCGGTCAGCCGGAACTCAACCGTATCCTGCAGCGTAAGGATTTGCGTCAGTTCACCCAGCGGATAACCAACCGTTATCACCTAAAATCGTTATCGACTGTTCGATTGACAGGCGCTTATATTTACCATCGGGTCTCGGTCAGTGGCGGCGATGCTTCCAAGCTGTTCACCCGGGCCGTGATCCGCAAGATTCATCGGTTGTCGGGCAGCATTCCGCGTCTTATCAATCTCCTCTGTCATCGGGCTCTGCAAAATGCCTATCATGGAAAGCATAAGCGAGTAAGCAGACGGATCCTGCGCAAAGCGGCAAGAGAAGTACGTCCCGTCCTGGCGCGCCCATGGTTTCGCAAGCCTGCGTATTGGGCACCGGCGTTCGCGGCATTGTTAATTGCGGGGGGTGCGGCGGGCAATTTTATTTATCATTTCGGGCTACCTCGATTTATTGCAGCACCTGCCGTGAATCGGATGGTGGCGCCTACTGCCAACAAAATTTTGAAAAAAAAAATTTTGGAACAAAACTCCGAATCTGATACGCTTGCCGGTAATGTCAACCAGTTAACCACCTCTGTTGCGGACGACGAGGTGATGGCATTCCTGGATTCGAATGCCCCGCCGGCCGCAGATGAAGCGTCCGTCGATCCTCCCGCATTTGCGGAGTTGATCCGCGATCCGAAACTAACGCGAGAGGAGGCTTTTGAACGCTTATTTTCGCAGTGGAAAATTGGAAACAAACCCGAGGCAACGACCGACGACTGTGCTTGGGCGCTACAAAATGGCCTGCAATGTCTGTTTGAGAAAAGTAGCTGGCATTTTATGCGTCAGTTGAACCGACCGGTGATTCTAGAATTTCTTTCGGAAGACTCCCAAAAACGCTACGCGACGCTCGTAGCTCTGGATGAATATAGCTTGACATTGGATCTTGGGACTCAACACCTATCATTCCCAATTGAGCAGGTTCTACCATTTTGGCGGGGGCGCTACATTTTGCTTTGGAAACCGGTTTTCCGGAATATGTTTTTGATGCGGCCGGGCGATAAGTCAGAGGCGATTTTGTGGCTGCGTCAGCAGCTCAACAAACCTGTGTCCGCTGTCACCGGAGACGCGAGAGTTTTAGATGAAGAGTTAAAGATGCGCATCATCGCATTTCAGACCAGCCGAGGCATAACGCCGGACGGTAGAGTGGGAACGCACACGATGATCCACCTTAATACGATCGCAAATCCACAAGATATTCCAATGCTCGAACGTTCGTTTTAGGGCAAATAGATAAAAATTGCTCTTCCTGCTGAGTGTTGTTTGTGAAGTCAATACGATTAGTTGTTGTGATGAGCTATCTGAAGTCTTTAAAATCGAAAGTTATGCTAATTCTGATAGGTATTTTTGTTTTGTGCGGAGCCGCAGAATATGCAATCCATCGCCTCATCATTTACCCAAGTTTCCTGGCGCTTGAACGTGATGAAGCGCAGAAAGATTTGGAGCGTTCAGTGCAAACGCTTAAAAGAGAGATCCATCGTCTCGATACACTCGCCAACGTTTGGTCGGCGAGAATCGATACTTATGAATTTGTCAAAACTCCGTTTGAAGATTACGTCCGGTCCCGCCCTATTTTATCTTCATTACTAGAGAATAGTGTCAACCTAATTTACATCTTCGATATAGACGGCCGCGTAATTTGGAGAAAAATTTATAACTTGGATGCAGCGGGAGAAATGCACTTGGCCGACTTTCCCAAATATGAATTGCCAAAGGTCCATCCTCTCATTACGCACAGCACGGATGCAGGATCGCATTCGGAGGTAAATTTATCCGGCATTTTCATGAGCGACCCTGGACCAATGCTGATAGCCTCACGACCCATTCTTATCGGATCTAATAAAGGGCCGATCCGTGGCGTTTTCGTCGTAGGTCGACTACTGCGTGATTACATGGTAAAAGACCTCGCTGACCAAACGCATGTTGATTTCCAAATAATTCCGATTCCAACGGGTGGCGTACCAGATACCATAAAAGAAATAGCGAACCGGCTTACGCCCGAATCGCCATATTGGGTCGAAATGGAAAGTGATAAACATTTGCAAATATTTACTATTTTTCCCGATATCAAAGGCGATGCCGGCCTTCTGATAGGGGCCCGGGTTCCTAGAAAAATATCTGCTCGAGGATATACGACGATACGCTTCATATTGATTGCAACAATGGTATCAGCAGCCGTTGTGCTGATCGTGATGTTTTTTCTTTTACAACGGACAATTTTCGAACCGATAACAAATTTAACCTACCATGCCCTTTCGGTTGGTTATTCCGGTGACCTTTCAACTCGTATTCCCATGCATCGCCCCGATGAAATCGGCGTATTAGCGATGGGATTTTACGAGATGGTGACAAAACTCCGCAAGATTCAAGAAGGTTTGGAAACGCGCGTTAGGCTACGTACAGCAGATCTGACGGCCTTAAACGAAAAATTGGAACAGGAAGTTTTGGAACGTAAACGGGCCGAAGAAAAGATCAAAGGCTCGCTTAAAGAAAAAGAGATGCTGCTGAAAGAGATCCACCATCGGGTTAAGAACAATTTGCAGGTGGTTTCCAGCATGCTCAAAATTCAGTCCGAATACTCACAAGACAAGAAAACGGTCGAAATGTTTCAGGAAAGCCAAAATCGGGTTCGCTCAATTGCCTTGATCCACGAAATGCTATATCAATCAAAAAACCTGTCCAAGATCGATTTTTCAGAATATATTCAACCTATTACCGCCAATCTGATGCGTACCTACGGTGTTGATCCGATTCGCATCAAACTCAATATCAATGTGAAAAATGTTTTTATGGACCTAGATCGTGCCATCCCTTGTGGTTTGATTATCAACGAGCTTTTTTCAAATGTGTTGAAGCATGCCTTTCCGGAAGGGCGGCAAGGCGAAGTCCTAATCGATCTTTTCCAAGAAAGTAGTCAAGAGTTCACACTGCTGATCAAGGATGACGGCGTGGGCCTCCCGATAGGCATGGACTTCAAGAACACCGACTCACTGGGTCTGCAGCTTGTAAATGCGCTGGTAGATCAGCTCGGTGGCGCCATCGTGTTCGAAGGTCGGGTAGGAACAACATTCAGGATTACGTTTCATAATAGAGAAATTAGAGGAGATATGTGATGCCCAATGCGAATATTCTGGTTGTCGAGGATGAAAGTATCATCGCCATCGACATTAGAAACCGGGTGCTGAATTTGGGATATGGCGTTTCCGGTGCTGCTGCTACCGGTGAGGATGCCATTGCGATAGCGGAGGAAACGCTTCCCGATTTGGTGTTAATGGACATTAAGTTGCGCGGAGAGATGGACGGGGTGGAAGCCGCCTCAAGAATTCGTCTGGACTTGGATATCCCGGTTGTATATCTCACGGCCTATGCCAATGCCAGTACTCTCGAGCGTGCCAAGTTCACTGAGCCATTTGGCTATCTGGTTAAGCCTTTTGAGGATACGGAGCTGCAAGCGGCTCTGGAAATAGCTCTCTATAAGCACAGAATGGAACGAAGGCTGCGAGAGAGTGAGAAGAGATTTCGGCGGCTTTTTGAAAATTCGCCGGATGCCATGTTCATCGCTGATCCTGAAACAGGCGAAATTCTGGATGCCAACCCTGCAGCATCGGAACTGTTGCTACGACCGCATGCAGAGATAGTCGGGCTTCATCAATCCAAGCTGTATCCTCCACGCATGTTTGAGTCGGCCATGACCGAATTTGCCAATTTGGTTCACGCTTCCTGGAAGAACCGCAAAACACATCCGGTTGAAAGTGTCGTCCTGAGAGCGGATGGAAGTGAAGTCTGTGTCGAAGTGTTGGCACAAATTGTTGAGATCAACGGCAAACCGGTCTTCCATAGCAGTTTTCGTGACATCAGCCAGCGCAAGCAGACGGAGGAAGACAAAAAGAGGCTGGAAGTGCAACTGAACCTGGCTCAAAAGATGGAGGCGATTGGGACCCTGGCGGGTGGCATCGCGCATGATTTTAATAACCTGCTTATGGGCATTCAGGGAAATGCCTCTTTAGTGCTCCACACGATGGATACTACCCATCCCCATTATGAGCGGCTCCATGCCATTGAACAGCTGGTTGAAAGCGGAGCCAAACTTACGGCGCAACTTCTCGGATATGCGAGCAAGGGTCGATATGAGGTTAAAACCATCGACCTCAATCGACTCGTTGAGGGGATTGCCAATACTTTTGGCAGGACGAAGAAGGAAATCACGATTCATGTGGAGCCGGCGGAGGATTTGTTTTCCATCGATGCAGACCAGGGACAAATAGAGCAAGTGTTGTTGAATTTCTTCGTCAATGCGGCCGATGCGATGCCAGGTGGCGGAGAACTTACACTAAAAACCATGAATGCGACCCCCGAGGATATGAAGGGCCGTCTTTACAAACCAAAGTCTGGTCGGTATGTACTGTTAACCGTGACAGACACAGGAACAGGTATGGACAAAGAGACTCAGAAGCGCATATTTGATCCCTTTTTTACGACCAAAGAGATGGGTCAGGGCACCGGCATGGGGCTGGCCTCGGCCTACGGCATCATAAAGGGTCATGGGGGCTATATTGATGTGGAGTCCGAGAAAGGCCGCGGAACGTTTTTCAGGGTATACCTGCCGGCAGCGACGCAAACAATCC
>Ga0316190_10003037_pt1 | contig 12208 bp, 9 predicted proteins | sample Eddworburrow2_MG_FD_204929 | JGI IMG/M metagenome (GOLD analysis project Ga0316190, IMG submission 204929) | Coastal sediment microbial communities from Maine, United States - Eddy worm burrow 2 | ecosystem: Environmental > Aquatic > Marine > Coastal > Sediment | place: USA: Maine | collected... | reverse complement strand
CCCAGTGAATCGATTGCCCCGTTTGGGGGAATATCCATCAGTCCGGCAATGTGCATATTCAAGATTCCTCGTATGTCATCTTCGGTGAGTATCGCTTCAACAATACCAATTTAAATCATTTCGGAGGTACTTCTTCAGGCTTGCGAGAGTACCGGCTGAGGATATTCGCTTCAAGCCCAGTAAGACGAATGGTTGATTTTGGTGGATGGGTGAAAGGATTTGGGGGGATGCGTGTGAGGGGCTGGAGGTGAGCAGTCTTCTTCAACCCCACTCATTCAACAAAGGAAACCACCCGAAAGCAGTCAGTGGCCAAAGTCAGCTGTCGACACATTATAGTCACTCCGTCCTGTTTTCAGTGATACTGATCACAGCTGGCAGGTAGCTGTCAGTGAAAGCAGGACATGCACCTGCGGATTACGAATAGTCGACACCAACATTCGATGTTTTCCGCTTTGATTTCGAATCTGCAGGTGCGCTTGGGTTCGTTAACGAATACTCAGGGCGTGCCGCACAACCGGCTCTCTATATTGTCTTCGCAGAACCCATGCATGCATGTCCATATCGGTAATCTACCACTAGTGGAGGTGATTATGAATACCCAATCCACCCCTTCCTTCACGGCCTTCGTTGGCATCGACTGGGCCGACAGGAAACATGACTTCTGTATACAAGCTTCCGGTTCAGATCAGCGTGTGTTCGGCACCCTGGAGCATTCCCCGGAAGCGATCGCCAAATGGGCCTATTCATTACGAGACCAGTTCGGTGGATCCATCGCCATCTGTCTTGAGCTTGCCAAGGGTCCTTTGGTTTATGCGTTGCAGCGATTTGAATTCCTCGTACTCTTCCCGGTTCATCCATCAACACTCGCAAAATACCGGGAGGCCTTCACACCCAGTCGCGCCAAGGACGATCCGACTGACGCGGAAATAGCACTGGATATTCTGCTCCGTCATCCAGAGAAACTTCATCCCATCAAGTTGCAAAGTGTTGCCATGCGGGAGTTGGCAACACTCGTTGAAGAGAGACGCGGCTTGGTCAATGAGGTGACCGGCATCACCAACCGTATGATCAGCACCCTCAAGCAATATTACCCACAGGTACTGGACTGGTTCGAATCTCGGGATACCCGGATCTTCTGCGATTTCCTGGAGCGATGGCCAACCCTGAAACAAGTCAAGCGTGCAAGGCGTTCAACCATTGAAGCTTTCTTTCACCAGCACAATGGTCGCCGAGCCCACCTTATCGAGGAACGCATCCAGGGTATCCGGACTGCCACTGCGCTGACAGAGGATGAGTCGGTTATCCGCCCAGGCCAGATGGTCGTGCAAGCGTTGGTTGCGCAGTTGCGTGTCATCTTGCAGTCTATCGACAACTTCGACACCGAGATCAAAGCCGTTACCAGGAAACTTCCCGACTACGATCTGTTCGCAGCCTTGCCCGGTGCCGGGCATATCCAGGCACCCAGATTGTTGGTCGCCTTTGGCGAGGATCGGGATCGCTATGCAAGTGCAGCTGAGTTACAGCGCTATTCAGGAGTAGCCCCGGTGGTTGAACGCAGCGGCAACAAGTGCTGGGTACATTGGCGTTTCGCTTGTCCCACCTTTCTGCGCCAGACCTTTGTCGAGTGGGCGGGTTCAACCATACCGAGATCCTTCTGGGCCGCAGCCTATTATCAACAGCAACGCAGCAAGGGTTGTTCTCATCGCGTCGCGGTAAGAGCACTGGCATTTAAATGGATACGAATCATTTATCGATGCTGGAAAACACGGACGCCTTATGACGAATCCGTTTATTTGAAGGCGCTCAAAAAGCGAGGCTCACCATTACTGGCAACCGCTTCGGAATCAGCAAAAATGACTTGACGGACTACCTCAGGGCACGAAGCAGACTGTGATCGAGATTACTGCGAGTGACTACTTCCGACACAAAACGGTCATCTAGACAGCGAACTTGCAGAACGCACGGCATTTTGCCGATCATGTGCTTGTAATATCACCCGCAAGCACAATGACTACATCAATCCTAACTAAATTAGTGCGTTGTATATTTTCAGGAATAGGCGCAGTGTTTACTTCCGCTTCATTCTTAAATTCAGTAACAAAGCGGGGCAACCAAATCCAAATAAAAGGTTAAAATAAAATGGATAATAAACGCTCATGCTAAGTCCCTAGTCTTCGCCATTCATAAATCCCAGCAGATGTAACAAACTGGTAAACAAGTTGAAGATCGAGACATACAGGGTCACGGTCGCCATGATGTAGTTAGTTTCACCGCCATGAATAATATTGCTGGTCTCATACAGAATCAGGCCGGCCATTAGCAGCACGAAAATTGAAGATACTGTTAGAGATAATGCGGGAATTTCGAAAAACACGGCACCGAGCCCGGCGAAAAAGGCCACCAGGATACCCACCATCAGGAAGCCGCCCATAAAACTGAAATTCTTACGACTGACTAGCGCATAGCCCGACAAGCCTAGGAAAATAGCGCCTGTGGCACCCATGGCAGTCATTACTACCTCGCCGCCATTCGGCATATTCAGGTAGCTATTGAGGATCGGACCCAACGTGTAACCCATGAAACCTGTCAGAGCAAACACGAAGGCGAGCCCTAGACTGCTGTTGCGAAACTTGGCCGTGGCAAATAACAGCCCAAAGTAACCAGCGAGTGTTAGCAACAGTCCGGGATGTGGCAAATTCAATGTCATCGAAACACCCGCCGCCAATGCACTGAACAGCAGGGTCATGGAAAGCAGCATATAGGTGTTGCGGATCACGCTGTTGGTTGCAATAACGGCTGTTTGTGAACGGGCAGTTGAATTTGTCATCAATGTATTCATGGTGAATTATCTCCAATTAGAAAAATTAATTAGCTTCAGGTTATTCATTTATTGATGACAGTTCATGCCAGCCAGCTGAGCGACTATTGTCACGCTGACGGCTCAGTCGACGTCCAACAGTACGTCCAGCACGATCAGCTGCACGGTCAATGGCAGCATAGATATCTGCCTCAGTATCTTCGATAACTACGTCAGTTAGATTGGGGATAATCACTTGGATATGACAGCACTTGTCCTGCCCTCCGCGTGGGCCATTAATATCAGACAGCCGTACCTTAACGCGCTGAATATAATCGTCTCTGGTACTAAGAGCAAAGTCCAAGCGTCGTTCAATGTGGCTGCGCAAGGCATTAGTTAGTGAAAAATTTCGTGCTTGAATATCGATTTGCATTATTGTCTCCAATGTTTAGGCATGATATTAGCCAAGGACAGGTTAGAACTATTCAAAACTAAGGTAAAGTCGATTAATATAGCTTAATTATTCGTATTTAACGAAGTGAAAGTAAGTCTATGATTAACTATAAACATCTTCATTATTTCTGGGTGGTAGCAAAAGAAGGTGGTATAGCCCGTGCGAGTGAGCGGCTGTATCTAACTCCTCAGACCATCAGTGGTCAGCTCAGCCTTCTGGAAGAGAATTTTGGCGAAGCACTATTTATCCGTGTAGGAAGAAATTTGGAATTGACAGAGACAGGCAGGCTGGCATTGAGCTATGCCGACGAGATTTTTGCACTGGGTGGAGAGTTAGAAGAAGTCGTACGTAATCTTCCCGATGGAAGACCCTTGGTATTTAAGGTGGGTGTGGCTGATGCGGTGCCCAAGTCTATTGCCTATCGTTTGTTGGCCCCGGCCCTTCAGTTACCGGAGCCAGTTCGTATTGTCTGCCGGGAGAATAACATTGATTCTCTACTAGCCGAATTGGCCTTACATCGAATTGATCTGGTGATTGCTGATAGTCCAATTCCTCAGGGTGTAAACGTACGTGGCTTCAACCACCAGCTCGGTGAATGTGGCATCAGCTTTTTTGCATCTACTGATCTAGCCCGCAAGTTAAATAAAGACTTTCCGCAAAATCTTAATGGCGCTCCCTTTCTGCTGCCAGGTGACATGACAATCGCACAGAGTCGACTCTTAAAATGGTTAGATAAACTTCATATTCATCCACGTATTGTTGGAGAGTTCGATGATAGTGCATTGATGAAAGCTTTCGGCCAAGCTGGAACCGGGGTGTTTATTGCACCTACCCCCATTGCCACGGAGGTGGAAAAACAGTATGGCGTTGTTATCATTGGGCAGACGGAGGAGGTGCGCGAGCAGTTCTATGCCATTTCAGTGGAACGCAAGATTTCTCATCCTGCTGTAGCAGCGATCACAGAGACAGCTCGTGAATGGCTGTTTAGAGATGCCCTACAGATGCCAGAACAAAAAATAAGCAGGAAAAAAACATGACAGAACAAGACAAAGTATCACAACAGCCCACAGGGAAAGGTATTTTTCATGCGCCGTAGAAGAAGTCTTTCGACTAAATACTTACCCCTTTTGAGGGGTTTATCCATTAGCAAACCACCACTGCGGTGCTCGCATGCGTGGAGCATGTAAATGGGCATGCTTAAGCGCCTACGCGTCCTCATCCCGACCCGCGAGCAAATTCACAACAACCGCTGGCTAGCATGGCTCGGCCCTTGGTTGCACCATCCCAAGCTCTGGCACTGGTCGCGCCACGGGGTCGCATTGGGCGTGGCGCTGGGCGTGTTCTTCGGTTTAATCATCCCTATTGCGCAGATTCCACTATCGGTGACTGCTGCCATCGTTTTACGCGCCAACGTTCCAGCTGCTGTCGCGAGCACCCTCATCACTAACCCGGTCACCTTCGGCCCCATTTACTACGGAGCTTACCAACTGGGATCGTGGGTGACCGGTGAAGAGAATCCAGCAGATGCCGACGGTATTTCAGGCGCGAGGAAAATCGATTCGGACGCTAACCTGTGGCAACGCATTGCCGCTCTGGGCAAGCCGCTGCTAGTGGGATTGACTATTACAGCCACACTTATTGGGCTGCTGACCTACGGATTAATCACACTGATTTGGCGCTGGAGCACATTGTCCAAACGGCGCAACAGGAAACGCTCTTGAATCCACTGATCAACTTGTTCTTCTCGATTCTAGCTGCAATTAATGTGCTAGGCATCAATTCATTCATGCTTTGCGTATGGCAATCAAACTGGCAGCTACACTAAGCCCTATCAACACAGCGACAATCAAGGGTAATATCACTTTTAACATTAGCTACGATGATAGCCGGCTAGGTACAGACTATGGTATTGGTGACATAGGGACACCTGTAATTTCTGACGCAGTATTATCAAACAGCGATTCCACTCTAACCATCGCTGGTGGAGCCGTCGTCTTAAATGCAATAGACTTTGGCGTTTTGCCATTCACAGGGGTATGGCGTATCCCAACTACCACAGTAGCGTTTTCCGTCTTGATGACGGTACGTTCATGTATGCTGAAAATGACTTGGCAGCACCGTTCAGGAGCTATTTTTTATAGAGTGCTAATATCTTAAATAATATTTCTGCTAAGTCTGGCATTTGCCAATAGCAGAAACTAGAGAAATGTAATAACTTACCAACTTCAGATATAAAATTGATTATTAACTAAACTTGAATCTACTTTCAGTAATCACTGTAAGTGGCCTTATCGTGCTAAGCGGCTGCACTAGTAATGACTGGCGCACAGCAAGCCGCGAATCTGCGGGGATTGCACCCGACCCAAGCACAACAAAGGTTGCTATTCTGCAAGTATACGGAGCCAATACTTGGGGCTGGCGTGGCTGGTTTGCAATTCACACATGGATTGCTGCCAAACGGTCGGGTGAATCCGCCTACACGGTCTACGACGTAGTCGGTTGGCGCGCAAATAGCGGTCAACCAGTTCTGAGAATTGCACAAGACATTCCGGATCGCTACTGGTATGGCGAGAGACCAAAACTTCTAATGGAAAGAAGAGGGGGAGGGATTGACGAACTGATTCTTGCCGTTGATAAGGCAGCGCACGCTTACCCATGGAAGACGATGTACAAGGTTTTCCCAGGACCCAACAGCAACACATTCACCGCTTGGATCGCCAAACAGGTTCCAGAGCTCAAGTTAAGCTTGCCTTTTTCAGCTATCGGGAGTGGTTACGCCGAGTAGTCGCATATATGATTTGCGATAATTTTCTGGTAGGTCACTTTAAGATGACAAAAGTCGCATAGAAATTTACCTATCAATATCTGGCTGATTTCGTTATGTCCAATTGTTACGGCGGATAAGTTGCGGTTTCGGCTTTGAGAAGGTGTTGGTAAGTTAATGAGATAAGTCATATATTTAGGCGTGATTAATATTATCTAATATATATTTTACAATAAGTTAAACGGTGTTATTTAGGTTGATTCTCGACTAAAGATCATTTAATTTAGCAATATTCTCCCCAGCCATGATCAGTAAAATTTTACAAACTAAAGGTTACAATCTAATATATCGAACAACAACAGCAACAAAAGCCGGACCCATATGATCTCCATCAAACAACTTACATATGCGCTCGCAGTTGAGAAAACACTTCATTTCAAGAAAGCCGCTGAACTGAGCAACATCAGTCAATCGGCGCTGAGTACCGCTCTGAATGAACTCGAAAATCAACTTGGGCTACAGATTTTTGAAAGGGACAATAAAAAGGTTCTGATCACTCCTGTGGGAAAACATGTATTGGAGCAAGCACGTAATGTTCTACTGCAAGTTGAGGAGCTACAACATCTAGCTGATAGCCAGAGAACTCCATTGAGCTTTCCGTTGACCGTTGGAGTGATTCCCACTATTTGTCCTTACCTGCTACCCAAGATATTACCAGTTCTGAACCAGAGACATCCAGAATCCCAGCTGAATATTGTAGAAGATCAGTCGCATGTGCTTGTAGACATGGTCAGGCTTGGCGAGATCGACACTGCTATTTTGGCGCTACCCTTTCCCTGTGGAGGCCTGCTCAACATGGAATTCTGGCAGGAGGACTTTTACTGGGTGGCGTTAAAAGAGGCAAAGCACGCACAACAAAAAGAGATTGCCAGCAAAGAGTTGAAGCACTGCAATTTAATGCTTTTAAAAGACGGGCACTGTCTAAAAGAACACATCCTGGAAGCATGTAAATTGCCAGAGAAGGTCACCAGCCGAGACTTTGGCGCTACCAGCCTCAATACGCTCATCCAAATGGTATTGGGGAAACTGGGGACGACCCTCATTCCAGAGATGGCCATGGATCAACTAATTTCCCAGCATGATGAGCTAGCAGCAGTACATTTGAATGAACCCGGCCCACATCGACGAATCGCCTTCATATTGAGACCCAATTATTCGCGCACATCAAGTATTGAAGCCTTGATTGATGTATGCAAAGAAGCACTGATGCCAAAAAACCAATATTCAAAATAACTGAACATTAACTTCAATTTTATCTAATTTACTTATCAGCACTACTAAACTTATGATGATCTCCCGTGTTTAATTAACTAAGTTATAGGAGGGCATTCCCAATGCTGAAAAGATCAATACCTTTAGTGACAGTTTTTGCACTAATCATCGCAGCAATGGCACCTGCAACTTCCTTAGCAGCGGATGGCATGGCCAAGTCTACTCAATTCTGGTGGCCCGAAAAACTAAATCTGGAACCTCTTCGTACCCATGATGCCAGGTCTAACCCATATGGTGATGATTTCAATTACGCTGAGGCCTTCAAGGGTGTTGATATCAAGGCTTTAAAAAAGGACATTGAAAAGACGTTGACAACATCACAGGACTGGTGGCCAGCAGATTGGGGTCACTATGGTGGCCTTATGATCAGAATGGCTTGGCATAGTGCCGGTACCTACCGTGTGAATGATGGTCGCGGAGGTGCAGATGGGGGCCAGCAAAGATTTGAGCCACTCAACAGCTGGCCGGATAATGCAAACTTGGATAAGGCGCGCAGATTACTGTGGCCGGTCAAGCAAAAGTATGGAAGAAATGTCTCTTGGGCTGACCTGATGATATTAGCAGGTAATGTCGCGCTGGAATCCATGGGTTTTGAGACATTAGGCTTTGCCGGAGGACGTGTAGACGATTGGGAGGCTGACCTGGTTTACTGGGGCCCCGAGACAGAGATGCTTGCCAACAATAAGCGTTATGACAAAGACGGCAAACTGGAAAAACCCTTGGCGGCTGTTCAGATGGGATTGATCTATGTGAATCCCGAAGGACCTAACGGCAATCACGACCCGCTCTCTGCAGCCGCAGACATGCGTGAATCTTTTGGCCGCATGGCAATGAATGATCAAGAGATCGTTGCACTTGTCGCTGGCGGGCACACTTTAGGTAAAGCACACGGTGCCAAATCGGCTGACTGTGTAGGTCCTGAGCCTGCAGCAGCCTCTATCGAAGAGCAAGGGCTTGGCTGGATAAATAAGTGTGGCACTGGAAAAGGCGCTCACACCATAACCAGTGGGCTGGAAGGTGCCTGGACATCAACACCCACAGCATGGTCTATTCTCTACCTCGATAATCTGTTCAGATTCGAGTGGAAACAAACAAAGAGCCCTGCCGGTGCAACACAATGGATTCCAATAGATCTATCTGCAGCAACCTTAGTACCGGATGCCTACGATCCAACAAAACGGCATGCGCCGATCATGTTTACAACTGACATAGCATTAAAGGAAGACCCAGGCTTTCGAAAGATTTCAGAGCATTTTCTGAAAAACCCGAAAGAATTTGATCATGCTTTTGCCAAAGCCTGGTTCAAACTGACGCATCGAGACATGGGTCCACGGACTCGCTACGTGGGTAGTGAAATTCCAGATGAAGAATTTCTTTGGGAGGATCCACTTCCGACCGTCGATCATGAGTTAATTGACGATCAGGATGTTGCCAACCTGAAAGTGAAGATACTTAAATCCGGTTTGACATCGCCTGAATTGGTCAGAACCGCTTGGGCATCGGCTTCTACCTTCCGAGGTTCCGACATGCGCGGTGGTGCCAACGGAGCGCGCATTCGCCTTGCACCTCAGAAAGATTGGGAAGCTAACAATCCTGAAGAGTTGGCAAAGGTGCTTAAGTCCCTGACCAAGATTCAGAAGGACTTCAACAAATCGCTGTCGGGCGACAAGAAGGTCTCCCTGGCTGATGTGATTGTTTTGGGTGGCTCTGCAGCCGTTGAACAGGCCGCCAAGAATTCTGGATACAGCGTTGAAGTTCCTTTTATACCTGGACGAACGGACGCATCACAAAAACAGACTGATATAACTTCGTTTGCCGTACTTGAGCCGACTGCAGACGCGTTCCGGAACTACTACAGTCACCATAGTTATGGCTCACCTACAAAGATGCTGGTGGAAAAAGCTGACTTGTTAACCCTTACCGTGCCGGAAATGACGGTACTGGTTGGTGGTATGCGTACTCTCAATGCCAATACCGGACAGACCAAACATGGTGTGCTTACCGATAAACCGGGAATCTTGAGCAATGATTTCTTTGTGAACCTGCTTGACATGGCTACAAAATGGACGAAATCTGCCAAGGCCGAAGGTATTTTTGAGGGAAGAGACCGTGCTACTAACAAGATTAAATGGACTGCTACCCCTGTGGATCTTGTTATTGGATCAAACTCTGAATTGCGTGCTATTGCAGAAGTTTATGCAGCTAGTGATGCGCAAGAGAAGTTTTTACGTGACTTTGTAGATGCGTGGACCAAGGTGATGACCCTCGACCGCTTTGATCTTAAGTAATTATAAAACAAAGATGAACGGAAGCTATCAGTAAGTAGCTGAATTCGTAAATCATCATTACAGTAGTGCAACTTGCTTGTCCTGCCACACTAAGTAAGCAGTATGTAATATAAGCCAGGCTTAAACGCCTGGTTTTTTTCTGGATTTGATGTCCGCTGTGTGTCTTTAGTTGCCCGTGACCAATTTCCGATTTTGCGGCTACGCACAAACTATCTTATCAAATTTCCCTGTCCGTTTCTAAAAATTTTGCACACCGCATAATTAATCACATCGAGACATAGGACTACTAGAAGTGGCAAACCTAAGATATGCATTGCAGACCAAAATGACCCGCCCCATCTGCTATCATCGCGCCCATGCTCAATATCCAGAATCTGTCGTACCTGCAAGGCGGCAACCCGCTACTCCAGAATGTGAATTTACAGGTATTTTCCAATCAGCGCATCGGGTTGGTTGGCAAAAATGGCTGCGGCAAATCCACGCTGTTCCGCCTGATACGCGGCGAGATTAAGCCCGATAACGGAGAGGTGTCCCTGCAGTCTGGCAAGACTATTGCGTTCGTCGAACAGGAGATCGCCTACTCTGATCAACCTGCACTGGAATTCGTACTTGATGGCGATGGCGAACTGCGTCGGTTAGAAATCACATTGGCGCGCGAGCATCACGATACAGCTTGGTTTGATGCACAGCAACGCTTTGAAAGTATTGACGGCTATGGTGCCAAGGCGCGCGCCGCGCAACTATTGAACGGGCTGGGCTTCGCCAATGACACGCTGGAACGCCCAGTAACTAGTTTCTCCGGCGGTTGGCGCATGCGGCTGAATTTGGCGCGCGTGCTGATGCATAGAGCCGATCTGTTGTTGCTAGACGAACCCACCAACCACCTCGATCTTGAAGCAATCCTCTGGTTTGAACAATATCTGGCGCGCTACCCCGGCAGTATATTGCTGGTCTCGCACGACCGCGAATTCCTTAATTCCTGCGTCAATCGCATCGCCCATGTGCACGACCAAACTATAGATTGCTACACTGGAGACTACGATGACTTCGAACGCGCCCGCACAGAAAAAATCACACAGCAAAATCAGGCTTTCAACAAGCAGCAAGAAAAGATCGCGCATCTAGAAGACTTCGTACGCCGCTTCCGCGCCCAGGCCACTAAGGCTAAGCAGGCACAAAGCCGCATCAAGGCACTCGACAGAATTACACGCATCGCCGCCGTGCATGTCACCGATGGTCATTTCGAACTAGAGATAGAAGCACCAAAACGCAGCCCAGATTTATTGATGCAAGCAGAAAAAATGGGCTTTGCCTATGGCGATAAAACACTGTTCAAAAATATCGAGCTGGTGTTGCGTGCCGGTGCGCGCATCGCGTTGCTCGGCCCAAATGGCGCGGGAAAATCCACGCTGATCAAACTTCTGGTGGGCGAATTGCACCCCACTTCGGGCATGCTGGAAATTACCCCCGACATTCGCATCGGCTACTTTGCTCAGCATCAACTGGAAAATCTCGACAGCGCGGCCACACCGCTGCAACACATGGAACGCGTTGCACCCAAAGAAACAGTGCTGGCACTTCGCTCATTTCTCGGGCGTTTCGGTTTGGCTGGAGATAGTGAAGACCGTCCCGTAGCAAGTTTTTCCGGTGGCGAAAAAAGTCGTCTCGCGCTCGCACTGCTAGCCTGGCATAAGCCGCACCTGCTACTACTCGATGAACCCACCAACCACCTTGATCTGGACATGCGCGACGCGCTCACCATAGCTCTCGAAGAATACACCGGAGCAGTCGTCATCGTGTCACACGACCGCAGCTTGATTCGTACCGTGGCTGACGAGTTGTGGCTGGTTGCGGATGGCGAAGCAAAGCTATTCGAAGGCGATCTGGAAGACTATAAGAGCTGGATCGAAACCCGCCGCCCGCGCGAAGCTGTCGCCCAACTTCAACTAGAAAAGCCACGCGTACAAAACATACCCAAGCCCAATCGCAAAGTGCTTCAGTCCAAACAAACCAAACTCGAAACCGCACTAGCCAGCGCACAAACAGAGCTGGCTGCGGTCAACCGACAACTCGCCGACCCTGCCACCTACGCCAGCCCTGATCACAACAAGATTAGCGAACTAAACACAGCACATGCAAATCTGGAAGCGAAAGTAGCCGAGCTGGAAGAAAGTTGGCTGGAATTGGAAATGGCGATGGAAGCGTGAGGCTTAGTAGCCCTAGGTGTCAGGGTGAGAACGGATTGGCGATGATGCTAAATAATAAAGGCTTTCGGAAAGTGTGTCCATTGAACTTTACCAGTGGCTGCTTTATGAAAGGCAATTAAGAGTTTAATGTTGCTGCTTAGTGCTGCCCCTCAGTCAATGCATTTTGAAGTGCCGGTTCTTGGTGCGGTTTCAACCGGTCGATGCAACACATTGGTTAAACCGTTCAGCCGGCGTTTCGAAGTTTAACGTCTGTCGTGGACGTTCATTTAGTCTACGAGCCACAGCATTGAGTTTTGCTTGAGAGTGTACCGATAAGTTTGTTCCTTTGGGAAAGTACTGTCTCAATAAGCCGTTGGTATTCTCATT
>Ga0316190_10003036_pt1 | contig 12211 bp, 7 predicted proteins | sample Eddworburrow2_MG_FD_204929 | JGI IMG/M metagenome (GOLD analysis project Ga0316190, IMG submission 204929) | Coastal sediment microbial communities from Maine, United States - Eddy worm burrow 2 | ecosystem: Environmental > Aquatic > Marine > Coastal > Sediment | place: USA: Maine | collected... | reverse complement strand
TCCCAAACCTTCTGATAACGGAAACGTTTGTCATAGGAGAAGTTACCCTGCACAGCAAGGCCTTCTACCCAGGGGATCTTAATATTCAGCCTGAGGTTGGTCTCCAGGTAGTAGTTTTTGTCATCGTTATAGCCGGTGGCATCGGTAGTAGTCACTGCCGGATTGTGGCCATATTCAATGTCAGGTCCTGGGTCCCCGTTAGGCCAGAATGCTGGCATATTGGGTTTTCCGCGCATCAGCATCCTGAAGCTATTACCTTGACTCACCGTTGGGAAGTGCCTGTTCTCAGAGCGGCCGGCCACATCAAAGGAAATATCTATGTTCTCTGTGATTTTTCCATCGATGTTGCTTCGGAAATTTTGCTGGCTATAATAAGTAGCACTGTTGTAGTAAACCGCATCCTGGAATTTATTTCCAAATGACATGTAGTATTTTAGCCTGTCGCTTCCTCCTCTAATAGAAACATTCTGATAGTGCTGGAGGGACCAGGGCTTAAATACCGTATTGAACCAGTCAGTATTGGGGTGCCCCCAGGGATCGGAACCATCTGCATAAGCCTGAATATCGGCCTCGCTGTATACCTGATTCAAACCACCGCCTGGATTGTTGTAATAAGAAATCTCATTGAGCATGGTGGAATAGGTGGCCGCGTCGGCCATTTCCGGTATCACGGTGGGTTGCTGTCCACCTACATTCATATCCAGGGTGATGGTCGGTTTTCCTACCCTGCCCCGCTTAGTGGTGATCAGTATCACACCGTTGGCTGCCTGGGTGCCATAAATCGCTGCCGAAGCATCCTTCAATACAACGAAGGTCTCAATCATGGCAGGATCCAGCCTTTCAAGATTACGATTGGGGATACCATCCACAACCACAAGGGGATTGTTATCACCCAGGGTATTAGCACCCCGAATCCTCAGGGTGGCCCCGTCATAGCCCGGTTCACCGCTTCTGTTGTAGGCGAAAAGACCAGGTACACGGCCCACCAGGGTATTACTGAAGTTGGTAGACGGAGATTGTTTCAATTCATCCCCCCTTACCGAAGCTACAGCTCCTGTGAGAGAAGCCTTTGCGGCAGTACCATATCCAATCACTACAATCTCTTCAAGGTCTGTAGCACCACTGGATAGAACCACATCAATAATTGTTTGCGCACCCACGGTAACTTCCTGGGTGACCATACCTATAAAAGAGTACATCAGCACCGCATCAGAGCCTACCGTAATGGAGTAGGTTCCATCGCCTGTGGTGATGGTCCCGTTTGAGGTACCCTTTTCAACAATGTTTACACCCGGTACGGGTGCATCATCCTCTGCCCCGGTGACAGTACCTGTTACAGTCACCTGTGCATTTAGCATAGCAAAACTGGTCAGAATTAAAAATAGGAGTAACAAAGTACTCCTGATTCTTCTTCCCGACCTGAGAAGATTGTTTTTCATGGTAGAGATAGTTTAGTTAGTTAAATGAATAAGTGTGCAGTTTACACGAATCGGAGCAAATTAGGAAAAAATCGTTTACAGCACCAAATATTTTGGCTCGAAAAGCAGGGAATGGACAATAGACACGTATTTTATATTCTTTATAGATAAGTGAACACTCCAAAATCTTTTTTGTAGTTTTAAATCGATTGCTCTTAAACCTGACTAAAACCACGTAATAATGAGATCCAAACTTTCAAAAACTATCCTGGCTCTTCTGTGCGCCAGCTCTTTTCTCCTAACCATCTACGCGCAAAGCGATGAAAAGCCCGAAGCCACCCGCGCCATTGAATTCCCCGACATTCCGGGATATGTGACCCTGAAGTGTGATCTCCACATGCATACTGTACTTTCCGACGGAAGCGTGTGGGCCAGTGTAAGGGTCAGAGAAGCATTGATGGACGGACTGGATGCCATCTCCATCACCGATCACCTGGAGTACCAGCCCAAGAAGGAGGATATCCCCCACCCCGACCGCATGCGGGGTTACGAACTGGCCCTGGAATCTGCCGAGGGCACAGGTTTGCTGGTGATCCCCGGTACTGAGATCACCCGTTCCATGCCCACCGGCCATTTCAATGCCATTTTTGTGAAAGATGCCAACAAGCTGAACCAGAAGGATGTGCTGGAAGTATTCCGCGAAGCCAAAAAACAGGGAGCACTGGTATTCTGGAACCATCCCCACTGGACCGCCCAGAAACCCAACGCAGTAGCAGCTCTTACAGATATGCACCTTAAGCTATTGTCTGAAGGCCTGTTTGCCGGAATTGAAATTTACAATTCATCTACCTATTCCGACGAAGCCCTGGAGATTGCCCGGGAACATCAGCTGGCCATCCTGGGGAACTCGGATGTACACGGACCCATTGACTGGGGATACGATGTTTCGAAAGGCGAACACAGGCCCGTAACCCTCGTCTTTGCCACTGAAAAGTCGGTCGATGCTATGAAAAAAGCCATGGAGGAGCAAAAAACTGCGGTCTGGTTTAAGAATACCCTGGTGGGGGATGCACAATTTCTCTCCCCCCTGGTGGAACAATCTCTCGAAATAAGCAGGACGGGAGAGGGGCCAGTACCACGGGTGCTGATCCACAACCATAGCGATGCCGATTACATCCTGGAGAATCTGTCAGACTACAGACTTCACAACCAGGCAAAGGTATTTATTATCAAAGCTCACCAGGAGACTTCTATCCAGGTGAAAACAGTGGAAACCCTGGAGTCCTTTGAATTGCGCTTCCGGGTGCTCAACGCGTTTTCATCGCCTGATACACATCCTGAGATCAAGCTTGTGGTGAAGTAAGACAGATTTTTTCCATGAAGTTATTATATTGGGAGTTTTACCTAACTTCCTAAAACTACTTGAATACTAGATCTAATAATCTCAAACTTTGAATCATGGAACAAAACTACAACAAACTAAGACTATTTATTGGTAGTTGTTTTGCACTATTGGTAACGGCCCTGACCTTTGCCATGAGGGCGAAAATTGAAGAAGTATTTGGCCCTGTTGAAGAAGGCGGCATTTTTGGACTTTCGAAAGAGGCCATCGGCTGGGCATTTAGTCCTGCATTCTGGGGTTTTACCATTGCCATGGTACTGGGAGGATTTATTATCGATATTGTAAAGACGAAGACCCTGGTTTGGACTGCATTTATACTTCAGTTAATCGGGGCGATTGTATTTATACTTGCAAAGAATAAAGAGGTGCTGTTTGTCGCCAATGTGTTTATCGGTCTTGGCAACGGAACGGTAGAGGCAGCTTTTAATCCATTGGTTGCTTCTATCTACCCAAAAGACAAAACCAGGATGCTTAACAGGTTTCACGTCTGGTTCCCGGGCGGGATTGTGATCGGCAGTCTGCTGGCCTATTTTATGATGGATAAAATGGATATGAGCTGGCAGATTTATGCAGCCCTGCTTTTCATTCCGCTTGCGATTTATGGTGTGATCTTCCTTGGACAGAAAATTCCGGAAACTGAACGTGTAGCCAGTGGTGTTAGTTACAAGGGAATGATGATGGCTGTAGGGGCACCTTTTACTATCATTATATCGATGACCCTTATGATCCTGCTGGCGACCAAGATCATTAATTTTCCGGATGGATGGATGTACCTGGCTCTAATCGGATTAGTTTCCCTGATTTCTATTCTAGAGGCCAAATTGGTTCATAAGGAAAAGGCCATATTTCCAATCTTGTTCTCTTTGATGCTTCTTACCTCTGCCACAGAACTGGTGACCAATCAATGGGTTAATGCCTTGCTTGGAGGTGCAGTTGAGAGTGCGATTCTCCTGCTGGCACTTATTTCCACCATCATGGCGCTGGGCAGGTTTTTTGCCGGACAACTGGTTCACCGCATTAATCCCGTGGGTGTGCTATTCATGTCATCGATATTTGCAGCACTGGGAATATACGTGCTGAGCTTTGTAAGTTCATCGGGTATGACGGTAGTTGGTGCAGTTCTATTTGCCATCGGGATAACCTATTTCTGGCCCACCATGCTTGGATTTTGTTCTGAGTACATTCCAAGGACAGGAGCATTGGGGCTTTCTCTTCTTGGAGGTGCAGGATTTGTTTCCGCATCCATGTTTATGCCGGTCATGGGCAAGATCCTGGAAGAGTATAATACCAGTGTTGCTTTGCAAAGCGTGGGTATTCTCCCCATCCTGATGATTATTGGATTTGCCATCCTGTTTGTTATTTATAGAAAGAAGAAACCCGAGGTCTTGTAAGGCCGGGCATGTTCTTTTAGTATAAACTTAATGCAGCAATAAGTGCTGAGATAATAAGTAAGGAATGAATGTTTATTAATGACTAATGTCATTTATAAGTGACATAGCTTATAATTATACCCAAACCCAAATCCTATGAAAAAAATGAAGCTCAGAAGTGCTTTTGCCACAACGATGGCAGCCATGGTTCTTGCCCTTTTTATGACCGCCTGTTCGGGAAGCGGAACCAAGACCGAAGCCAAAGAGGAATACAAAGGAGTCCAGCTGGGTGCAATCACCTACAGCTGGCGCAGCATGCCCAGCACACCTGCAGACCTCATTAAGTATTGCCAACAAGCCGGGATCACTTCCCTGGAACTGATGGGCAATGTGGCCGAAGAATATGTGGGTGCTCCTGCCGGGCCAGCCTTCCCTGCCAATTTCAGGGAGATGAGTGAAGAGGAAAGGGCTGAATTCAGTTCAAAGAGGGAAGAACATGGCAAAGCCATGTCCGAATGGCGCATTAACGAGGCCTCGCCGGAGAAATACAAGGAGCTGAAAGCCCTGTTTGATGAGGCAGGTATCCATATCCATACGGTAAAATTCTCCCCCGCCAATTGGAGCGATGCTGAGATCGATTATGCATTTGAATCGGCCAAGATCTTAGGAGCCAAGGGAGTGACCAATGAAATTGGGCACGAGGCCGCCAAGCGCCTGGGACCCTTTGCTGAGAAGCACGACATGTATGCTGTGTTCCATAATCATGGTCAGCCAGGCGATTCCACATTCAACTTCGAAGAATTCCTGGCTTATTCCCCGGCCAATATGCTGAATCTGGATGTGGGGCATTATTTCGGAGCCACCGGCCTGCACCCCAATGCGCTGATCGAGAAATTGCATACCCGTATCTACAGCATCCACCTGAAGGACAAGACCGCCAAAGATGCCGATCCTGCCGATACTAACACCCCCTGGGGCCAGGGAGACACTCCCCTGGAAGATATCCTGAAACTGATCCAGGAGAACCAGTGGAACATCTATTGCGACGTGGAATTGGAATTCGAAATTCCGGAATCTTCCAATGCTGTGGCTGAGACCAAAAATTGCGTCGATTACGCCAAATTGTTATTAGCCAGCTAGAGAAGAGATCATAGCGAACTATTGAATACCACACCGGGGACAGGGTCAGTTTGGACTTTGTCCCCGGTCTCGTTTACAATAAAAGCTCCATATGGACATTTTCCAGCAGAATTCATTCCGGTTTATGGCAGATGTGTTAAATTGGTAAACCCTAAGCGCTCCTATGACATACAAGAGGATATCACTACTTTGTACTTTTCTCAGCCTGCTGATATCATCCCTTATTGCTCAGCCAAGGCCCAATGGGAGCCCCGGGATCCAGAATTACCACTTCTCGGAAACGGGTGGCAGTGAGCAGAACTGGTGCATTATCCAGGACTCTCGCGGGCTTATTTATGTGGGAAATCATGACAAGGGCATCCTGGAATATGATGGCAGCTCCTGGCGGGTCATTCCGGTCCCCGGGGATGTCACCGTAAGATCGCTGGTAGCAGGCGAAGATGGCTATATATATGCAGGACTGGCAGGGAATTTCGGCAGGTTAGAACCCGATCTGAGGGGTAGTCTGCAATTTAGGCCCCTGTTGGATTCTACCCTTGGGAATCTTTACCCCGATCTGGATATCTGGAATACCTATTATCAGAAAGGCAAAGTTTATTTCTGTGGCAGGGAAGTAATTTTTGTATTTGATCCGGCAAGCGAGGAAGTCTCCCTCATTGAAACCCATGAGCATCCCTTTCTCGCTTTTTTTGTCGATGATGTCTTGTATATGGGCGACTTTGCCCTTGGACTGATGAAGCACGATGGAGATACTTTTATCGAAGTACCCGGTGGAGAATTCTTCAGCGAAAAAAATATTTCAGGCCTGCTTACTTTTGATGCCAATCATCTCCTGGTATCTACCTATAGCAGTGGAATGTTCCTCCTGGATCTCGCAGAAGGCAAAGTGGACAGTACATTTTTAAACCCTGAGCTTCAGGAAAATCTGAATGCAGCTACGGTGGTGAATATCCAGATCCAGGATAACAAATTATTTGTTGGGACCTTCTCAGAGGGATTGTACATTCTGGATAAACAAGGAAATATTACAGATCATATTTCGGAGAACGAAGGATTGCTGGACAACGCCATTTCAAAGGTGTATTTTTCCCCGTCCGCCAATGGCAGCTACTCTGTCTGGATCGCCCATTGGAAAGGAGTAAGCAGGGTGGATATGAACAGTCCTTTCAGATCGGTGTCTGTTGGACAAGGACGGATGGGAATGGGAGGAATGAACAGTGGAGAGCTTATCACCGACATCTGCGAGTTTCAGGGACGACAATATGTGTCAACCATGGGAGGAATTTTCTTCCGCTCAGATAATCCTGGCAGACCCGGCTTCAGGCCGTTACGTGGTATTAGGGCTGCCATCCTGGACCTGCAGGTCATGAATCCCTCCCCCGGGATTGAATTCTTACTGGCCATCAGCGAAGACCGCTGTTATGTGATAGATCCGGAAATGCAGATCAGTATCCTGGAGCTTGGGGGACAAAAATTGCTTATCGATCCTGATAATCCTTCAATAATCTATGGAGGTCTCTACCACTTCATGGGCTTCCAATACAAAAATGGAAATTGGCAAGCTAAGCTCGACGTGGATTTGAGGGTGTATGTAAATGATATGTGCTTTAACCAGGAGGGCAAAGCATGGCTCTCAACAAGCTCAGCTCTGCTTCGACTGGAACTATCCGAAACAAATGAGCCTCAAATCATTAGCTATGGTGTAGAAAAAGGATTGCCCGGCGAGGAAAGCATGCTTTTGTTCACAGATCCGGAAAGCGGGGAACTCCTGGTGGGCACCAGTGAGGGTTTCTATCGATATGACTCGTATCGGGATACTCTCTTCTTCGATTCCCTCTTCAACAGCCTGCTTCCCGAAGGAAAGAACAAGATCATGACCTTCCACAAAGGAGCAGAATATCTATACTGGTTCTCCTTCGAAAATGAGTATCGTGGCTGGAGCATCCTGGGTGCGAGAAGGTCCAGTACTGGTTTTGAGGTAATTTACGACCGAACATTCAGAGGCTTAGGTCCGAATGCGTCCACAGACGTTTTCTATACCGATGATGATCAACAGCTCTGGTTGTCCAAATCAAACTGGCTCTTTCATTTTGATCAAAGTAAGAGCATGGAGGATGCCGAATCTTTCCAGGTATTGATGAGGAATGTGAGGATTTCGGGAGACTCGATTCTATTTCACGGCACCAATTTCCTGGCTGATGCTTCGGGCCATATAGGACTGCATACTGAACAGGAAGAGGCTTCCCAGCCCAGATTAAAATATCTATACCGGGACATTGAATTCCAATGGTCAGCCCCCTATTTCAAACATGAGAGACAGATGCGTTATTCTTACTTCCTGGAGGGTTTCAGCAATGAGTGGAGTAACTGGGGCCGGCCCCGTTCCATAAAATTCACTAATCTGCCCCATGGCAAGTACGAGATGCAGGTAAAGGCCAGGAATATTTATGGTGATGAAAGTCCTCCTGCCACTTACGCATTCAGCATTTTAAGACCCTGGTATGCCACTTTTGTATCCATCGCACTATATATTGTCCTGGGCATATCCCTGGCAGTTTTTGTTTTGCTCTATACCAGAGGTCTCAAACAAAGGGCTGAACTCCTGGAACGACAAAACAGGGAAATCGAGTTGCAAAAACAGGAACTCGAAAACCTGAATGAAGAAATCACTGCCCAGCGAGACGAGATTGAGGCCCAACGTGACTCCATCACTACACAGAAGGAGTTAATCGGTCAGCAAAAGAATGCCATGACCGACAGTATTCGCTATGCCAGAAGGATCCAGGATGCGGTGCTTCCCGCCAAGGAAGTCATGCGTTATCTCCTGCCAAAGCACTTTGTTTTCTATCGACCGCGCGACATAGTGAGCGGCGATTTCTTCTGGGTGGACAAAAAAGATGAAACAATATGGCTGGCCGTGGCCGATTGTACCGGACATGGTGTACCTGGGGCCTTTATGAGCATGCTGGGCATTTCGCTGCTAAATGAAATCTCCGGCCAATACTCGGGCCAACCCACCCACGAGATCATGGACGAGCTCCGCGACCAGGTAATTAGCTCCCTGGGACAAACCGGCGATCGATACGAAGCCAAAGATGGCCTGGAAATGGGCTTGGTGGCCATCAACACCAAAACAAGGGAAATCCAGTTTACCGGGGCCATGCACAACCTTTATACCTTCCAGAAAGGAGAACTGGTGGTGATAAAGGGCGACCGGATGCCCGTGGGCATTCATTCCGAAGGCAACTCCTTGTTTACCTCACATAAACTGACGCTGGAACGTGGAGATTCCCTGTATCTGTTTTCGGATGGATATGCCGATCAATTTGGAGGAAAGGACAGGAAAAAATTCGGAAGTGCCCGCTTAAAAGCACTGCTCACCCAACTCCAGCAAAACATCATGCACGATCAGAAGGAAGCCTTAAAAAAAGAATTCTATGAATGGAAGGGCAAGCAGGAGCAAATAGACGATGTGCTGATGATTGGGATCAAACTCTGATGAAAAAGCCAACTTTCATTTTCATACTTATTGACAGGAGCATCTAGGTTTCACTACGCTTTGGAATTAGTTCTCCATCATGCCTTATAAAGTCCAGGTTGATACCCGGAAAGATATTTCCATTGGATGCTATTCAAGAACTGTTACCTTGTTTTTTTACGCATATCAACCCTGAACCAGTCAAAATCTACAAACCCACCTTTTTCATTTGTGGCATAGTTAAAAAGACAGAATTTATTCCCGGTGAAAACAGTCAATTTGAAATGCATTTGCATTTCATCACCAATAGGTATAAACGAATGGTTATCTAAGCTATAAGAAAAAGTAACCGTCCCTGTTCCGTCAACTATATCGTCGCTATAGTACATGGCAGCACCTGAACCAAAAAAAGGATCAGCCCGTAAATATATGGTTGATGCATTTACCTCAATTGAATCAATAATTTCACCATTATTTACCATGATAAGGGAATGCTTTCCTTTGGTTTTCTTAATGCCAATAAATCCATAGGGATCTTGGAAGACAGCCAGACCAGCTATATCTCCAGTCTTCATATTGCTGAATTCCATTTTTGTAGTACCCTCGGTAACAATATTATCTGAATAGCTGGCAAACATTCTTTGGGTAAGTGTATTTTGGGCCTCAGGTAAACTATCAACTACCTTCACTGTTTCCAGCCTTATATTTCCGGGATTTTGAGTCAATGACCATTTTGAGGGTTCAGGATTATGGTTCCATCCCCATTGTATTCCTAATTGTCCATTTTCAAACTCATCAGAAGTTGGTAAGATTTTTATTGGGTATTCTTTTCCTACATCCGGCTTTTTGTAGGTTTCAACCGCTTTTCCATCAATTCCGGCGAAGGGCCAGTCATCTTTCCAGGTAATGGGCTGCAAGGATGGGAATCGACCAAAGGGGCCACTGTCAACCATTAATACAGTCCACCACTCCCCTGTTGGCGTTTGCAGAAGGGCTCCCTGATGTATTCCATAGTTGGGGCCTTTTGTAGTATCTCTGATTACCACTTTTTGTTCATATGGTCCAAAAACATTTCGGGATCGAAGCGCTACCTGAAATCCATCCAAACCACCATAGGTACAATATAAATAGTAATAGTCATTGATCTTGTAAAAATGAGCTCCTTCAAGCCCCTTGCGGATATCACCGGTATAAACTAAAACATCCTCACTTTTTGCTTCAAAGTTTGAATCAACTTCTGTAACATAGATATCATTATAGCCATGAGCTACATATCTTTTACCATCATCGTCAAATAACATACCCGCATCATAAAATCCTTTGGGTAGTTTTTCAATTTCCCAAGGGCCTTCAGCTTTGTCAGCTGTACATACAAAACCCCCTTCATCAAGTGTGACAAACATCAAATAAAATTTGCCCTCATGATACTTTAAAGAGCTTGCCCATTGTCCATGACGATAGCGGTTACAATTATCCAGATTGTAGCATGGACTGTATTCAAAATGTGGTACCGCATTTGAGCAAAATTCCCAATTCACAAGGTCGTATGATTTAAGAATCGTTACGCCAGGGAAAATAAACATAGTGGTAGACACGAAGTAATAGACATCATCTACTAAAATGACATCCGGATCAGGAAAATCCCCTGCAATTATAGGGTTAGTATAGGTTCCGTCACCATTATCGCTATATTTTTTCTGTGCTGCACTATTTAATACTGTTAGGAGAAGGGTCAAAAACAATGCAATCTTTTTCATATTATTTTGTTCTAGCTGACTGTTTTTACAAGCAAAATTCTTACCCTGATACTTATCATGGGTGTTTCGAAGCGATTTTCTTTCAAATTGTTTCAGTAATAACTAAATGTACTGACCTTAAAATTAGCTCATTATTCAAGCTGAATAATATTATGGCTATTTTATTTGGTTTATATTATAAACTACTTTATATTTGTACCATATTTAATTTATATACATCTAATATGATTTTAAATTTAAACAAATGAAAAGTTCAACTTTAACACCTGAAGAAAGTCTATTGTTGATAACGAAAACAATAGAAAATACTAAAGACCGGTTCAAGGAAAATGGCCACATACTAATATTTTGGGGCTGCTTAATGGTTATCGTATTTGGAAGTCAGCTTATCCTCTCACTATTGGAACTATACAAATTCACTATGTATCCTGTTTATCTTTTTCCGCTAGGCGGATTTTATATGATCTACATTTGGATAAAAGAAAGAAAGAAAAATGTACCCAAAACTGTTATCGGCAATATTATAGGAAACATGGGATGGGTAGTTGGAATGAATCTTATGATTATGGGCTTTTTATTTTCGAACATCCTTGGAGATGCCATGGGCCCGGTATTTTTAATTTTATTTGCCTTGTTTATTATTGTTGCCGGATTATCCATCAGATTTAAACCTTTTATCATTGGAGGTGTATTAACTAATTTAATTGGACTCGGCTCATTCCTTATTTCCACAGATTATCATGGATTTAGCATGATGTTAGGAGCTGTGGTTGGATTGATAATACCAGGAATTTTACTTAATAATGCTCGAAGAAAATCTAATGTTTAAAGATTTAGACCCCATATTGCACTCGCAATTGCGTTTATCCATAGTATCGATTTTAATGTCTGTAGATGAAGCAAATTTCAGCTTCATCAAGGATGAGACTCAGGCCACATCGGGTAATTTGAGCATCCAGATTAAAAAACTTCAGGATGCCGGATATATTGAGGTGAAAAAATCCTTTAAGAATAATTATCCAAATACTTCTTTATCCATCACCAAAAAAGGAATTGAAGCATTTGAGAATTATGTAAGCATTTTGAAAGATTATATCACTCCCAAATAAAAATTTTAGCCAATTGGTTCATTATTTAAGGGTATAGGGCTCACGCATTTCCCGTATGAACCAAAGGTTTGCCTCCGGATCACCAACTACCTCACCCTTCTTTGGATCCCATTTAATTTTTCTACCGGTCCGGATGGCAATATTGCTCATATGACTCACACAGTCTGAAAGTATAGCTTCATCCAGCGGACATACTTCTGGAATGTCTCCTTTCACCACATCAACAAATAGCTGAGCTATCGAATGACTGGGACTATTCACATTTCCTGCTTTGTCACGCAATTCTTTGAATTTTTTCTCCAGTTCAGGAATACTGGACTCAGCCTTCCCCCGGGCCAGTGAAATCCATCCTTTGGAACCAAAAAAGGTAGTTCCATTTCCTTCTTTAAACTTCAGATAGTTCAGCATATCACCACTGAATGCTTTGTCTTCATCAACAAAATGAAGCTTCACACCCGATTCATATTCGATTTCCACATCCCATGCCCTGATGTTATTGTACATTCCGCCTGGTTCCCAAAATCCGCCAGTTCCTTC
>Ga0316190_10003035_pt1 | contig 12215 bp, 9 predicted proteins | sample Eddworburrow2_MG_FD_204929 | JGI IMG/M metagenome (GOLD analysis project Ga0316190, IMG submission 204929) | Coastal sediment microbial communities from Maine, United States - Eddy worm burrow 2 | ecosystem: Environmental > Aquatic > Marine > Coastal > Sediment | place: USA: Maine | collected... | reverse complement strand
TGCACCACAGAAGAACTGGTCGAATTGTCCCGGGTGTGTAGCGAATTCGATGGCACATCGCTGGAGTTCATTCCCGCGGTCGGCCGATTCCCTCAAGACCGGATCGACCTGATCACAGCCATGTCGGTCGCCGCCAGGCGACCAATCAACTGGAACCTCATAGCCGCCAATACCTCACCCAAACAAATGGATGTGATGAACAACAATCTGGCGGCAGGAGACTATGCGGCCGAACGTGGTGGCAAGGTGATTGCACTGACCGTACCTAGCCCACTCACTACCCGGCTTTCGTTTGAGAACGGGTTTGTACTTGATGCCCTAAACGGGTGGCGCGAACCCATGGCGCTTCCCGCCGAGGAGAAACTAGCGATGCTGGCGGACCCTGAGCAACGCCGCCAACTGAACGAACTAGCTCAAGGGCCAAGCCCTCTGCGGGGTATAGCCAAATGGGGTGTGCTGAGAGTTGGCGAGATCTTCTCCGAAGACAACCAGCCATACCAGGGCCGCACCATTAGTGAAATCGCTGAAGAGCAAGGCCGTGAAACATTCGATGTGTTGTGCGACATCGTGGTGAACGACAATCTCCAGACGGGTCTCTACTCGCCGGTTAGGGGCGACGACGACGAAACCTGGCAGCTCCGAGCCGAGCTTTGGGCTGACGAAAGAACAATGGTGGGAGGCACCGATGCCGGAGCCCACCTTGATCTCCTTACCACCTTTAACGCCACCACAGTGATGCTCAAGAGCGCCGTGATCGACCGTGATTTGGTGAGTTGGGAACAAGCTGTTCACTACATTAGCGATGCCCCAGCCCAGATGTATGGGATCAACAAACGAGGCCGCATCCAGGTCGGCTACAAAGCTGATATCAATGTGATAAATCCCAAAACCCTGGCCGCTCACCCGCCCCAGGCCCGATACGACCTACCGGGCGGGGCATGGCGGCTCTATGGCGGAGCCACCGGCTTCGATCATGTGTTTTGCAACGGTACCGAAATCGTGCGAGACGATTCGTTTACTGACAATCGCCCAGGACAGATGATCCGCTCAGGCACCGATACCACTGGCACCAATATTTCGTAGCGGGCTGACCGTCTCGACGTAAACGTGCCTACGGTGCTGTGATCGGAGCTACTCGACGGGGTGACCAGCCATTTCAATAGGGCCGACGCCGCAACGACAACACGGGCCACATCGGCACCGGAGCTAACTCCAACGAGCACACAAATTGCGGTGTCGTCCGGTTTATCACCGCGCCGTCAACCAATTAGAGCCCCAAACCCGTGGATCACTTAGACAAGTGCGGCCAGCTGGGGAGCTTCGCCCACAAGGCGCCACCTAGGGCCTACCACCCCTGCGTTAGAATAGCTCAACCTATAGCCACCTTTTCAACCAATCGACGCTATTTGACGTAGAAGAGGTATAGCGTTTGACGCTCTCCGCCACCAAACACCTTGAGTCGATGAACAGTTGTTTGCTCGGATACACAGGATTTGTCGGGAACACCCTCAGACAGCAACACAGTTTCTCGCACTTGTTTAACCGATCCAACATCGAGTCCATAAGCGACTGCGGCCATCTGGACCTGGCCGTATGTGCCGCCGCTCCTGGTTCGATGTTCCAAGCCAATCGTCACCCCGACGAGGACCGCCAGAACTTGAATAACCTTAAGGCCCAACTGTCGACGCTCAAGGTCGATACGTTCATCTTGATCTCATCCATCGCTGTTTTAGGTGCCTACGCCAGCGGCTTAGACGAGAAAACCGACCAATTCGAGACAGATACTCCCTATGGCGCTCACCGACGCGACCTCGAAGAGTTTTGCCAAGATCAGTTCAACAACACTTTGGTGGCACGTCTACCTGCCCTGTTTGGCCCTGGCCTGAAGAAGAACTTCATCTTTGATGTTTTGAATCCTGTGCCGTCGATGCTTACATCCCAGCGACTTTGCGAGTTACCGTCAAATACACAACGGTCCGTCAACGGCGAACTAGCAAGCTTCTACCACCAATCAGCAGGTGACATGTTCACGCTCGACAGGGATCGATTTAACTCAAGCCCCCAACGTGACGAACTAGAAGCCCAAATCCTTGACGCCGAGTTCGATGCCGTGCGTTTTCATAACCCGAGTAGCACCTACCAGTACTACAACATGGCCCGCCTCTGGAGTGACATAACCCGCTCTGAACAGGCAGAGTTGTCACATATCCATCTCGCAACAGAACCACTGGAACTTGGGCGGATACACAAGACAGTCACCGGGGCAGACATGCCAGGGTCGACTGCTGCGGTCCACCATGAAGACATGCGAACTAGCCATGCGGACTTATGGGGCCAGTCCGGCACCTACATCGACAACGCCGATTCTGTTCTCCATGACATCACCCAATTCTGCATCACCGAGCAGGGCCAGTCATGACTCTAGCCGTGTCAAATATCGCGTGGAGCTACTCCGAGCGTTTAGACGCCTACAAGCTACTGAAGGCATCGGGTGCCAATGGGCTTGAAATCGCACCCGGGCTCCTGTTTGCCAACGCACCAGACCCATTCAACCCATCCCCAAACGAGATAGAACGTGCGCTGTCGGAAATCGATGATGCAGGTCTCACCTTAGTCTCGATGCAATCGCTGCTGTATGGCGTTAAAGGTGCCGCTTTGTTTGGGACACCAGCGGCCCGCCAGCGGATCTTCGATGCTCTTAAGTGCGCCATAGCCCTGGCCGCCAGATTATCGATCCCTAACCTTGTTTTCGGATCTCCTACCCAACGAAACATCCCCGACCATTTGAGTGAAGTCGAGGCCCGAACCCACGCTGGCAGCTTCTTCCGAGACCTGGGAGACAATGCGGCTAAGGCCCAAACAGTGATCGCGGTTGAGCCCAATCCAATGGTGTACGGAACGAACTTCATTAACACCCTTCGAGAGGCGGGCGAATTCGTCCGTGAAGTCTCACACCCAAACATTGGTCTCAATCTTGACCTTGGCGCAATGCACGTGAACGGCGAATTTGAGGACACTGTGCAACAAATTGAGGAGTTCGCCAGCATCATTAGCCATGTACATATCAGCGAACCAGACCTAGCTCCTGCCCCTGCCGAACCAGCAAGACTGAACCCGGTAATCCGCGCCCTGCGATCGGTAGGCTACTCCAAGGCCATTTCCATCGAGATGCGCAGGGGCGACCGGGGGCTACTGGACGTTAGAGACGGGCTCCGAAGGCTGCAGACGGCAACCGAAAGCCCCCAGTCGTGACGAGCCCAACAGTGACGAGCCCAACAACTGGCCAAACCAAACTAAGCCGACGTGAAGACATCGTGGTTTCTGTCTGCTTCGCTAACATCGAACCCTCCCCCGAATCGATCGCCCGTGAACTGATTGCACACGCATATAGGCCTATGTAGGATTTGGGATATGGTAATGACATCAGTAAGCGAGGCCCGCAAGATTCTTCCTGAGCTCATTCGCCGAGTTACCGAAGGCGAGGAAGTCATTTTGAGCCGCCACGGTGAGCCAGTTGCTGTGCTCATTAGGCCTGATGCCCGACGAACTCGATGCGTTACAGAGGCCTATGCCGAGTCCGAAGACATCTACAAGCTGGTTGCAGAAAGCCGCAAACAGCCTTTGGAACCAGATGGATCTTCTCTCAGTGAACAACGGGCAGCAGAACTACTAGCCGAGATCCTTCCCGGCCGGTCCGCTCACTAAGGTGGACGCGTTCAACAGCGACGTTCTCATTTATGCTTCGATTGAGGGCCACGCCCTGGGGCAAAGGGTCCGTGCACTCCTATCGTCGGCACCGACTCCAGGCCTTAGCACGGTGGGCACCGGATCAGTGCTGCTTCTGCCCGAAATCTTGTCCAAGCCTTTGCGAGACAGACGCCCCGACGAGATCCGTGACCTGACCACGATTCTTGGCCGTCTAGACCTATGGCCCGTCGACCAGCAAACGGCTACATTGGCCATCTCTTTTTGCTCACGGTACCGACTCCGGCCCAACCAAGCCACCCACCTAGCATGTGCGGTCCACCATGGTGCCGACCGTTTCTTGACCGCCAACCACAAAGACTTCCCCAAAACGATCTGCGAAATCGAAATCGTCTACCCGTCTGATCTGCCTCCCGCACATTAGCGACAATGCCAGGGGTGTCGACAATTTCCTGCTTGCGGTTTCAACGCTTACAGACTGGCTCCCATTAGCAGGGCGGTAGCCACCACCGCTGCCAGCAACACTGCGGCCTCACCGGTAACAATAGCCACGAAATGTTGGGCCAGCAATGGATCGTTGGCGGCTTGCTGCATCCGGGGAATCAAAACCTTGTGGTTGTACCCACCAGCAGCGCCAGCAAGGCCGACGAAAACCATTTTGGCCAGCAGGGTGAGGCCCCATTGGGTGGACCACAAATCGCTTGGACCATCAATAACGACGACGACCAACGCAAGCCCAGCGACACCGACAGCAACTAGCGATCGTGATGCCAGCACTGAGAACCGAACGGCCAGCGCTAGGGCGTTCGGATCGCGCTGTTGACGATTTCGACGCCACAACACAGCAGCCAACATTAATACCCCACCAACCCAAACCGCGCCCCCAGCCACATGAACCATATCGATTATTGAGGTTAATAGCCGATTGCCCTTTGTAACGGTATGTCCATCGAATAGGTGGGCCGCCAGCAAGGCTACGACACCAACGATCGCACCTGTGGAATAGCCGGGCGACACTTCGCCATGAATTCCTTGCTGTCTAAATGGTTCCATATTCCACACTGAACGACCGTAGCTAGGCGTTTCGGCCTGCGAACTCCGGCTTTGCGGCGCTTGCGCGGCGTGCACACGCAGACGGTTCTCAACAACTTGGGATTCAAGAGTTGCCGACGACACGGGGATTTTGGGGTGGGCGCCCGACGCCAGGATCAGGCCTCCCCCGATGCGCAGGATGACAGACACCCCAAAGTTGGACACGGTCACAGCCCCAATAGCTGACAATGTCCATGCGCCTCCACTTTCAATACTTATCTGGGTCATGAGTTCGGCCGCGGTTCCAGCCACAACCAACACACCCGCACGACGAACCCAGTGCAAAACGAAACCGGTATCGCTGTAGTGTCCGTCCAAGACTGCTGCAGCGAATGCCAACCCGCCGACCCCCGCAAGGGTTCCTACCAAGGCGATCATCCTGGCTATTGCGCCGATCCGATTGGGCGCAGTACTGGTCCCCGAGCCGGAATCGAGAAAGGAATCTAGGCTCTCGGCCCCGGTTGGCACCCCTTCAGCTTGTTGTGTCTGGCCCGGTTGGTGCCCGGCCGCCACGTCGGGCTCACCCGATTGCCCAACTGGCTGCCCAGACCCTCCGGGCGCTTGGTCTGCGACGGCAACGCTGAATGTGAAACTGCCTTCGATCGGATGACTGTCTGGCCCCTTCACCATCCACCGCACCCCAACGGTTCCTCCAACAAGAGGTGGATCGAAACGCAGTAGCCATGTGAGGTTGTCTACCGAGCTGACTTCGCTAGGGGCGCGCAGTTGACCCAAGGGATCAAGGATTTGGAAACCGGTCCCGGTAGGTTCAGCGATGCCAGAGAAAACCAAGGTCATCGTCTCTACGGGCGCAGCTACTACTGCACCGTCTTTGGGGTCCGATGATTTGAACCCGGTATGCGCACTAGCGGGCCCTGTCCATCCGACTAGAGTCACCAGCGACACAAGCGCCGCACACAGCAGCGGACGGATTGATCTCAGGAGCATGTTCAGGGCCTACCGCAATCAGTCGTCGTCCTAAAGCCATCCGCCCAGGCCATATCTAGGAGAAGAACTGTACCACGTAGCCTGACGACAACTACTCTGCGGCTGGTGGCGGTCAAATAGAATCCAGAACCCGCGCCACGGCCCACCCCGCTGGCCACCCCGACATTGTCGACCGTTTTACGCACCGGTTTGGACACCGATGTAACTGCCCAGGCATTCCAGCGGTTCGATCACACCCCAGCATTGGCTGAGACTCGGCGGTGCTAATGAACTATTGTTTGCCAATATGACCAACGATGCCCCGAGTTCGATAAAGCCAGGCGTACTTGTCGGAACCCTGGTGTCCGACGTATTCCACAAAGCGAAACTGGAGGCGAGGGCGCTTCCCGCAGTGAACTGTGTCGGAAGCAATTCGATGAATGCAGCGCTCGAAGCAGCAGCTGCCGTGAACAGCCCAGTAATCATCCAGTTCTCGAACGGGGGCGCTGGGTTCAACGCAGGAAAAGGCATTGGGCTTAGTGCCAACGATGCGTCGACCGTCGGGGCCATAGCAGCTGCCCAGCACGTCCACACCCTGGCCGAGGCTTATGGGGCACGCGTTATCCTCCACACCGATCATGCGGCCAGACCCCTACTTGGATGGATCGATGGCCTGCTCGACGCCAGCGAAGCCAAGTACCAGTCGACCGGGCGTCCGTTGTTCAGCTCACACATGTTGGACCTGTCAGAAGAACCAATCGAACAAAACCTAGACACATGCTGCCAGTATCTCGAACGCATGGCAGCTATCGACATGACCCTCGAAATCGAACTCGGCATCACCGGCGGCGAAGAAGACGGAGTAAACAATGCCGATGCCGCCCCCGAGGACCTCTATTCAACACCAGACGAGATCGCTTACGCCTACGGCAGACTGCTAGAAATCAGTCCAAACTTCACAATCGCCGCAGCGTTTGGAAACGTCCACGGCGTTTACCGGCCAGGCAACGTGAAGCTCACACCAACCATCCTTAGAGACGCTCAAGCTCATGTCGCTGACCGTTTCAGCACTGCGAGCCAAAAGCCAGTCAACTTTGTTTTCCACGGAGGGTCAGGCTCTTCAGCAGCGGAGATTCGTGAGGCCATTGGCTATGGTGTGGTGAAAATGAACATTGACACCGACCTGCAGTGGGCCTTCTGGTCGGGCATCCGCGACTATGAGTCTGAATGGCACGATCATCTACAAACCCAGATCGGCAACCCAGAGGGCCAAGACAGCCCAAACAAGAAGCAGTACGACCCTCGGACCTGGCTCCGCTGCGGTGAAGTAGCCTTCTCCAACCGGCTTCGCCAAGCATTCGAAGAACTCAACTGTGTCGATTTCTTCGCCGAGTCCTAGGCATTAACCGTCAAAGGCCAGCCCCGAGCACAACAGGCGAATCACCCCTTCAATCACGATGATGACGGTGCTCATCAACCACATGGGCCGCCCTCAGCAGCCGAGCGCTCGGACTGACTGTTACGTCTCCCAGCAACCTGCCAATCAGCCCAAACCCGCGTGCTGATGCGTCTTCACCAATCTCAGTGAGCAGACCGCTGACGCTTTCATCCACGCCGCGCTCGGCCAGATGCAAAAGACGAGATCCGATCCTTTCAAGCGACCGATTGACCCCGCCTGTGAGGTCGGGACGATTCCCCTCGTTCAAGTTCGGGGCCTTCCTCACCGGTTGGTCGAACCCAAGAACTCGGAGATGATCTCTGACGACTGCGCTAATAGGACTTAGATGTATTTGGCCTCGTTCAACCCACAAACGTCCGATGATATGGCTCGGTTTGTGACTTGCAAGCTGCTCGACCGCTTCCACCATCCCTGCATTTAATGCCGTCCATCGAATAGTGACCACAACATCTTGCCCAGCAGAATACACGGGCCAAACCAGACGTTGGGTTATCTCGTCGAACACGGCAGGACCTGTTTTGTCGAGCTTGAGGCTTGCCCATCTGGTTGAATCTATTCCCCTTAAACGGCTCGCTTGGACCGGCATGGATCCATCCCAGTCGGCTTTGGCCAGTTGGTCCGGCGTCCAATAGCCGGACAGTGCCGCTGACGTTCGGCTGCTTGTCGACAATCTACCCTTGGCGTTCACAAGCGCGTCTGAGACCGTAACCCGTTGACCACTCATTGTCTCTAGGGTGTGGCCTCCGATCCACCCGATCTGGCTTTTGTATACCTGCAGAGGGTTTAAGGATCGGTCTGGTCGGCCGCCTCCCAGTTCAAAAAAGCGGTTGTGGGTTGTGTTGTAGAACACACCACTTACTCCCGAATATCCGCTAGCTGTCTCCCACGGATGGGCGCCGAGCGAAACCAACTCAATTACACCACACCTTGTGTATTCCGAGCGCGCCACTCCGGCTAGCCAAAGCGGGACCTCATCACCGTTTTCGATGCTGGTCGTCAGGCGTTCTGTCACGGTGTGGAACAGGGCCAAGTCCAACAGGAGAGCACCAGGATCAGCGGTCGCTCGTCGATTTGCCAGGTCTTCGATACCGCTAGCTATCGTGGCCGCAAGTTGCCCTAGGCGATACAACTTCACGCCTCGGGCTTCGATCGCTATGGCTTCAAAACGTTCTGCCGGCGATGCTGTCAGGTGGGCAATGCCGATCGCAACCGCATCTTGGGCGGTAGCCGCAGCAGCTTTACCAGATCTTGTCGCCCATAGATGGACTCTGGGCGCCGCCGAGCTTCAATCACAGGGACCGGTTTGCCGGCCTGGGTTTGGCATAGCAGCACCACCAGGGCGATTTGGCGTCGATCATGGCTAGTTGGCGGATCGCAGAACGCCGCAGCTAGCGATTGGCCCATAAAGCGGACTTCGACGCCGGTCGGCAACCCCACCATCACCCTGGCCTGTTGATTGAAATCGACAAGGTCCCATTCGCTGGCTTCAAGGCGGGCCAGAGCCCACCGCATGTTTGACCGTTGGCGTATGTTATTGGTGTTCACCACGCCACCCTCGTTTCCCAATTCTTGTCGATCCCATCGCCAGCGGCAATTATCTGATCCACCTCGGCAATTGTTTCAACTAGCAGAACCGGAGGAACTTCAGCTAGGGCTATCGCCCTGAATTCATTGATACGGGTGAAGCGCACACACTCCAACGCTACGTCTACATCCATGCTCACTGCGTTCAAGCCACGAACCGTGATCTGGACTTCGACACCAACAGATGGGAATCGGCGTCTCACCCCGCTAAACACGCCTCCGTCTTCGATGGGACCCAGCATGTAGCCCAACCCAGCGATGATCGACCGGAAGCGCCGATCGTGGATTATGGCCCCTCGACAGTCAGTAAGGAGTTCTTGGCCTGGCAACAAGTCGGGGACCTGAGGGCGTCCGAATTGGGGGAAAAGGGGAACAACCTGATAGTCAACGAAGTGCTTTATCCACGCAGCGTCCGCTACTTCACCGTCAATAGCGCCATGGGCCACCCGCACCGAAACCGCCGCATCCAACGAGATTTCGTCATCATTGCTGTCTAGTAAGGTGCCGTCGCTTAGCGGACGAAACAAGACACTGTCTTCATTTGGGTTTAGCGCAACCCAAACCAAACGGGCAGCAAGCCGTGCCATCACCGGGTGTCCTAGCACGTACCCACGGTAATCATCGGCCCCAAACCAGTGCTGCACACTCATAGCTTCGTGAAGCCGGAGCGATTGTTCTTTCACCGCTTTGCGGATCTGCTTTTTTGCGTCAGACAAGTCTTTCTTGGCCTGTTTTACCAGGTCTTCATCCTCACCTTTGTGGGCCGCTGGCAACGCCTTTGTCAACTTGCCTTTGGGGTTCACCACAGTGACGACAAGATCGTCACCAAGTCGGGCCGTGAACTGCCGTTTGCCGTAGTCGAATACCTGCGACCCGTTAGCGTCGAACCCTCCGCTCGGAACTGCCCAGTAGGCCAAGTCCTCTAATGTCCGCCCCTTGCGCTCGGCCAGCAACTCGGCCTGGCGGAGTGCCTCTTGCTGGATCCCCTTGGTCCTAAACCTGGTGGCAAGGGAGAGAACAAGCTGGGTTGCTGTTGGGTCATCGATCCAGGCAAGGGCCGTTACCAGGGCTTTGCACTGGCTCATGCGCCTCCCGTACCACTTGCGAATGTACGCTTCGATCGGGGCCACCACAGCTACGCCGCCTCCAGCACCCGCCAATGACAGGATCCCCTTGGATCCGACAGCCGAGCCAGCGGGAACACTGAGATGGCGCTTGATAAGATGGGCCATGAGCTGGTCGTCGCTCATTAACGCTAACCGATCGTAGAGTTCGGGCTGGCTACGGATCCGCTGGGATTGCTGGGTAGCAAGATCGGTGGCAGCGTCAACAGAGATCGGGCGGACGTCCTCGGCAAGCCATATTGCCAAAATGGTGTTGGCAAACGTTTCAACATCAGTTCTGTTCATCTGTGCGAAATAGCGACGCACGATCGGCGATGGGGTTGGCGACTTGAGACGCACGGCTTGGACCACAAGCCATTGTGGGATTACCGAGTCGACCGGGCTGCCGTCGTCCCATCTCAGCCCACCTAACGAGTCAAGGGGCACCCATCTGGCGAGCGAAGGCACCTTTTTGGCCATACCTCTTGTTGCTTCGGCTAACAGGTCACCGCGGTCAACATGCTGGTCAACCGGCTCACCGAGGTTTTCGAGAGCAGTCAAGATAGCTCCCTTTGCATGGTCTTCTTTCTCTTTGGCTGCCGCTTCGTGAAGCGCGGTTCCAGCCTGAATGTCTCCAATTTCACCAAGCCAGATACCGGCCTGGGTTCTCTCCTCGCAATGACTACTACCCAGGTATTGGGTCACCGATCCAACCAGGTCTTGGTCACCGGCCAGGACCGCCTTGGCCATCGACCGGTGTGGCTTTTGGCCCGACAGGGCCTGGGTTAGCAGTGTCTGACGCAGGTCGGTTGGTAGCGTCGGTAAGCATCGGACTGCGTCGTAGTACTTGGCGATGTCTTCCCCGTAGTCAGTTTCACCGCTAGAGATTATGTCCACGAAGTAGGGCAACAGGGCCATAACCCACTGCCCTGTATCGTCATCAGACCATGGCAACTCAGCCGGCATTGAATTGAGAACATGACGACGAGAAAACCCGGCTTGCTCGGCCGCGGCTTGTAACTCCAGTGGTGTTGGATGGCTGGTGCGTCGATAGTCATCTAGCCGAGCCGGAAACGGTGCGAAGCGCAAAACATAGGGGCCAACGAGCCGAATAAGGCGAAACGCGTGGAGAGGTTGAAGATCACCAACAACCTCAAAGACATGTGGTTTCAACTGGTACCACTCGAAACCGCCGGTTGGTACCCGGCCACCATCACATATATAAGACCATCCTTCATCAACAACTTCGCTCCGCACACGTTGCCGTGGACTGGTTTTGGACCCCGAGCTATTCGTTGACGATTCTGGCTCGCCATGGAGCCGGGGCTGCTCCCGCTCATGGGCGGCAACGCCAGCCTGATAGAACCGCTCAAATACGTCTTCGTAAATAGCTCTAGCCGCACGATCGGGCAATGGGTGGTCTGGATTTCGCAGCTCCATGGCGGGTTCAACAACCAGTGCAGGCTGGACCAGCGCCAGGTCCGTGATTGGGGTTTTTATCACTATTGATCGATGTGCAGTTGGGATTACCCGAACAGATCAGGTGTGACTCAGACGTTTGCGAACAATCACCCCTCCTGAACGATTCCAACCGTTCAGCATTGCCGTGCTCAAGGCGATAGCAGGGGTCCCGTCTTTGTTTCCGTCTCAACAAACTCATTCTTGGCCCCAGGTTCCCTCTGCTACTCCCTAGATTTCGACAGATCATACAATAGCTGCCGGGTATGACACCCGATCCGCCGCGGCTGGTAGGCCGACAAACAAATCAGATCAACCCAAGCTCGATGAGCCGATCGGATACTTCGCGCCCGGAACAGTGATCACCCACCATGGCGTTGTACACAAGGTGGTCGACGCCAATATGAGCAAGACAAGCATCAAGCCGGTATTGGCTCGGCGTGTAACCCCACCGGTTGACCAGCTCCGAGCGAAGCGCATCAACATCAATTGAGCGATGCCACGGTGCCCAGAACTCAAACCAAGCCAAGTCATATAGATGGTCGCCCCAGCGGCGACAACCCCAGTCGAACACCCCGGTTATGGCACCGTGATTTACCTGGACGTTTCGGTTGATCAGGTCGCAGTGAAGCAGGCTCGGTGACACATTGGCTACGGGCGGCAAAGCACACAGTCCACGAAGTCGCTCTTGTGCTGTTTGGTATGGCTCCAACAGGTCTGGGTAGTTGGCGAGTTTGGCCTGCCAGCCGTCTAACCGGGTGTCATCAGCATCGTGACCAATCACCCCTCCTGCCAGCTCGGCACAACGGATCTGGCAGGAGGGGTGATTGTTCGCACAACACCGAGCATGTTGGCAACCGCACGAACCAATGTTGTCCATTCGCTTG
>Ga0316190_10003032_pt1 | contig 12227 bp, 12 predicted proteins | sample Eddworburrow2_MG_FD_204929 | JGI IMG/M metagenome (GOLD analysis project Ga0316190, IMG submission 204929) | Coastal sediment microbial communities from Maine, United States - Eddy worm burrow 2 | ecosystem: Environmental > Aquatic > Marine > Coastal > Sediment | place: USA: Maine | collected... | reverse complement strand
ATTGGCACAGTATCCATTCAACATTTTGAGTCATATGTTCGGTTTGGTGTAAACAAGGGGTCAGACTCCTTGAAAATATGGGTCAGGTCCCTTTTTATTTGTAATTTAATCGCGAGTTTATGAATATATTTTTAGTCGAAAAAATAGAATAACAATTAAAGGGGTCAGAACCCTTTACTCAGTCCAGCCTGTCCATATCAATCAGTAGTTCTTTCTCTGCATTAATAAATAATTAAAGGGGTCAAAGCCCTTTAATTCTACTCCGTCCCCTTTAATTCCTGTCATCCGGATAATTAGCCAGTATGTGGTAGCCTTTACACATCATGAACCAACCTCTTAAATTTTTTTCGGCCTTCTCTGCACAGCTTGTATTGCTGTTATTGATGAGTGCATGTAGTAATCCAAAATATCAGGCGCGACCAGATTCAGTTCTGTCTGACAGCAGATTGACAGACCGTTCAGTAGTAATATCAGACGGATATGTGTTACCAATTAAGACATGGCCCGCAAAAGATATCCCTACTGCCGTGGTACTTGGCGTGCACGGTTTCAATGATTACAGCAACGCCTTCGATGCTACGGCACACACCTTCGCAGATAATTTGATAACGACCTACGCCATTGACCAGCGCGGTTTCGGTGCAACTGAGCAGCATGGCATCTGGGCTGGGTCCGCTATCCTGCAATCTGACCTCATCGAGACTGTCACTTTATTGTGTGAGAAACATGCTGGCTTACCATTGTTCCTGCTCGGTGAGAGCATGGGCGGTGCTGTCATAATAAGTGCCGCACCGCAGATTGAGCAGACCTGCGTACAGGGCGTGATACTGTCTGCCCCGGCCGTATGGGGCTGGCAGACTATGCCCTGGTGGCAAACAGTACCGCTTAGGCTTCTCGCGCATACTATACCTGCTGTTACATTAAGCGGTGAAGGGCTGGATATTCAACCCTCGGACAATGATGAAATGCTGCGTGCATTAGGCCGTGACCCGCTGATCATCAAGGAGACACGCATCGATGCGATCTACGGACTTACTGACTTAATGGAAGCTGCCATGGTGAACAGCGGGGCACTGAAGGTGCCTGCACTTATACTGTATGGCGAACACGATGAGATCATTCCACCGGCAGCGATCTGCCAGATGGTCAATATTCTGCCGGATAGAGCCGCATCAAACTGGCGTATGCTGCTCTACCCTGACGGGTATCACATGTTGACGCGTGATCTGCAGGCTGCAGTTGTGATCCAGGATATGATGACATGGATGCGTAATCAAAAAGCCTGGTTGCCTTCAGGACAGGAGATTGCTCAAAATAACTCTCGTTTATTGGCGCTGAGTGAATGCGATTAACTGCATAATCTAAACGCGTGAAATCCGGAATCAAGGGGTCGGGCTACATGATTTTGAGGAAGCAGGAAATTGTAAAATAATCAAATTAAAGGGGTCAGAACCCTTTACTCAGTCTAGCCTGTCCATATCAATAGAGAGTTAAAGGGGACGGAGGGATTAAATTTTAACCATTTCTTCTTTCTTACAATAAGGGGTCAGTACCCTTTAAATCAGTTTAAGGGTACTGACCCCTTTTGTTCATCTCAACAAGTCGTTAACTTAAACTCAACCGGTAAAGCTGTTGAGATCATCTCGAATACCGGCGAGAACATAGCGCACTCAGTCAGTTCATCAACGCTAGCCTGGCTCTTAACACGCATCTTGACGGTAACTTTGTTAAAACCCTTGCGCACATCTTCGGCAAGGCCAAACAGGCCGCGAACATCCATATCACCCGTGTAAGATGACTCAACAGCATCGATCTCGATGCCGCGTACTGATGCGTGGTAAACCATCGAGCCGGTCAGGCAGCTTGCCAGTGCATGCAGTACATATTCCATCGCATTGGGTGCAGTGTCGTGTCCTGCAGCGATCAGTGGTTCATCGGCATCGATAGTAAAAGCCGCTGTACGGGTAGCATCCTCAGCGTTACCGGCATAAAACCCTTTTATCCTGCTTCGAGTCAGGCCACCGTCAACCCAGTGGTTGGTAGCGCGGAACTGAAAACTGGCATAGTTCTGATCTTCGTTAATCTCACCGATCACGTTCATCAACTGGCCGACATCGACACCATTGGTCAGTTCAGGTGTCTGTCTGGTTTCTTGCTGTGCTGCATTAGTTGTAGTCATGTTATCTCTCCAATATTAAAGTAAATGTGTGTTGCTTAGTACAATGTAAGGACGAAGGTTAGATGCCGATAAGTGAAGCGTCGTAACCCAGTCCTTTAACCGTGTTCAAGATGCTGTTAGCGCGAGTACGCCCTGCGTTATAAACAACCATCAAAAACTTCGGTGTGTGCACATTGCGGCTGAGTGATACGATGCCTTCAGTCTTATAGACCCGGTCAGTAATCTCAGCAAACTGCTGTTCGCTGAGCTGATCTTTGGTATGGATGATTACGTCTGTTATTTTTGAGTTCATGTCGTTCTCCTATTGGTTATCCGGCAGAACGTTCTGCCGATGACTAAATGATAAGAGTGGGCAGCTTTAGTCTCTACAACACAATCTGTAGTAACTAACTACGGAAACTGTAGTAACTAACTCTATTTTCCGTAGTTAGTTTTGGAGTACAATCAAAACACTGTGAAATAAGGGGTCAGACCCCTTAAATTGGGCCTCCTCGAACGCAGGACTAAAATTAAAAAACCGTGGTCTGCCCCCGGTTTTCTGAGTTATGATGCAGGGTATATATCGTTAACCTATAGTGAGGATGCAACAGGATGCTTTATAAGTTGACATGGAATAAGGCGGGGACAGTTGCTGAATTCTTCGGGAAAATAACTCTGGATACTATTCTGGAGGTCGATCAAAAGCATTATAACGATCCGCGATTTGATGATATTCGTTATGAGTTGTACGACTTTACTCAAGCAGATCTTTCCGGGGTACATATATCCGATGTTCAAGTACCTGCCGCCTATGACTTCGGTGCAAGTCATATAAACAGAAATATAAAAGTAGCCTCAGTAGCAACAGACCCTCATGCCATAGAGCTTTGTAAGCAATATATCAGTGTGTCAAAGGGGATTAATTCCAGCTGGTCGTTTGCCATTTTTGATGACAGGAAGAGCGCCCTGGAATGGTGTAAGTCAGACCTCTTTATGAAGTGACTTTTAGGGTTTCTATTGATCCAGTTAAAGGTTCGAACCAAAAGCAAAGAGAGAAATGGATTGCTATAGCAAAAGACCTTGGCTCGAAAGTCTAGCAAGTCAATCAAGGACAGAGTCCTTTTATTAGCCCCCATTAAATACCTTAATAAATTCTTCCCGGTTATTCATACATATTCCATATATTTTTTAAATAATGAAATAACTTGTTTCATATATCAATAAATCATAATATACTAACAAAGCTTTTAATAAGGAAAAGGAGCGTCACAATGATTATCATTGACACCTTGACGTATGCTCTTTTCGCCTATGCGATGGTTGTTATAATATCTGTTATTAACCTGACATTAAAATGGCTAAACAATGGGCTTTATACGTCACATTAAATGAGACAAAACTTTAAATGTTTCCAAAGATAAGCATCACATTGTGCTATATGATGATAAAAAAATGGCGCCGGTGAGATCTTAAATATCCAGCTAGAATTTTTTGGGTCGAGTTGAATTAAAGGGGACGGAGGGATTAAATAATAATCCCTCCTTCCCCTTTTACTTTTTTACAAATAAGTATAGTGTCCCGTATTAAAGCGTCGCCTATCTCTTCAATAAAAAGCAGGGGTCAGAGAGCACACATTCTAATATTAGAATGTGTGCTCTCTGCCCCGGTTTATTGTTAGTGAGGGCGAACAGGTGGTCGACCTCACGAGTGATAATGTTGAAGATGGCCGCCGACTAAAACAGCGGTTATAGTAACCCGACATTGCGATCCCTACATGGATGTAGCTTATTAGAGCAACGCATATGTCCATGGATGGACGGTAGTAGAACAATGCAGGAGTAATTGTCGAGGAGCAATTACCGAGGTATGAAGCACTAATTTTGCCTGGAGCAAAATTGAAAGCGACTTATGCGTCCCGCAGGGTGAATTACAAGGATGTAATTCATAATCTCATATAGACGATACGGTCGCTTAACTGGATTGCCATGCTATCGTTACTCCAGGCATCCTTGCCTTCCGCCCTACGGGCCGCACTTTGTGCGTTCAAAATCGTTCCATACGATTTTGTCGCAATGACAGGCAGATAAAAAATGAAGAAAGACGACGAAAAATTCCTGAAAGAAGTAGAGATCCTGAATCACAAATACGCCTCGATCTATTTCAATGTCGAACTAGAGCCACTCGTCATGCCATTCTGGTCATGGCATGATATCCAGAAAGGATTAGAGCTAAGGCAAGAGTGGGAAGTCGATGAATCGTTAATACCGTTCTACGGTGACTGGCATGATCTGTTTTGTCTAAATGAAAACACGGGTGAGATCGTCGCGCTGAATGATGAGCGGGAAGTGCTGTGTACCTGGGCGTCCGTTAAAGATTTCTTGACTTGTTTATCAGAGACAGAGATTGTTTATGATGATGAGTTGATGGAAGGTGTTGTGCATCATTTTGGCGATTCTAAAGGGCATGAGGTGAAGCATTAATTACATCTGACTGTTCGAATATGCTGCGCTTCTCATAAACCCGCGATCAGGGCTGATACACATAACAATATGTAACGAAGGTGATAGATCTATTGAATAAACTTAATGATCTATCACCTTCGGCTTATGAAATAAGCAGTTAAGTCCTGTATTAAACCTCGGTACTTAACGGGCCATCGATCCTGTTGCTGTTGACCAGTGAAGGAAAGAACTTGCCGGTAGATCGTATGTAGCGAAGATACCGGTCACCAAATGTATGCACCAGGTCTTTCTCTTCGTGGTACACACCGATGATGATATAAGTCGACATGCCCAGCGCCAGCAGCAGATGACCGACTGTCATTACCGGGGTAAACCAGATGCCGATAAACACGCCGGTCATGATGGGGTGGCGCACGTAGCGGTATAACGAGTTCAGTCTGAAAGGCAGATGAGTGTATTCCTTACCGATAAAATACAGCCATACCTGGCGCAGGCCGAACAGGTCGAAATGGTTGATCAGGAAGGTGGCATAAAACACCAGCGCCCAGCCGCTTAAACCGATAGCCAGTAAGCTGTTGTACAGAGTGTTGTTATCGGCCTGCCATAGAACTTCCGGCATCGGCTGCCATAACAGGCATAAAGCAAACGTAACCACGGCAGTGCCCAGCATAAAGGTGCTTCGTTCAGCAGCTTCAGGTAGAAAACGCGCCAGGCGTTTTTTAAATGCAGGTCTTGCCATGATGCTGTGTTGCAAACCAAACAGCATGATCAGCCCCAGGTTGATACCTGCGGCCAGCCAGGCATTGCCCGCTTCACCGGAATCGATGGTGAACGGAACAAACAGGTTAAATATAAAAGCGATCAGGTAAACCAGTGCAAGTGAACCCAGGTTGTAATTGATGATGCCGTAAAGTAGTACGAATAGTTTTTTCATGATCTTAATCTCCTAAGGTTTAAATTAAATTTTCTGGTTAAAGTATCCAGGCTTGGCAGACGACGAATAAGAGAGACCCTTATAGATGGCGCCGATAACCAGGGTTGCCATTAGCAATGGTTCGCAATACTGACAGCCGGTTAGAACACCGGTGGCGAGCACCGCTGAGATGGCCAGAAAATGTTTGTTTGATCGTTCTTGTTTTTTCATGATGTGTCCTCCTGATAAATAACGTTGTTTACTGATTGCTGGCGGTTAGATGCCGACAAGCGAAGCGTCGTAACCCAGTCCTTTAACCGTTGTTAAGATGCTGTTTGCACGGGTACGACCGGCGTTATATACCACCATCAAAAATCGGGGTGTGTGTATGTTGCGGCTGAGTGAGACGATGCCTTCAGTCTTGTAGACCTGGTCGGTAACCTCAGCGAATTGCTCATCGCTGAGTTGATCTTTTGTATGGATGATTACGTCTGTTATTTTTTCGTTCATGATATTCTCCTATGGGTTGTCCGGCAGATCGTTCTGCCGATGACTAAATGATAGGAGCGGATGGTCGTGGACTCTACTTCGTAATACGTAGTAACGCACTACAGAAACTGTAGTAACTAACTCTATTTTCTGTAGTTAGATCTGGGGTACAATTACTTTGTCTAGATACAGGGGGAGGTGATATGGAATACGGTCAGTTTTGTCCGGTTGCCAAGGCAACCGAAATACTCGGCGAAAAATGGACGCTGCTGGTAGTGCGTGAACTGCTCATGGGCGGTACGCGTTTCAGCGAACTGCAGCGCGGCCTCAGCCTGATATCACCTACCATACTTTCCAAAAGACTCGATTCGCTAGAACAGCACGGTCTGGTACTTAAAAAGAAAATCCCTAACCAGAAAGGTTACGAATACTTTCCTACCAAATCTTGCAGTGAGTTGTTGCCCATCATCAAAACTCTGGGTGACTGGGGTATGCGCTGGGCGCGTTCAAACCTCACCGAAAAGGATTTTGACGTCGAGCTGTTAATGCTGTATCTCAAGCGCAGCATCAACCCGGAAAACCTCATCGGTAATGAGACTGTCATCCGCTTTAAGTTTACAGATATCAAAGACTACCCGAACTGGTGGATGGTGGTGCAAGGCAACGAGATAGACCTTTGCGTTAAAGACCCCGGCAAAGAAATCGATGTGTATTTCACCACCACAGTAAAAACCATGGCAGAAGTCTGGATGGGTGATAGCACCTACAAAAAAGCCATAGCGAATGATGGGCTAAAACTGGTCGGACAGAAAGCACTGACAAAAGATATCAGTGCCTGGATGGAGAGCAGTGTGTTTGCGGGCATGGCACCGGCGAGTGAGATTTAAGTTTTGTGATAATAATAACCGGGGTCAGAGTAAAAGCTATTTGTATATTGTTCGATTCATTAGTTTTTACTCTAACCCTGTTTGTTACGTTTTCCGCTAAAGGTGACGATGGGTATTATAATGACCAATAAAAAATAGATTAAAATCAATCTCTCTCCTTTAGCTCGTTAATCCTCATGTATGAAAGGGTAAATCGATATTGAAATAGCGCTTCTATGGCTTGTAACTCTGCTGCCGATAGTCATCAGTCCCGGTCCGGCAAATATTTTATATGCGGCATCTGGAAGTTCATTCGGGATCAGGAAAACCATCCCGTTCTGGCTGGGTACAAATATTACGAGCATCTTTCAGACACTGGCGGTCGGCTTCGGTCTCGACCTGGTGATCACGGCTTATCCCGGGATAACTGACGCAATAAAATACCTGGGCATTGGCTTCCTGCTCTACCTGGCCTTTAAATACTTCAGGTTCTCATGCTCTGCTAACAAGACGCTCAGGCCGCTTACTTTTAAAGACGGCGTCATCGTTGAGGCTTTGAACATGAAGTATCTTCTGATACCGACGATCATGTTCTCCCAGTTTTATTCGCCCGACTCCGGCGGATACGGACAGATCATATTTTTAACGTTTGCACTCCTGTGTTTAACCTTAACGACGAGCATGATCTGGATAATCGGTGGCAACACGCTGGCCTCATTCGTATTAAACGAGAGCAGGCAAAGGGTGGAAGGCGTTTTCTTTGGCTCACTGTTATGTGCAACCGCTCTCTGGCTTCTTTTGATGTGAGAGCAATAAATCATTGGGGTCAGAGTAAAACTATTAGTATATTGTTCGGTTCATGAGTATTTACTCTGACCTCAAATATCCACGCTAATGTTTCCTTCTCGTAAACATTACACTTTAAAAAATAATAATACTCTAATGACTTTATAGCTTGATGATAATTCTATGTATTTCTATTAATGCATAAAAATTGCTTTGTATTGCTCAATATAAATTAATGCTTTTTCACGGGTAATCTAATGAAGATATTTTTCACTGTTTTTGTAATTCTGTTTGCGGCAAGCGCCCAGGTTGCAACTGTTCCCTTTGATGTTTATTGAATCCGCCGCGCTTTCCAGTACGCACTGGTCCAATATGAATTTTCCAAACTAGAAATCATTACACCTTTGCTGGATGAAACATGGAGAAAATTACCCTTGTCTATATACATACCGACGTGACGTGTAAAGATCCCTGTTTTGAAGAACACCATATCACCAGCTCTTAGCTGGCCTTTTGGTATCGATCGACCGACCTTGGACTGATATTCGGTAGACCGAGGCATATCAAAACCCAGCTTTGTTCGATAAGTTTGATAAACCAGGCCAGAACAATCAATACCATTTTTAGACACACCGCCCATACGATATGGCACATGACGCCAGTCTTTATATTGCTTATTCAGTATCTGTTTTACTTTATATGTATCGCTGAGATCAACACGCTCCCCGGCGATCTCGACCGATGGGTTCTTTGACCCATAATAGGGGGTTGTTGAACAGGCTGTCAGCAATATTGTGCAAACAAATACAACTACTAGTTTATACATACGAAGTATTTTAGTTGAAAATAACTAATTTACTGTTTTGGTTGCCGGTTACGTCGAACGTAGAAAGTTATCATCTGGCCGGAAGCCGTCAGTCGAGTGAATTAAAATGGAATTCTGCTGCTGCCAAAAGCAGAAATTTTAATGATGTTTCAGTAACATATAGTAGTATGAATATACTTTTTTGGTGTATAGTGCCCTGCTGACCACGAGATATGGCGGTGAGGTCATCGTATTCAATTTTTATAGTAAATTAAATGAGGAAAAGATTCATGAAAATAACAACCAGTCTGTATGGCCTGAGTTTAGTCGTAGCGCTGATAACCATGGGTGGTTGCGCTTCGTCACAACCGAAGCTGACGCAGGAAGAAGTCATGAGTCAGTACCCGCAGGTAGCGAGCCTGAGTACTGAGGTAAAAGATGCTCAAGCAAAAGGTTCAGAATATCTTGCTCCGGAGAGTTATGAGACAGCTCGTAAGTCTTTAGAGAGTGCAATGAACGCAGCTCATAACAATAAAAAAGATGATGCAAGTGAAGCCGCAGCTAAAGGCTTAAAAACAGTCGAGAAGATGAAAAAGGATACTGCCAGCAGCAAGCAGTTGCTCAGTGAGGTTTTGCAGGCACGTGAGCGCGCAATGGCAGCTGGTGTTGCTACCTTGCAAGCCGAAAAACTCGCCGAGGTGGACGCGAGCTTGAAAAAGACCAGTGCACTGATAGAAAAGGGAAACCTCGAGAAGGCGAAACAACGTCGCCCTGAATTGCTCCAGGGATATACTCAACTTGAACTGGCTGCCTTGAAGCAGGGTACAGCGGAACTGGCCAAGTCCGCTATCGCAAGTGCTAAGAAACAGGGTGCGGAAAAATATGCACCTAAAACCCTTGCGCAATCAGAAGAAAAGATGGCTTTAGCTGTATCCATTCTGGATGCCGACCGGACACAAACGGAAAAGGCTGAAGTGCAGGCGAAGAATGCCAAGTGGCTTGCTGAACGAAGTGCTGCTATCACCGAGACAGTCAAAGACTTCGACCGCCGTGATTACACCAAGGAAGATATAGTGCTGTGGCATCAAGCTCAATTGAGTACAGTTAATGAGCCGGTCGGCGGACAACTCCCGTTTAATGAATCCAGTGATGCGGTAGTGCTCAGCTTAAAAGCTTCGATCGAAAAGCTTAAATCTGCCGAGATTGGATACAGCAAGCAGCTGGCTTCAACTGAAAAAGAACGGCTGGCTATGGAAGCAAAAGATCGTGCGGTCAAAAAGCAATTTGAAACCGTGCAGGCCATGTTTACTAAAGAAGAAGCAAACGTCTATCTGCAGCGACAGAATGTCCTGATCTCTGCGCATGGGTTCCAGTTTCCATCCGGGGTGAGTGAAATTCAGACTGCGAATTTCCCTCTGATGAACAAGATCATCCGCGCGATCGAACTGTTCCCTAAATCACGTATCGAGGTGTCTGGGCATACTGACTCAACGGGTGCTGATAACATTAACAAATCACTCTCGCAGGCACGCGCCGAGAAAGTGGGTAAATTTTTATCAGAGGTAGGTGAGATAGCGTCAAGTCGCATCAAGGCTATCGGTTATGGTGAGAGTCGTCCAGTCGCTTCCAATAAGACCGCGGAAGGTCGTGCTGAAAACCGTCGTGTGGAAATCAAGGTCATCAATGAATGATATGATTTCAGGTCTGACTATCTATTAGATAGGAGCTTGCAACAGGGAAGTTTGAAATATTTTGAGTTGCTGGGCTTCGCCAGCAGGAAGAAGCGCGACGTACTTAATCTACGTTGCTAAGTGTTACAAAATAAACTCCGCCTTGTGCGGAGTTTTTTTGTTTTGTCACTGACACCATATTTTCCATGGCTGCTGTCAATCTCGTTTATTTGGTGCACTGATACGGGTAAAACAATAGTTAAAGTACGAAAGTTCAGGGCAGGCGTAATCAATCTTTATACCTTGTTAGATGTCCGCTTATGGTGGCGGGTTCAATTGCTCGACGCAACACTTTATTCTTAAATAAGAAAAGAAGGAGTGATGTTTACGAAACAAAGAACTCGAATTTACTACACTGAAAACAAAAAAACCGAATGTGGGGTCGTTGGGAAAAAACGAATCTCTACACGCAGTTGCCAGACATTTTGATCGACACCATCAGTCCATTGCTGGCATATTATCCAGATCGGGTGGCATATGCCCACCAGAAAGAATCCGCTCAAGCCTATCTTTAACGCTTTCAGAGCGTGAAGATATATCCTGAAGTCTTGCGCCAGCTTGTCAATCCGAGCGATTTCGGCACAGCTAGGGCGCTCACCTTCGACGGTCTGCCGTGAAATTAATCGTAATGATTATTATAACTACAGAGCAACAGGCACATATCAAGCGGCCTGGGCTCGCGCTCTACGACCCCCAATAAAGGGGGCTGACCCCTCTAATTCTTTAATTTCTTTCAATGGGATTTAATCACTCCCGACTTACCTAATATCTAATTATTATATTTCTTGACATGGATCATCTTGCTGCCAGATCGCGTGAATTAGTATTAACATCGCTAGTCAAAGTAATTGTGAGGAGTGGTGTTTAGGTTGATCAAGTTATGTGATTCGTAAAAAATGACCTGAGCATTTTATTTATATAACCAGTAAGAAGAAGGAGTGAATCATGAAAATGTTAACCAAAGTTATAGCGTTAGTTCTAACAGCAACGAGCCTTTTAGTGGCTTTTCCTGCTATGTCGGCAGATCAGGCTCAAGACAGAGATCAAACCAGGATGGATGCGGACATGGATCGTGATCGTGACCGTGATCAGGTACAGGACCGTGATCAGGTACAGGACCGTGATCAGGTACAGGATAAAGATGCTATCAAGACACAGGATCAAGACCGCGATCAGGATAAAACTGACCAGTAACAAAATGATAATGATACAAGCAGTAAGGCCCACGTGGTCTTACTGGCTTTTAGAATGATGCCTCTAAATGAATATATTAAGGTATCAAATGGGTGGTTTGTTTACTAAGAATTAATATTGGGATAATTTAATGCTGGTTCTGCTCGACAGATTTCTGGCTCTTAGTTTGAATGCTCAATACATTCAGCCCAGACGATTGTCAAAATTATATAGCTTTACCAGCACTTGCCTACAACGTTATACAGCCACATTTTTATTTGCCCTGCTGGCTGTATGTAACACGTCAGCAGCAGCTGACAATAGCACCCTTAAGCTTTCGACAGGTGCAGAATATATAACCGGTGACTTCGGTGGCACTGAACCCGTTGAACAGTTGTATGTCCCCGTCACCACAAGATATACCACCAAAAGATACTCCTTTCGATTAACTGTTCCCTATATCAGTTTGACTGCCCCTACAGGCACTGTCCAGTCAGACGGGACCATTCTTCCTGGCACTGGCCCAATCGTGACCGAGTCAGGAATGGGTGATGTTGTCGCGGGCGTCACTTACCGTGATGCATTTAACTCTGAAGTTGCTTTGGACGTAGCGATTGATTTTACTGCTAAGGTAAAGTTTGGCACTGCTGATGTGGACAAAGGCCTGGGTTCAGGCGAGAACGATTACACCATTCAGACAGAACTTTATAAATTTCTTGATCGTATTATGTTATTCGGTATTTTGGGTTACAAATTCCGAGGTGATCCACCAGGCGTTGATTTAAATAACAGTTTGATTGCTTACATGGGCGGTAATTATAGGTTGACCCCGGCATTTAGAACAG
>Ga0316190_10003031_pt1 | contig 12228 bp, 7 predicted proteins | sample Eddworburrow2_MG_FD_204929 | JGI IMG/M metagenome (GOLD analysis project Ga0316190, IMG submission 204929) | Coastal sediment microbial communities from Maine, United States - Eddy worm burrow 2 | ecosystem: Environmental > Aquatic > Marine > Coastal > Sediment | place: USA: Maine | collected... | reverse complement strand
AGCCGGGATGAATAAGGATGCCGTACGCACACTGGCACAAGAGCTTGCGTTACATGACCTCGCCGCACTGCCGGCATCGCCCTGTCTTTCGAGTCGAGTTGAGACCGGCCTAGCGATCAAGCCCAAGGTACTCGACGCCATCTATCGCGCAGAAAAACTCGTGCAGCGAGAGTTGAAACCAAGAACGGCTCGCTGTCGCGTGCGCCTTGGGGCAATCGTGATCGAATTGGATGCCGAGAGCATCCGTGTTCTGGATCTCGCAAAGGCCAACGACCTGCGGCAGCAAATCGTCGTGCTTCTATCAAATGCGGGGGTTAGACACCCCGTGTCCTTTCAGACCTACCAGATGGGTAGCGCCTTCCTGAGGCCGGGTTATGAAAGGTGACTGGGACCTGACCCCCGATATTTCGCGCAAGCAGCGTCTCGGTTTCGACGAAACGATCTTTTGTGCCAGCAAGACCCCGGATCAGATCAATCGCCTCCTCCAGGCGGCACTGAGAACGGAGGAACCGTTGCTGCTGACCCGCCTCGACAGCGAAAAATTTTCCGAGCTGTCCTGCGAACTGAGCGAGCGCCTGGACTATGACGAGGTCTCACAAACGGCTGTTTTGGGCCACTTGCCGGTTCCCGAGGACACACCATGCGTGGCGATCGTCTCCGCCGGCAGCTCCGACGTCCGCGTGGCCCGCGAGGCAGCCCGCACCCTGCAGTATTACCGCGTCGGGGTACATGAGATCTACGACGTCGGCGTTGCGGGCCTGTGGCGCCTGCTCGACCGCGTCGAACAGCTGCGCGACATGAGCGTCGTAATCACTGTGGCGGGAATGGAGGGCACGCTGCCCAGCGTCGTGGCCGGCCTCGTTCCGGGCCTGGTGATCGCCGTACCGGTAGCGACCGGCTATGGCGTAGCGGCGAATGGCATCACCGCACTCCACAGCGCGCTGGCCAGCTGCGCACCAGGTCTGGTCGTGGTCAATGTCGACAACGGCTATGGCGCGGGCTGTGCGGCTTTGCGTATGTTGAATGTCATGCAACGCGGCTCTGGGCTCGGTGATGGGAGCGCTTGACGATGAGGAAACCCAGGTGATGCGACGAACAGCGACGGGCAACAGCACCGTTGGCCAAGGGTAGCGACAGACTATGCACAGCGATCGTGTGTTCAATAGTCACAAATCCCGGTTGATGCGCACCCGCATTCCGGGCAGCGAGAACCTATCGGTCGCGCTGATCTGTTTGGCGCTGATCGGCCTGGGCGCTTGGGTAACAACGACTCGCGATGACTTCGATCCGACCGAACGCGATCTCGCGATCGAACTGTTGGGCGACAACTCTCGACAGATCGAGATCTACAACCGACCGCTGAAACCCTGGGTCGAACCGGGTCAGCAATTAGCGGGCGCCGCTTTCGACCTCGGACCGTTTCCCGCTCGCACCCTGGACGACGAGTGGCAACCCGTTGGGCGGGTCAAACGCTTCCAGACGGACAATCTCTACGAGAAGATCAACGGTGAGGCCGAGAAGTTCATCAAGCAGGGCTTCGTCGAACTGGCCTTCCTACGATTGCGCTCCGCGGGCGATGCCAGCGAGATCGCGATCGAGTTGTTCGACCAGGGCGACCTGAGCGGCAGCCTGGGCATCTTCTCCGAACATGCCGCCGGGCGCACCATAGAGGAACAGGACGGTGTCAGCTACGTCGCCACCAAGGCGGGGGCCATCGGTCGGACGGGGCGTTATTTCTTCCGGGTTGCCGGTGACCGTGACAGCGTCGCCATTACCGACAAGGCCCTCAACCTGGTAGCGGCCTTCGCGCAGCTCAACCGCAAATCCCCCGCCGCGACGACACGCGAAGCGCCGGTATCGGCCGGCTTTGCCCTGCTGAACCAACGACTGGGGATCGCGGAGGCCGATATCCAGTTTCAAGAGAACAATGTCTTTCAGTACGACTTTGCACAACGCTTCTGGTTCGGCAACGCCGGGATTGGCGGTGACGCACGCCTGTTCGTCCATATCGCCGACTCAGTCACTGACGCGAAGGACATGATTACCGCGTTGGTCGAGGAACACGGCTACGAATACGATCAGCTGGAGAGCGCCGGCACCTATCGGCTGTTCCGCCACCGCTACCTCGGCAGCTACTTTGCCGTCGCCCGAAGCGGTAACTATATTTACGGCATAGAGAAATCGCCGGATACAACGGCGATTGCCGCCTTACTTGAGCGCATCAGCGGGCATTTGGGCGATGACGAATCGTAAAAAGTATCCGCATGAAGACTACCGCGGCGATTACTACAGTCGCCGCGATGTCATCAAACGCCTCCTGGCATTGGGTGGCATCGGTGCTGCCGGCGCCTATCTTGCCTATGCGCCCGAGGACTACCCGGGGTCGCTACGCGATCAAAGCGGGCTGCGTGGTATGCCCGTCGAGGTACCCTTCCGGCTTCCGGACTTTCGTGTTGAACCGGCCAACTCCAGCATTCAGGTCGGCATCGGAAGGGGCGGCGACACGCGGACCATGTTGCTCAAGGCGCTGGATGCCATTGGCGGCCTCACGCACTTCATTCAACCGGGCGATGTGGTGCTGCTCAAACCCAATGTGGCGTTCGATCGCTCCCCTAACCTCGGCGCGACCACCCACCCGGCCATCATCGACACACTGGTACGGCTGCTGCTGGTCGACGCCCGGGCCGCCGAGGTCCGGGTCACCGACAATCCGATCGAGTCACCGGCCGACTGCTTCGCCAAGAGCGGCATCGGCCCAGCCGCGGAGCAGGCGGGTGGGCGTATCTATCTCCCCGACCCGAACGCCTTCGAATTGCTATACACGCCCGGCGCAACACTGATCGAGCAATGGGCGTTCTTGAAGCGGCCCTTCAAGAACGTCAACAAGGTGATCGGCATCGCCCCCGCCAAAGACCATAATCTCTGTCACGCCTCGCTGGGCATCAAGAACTGGTACGGGCTGCTCGGCGGGCGGCGCAACCAGTTCCATCAGGACATCCACGAGATCGTCTCTGACCTATCCATCATGATCCGCCCAACGCTGACCATCGTCGACGGGACGCGCGTGTTGATGGAAAACGGTCCGACCGGCGGCGATCCCTCGAATGTCCGCGATGGCAACGCGATCCTAGTCGGCGTCGACCCCGTGGCTACGGATGCCTGGGCCTTCGAGCATCTGTTGCAACGCCCTGGACGACTACCCGACTACCTCTACATGGCCGAGCAGAAGGGGAGCGGCAAGGTCAACTACAAAGATCGCATCAAGGTGGTCACGTGAGCCGGCTGCGCGCTGTCATTGGCCCGGTCCTGAACCGCTGGCTGCGTCTGACCCGGGTACGCATCGCCTCGCAGGTGTTTTTCTTCACCTTGTTCGTATTGGCCGTTTGGGCCACCTGGACGTCGCGATTGGGCGGCTATCCGGTCTCGGCACTGCTCGAACTGGATCCCCTGGTGATGTTCTCGACCGTGCTGGCCACCGGTTATGTCTACAAATTGCTCGGCTGGGGCCTGATCATCGTCGTCATCACGTTCCTGTTTGGCCGCGTGTTCTGCAACTGGATGTGCCCTTATGGCACGCTGCACCAGTTCATTGGCTGGCTATTCGACAATCGGTCAGCTACCCGACGTATCGAGCAAAATCGCTACCACCCGGTCCAGTTTCTCAAGTATTCCATCCTGATCGTGTTCCTGCTGATGTCCGCCATGGGCGCGCTGCAGATCGGGCTGCTCGACCCCATCGTCATGATGTACCGCGCGATGGCCACCTTCTTTGCACCGATACTCGATACCGCGCTCGGTCGGGTAGGCGGTGCGACCGAAGGCCTGGGCGTCGATGGCTCTTTGCTCGATACCCTGAAATTCTCACCGGGCGTGGAACATCGGATCTTTGTCGGGTCTTTCTGGATCGGCATGATCTTTCTGTTCTTCGTCCTGATGAACCTTTGGAAACCGCGATTCTTCTGCCGATTCGTCTGCCCGCTAGGCGCCCTGCTCGGCGTCATTGCCAGCAAGAGCGTGTTTCGCATCAATCGCCTCGTCGACAAGTGCACGGACTGCAACCTTTGCCTGTTACGTTGCGAGGGCGCCTCCGACCCACAGGCGCAGCTTCGGCAAGCGGAATGCTTTGCATGCATGAACTGCATCGACGACTGTCCGGAAAATGCCCTCGAATTCACTGCATTACGCCAAGACCGCAAACAGGTTCGCCCCTATCCCGATCTATCGCGCCGGAAGGTCGTGTTCGCCGGCGCCTTGGGACTGGTCGCTGCACCGGCGCTGCGCAACGACGGCCGCGTGAACGACGAGAACTTCTCCGCCAAGATGATTCGCCCACCCGGTTCGGTCGAGGAGTCGGAGTTTCTAGAACGCTGCATCAAATGCGATCAGTGCCTGAACGTGTGCCCAACCAATGTCCTGCAGCCGGCCACGCTGCAGGAAGGTGGCATCGAGGCAGTCTGGACCCCGGTCATGAATTTCCGCATCGCCCATTGCCAGCTTAAATGCACCTTGTGCTCTGAGGTGTGTCCCACAGGTGCTATCCGGAAGATCGAGGTCGCCGAAAAACTCGGCGAGGGGCCGTATCGAGAACAGGGGCCGGTGCGCCTTGGCACCGCGTTCATCGACACCACCCGCTGCCTGCCGTGGGCCAATCAGGTGCCCTGCGTGGTCTGCGAAGAAGTCTGTCCCGTGGCGCCCAAGGCCATTCAGACTCACGACGAAGAGACGAAAGACGTGTTTGGCAAGATGGTGATCCTGTACAAACCCTTCATCGTGCCCGATCTGTGTATTGGTTGCGGGATCTGTGAAGCGGAATGCCCGGTACAGGATCAACCGGCCGTCTATGTGACCGCGGTAGGTGAAAGCCGCTCCAAGAACCGCAAGTTACTGTTGCGCTCCAGGACCCCTGTGCGCCCCATATGAGGATGTCGAACCATGACCGATGACCACGATACCGACACAGAAGACCAATCGCCGAGCGAAGCCAGTCGGCGCCGTTTCCTTAAAACGGCGTTGGCATCGGCAACCACGGCGGGTGCCACATCCCTGCCCTTGCTGGCTTTGACCGAAGAAAGCTCAGCGTCCCCGGCGGCCAGCAAGACAGTGATGCCGACGCGAGAGCTCGGGAATACCGGGGTTCAGGTACCGATTTTGCACCTCGGCACTGCCCAGCGCCTGGATCCGAGATATGACAAGGTCATGCATCGCTCGTTTCAGGAGGGTGTCACCTGGTTCGATACGGCGTTGTCCTATGGCTGGGGTTCATCGCACCGGGCCATCGCCAACTTCCTGACCCAGATCGACGATCGCAAACGTCTCTGGCTGACCTCGAAATCCGGCTCCGAACGGGTGTCGGGCCTGCAGGAAGGCATCGACGAGGCACTCGCCGAACTCGGCACGGATTACCTCGATCTATATCTCATGCATGGGATCGACGACGTAAGGATGCTGGATCGCGAATACCTTGCACTGGGCGAAAAACTCAAAGCCCAGGGAAAGACCCGGTTCTTCGGTTTTTCCTGCCACGATGGCAATGTGGTCGCCTTGATGAACCGCGCCGCTGAGGTCGGTGGTATCGACGCCATCATGTTTCGTTACAACTTCCGGCGCTATGGCGACCTGGAACTCAATCGCGCCATCGACGCGTGTCATCGCGCGGGAGTCGGTCTGATCGCAATGAAGACGCAGGGGTCTGTGCCACGCGATCTCGAGTCCGTGGCCGGATTTCGATCCAAGGAGTTCACCCTGGGCCAGGCCAAACTCAAATCGGTCTGGGCGGACGAGCGCATCGACTCCATCGTGTCCGAAATGGACAGTGTCCGGTATGTGCGAGAGAACGTTGCTGCGGCACGTTCGGAAAAGTCATTGACGGCCGAGGAGAGTCACCAACTCAACCAGCTCGCCGCCCTGACCGCCGGCTACGCCTGCAATGGCTGCAAACATCTGTGCGAGCAGACCATCGCACGCGACGTCGCGATCGCCGAATCTTTTCGGTATCTGATGTATTTTGAAAGCTACGGAAAGACAGATCGCGCCCGTGACCTGTATCGGGCAATACCGGTTGCCAGGCGCGCGGCATCGGACGAGGAATTGCGCCGGGCCTGCCAGGTGTGCCCCCAGGGAATCGACATTCCCGCACGCCTGCGTCGCGCGCGTGAGTTGCTGGCCTGAACACGAGGACCGAGCACCTGATACGAATGACACGAAGTGGGGCTGACCTCGACCTTCACAGGCGATGAGCGGCGAATGGTTTCAAGTTATAGACCACGATGCGATGAGCGCTAGAGCGATTTGACGCATGGCGAGCGTCAGAGGAACAATAAAACCGGTCTGATTTCAGGCAGTTAATCAACCAAATCGATTTGGGGGTATCTGTGGGGGCATAATCAGCATTTCGCATTTTAAACCATTGTTTTGTAAGGCAATGTGATTGTCGCCGCCTCCACCATTTTTTCTTTATTTGTCAGTTAATTATACTAGATTTCTAAAACTGCACGGAAGTTTGTTTTTAGCTCGATGTGATTTCCCATTATGCAACTTCGATCAACCGCCCGCGCCCGATCCGCCTCCCCAACTGCCGCTTATGAAGACACTGAACGCCAGTTCTGTCCGAGACGAATAATGGCTCAAAAATTAGCCAAAAGTTTCGGCGGCCAAGACCGCTTCAAGCGCGTCGGCCATGCGGGAATCGAAGACGATGCGCTCCTGTTCTAGCCAGACGCCGCGCGCAGCAAGCGCGCGAACCGCAGCCGGGGCAAAGTTGAGGTCGAGGTCTTGGGGCCACGTGGTTGGGAGTCCACACACGTCCGCAAGCTCGAACCAGAATTCGGGAAGAAACCACTTCAGATTCGGTGCGCGCCTGCGTAGATGCAGCATGATTCGCACACCGTTCGGATCTAGGTCACCGAAGTGCACGACGGGGACGCCTTCGATGCGATCCAGCATGTGACCGACGGTGGCGGTGTCCCAACCGGGGACATGCCCCAGTAGCCAGCCCGGTGGTGGGCATAGGTCACGCCACGCCCCCAGGTTCTCAACGAGGAGCACGGCGCGAATGGCCCCCTCGAAGGCCAGACCATCGAGCAAGGCTCGCTCCGGTATCGACACCTCGCCTAGCACCGTCGCGATCCCGCTGAGGTCGACTATTCCATTTGCCGTTCGAGCCGACAGCCCAGCCGGCGGTCGCAACCTGACGGTGCCGTCATGCGAGGTGTCGGTCCCGCCGAGCGCACCCCTTCTCGCTTCCGTGAGCGATGCCTTGGAGTGCGATGCAGTGAGAGAGGCGGCGGTGCGCCGGTTGATGCGATCCGGCAGCTCAGGGATGGCGGCGGCGCGCTCGATATCGAGCAGCCGACCGTAACCGTCGGGCGTCGGTGGCAGCCCCGCAGCCACTAGGTCCGCGTGCACATCGCGCCACGCCGGCCAGACCCGGTCGATCAAGCCCGCAAGCTCTGTTCTTCGGTCCTCGACCACGCCGATCTCGTCGCGGCGACCAGTCGCCCGTGTCCAGGGAAGCTCAGCAAGGGCGTCGTATGCCTGCAACTGCGTGCGTCGGCGTTTGAGGCTGCCACGTGAGAGCAGTTCCAATAACGCCAGGCGTGCGTTGTCGCTTTCCCAGATCACGCTTCTGCCCTCGTTCTTCGCCCGCTGACGAGCACCTCTTCGCGCCCGTCTGCATCGACGCGTCTTACCAGGCGATAGGTCGTATTGCCTTCCGCCCTGGCGACCTCTGGCGCGGCGATAAGCAGCTGTAGGTCGAGCGTCTGGCACAGGTCGAAAAGGACCCCGAGGTTATCGTGGGAGAGACGGTTGGCCTCGTCGAGAAACAAGAAGCGCAGCGACCCATTCGCCCGCTTTCCGCGCAGCAGGTTCGCATCCCGCTCCCACTCGGTGAGCACCACCATCATCAAGGCAGCACCGACGCCGATCGCCTCACCGGTAGATAGACGTGTGGGATTCGCAACCTCCCAGTCGGAACCGGCGGTGCGACGAACCTCGACCTGCAGGTGGACGTATTCACGAAAATCTAGCAGTCGTTGGCCACCCGTGCGCCCGCCGCCGTAGCGCCGAAATATCTCATCGAGAGCTTCCTCGATGGGCAGATTTTCCTCAAACAGCAATCCCTGCACGGCGCCTTCGCGTAGCGCCCGAAGCACCTGCTCCATCCGCCCCACCAACTGAACCTTCACCCGGATCCCCTCAATACTGCCGAAGCTGACGCCCCCGAGGTTCTGGTTCAGGCGGTTGACCTGGCCTCGTGCCTTGCGGATCTGAACGTCAATTCCGCGGGCGACGTCCTCGCTGGTGCCACGCAGATCTTCCTCCTGTCGAGCAAGACGCTCTTCGAGCCCAGTCAGCTGATCGCGCAATCGCAGCAGCGCTTCTCGCGGGTCATCCACTTCCGCCACCTGCGCCGGCAGCCGGCGGCGTAACCAATCGCGCACGGCTAGCCAGAGCTCGAGGTAGACGTCGACAGACTCGAGGTCGGTGCCCGTCTGCTCTTTTTCGGCTCTGGCGAGCAACTCCTGCCCAGCGCTGGCGACGCTCACGCGCTCGACAAGCTTCGTTCTTTGCCTAAGAGCCTCCTGCCAGAGATTGGCGGACCCACGAATCTCGCCCACGCCTCCTTCGCCCCCCGTGAGCTCAGTCGCGTGGAAGTTACTATCGGCCGCTGCTGTTAGTAGGCGCTCCCACCGCTCAACGGCGGGTGTTGCAACGCGCCGCTCGCTGGCAACTTTCTCCTCGGAGTCGACATATTCGCGCCCCGCTTGCTCATGCTCCGCCTCGCGACGCCCCTGGGTGGTCTTCAGGACATCGAGCTCCGCAGCGAGCGCCGTCGCCTCCTCCTTCAGCCGGTGCATCTCGTCACGCGCGGTTGCGACGGCCGCTTCGGTAGGATCTTGAATCTCCATCTCCGTGAAGCGCTGCTCCGCAGCCCGAAGTTGTTCGACGGCCGCCCGGCGACGACCTTCGGCGTCCTGCCATTTGGCTGTTGCGCGCTCGAACTCCTCCTCGGAGGTCTCGACAGAGGCTTCCGCCTCGGCAAGCGCCTCCTCCGCCCGGCGCAGCTGTTCCTCGAGTGCCGGAACGAGCGACCGGTTCGCTTCGAGCTGCGCTGGCGCGTCGTCCCAGCCTAATGCCTCAGCGTTGCCAGAAACGAATTCCATTGCCTCGATCGCGGCATCCAGCCGGTCGCGCTCATCCGAGAGCCGGCTCAGCTCGGTTTCGAGAATCGCGACCTCCGTCTCCGAAAGCGGCGTTCGCCGCAGCACGTCGATCCTATCCTCGACCACCCGGGCGGCTCCACGGCAGCGGTGAATCTCAGCTTGCGCCGCTTGGGCCGCATCGTGGTCGCGATCGAGCGCGCCCCGCCTTTGGTCATGGTCTGGGGGATCGAGCAACACGGCTGTACCGAGCAGACCGCGTAGCGCCTCAATATGTGGTGCAAGCTGGCGGGCAGCCTCCTGATGTCGGGTCACCGCGGCGCGGTGGATCCCCTGTTGCTCTTGGGCCTCCGAGAGCTGACCAAGGATCGCTTCGAGCGAGGTTGCAGGGTCGCCGCCTAGCCAAACGGCGTGACCTGCAAGCAGTGCTTCGCCATCCTCCGCCAAGCGCTCGAGCCGGCGTCGATCCGCCCGAGCGGTCTCGATTTGAGCATCTAGCTCGTCGGCCTCAGCGCGGAGCTCCGCTGCGCGCTTCTCGCGCGCCTTCCGACCGAGGCGAGGACGAGTCGGGATCCGCGTCACGCGGATGGCCCGCTGCTCCGAGACGACTACGTCAGTCGCCTCCGCGCTCTGGCGGGCCGCGCCCGCGCCGAGTCGTGCAGCGTCCTCGTCGCGGCTTACGAGCCACACATCGGAAAGTGACTCCGAGCGGCCATGGACCTGCTTTGCGGCTGTTGCAGGGTCATCTACGACCAGCGCCTGCACCAGTGGCCCCAACCTCGCCTCCAGCACGGCGGCATCTTCGAGAGACGCGTCCTCGAATGCACCGGCCAAGAGCTCCGCACCCAAGGCGTCCTTGAGTCGCAGCAGCTCGGGATCGAACGGCCCACCGGCGGCCAGGAGTTCCCGCGCCGCCGATTGGAGATCCTCTCGTCTCTCGACGAGTTCGGATTCGCTTGCCTTCACCTGGGTGAGGTGCTGCACCACAATCTCGCGCACGACTTGAAGCTCCGGTAACGAAGTCAGGGAGCACCCGAGTTCGTCCGCCAGATGCTTGGCGCGAGTCGCGAGGTCGCGCCAGATCGGTTCGCGATCACTGAGCTCCTTTTGCTGCGCGCGCGCAGCGTCCAGCGTTCGCTGACAGTCAGCCAGGCCCGCCTGAGCCTCGCGGGCTTGCTCAAGGAACCGCTCGCGCTCCCGCTCCGTTTGCTCGAGATGCTCTGTGATCTCGACGCGGGCAGGCCGCTGCCCCGAGAGGGAAAGGCTCAGTTTTTCGGCCTGCTCCCTAGCCTGAGCTTGGCGGCTGGCGAGCTTGCGGGCCTCGGCCAGTTCGGCGGCAATGGTGCTCAGACGCCCGGCCAGCGCCTCCAGGTCCCGAAACCGCCGAAGCTGTTGTAGTGCTATCGGGTGGGCATCATCAGATTCTACCGTCTGATTTGCCATCAGCTCCAGCGCTGCAAGTGCTGCGGCGTGCTCTCGCCTGTGCTCATCGGCATCAGCGAGCCGCTGCCTCGCGTCGCGCCGAGAGCGATCCACCTGGTCGAGCTGCGCCCTGCTCTCCGCCACACGGCCAGAGATGGCTCCGATGGCAAGCTCGTCAGCCTCGAGTAGCCGCTCCGCCTCGCCCTTGCGACGTAGCACTTGCCTATATGCGCCGGCACGGCGATGGAGTTCGTCGAGTCCGCGCTGGAGGTCTGCGAGGCCCCCGCCGGCGCGCTTGTGGTCTTCCCGGCAGCGGTGCAGCGTTGCTCGGCACTGGTTTCGAATCTCCTCCCGCGCCTTGCGGTGATCCAGGGCAATCTGTGTATCGGCTTCGGCCGAAGACAGCTCTTCTCGCCGGCGGGCGACTTCCTCGGACGCCTGCAGCGCCTGCTGAAGATGTCGGAGCCAATCCTCGGCAGCGTTGACCTCCGCTGCCAGAGCCTCGTGGCGAGCTCCCTTTTTGCCCAGTTCATCGCAGACGCGGGCGAGCTGATCCTTGGCCTCTGCAAGCCGCTCCTGTGCCTTGCGCTGTGCCTCCTCGGCTTCGGCCAAGCGGCGCCGCAGTTCATCGGCGCGCTCGCGGGTCGCGAAGAAGGCCGCGGCAAACATGGTCTGCCCTGCCTCGAATACGCCGCCGATCTCGCGCTCGAGCCGCTGCGACTCCTGGACCTCGGTGCGTGTACGTTTGCATGCATCAAGGTTGGCCTTCATGCGCTGCAAGGTGTCGGCTAGCCCGGTCTCCTCCTTCAATAAAAAGGACCGCAGCTCCGATGTCAGCGCCCGCGAGATACCGCCCGTCATGCTGGTACGCAGCATCTCGTTGAGCTTATTGCGCTCTTCGTCCGTTGTCAGGCGCAGCGGCGTCACACCTTGATCGAAAAGAGCAGCAAAGTAGTCGCGCGCGGTGCCGAAGACCTGCATGCGCCCACCGAAGCGTGCGGCGTTCTCGCGAAGCTCACTCAGTTCAGGAACCACTTCGTGGTCACCCTGAGAGAGCAAGAGCACGTCTTGCAGGCGAACATCCGCGTCGAGACCCGAGATGATGAAAGGAGTTGGCTCGACAGATGGCTCGCCTTTTCGCTCCAGGTGCACGCCCGCAATGAGGCGATGATCCGATGCGAGGGCGAAATCGATGGCCGAGTAGGCCGGCCGACCAGGCTCACCCAGGCGTCCCCAGATCCCTTTGTCACCGCCCGTCGCTCCAGTCTCTCCGAGATTCGTGAAACGCAGCCGAGACATGTCCGGGAGAAGCACGACATAGGCCGCGATCATCACCGTTGTCTTGCCGGCACCATTGGCCCCTTCGAGGGCTGTCACGTGCCGGTCGATGAGATACCGCTCGTAGAAGACGCCCTTCCAGTTGACGAGCACGAGGGTCTGGGCGCGGGTACGGCTCATCCGCCTGCCTCCTCCTCGTCGTCCTCGGTTCCATCGTCGTCGCTGCCGTCGTCTCCGTCCTCTTCGTCAGCTTCGTCAGCTTCGTCAGCTTCGCCAAGGGCGATCTCACCGCACTTTACCAGCCGCTCGAGCGCGGCTTTCTGGTCGCTCAGGTCACGGACCGGCTCCGCAAATCGCATCAAAGCTG